>WNEY01004415.1_pt1 | contig 10707 bp, 7 predicted proteins | sample 5400531 | NCBI WGS metagenome assembly WNEY01 (sample SAMN13153338, study PRJNA577476) | soil metagenome | isolation source: 200 cm saprolite under Douglas fir tree site 1 | place: USA:California | collected 2015-04-18
CTGTGCCGCCCAATAACCGCACATTCCGTGCACTCCTCCACCCGGCGGCGTGGAGCTCGATGCGAGGAACATGCGCGGGATCGCAGTGGTGTATGGATCGATCTGCGGCAATGGGCGGGCGACGACCTGACGGAAGATGTTCGCGCCGCCGGCGATGTCGCCGCCGACGAGGTTCGCGTTATGTGCCTCGAACTGCGCGCAATTGATCGTGCGTCGCATGAGGATTCGATCGCCAAACCCGGGCGCAAATCGCTCGATCTGCCGCTCGATCCGTTCCGTCATGTCTTCCGTCGATCCATTCGGCACATGGCAATATCCCCATGCCGTGTGCTTTCCCGCAGGAGCGCGCGTCGGATCGAACAGCGACTGCTGCGCGACGAGAACGAAGGGACGCTCCCCATTGCGGCCACGCCACGTTTCCGATTCATGGAGAGCGATCTCTTCGATCGTGCCGCCGACATGCACGGTCGAGGCACCGGCGCATTCAGCGGCGCGCCACGGGATCGGTCCGTCGAGCGCCCAATCGATCTTGAACACGCCAGGACCATAGCGAAATCGCTCCAGGCGTCGAACGTAGGGTGAGGGAAGCGCATCACGCGCAATGGTCGCGAGCTGGCGCGGTGTGACGTCGAAGATCACCGCGCGGCTCGAGGGAATGTCGCGCAGCGAGCGTACAGGCGTCGAAGTGCGGATTTCGCCACCGAGAGAACGCAGATATCGCGCGAGCGCGTCGACGATCGTCTGGGATCCGCCTCTGGCGAATGGCCATCCGGTGACGTGGCCGCTCACCGCAAGCACGAGTCCGAACGAGGCCGATCCCGTGAAATCGAGCGGAACAATCGAATGCGCGGAGCAGCCACCGAAGAGAGCCCGTGCGCGGTCACCGCGAAACAGTCGAGCGATCGCCAGTGCCGACCGAATCCCGTACATCCCAAAGCGCGCGAGCAGCAATGGATGCCGCGGCAATCGAATCGGCCGGAGGATCTCCTCGAAGAGCGCCTGCGCGTGGCGAACAAAGGGCGCCATCAGCTTGCGATACGCAGAACCATCCCTGTCGAGAAGAGCCGCCGTCGAATCGACTGAACGCTCGAGAATCGCCGCTGTGCCGTCATCGAGAGGATGGGCGATGGCAAAGCGCGGTTCGACCCAGGTGAGATCCAGCGGCAAGGTTCGAAAAAACGGCGAGAGTACCGCCATCGGATGGATGGCGGAGCAGACGTCATGGTGAAAGCCGGGAAGTGTCAGCGCGGCAGTTCGCGCGCCGCCGCCGATCGTGTCATTGGCCTCAAGAACGACGACCGAAAGGCCCGCGCGCGCGAGCACGATCGCCGCGGAGAGACCATTCGGCCCCGCACCGACAACGACAGCATCGAGCTCGGCCATCCCTGGCGTCATATACTACCTGCCGTGCGGGGTTAGCTCAGCGGTAGAGCATCTGCCTTACAAGCAGGGGGTCACTGGTTCGAATCCGGTACCCCGCACCAGATCAGCGGGCGGCGGGCGGCGGGCCACTGAAAATGCTTCCTTTCCTCAAACCAAAGCGCCGCGTCCTTCTCCTCGATGACGACCCCTCGATGCAGCGTCTCGTTTCCACGCTCCTGAAACGCGAAGGATATCGCGTGGACACCTTCCTCACCGGGCGCGACGCGATGCGTGCGATGGAAGCAAAAGAGTACGATGTCCTGCTGCTCGATCTGATGATGCCGCACGAAGGCGGAATGACAGTCATCCGACACCTTCGAACGAACAAGCCGGATCTGTTGCACCGCGTTCTGGTTCTCACCGGCTCGCCGCAGTCCGTCATCGGCAAGGTGAAGGGTGAAGTGGCGGGCGTGGTGCAGAAGCCGTTCGAGGCGCCGGAACTCGTCGGCGCCGTCCGTCGCATCAGCGAGCCGAGGTGATCTTCACGCTGCTCGCCGATACCTTCGCCATCGTTCGCATGCGAGCGAGTGACGCCATTCCCGAGTGGGCAACCGGCGGGCCGTTCGTTTCGATCACGCGCACCGCGGATGAGCTATCGATCGTCTGCAGTGAGGTTTCTGTTCCGGCCGGCACTCACGCGGATCGCGGATGGCGGTGTCTGAAGCTCGAAGGCCCGATTCCACTGGACACGATCGGAGTGGCCGCTGCATTCACTTCTGTCCTGGCGAAGGCGGGCGTGAGCGTCTTTCCAATCGCCACCTACGACACGGACTACGTGCTGGTCAAAGGCGATAGGCTGGACGGCGCTTCAGAGGCGCTGCGTTCCGCAGGACACTCCGTGCGCCGGCTGACAAACCCAGCTTAGAATGGCGGCCATGCTCGAGCGCGCCGCCGCCGTTGAGCCTCTGCGTGAACGCTTCACGTTCCGGCAGGCCGCGTTGCGGAGATCGTTCGCCGAGGATGTACGCCAGGGGTTGTCGAAGCCGCAAAAGGAACTCCAGCCCTGGTATTTTTATGACGCCCTCGGCTCCGCGCTGTTTGCGGCCATTTGCGAGCTTCCCGAGTACTACATCACGCGGGCCGAGACAGAAATCCTTCGACGGCATGGTGCATCAATCGCCAGAGCGCTGCGCGATCCCGAGCGCATCATCGAGCTCGGCAGCGGCGACGGCCGCAAGACGAGTCTGCTGCTCGATGCAGTGATCGCGCGGCAACCGCGGCTGACGTACGTCCCCATCGACGTGGACGATGCAGTGCTCGAAGCGAGCGCGCGCAATCTGCTGTCAAGTTTCCCCGGCTTGCATGTCGATGCAATTCGTGGCGACTATCGCGATCTCCCCTCACTGATCATTCCCGCCCCCCGCACCGTCGTGTTGTTTCTCGGCTCGAGCATTGGCAACCTCGATCCCCAAAGTGGTGCAGCGATGCTGCGCGAAGTGCGGCGCACGCTCGCAACCGGCAATGCCCTCTTCCTCGGCGCCGATCTGCAAAAGCCGAAGAGCATCGTCGAGCCCGCGTACAACGACTCGCTGGGCGTCACCGCAGCTTTCAACTTGAACATGCTCGCGCGAATCAATCGCGAGCTCGGAGGCCATTTTGATCTGGCCGGCTTTGAGCATCGCGCCTTTCTCAATGAGAGCGAGAGCCGAATCGAGATGCATCTCGTCAGCCGCGCGCGGCAAACGGCGGACGTCGAGGTATTGCAGATGGAGGTGCGCCTCGAGCGGGGCGAGACGATCCATACCGAGAATTCCTACAAGTACAGCGAGTCCGATCTGCTGACGCTCGCCCGCGAAGGAGGCTTCGAGATCGAGCAGACGTGGACCGACTCGCGCAAGTGGTTTGCGGACCTGCTGCTGGTCGCGCGTTGAGAATGCCTGGCGAGCGGTTCCGGTTCTGGGTATCATTCGCGCCCTGTGCCGGGGTAGCTCAGTTGGTTAGAGCACCAGATTGTGGATCTGGGGGTCGCCGGTTCGAAGCCGGCCCCCGGTACCAACTTCAATGTTGAATGTTGAATGCTAAATGTTGAATGCTCAGCGGGTCATGTTTCCCGTGCATTCAACATTTAACATTCACCATTCAACATTCCCGGTTCCCCCTGCGAATGCCTGACACGGTTCAACCCCGCCTTTCCCGCGGCTTGCGCGATCTTCTGCCCGACCAGATGCTGGCGCGGCAGGAGATGGTGGACATCATCCGCCGCGTCTACGAGCTCTATGGATTCGTGCCGCTGAACACGCCGGCGATCGAATACCTCGATGTTCTTTCGGGAAGCGCCGGGCTGGAAACGCAGTCGATTTTCCGCGTGACCAATCCCGAGAACGAGGAGCTCGGTCTGCGTTTCGATCTGACGGTGCCTCTCGCGCGTGTGGTGGCGCAGTACGCGGATCTGCCGCGGCCCTTCCGCCGCTATCAGGTCTCATCCGTTTGGCGTGCGGACAAGCCGGACAAGGGACGCTTTCGCGAGTTCACTCAATTCGATCTCGACTCCGTCGGAGCAGAATCCGAAATCGCCGACACGGAGATCCTCGCCGCGATGTGCGACACGCTCTCGCAGTTGCACATCCAGCGTTATCGCGTCCGCTTCTCCAGTCGCGCCATACTCAATCTGCTGCTCAAATTCGCAGGAATCGCGCAGGCGCAATCAGCCGACATCTTTCGCGTTCTGGACAAGCTCGACAAAGTAGGGATGGAGAAAGTCCGCCTCGAGCTGATGCAGGGCTACAAAGACGAATCGGGCGATTTCATCCGCGGGCTCGGCCTGGCAAAGGAACCGGTGGACCGAGTCGAACGCTTTCTGGCGATCAAATCCGATTCGCGCAAGGAAGTGTTGGCGCGCGTGCGCGAGCTCTTCGGAGCTTCGGGTGAAATCGACGGCGTCGAGCGCATTTCCAATCATCTCTACGCACTCGGCTACGGCGACGATCGTGTGGCGCTCGATCTCTCGATTGCGCGCGGCCTGGCTTACTACACGGGACCGGTGTTCGAGGCGGTGCTGCTCGACGCTCCGCAATTCGGATCGGTCTTCGGCGGCGGACGGTACGACAATCTGGTGATGCGCTTCCTCGGCGAACGAATTCCTGCGGTCGGCGCGTCGATCGGCGTCGATCGGCTCCTCGCCGCCCTCACCTACCTCGGCGCTATCGGCAAGCAGAAGTCCACCGCGCGCGTCTTGATCACGAATATGGACCCATCGCTCACCGACGACTACCTCCAGATCGCCTGGGAGCTGCGGCGCGCGGGAATTCCGACCGAGCTTTACATCGGCACTGCTCAAGGACTCGGCAAACAGCTCAAGTACGCCGACCAGTATGAGATCCCGCTGGCGTTACTCTATGGTTCGAATGAAAAATCGCAGGGCGTTGTGACCGTGAAGGATATGTCCGTGGGACGCGAGAAGACGAAGGCGGTCGGCGATCGAAAAGAATGGCTCGCCGCGCGTCCCGGGCAGACGACCGTCCCTCGCCCGCAATTGATCGACGGCATTCGCAGGTTGCTCGCGGAGATCGACGCCGCATGATCACGCTCGATGGCCATTCCCTGACCATCGAGCAACTGGCGCAGATTGCGCGCGATCCCACCCTCGGAGTGGCGCGCGATCCGTCGACGGATGCGCGCGTGGCTCGAAGCGAAGCGCTCATCGTGCGCATCGTGGAGAATTACAAGCGCGCGTTCGAGACCGGGGCCGCGCCGCCGACCGAGTACGGCGTCACCACAGGCTTCGGAGAGTTCAAGGACAAGGCCATCGCTCCCGATGATCTCGAGCAGCTTCAGCGCAACCTGCTGCTGTCGCATTCGGTCGGTGTCAGCGGTGATGGTGCGTACTTCGACTCCGAGGTCGTGCGCGCTGCGTTGGTCACCAGGCTCAACGCATTTCTGCAAGGCCACTCCGGCGTGCGCCGGATGATGGTGGAGATCGTCGAGGCGATGATCAACCGCGGCGTGATTCCACTGGTCCCCCTGAAAGGCTCTGTTGGCGCAAGCGGCGACCTCTGTCCGCTTGCCCACACATTCGCCACGCTTCTCGGCGTTGGGAAGTTTTATGTCCTTGGTGAAAACGGGATTCGAAACGCATCCGAACTTCCGGCCGTTCTCGGCTTCGATCCTCAGAAGATGAAGCCGACGTTCAAGGAAGGGCTGGCGCTAGTCAACGGCGTCAACTATTCCGCGGCGATGCTGGCGCTTGGCGTCCACGATGCCGAGCATCTCGTGGAAATGGCCGACGCGGCGGCCGCGCTGACGCTCGAGGCCATGTGTGGATGCGGGCGGGCGCTCGATCCGAAAGTCCACGAGGCGCGCGGGCATCCGGGACAGATCCGCAGCGCGGCGCGAATGCGCGAGCTACTCGAGGGAAGCCACCTCATGGAGCGGGCTGGAGCGGTACAGGATCCGTATTCGCTTCGATGCGCGCCGCAGGTTCACGGCGCGAGCCGCGACGCGATCGCCTTCGCGCGCGGCACGGCGGAGCGTGAGATCAATGCTGCGACCGACAATCCGCTCTTCTTTCCAGAAGACGGAGAGCCGTGGGATCTTCGCTTCCGCAGCAACTGGCCGGAGTCGTACCGGGGCGACTACCGCCTCGCTTACTCTGCAGGAAACTTTCACGGCCAGCCGATCGCCATTGCCGCAGACCTCCTGACCATCGCGCTCGCCGAGCTGGCGAACATTTCCGAGCGCCGCGTGCAGATGTTGCTCGATGGCAATCACAATCGCCGAATGCCCCAGAATCTCACCACGCGGGCCGGAGTGAATTCCGGCCTGATGATCGCGCAATACACGGCGGCGTCGCTTGTCTCCGAGAACAAAGTGCTGTCGCATCCGGCTTCGGTCGACTCGATTCCGACATCGGCGAATGCCGAGGATCACGTGTCGATGTCGACGCATGCGGCGCGGAAGATGCGCACCGTTCTGCACAACGTACAAGATGTCCTGGCCATCGAGCTCCTCGTCGTGGCGCAGGCCCTCGACTGGCGCATCGGAATGTCGATCGATCCGATCGCGCTGCGAGGAGAGATGTCGGTGAAAGATGCGGAAGAAGAGGCGAGGCGATTCGAGTCGATTCAGACGAAAACCGTAGCGGAGGGAATCGCGCCGGCGCTACGGGCGCTCTATCGTCGGGTGCGCGAAGTGTCTCCGCCTGTCGTGCGCGATCGCGCGCTGAGCGATGACGTCCGCCGCGTGCACGAGGCGTTCTTCAGCGCTGAAACGCATACGAGACTTTGAAGAAGACCGACCGGCTCAGCGGCTCGAAGGTCGCCTCTTCCGCGGTGACGCCCCGCAGATCGCCGTAGCCGAGGTACATCACCGTTTGCCAATTCAGCTTGTAGGCGAAGAGAAGCTGTGACGCCAGCGATCCGCCGTGTTGATTGACGGCGAACGAGTACAACCTCTGGTCACGATTCGTTCTCTGGTTCTGCAAAATCGTGCGCAGGAACATCTTCGAGTTGAACGTGTAAGTCGCACGCAGCCGCTCGATCTGCGAGGTGAAGACTCGATCTTCCGAATTCTCGAACGGAACGCTCAGCCACTGCACGCCACCGCGCAGATCGAGTTGAAGATGATCCGTCGGGCGAATGGTGGCTTGCGGCTCGATGTCCGCTCCTCTGCCCAGCCGAAGATTCGCGAAGTCGACCTGCTGTCCGATCCAGCCGCTGAAACCGATGTACGTGACGGTCTTATTGAGCGAGAACTGCTCGTTGTACAGAAGCTGATGCCGCTGAAAGAGCTTGTCGCCAGCCCGGACAGTTTCGTATGCGTATCGCCACCGGCTGAATGACTGATACTTGCCGTCGGAGCCGAAACCGAACGACAGAAGTCGGTAGAGCTGCGCTCCGTTCTGCTCTGAGTCGTATTCGGCTATTGCGAAGGTGCGAATCCGGCTGAAGAAGCTGCTCTTCGGCCAGAACGTGCGTCCAAGCTCGGCGTAATTCGCTTTGTATCCAACCTGCGGCACGAAACCGTTGTCCGCGCGGAACTCGTCGCCGTAGTCCTTCCCCTCGGTAAAGAAGTCCCAGTACTTCGATGAGTATGAGTACCAGAGATCGGCGGCGTGCGACTGCAGTTTCTGCCCGTTCCACTCCGCCGCAAGATCCGGGAGATTGGGTGTGCGGCTATCGCTGAAGAGATACTGGCCAGTGATCGTGTGGTGATCGTTCTTCCACTGGAAATCGGGACCGTAGACCCGGTTGTACGCTCCGCCGGTGACTTCGCGATCGGTGGCCAGGAAGCTGATGAACGATTTGCCGAAATCGTGGCGCAGCCGCGCCACTCCCACGGTCGATGAGAACTCCTGATCGGCGAAGTCGGAGCCGACCGGCGACGGAAGGATCACCGAGCCGCCGCCACGGTCCTGCGCTACCAACACGGTGTAGGCGTTTTGGCCGAATTTCCCGGTGCTCCGCAGTCCCCAGCGCGGCGATGTGATCGTGCGGGTGTAGACGGCCTGCACGGGGGTGTTGAACAGCTCGTTGCCCTCCAGGAAAAACGGACGCTTCTCGGGGAAGAAGATGGCAAAGCGCTCGTTCGTGGAGATCACCGCGCTGTCGGATTCGATCTGCGAGAAGTCCGGATTGATCGTGCCATCGACGGCCATATCGCGAGTCGGCGTCCATTTCACGTCGATGCCGCCGTCTCTTTTCACCGGCGGCGTGACGATCGAAGTACCGAGGCCGTCGCGCGTTTCGCCGATTGACTTGGCGTTGACATAAGGAGCGGTCACCAGATGGCCGGCTGGAGGAAGATCGCGCAGGCCGACCAGCTTCCGCTCATTGCAGATGAAGCAGTTCTGCCCGCGCGGGATCGTGTTGGCGAACATCTGATAACGCCGGTCGCGCGGCCAGTTGCGGTACAGCATGATTCCCCATTCGGGAGCCGAGCCGTTGTAGCGCAACGAGGAAAACGGGATCCGGATCTCCAGCGTCCATCCCGTCGACGTGATCTTCGTCGCCGAATCCCAGAAAAAATCGGGTGACGAGTCTTCATTGCCGGTGGAGTCGTCGCTGACTGAGTCGTACTGGATATTGTGCGGATTGACCAGGAAGAGAATCGCGGTCTTGCCGTCGTTTCGTGTATCGAGGATCACGCCGCCGTAGTCGTCAGTGTTGCCTCCGATGTGGTCGCGATCGTTGTACGGGCCCTGAATTTTCGCCGGCTCAGGATCAAGAAACTCGAAACCGGCGTAGAAGAAACGGTCGTCGTACGTGAGGTAGCCGACGCTCTTTACTTTCGGCTCTGCGTTTTCGCCGGGGTTCGTCTCGTACCACTGATCGATTCGCGTGGCATTCTTCCACGCCGGATCGGAAAGATTGCCGTCGATGGTGATCGGCCCCGTCGCGCGTGCGATTTCGATCGGTGGGCCGGCCGCGCGCAAGGGGACGGCCGCAGCGAGGGCAAACAGAAGGTAAGCGAGGCGCCGCACCGCAACCTGATACGACGCGCATTCAAAAAGGTTAGCCGGTGTGACAACTGTAGGGCACGGCTGCGCCGTGCCGAACCTTCGTGGCTGGGCGGGCGGCAACCGGAATTCGGCACGGCGCAGCCGTGCCCTACACTACGCCGCCTTTTTGTTCGTCGCGCTCTGCTGCGGCTCGTTGAACAGTGACAGGGCCTTCTCCAGGATCAAATCTACGCGCGGCTTCTGCTCTTTGTTGTCGCGGTCGCGAAGCGCCTGCGAAGTCAGATCGACGACCACGTCAGGCTTCACGCCGCCCTCTTTGATTGGCTTCAGCTCGGGCGTCGTGTAGTGGCCGACGGTCATGAAGACGCCGCCGCCACTGGGAAGCGGGATGAACTTCTGCACGATCGACTTGCCGTACGTGCTCACGCCGACGATCTTCCCCCGCCCGTTCCCGTGAATCGCCGCGGCAAAGATCTCCGCGCCGGAGGCAGTGGAGTTGTCCGTCAGGATTTCGAGGTCGCCGTCATAGTCGGTGCTCCGGTCGGCCTGCCAGCGTTTCGCATCGACGTGACGACCTTCCAGGGACGTGATGAGCCCGCTCGTCAGCAGCTCATCAGCGCCGTTGATCGCTTCCTCGACCTCACCGCCGGCGTTTCCGCGAAGATCGATGATGAGCTTGCGGCCCCCGTTCTTTCGCACGTTTTCCAATGCGCTCTTGAGTTGTTCCGCGGTTCCTTTTTCGAAGAAAGGAATCTTGATGTAGGCGATGCTGCCGAACTGCTGTGTCGTGATCGCCAGGGGATGGTAGTTCGCCTGCTGGATGATGAAATCGTCGCGTTTCGTCTGGCCGCCTCGAAGCACCTGCACTTCGACGGACTTATTGCTGCGCAGGGCATTGCGCACCTGCCACACGGCCATTTTCTGCGTCGGTCTTCCCTCGATTTTCTCGATGAAGTCTCCGCGCTCGATCCCCGCCTTCGCAGCGGGAGAACCGGGAACGGAGGAGATCACGTATGCGTATCCGAACCGCTTCGTCACCACCACGCCGATCCCGTTGTCCTCGGTATCCACGTAGGTCCGGTAGGCGGCCATCTGGGTGGGCGGGACGTAATAGCTGAATTCGTCGATGGCGTCGGTCACGCCCGAGAACGCTCCGTCCATCAACTGATCGGACGAGACCGGCTCCACGTAATTGTTCCGAACGAGATCGAAGACCTCGGTGAAGATGCTGAGATAACGGAAGACATTGTTCCGTTGTGTGGCCTGGCCGAAGAGAGCGCCGCCGATCAGGGAGAATACCAACACAACAGAAATCAGGAGGAATGCGGTTTTCTTCTTGCTCATCGTCACCGTAGCCATTTCTGCGGATCCTCCGGCTTATTGTCCTGCCGGATTTCGAAGTAGAGATATCCTAACTGAGCTTCTTCCGATTCGCCCACCCCTGCAATCCCTTGTCCAGCGCGCACGCGATCTCCCGCCGCGATGGTGGGCGATTTGAGATTGCCGTAGAGCGAGAAGACGCGATTGCCGTGGTCCAGAATGATCAAATTACCGTATCCCTTGAACCATTGGGAAAATAGAACTGTTCCCGGGAAGATCGCATGCACCTCCGTGCCGGCCGCGGCGGCGATCTTCAGTCCGTTATTAAAGGTGATTGTGGAGAACCTCGGATCGACCTGCCGGCCGAATGTTTCGAGAACTTTGCCTGCCACGGGCCAGCCCAAGGCCCCCTGGACTGTGCGGATGTCCTCCTGGACGACGCTCCCGGCGCTCTGCCGCGAGAGGACATCGATCAGCCGCTCGAGCCTCATGGCCTTTTCTTCCAGGCTGGCAATCTGAGCCACCGATTGCGTCGTCTGGTTACGGAGGATCGCCACCAGCCGCTCTTT
>WNEY01023647.1_pt1 | contig 10703 bp, 15 predicted proteins | sample 5400531 | NCBI WGS metagenome assembly WNEY01 (sample SAMN13153338, study PRJNA577476) | soil metagenome | isolation source: 200 cm saprolite under Douglas fir tree site 1 | place: USA:California | collected 2015-04-18
GGGCCATCAAACAGCAAAAAGCCTGCCGTCGTCCAGGCCGAGCGACTGTGGCGCCGAAGCCACGCTTCGCACACAAAGCGCGTCGGCGGTTGCTACTGTCAGTTGATCCTGCGGCGCGACCGTGCCAGGCTTGGCTTTGGGAGCTTGCGTCATAGTCATCGGGGGGTGGACCATGAAAACGTCGCTCGCGGTGCTTTACTCCGTCTTGCTCGTCGGCACGTGCCTCGCATTTCCGGCCTTTGCGCAGGCAAGCGACTCCGAGCAGGTTCTGCGGCGGCTTGCGGCCTTGGAGCAGGAGAACGCCGCCTTGCGCGAACGCGTCCGGCGGTTGGAGAATCGACAGGGCGCCGAGCAGAGCCAACCGCAACGGTCTACAACACCGGCAAAAGACTCGGCCGCGGCAAGCATTCCGCCCGGTACATACGCGGCCGTTTACAAGGCGGCCCCAGCGGCCGCACTCGGCTGGAGCGGGCCTTACGTGGGTGGACACATTGGATGGGGCCGGCAAACGGCCGCGGTCGATGATCCGTTCTCCGTCGCTTTCTTCGGTGGTCCGGCGTTATCGGGTGTTCCCGTTCGCGACGTTAATCTCGAGGGATTTTTCGGCGGAGGGCAGGTCGGCTGGAACTATCAAATCGGCAGTCTGGTGGTTGGCACGCAAGTAAGCATCGCATCCGGTCTAAGTGGAAGTCGGTCCGATACGATTGCTGCTACGTTCTTCGACGTGACCGACAGCGAGACGAGGAAGTGGACCGCCAAGACCGATTGGTTGGGCACGGCAACCACGCGCTTGGGATATGCCTGGGATCGTTGGCTTGTTTATACGAAGGGTGGCATCGCCGCGTCGCGTACTAAATATCGCCTTTCGGATCTTAGTGCGTTCACATTGATGGGCGTTCCATTGTCAACAACGACGACCCTTCAGACCGGCGCGGACTCGCGCGTCGGTTGGACATTTGGTGGTGGCGCGGAGTTGGCGCTTTCGGAGGCTTGGTCCGCGATGATTGAGTACGACTACTTGGACTTCGGGAATAAGCCGGTGATAATGTCCGGCACGACTACCACGTCCGGCTTTTTCGGCCCCATTACTTCCGTGATCGTTTCCACGTTGCCCGTCGAGCAAAGAATGCAAATGCTGAAGCTTGGCCTGAACTATCGGTTCGGATCGACGCCGGCTGCCGTGGCCGCCAACTACTAGGGTGAGTCGACCGTTCGCCAAGCAGGCTGCCTGTCCCGACCTTGCGCACGCGGCGCAAGTCACGCCGCCTGTCTGGTATTGGACGGATGCGCGGCGCGATCGCCAAGCGGTTCCAGGCATTGATCATGGCGATGGGCCATCGACAGGTCGACCAGCTCTTTCTCGGAGAACTGGCTGCGCACCGCCGCATAGGCCTCGTCGGGCGCGCGTGTTTTGGCGGGCCCGCGCAAGGCCGCTCGACGAATCAGCCGGCCCGCGCGGTGGCGCAGGCCGGCTCGAGGTTTTGCGCCGTCGGGCGGTGCTCGACGTGCCGGCGCGTTACTGGGTCGCGGGCGCGCTGGTGCGCGGACGTGCCGGCGCGGTCGCAGCCGGCGGAGGCGGCGGCATCAGCGGCTTGAACGCGGGCGCCTGCTGCAGCTCGTCCTTGGTGAAGCGCATGGCGATCTTCTCGCTGTCGCCCGCCCGCGTCATCTCGAGCGACTTGAACGGCACCGCCACATTCTTCTCGCCGATATGCAGGAAGCCGCCGAGCCCGACGACCGCCGCCAGGATGGTGCCGTCGTGGTCGACCAAGAGATCGTTGATGCTTCCGACCGTCTCGTTGGTGGGTCCGACCACCTTGCTGCCGATCAGATTGCGCGAGGCGAGCCACTGATCCTTCGACTGCTCCGCGACAAAGCCCGGCTTGGCGGCGTCGCCGGAGGTTTGCGTTTGCGCGAGCGCCGGCGCCAGCAGCAGTGCGGCAACCGCCGTCGCGGTCATTGAGCGCTGCAACATCGTCATGATCATTCTCCCGATCTTCGATCGTTGAAGAACGCCAACGGTCTGATGCAATGAGAACGCGCAAAGCAGGTGTCATGTTCCGGTCGCGATGGGAACGCCGCCGGAACCTTTGCACCGCGCGGCCGTTTTCCGTTACCAGCGAAAGGCAGGACACCAATGACCGCCGAGCCACGCCGCAACCCCACGGAGCGCGATCCGGAGCACGAGCGCAAGGAAGAGGCAGAGCGCCGGAAGCGCGAGAAGGCGCTGGACCAGGCCCTGGAGGATTCGTTCCCGGCCTCCGATCCGCCCGCGCGAGTCGAGCCTGGGCCGGCCAAGGAATGACCGCGCAAGCGGTGCGCGGCACAAGCGCCTGCCCCGGACTTGATCCGCGGCCGGGCACGACGGAGCGGTGTTTGCGTGATGTCGGGCTCAGTGTGGATCGAGCGCCGCGTCCTCTTCCTGTGCGATGGTTTCGAGAATCTCGACGAGGCGGGCGACCCGGCCTGACGGGAGCGGCCGGCCGGCGTTGATCAGCGCGTCATCGCTCGTCATCCAGGCCTGGGCTTCCGCCAATTCCTCGGGCGTCGTTTTCATGGCGAGAATCTGCGCCACGACGGTGTCGTCGACCGGCCTCAGCGCTGCAATGATGTCGTCTCGCGTCAACGTCGTCATGGCGGCCTCGCGATCAGGCAGCGAGCTTGTCCGCGATCTCGGGCACCGGCATCCGCACGTAGTCCTTGTCGATCTCCCGGCACCTTATCGCGCAGGTGCGGCGAATAGGCGTCCCGCAGCATGCCGAGCGCGCGCGGCGGCGCGACCACGACGATGTCGTCAACCTCGCCCGCGATCACCGCGGCGTCGAGGCGGGCGGCGAGATTCTCCAGGAACGCGCGCTCGGCCTGATCGTGCCAGTCCGTTTGGTCGACGGCGCTGCGGATCGTGCCGACCGACGCAAAGGCGCGGCCGGGGGCGTCGGTTCCCTGCTCGCGCGTCGGCGGGGCCTCCTGCTCGTAGACCTCGCGCGTGCGCAGCTTGGGTGCGAGCCGCGTCCCGGCATTCTGCAGAATGAGCGCCTTGGTGCCGTCGCATACGACGACCCATTGCCGGTCCTGCGTCTTCATCGCGCGCGTCCGGCTAGCCGACCGGGACGGCGACGAACCGGCTGGTCTCTCCCGAGCGCAGCCGCATCAGCACCGTGTTCTTGCCGGTGCGGCGCGCATCGGCGACCGCCTTTGCCACCTCGGCCGGCGATGCCACGGCGCGGCCGGCGACCTCGAGGATCACGTCGCCGGTCTCGATGCCCTGCCCGGCCGCGCTGCCGTTCGGGTCGGCTTCGACCACCACCACGCCGTGCTCTCCGGCGCCCTCGACCTTGCCGGCCGGCGCGAGGGTCAGCCCGAGGTCGGCCTTGGCGCCGCGCGGCTCTTTCGCCGCCGGCTCGACGCTGGCGCGCGGCGAGGGGCCGGGAAGCTCGCCGAGCGTCACCGCGATCGTCTTCTGCTGGCCCTGCCGCATCACGCCGAGCTTGATCTGGGTGCCCGGCGGCGTGTCGCCGATCTTCCGCGACAGCTCGCGCGGATCCTTGACCGGCTCCGCATTGAGCGAGGTGACGACGTCGCCCGCCGCGATGCCCGCCTTGGCGGCGGGGCCGTCGGCGATCGGCTCGGCGACCAGCACGCCTTCGGCCTTCTTCAAGCCGAGGCTCTCGGCGATGTCCGCCGTCACCGGCTGGATCTGCACGCCGACCCAGCCGCGTACGACGGAGCCCTTGTCGCGCAACTGCGCCACCACGTTCTTCACGGTCTCGGCCGGGACCGCAAAGGCGATGCCGATCGAGCCGCCGCTGGGCGAGAAGATCGCCGTGTTGACGCCGATCACCTTGCCGTCGACGTCGAAGGTCGGCCCGCCGGAATTGCCCTGATTGACCGGCGCGTCGATCTGCAGGAAGTCGTCGGCGGGGCCGGCGCCGATGTCGCGTCCGCGCGCGGACACGATGCCCGCCGTCACCGTGCCGCCCAGGCCGAACGGATTGCCGACCGCCAGCACCCAGTCGCCCACGCGCGGTGCGCCGTCGGCGAGCCGCACGTAGGGAAAATCATTGCGGCCGTCGATCTTGATGAGCGCGAGATCGGACCTGGCATCCGCGCCGACCACGCGGGCCGTGTAGGTTTTCCCGTCGTCGGTGGTGATGTCGGCCGTCTGGCCCTGCTCGACCACGTGATTGTTGGTCACCGCATAGCCGTCCGCCGAGATGAAGAAACCCGAGCCCTGCGCCACCTCAGCGTGCCGGCGCGGTTCGCGGCCTTGTTCGGGCTCGTCGTGCGGGTTCAAGCCGAACTCCTGGAAGAACTTGTCCAACGGCCCGTTCGGGCTCGTCGCGCCCGAACCGCCGGTCGGCTCGATCTTGACCCGCACGCCGAAGACCGCCGGCTTCACCCTTTCGACGATGTCGGCGAATCCGACCGGACGCGCGGCACCGCGGGTCTCGACCTCGGCGGCGATCGCCGGAGTGGACGGCACGCGCGAGCCCGCGTAGCCGGCGGCGGCGCCGACCGCGACCACGGTCGCCAGCAGCAACGCCTGCGGCGCTGCCAACGAACGGCGGCGCTTTTCCGCCGGGATATGCGTCTGCATGAAAATTCTCCGCGTGACTGCGCCGTTGCGGCGATCGCCTCACGGCATGAACGCGGACGTAAGCAGCGCGGTTCCTGTCCTCAAGCACTGCAATCGCGCGATCCGTTCGAAAAAAATTGCCGCCGCTCGCGCAAAATTGCTCGCGCGCGCCTCTTGCGCCGCCTACTCGGCCGCTTTGTCCGAAATCAGCTCTGCCTGGACTGCAGCTCGAGCCACATCGCTTCGATGTCGATCGGTTGCAGGGTATGGCCGCCGCCGGTGAGAATCCACGCGACGCCCGACGGCGGCGCCGGCTCAGTGACGGCGGCCGCAATCGCGTCGCGCAAGCTGGCGAACATGCGCGGCCTGTCCCACGATCCCGGTCCGCTCGGGTGCACATGGGCCGGCCAATATTGCAGCTGCGCCGGAGCGTCCAATTCCCACGATTCGATCGGTATTTCGGTGGGCGTTTCGACCGGCACCGGGGCACCTCCCGCGCGACGAGCCGCATTTCCGCGGCGGCAGGTTCGCAATGCCTGACGGCGCGATTGGTTCCGCGCCTCGGTCGTAGATTCCGGCGCCGCGGCGCGTCAATTGGTGCTGCTCGGCGCCTTCTCGCCGGCGAGCTTGCCGCGCGCGAGCGCGTCGGCCTCGCGCCGATCGTCGTCCGGGTTCGCCTTCGCCCGCGCGCTGACGCGCTTGCGCAGCGCGGTGAGATCGGCGGCGAGCTTCTTCTGCTCCTCTTCGGTGAGCGGCCGCTGGCGTGGACGCGCCGGCTGATCATAGATGCCCGGATACGCGGCTTCCTTGGCCGGGCGCGGCGGCGTGTTCGCCGGCTCGCCGCCCGCCCATTTCGGAATGCCGTCGGCGATGATGCTCGAGGTGTGGCTTTGATCGGCGTCCAACGACGCGCACCCGCCGAGCAATGTGAGCGACAGCGCGAGCGCAGCCGCCGTTCCTGTTGAAACGCGCAAACCTCACCCTCTTCAGCCGCCGTTCCTGTTGAAACGCGCAAACCTCACCCTCTTGTAAAGCTGACCGAGACGCGTGCGCGCTACCTTCGGCCCATGACCGAATCGAGGCGCAAGGCGCGCCGCATTGTGGTGTCGCCAATTTGGCTAACAAATTCCTAACGCGCGCCCGAATCCATCCCCGGAGGGGAGGGCTTTGAGGGATCAGCGCAGCGTGCGCAAGCGCTCGATCAGCTCGGCGGTGGGATAGGAGTCCGCCGGCAGGCCGAGCTTCACCTGCGCGGCGCGCACGCCGGCGCGCGTGGTGAGGCCGAACTTGCCGTCGGGCGCGGCGCTCGAGAAGCCGCGCTGCACCAGCAGCCGCTGCATGTCCAGGATTTGCACCGCGCTGAGCACCGCGATGTTCGGGCTGCCGCGGCGCATCGGCGGCGCGCCGGCGATACGGGTCGCGAGGTAGGCGGCGGTGGTGGAATAGACGAGCGAGGCGTTCCAGCCGAGATAGGCCTGAAAATTGCTATAGGCGAGGAACGCCGGGCCGTACCGGCCCATCGGCAGCAGCAGCGCCGCCGACAGGTTGTCGGCCGGCAGCGGCCGGCCGTCCGCGTAGGTTACGCCCCAGCGCGCCCACTGGGCCCGCGGATGCTTGATGGAGAGATCGGCCTGCTCCCACGGCACGCTTTCGGATACTCGCACCTCCTGCAGCCACGGCTCGCCGCGCTTCCAGCCGAGACCGGCCAGGAAATTGGCGCCCGACGCGAGCAGGTCGGGCACGCTGCGGATGAGATCGCGCCGGCCGTCGCCGTCGAAGTCGACCGCGTATTTGTAATAGTCGGACGGCGTGAATTGCAGCGGACCGAGCTCGCCCGCCCAGTCGCCGATCATCTCGCTCGCCCGCAGATCCCCGCGCTCGATGATGCGCAACGCGTCGATCAGCTGGGTGCGGAAGAACTGCGGCCGGCGGCAATCATAGGCGAGGGTCGCGACCGCGCGCAGGATCGGGTACTTGCCGTTGTTGCTGCCGAAATCGCTCTCCAGCCCCCAGAACGAGGCGAGCACCGCGCCCGGCACGCCGTACTGCTTCTCGATGCGCGCGAACAGGTCGGCGTGCCGCTTGAGCATCGCGCCGCCCTGCTGGATGCGGTAGGCGGCGGCCATGCGGTCGGAGAATTGCAGAAAACTCTGCTGGAACACGCCCTGGCCGTGGTCGCGGCGCACGACGGCGGGATCGAACGCAAGCCCGTTGAGCGCCGCCAGCGTGGAGGGAGACAGGCCCTGCGCGGCGGCCTCCTGGCGCACGCCGTCGAGCCAGCGCTCGAAGCTCATGGTCTGGCAGCTTGCCGCAGTGGCCGGCCCGCTGCCCGCCGCGGCGAACAGCATCGCCGCGGCCAATCCCCGTCGCACGTGCCGCATCGTCTTCGCTCCCTCGATCGGCCCGTCAATGTGCCAACGAGGGGTGGCCGGTCAAGGGTGATCATCCCTCCCCTTTCAGGGGAGGGATTACGCGCGGCCGAATTGCCGGCGCAGCTCGTCCTTGGCCCGCATCAGGGTCCTGCGCCGGCCAGCGGGCAAATTCCTGCCGGCGCGATTGATATAGAAGGTGAGCATCGACAGGGCCGAGCGATACGGGTTGGACTTCCGGCGCCTGCTGCGCTCGGCCGAGCGCTTGAGCGAGGCGGCGATGCGTTCGGGGTCCTTGCCGCTGAAAACGCCCTTGTCGAGGTCGAGCGCGTCGCTCTCGCGCGTCACGCGCTGCGACCATTTCCGAGGGGATTTGCGGGTCGACTTTTTGGCGGCCGACTTCTTCTTGGCCCCTGCTTTCTTCCTTGCTGATTTGGCCATCGCACACGCTCCGATCGCGGGGCCAACGCGGGGCGCGGCACCGGGGTTCCGGGCACCGCGGAACCAGCCGGACGCATCGCACGTTGTCGAGCGATTCACGACAGAGGCCCCATCATGCGACGATCGACGAAATTGGCGCTCGTGGCCGGCATCGCCATCGCCTTCGCGGCGATCGCGGCCGAGTCGGCGGCGGCCCTCCCGGCCGGCCCCGCCGTCCAGGCCGCGGCACCGGACGCCACGGCCGTGAGCTACTATCGCCGGCATCACTACCGCACCTATCGGCCGCGTTACGGTTATGTGCCCTATCCCGGGCTGCAACGCGGCTTCAACGATCCCGGCACCGCCTACCACGGCAACATCAACGGCTGCGCCGTCGATCTCGGCTACGGTCGCTGGGAATCCTGCGACGTCGGCCGGTAGGCGCGCCATGAGAAAGGCCGGGCTCGCCGCTGTGGGCGCGGCGGGCGTGTTGCGGTGCGCGGCCCCGACGGCAGCGGCGTGCCGGGCGAACCGTGCTCGGCCTGCCGCGGCGAGCGCAACGCGAGATGCTGGAGGGCAGGTCGCTCGGCGACATCTGCCGCCGGCTCAAAGACCCTGCGCGAAACGGCGGGCGCACGCTCGCGCTGCTGCACGAGCACATGGCGCATGACGACCTCGTCGCCCGGGGCTGGAATCCCGGCCCGGGTCACCGCCCGGCTGCCGGCACGCAGCAGAAATTCGGCGAATTGATCAAGGCGTGGATCGACACCGGCGCCGAGTGCCCGTGACGACCCCGGGCTAATTCCCCTTCGCTGCGGTTCCCTCTACAGTCGCCGGCTTCGATCGAAGGGGAGGCCCGTGATGATCCGATTCACGACGACGCTTGCGCTTCTCGTTCTCGGCCCATTGGTTGTGGCCGGCGCCGCGCCTGCTCAGCAGAAGACCCTCAAGGAGCAGCTCATCGGCACCTGGACGCTGACCGCAAACTACGCCGAGCGCCAGGACGGCAGCCGCCTCGAGGCCTTCGGCAAGGACCCGAAGGGGATTTTCATGCTCGATGCGGGCGGCCGCTTCTCCTATCTGATCGTCGCCGCCGAGCGCCCGAAATTCGCGTCGAACAACCGGCGCGAAGGCACGGTCGAGGAGAACAAGGCGGCGGTCGAGGGCATCATCGCCTTTTACGGCCGCTACTCGGTCGATGAGGCCAACCAGGTGATGACCTGGCACATCGAGCGCTGCGTCTTCCCCAACTGGGACGGCACCGACCGCAAGGTCAAGTTCGAGCTCAAGGGCGACGAACTGAGCTACGCCGCGCAGCCGATCCCCTCGGCGAGCGGTCCCTATGTGCCGCACGTGGCGTGGAGACGGGAGCGGTAGCGGCGCAATCGGTCATGAGACTTCAACACTGACATGAGCCCCCCGATTCACATCCGCATGGGCGGCTACGGCCCGGCCGGCACATCGTTCAGCCGCGGGCTGAAGCTGATCGGCGATCGCCTCCTCGCCGCATTCGGCGATGAGGTCGAGGTCAAATACGTTTGGAACATCATGGATCTCGGCTACCGGGCCGAGGATATCCTGTGGCTGGTCGAGCACGGCCTCCTGACGCTCGGCTATCAGTCGAGCAGCTATCTCACCGATCGCGTGCCCGAACTGGGGATCGTCGATTTTCCGTTTCTGTTCCAGACGAACGCGCAGGCGCGGGCGGCGATGGACGGCGCGCTGGGAAACGTCCTTGCGCGTCGCGTCGAGCAGGGAGTGAACTATCGCATCCTTGGCTGGTTCGAGAACGGCTTTCGCCAAATGTCGAATCGCCTGCGGCCGATTCGGACGCCGGCCGACATGTCTGGCCTGAGCATCCGCGTGCTGCCGAGCAAGGTGCACGCCAGGACCTTCGAGCTGCTCGGTGCCGTCCCGCGCCGCATGGATCTGACCGAGGCGATCGCGGCCATCAAGGCCTCCACCATCGATGCGCAGGAAAATCCCTTCGCCAACACGGTGACCTACGGCGTGCACAAGTTTCACAAGTTCCATACCGTGACCAATCACTTCTACATCTCGCGCCCCATCTTCCTCAATCGAACAGCCTTCGACGCTTGGCCTACGCGGTTGCAAGAAGCCATGCGCGAAGCGGTGACAGCGGCCGTGCTGCTGCAACGCGACTTGGCGGAGGAGGAAGACGGCGCCGCGCGGACAACCATCGAGCAGCAGGGCTGCGAGATCGCCGAGCTGACGGCGGATCAGCACGCCGCTTTCGTCGAGGCCGTGCGGCCGATCTACGCCGAGGCGCGAGAGGCGTATCCGGCGAAAATATTGGAGCTGCTGCCGCGCGCGGTCTGACGATCAACGCAAGGCTTCTTGCCGCCAATGTCCCCCCACGAAGGCGCGTACGCTGGCTTGCCGGAGGCAAAGAGGGGCGCCGCTATGGCCCCGGCATCATCCTGGTTGGTTTTTCCAACAGGGCAAAATCGAAGCCGTCGCAGCTCACGTTCGGATTGGTCGATGCGAACATGCCAAGCGGGTTGTCCTTGAACAGCCAGGCATGGAGGTCATAGTGCACGAATTCCTTGGGAATGAGCGGCTCGTGCCCCTCCATCGGTCCGAGGAACGGCTGGCCGAAGAGGGTGGGGCGTTCCTTGGTGTCGGGGGTGAGCGGCACCAGCCATTCGGCCGCCACCAGCCGCAGCTTGCCGCCGACCGGCTCGTAGATCAGCACATTCGGCTTGGCCGGATCGGGCGGGCCCTGCACCGTGGGATTGACGAAGTGAACGCCCATGGCGCCCTTGGCGTACTCCATGTGGTGTGCGATCTTTTCGCCGCTGTAGTGGACACAGCCGACCGTCGACAGATAGAGATCGCGCACCGCCACCTTATAATCCTGATACTTTTCCAGCGATTTCCGCAACGCGTCGATCTGCGCCTTGAAATCGTCGGCCGCGGCCTGGCCGACGGCGAAGCCGCCGCACGCCAAGCCGATCAGGGAAATTGCCGCATAGTGGACAAAACTCTTTCGCAGCATCGCGCTTCCTCCCGGTTGTTGGCAAGGCAAGCTGCCCGGCCCATCGCCCGGCTGACCGAGACTGCCGGCCGATTGCGGTGCCTCTGACGCTCGTCCCGCTTGGCGGTCTGCTGAAAAACAGAACCCCGGATTCCCCAGATACTTCCAAACTGGGGTATATATTCGCGCCTTTCCGGCCTTCCTGCAAGACAGACGCGGGCTCCTGCTACCGGCACAACGGACAGCCTGCAGGATGGTCGAGGGGTGATCTGGCTATTTTCCCTGGCATTTGCACGCACTCCTCCCTTCGGTTGCTCCATGGGTCTCGTCGGCGAGCGTG
>WNEY01005260.1_pt1 | contig 10698 bp, 9 predicted proteins | sample 5400531 | NCBI WGS metagenome assembly WNEY01 (sample SAMN13153338, study PRJNA577476) | soil metagenome | isolation source: 200 cm saprolite under Douglas fir tree site 1 | place: USA:California | collected 2015-04-18
GAAGAGATGCTTCTCGGGATGATCTAGGTGAACCTCATATTGAATTGTTGCCCTGGTGGTAGCACTAAACGTCAGACTAAAGAAAAGACAGAGGCAAGCCGCACTCAGCAACCTGCTTCGCGCGGAAGTGAAGGTCACCGAGTCTTCGCCTCGCCTGCAAGTTGAGCGGCCGTGCCCAGTTTCTTCAGAAGTTTTTCGCACAAGCCATCGAAGCTGCCGTTGGACATGATGAGAAGAAGATCTCCCGGCTTGACCTCAGCCTCGAGATGCTCTGCAATGGCGTCGGAACTGGGAAGCACGCGGGCGTCCTTGCCGAGCGCACGGACGCTTTCCGCAACGGTCTCGGGATCAAGGCGATTATCGCCGCCCAATTGCTGAGCTCGAAAAACGCCGCCGAGAATGACGCGGTCGCCGAGGGCCAGCGCCTTCGGCAGTGCATCCTGAAAGACTTTGCGGCGCATGGAATTGGACCGCGGCTCGAGAATGGCCCAGAGTCGGCGCCCCGGCCAGCGCCCGCGCGCAGCCTCAATGGTGGCTTTGACCGCCGTCGGATGATGCGCGAAATCATCGACTACCAATACTCCTCCGATTTCCGCCTTCACATCCATTCGGCGCTTCACGCTCCGGAACGTCCCGAGCGCTTTGGCTATCGCATCGCCCGCGATACCGCGCCCCTGCGCAACTACAATTGCCGCCAGGGCGTTCAAGACGTTGTGCCGCCCAGTGGCGGCCATCTCGAATGCTCCGAACGATTTTCCTCCATGCGCGACACGAAACCGCATGGTTTCGCCATCAATGGCAAAGCCGCTCGTCACCCAATCATTCCCATCGGTGAAACCGTACGTTTCCACCGGGCAAAAAGCCTGGCCGGGCCCGAGTCTTCCGCGTCGCCCCAGATGACCACGCGCCCGCGCCTGGGAACAAGGTTAACCAGTCGGCGAAACGCCAATTGATAGGTCTCAAAATCAGGATAAATGTCGGCGTGGTCGTATTCCAGCGAAGTAATGATCAAATCATCGGGATGGTAATGAAAAAATTTGGGCCCGCGGTCCCAGAAGGCGGTTTCATATTCGTCGCCTTCGAGAATGAATTCTTCCCCGCCGCCAAGCCCATAACTCTTTCCAAAGTTCTCCGCCACGCCTCCCACCAGAAAATTCGGTCGCTTGCCGGCGGTCTGGAAAATCCAGGCAAGCATCGCCGTCGTGGTCGTTTTTCCATGTGTTCCGCTGACAACAATGGAATGTTTTTCGGGGAGAAACACTTCCTCCAGAATTTCCGGCATCGAGCGATACGGAATCTTCCGGTCCAGCACTTCCTCCAATTCCGGATTTCCTCGCGCGATAATGTTCGCGATCACCACCAGGTCCGGTGCCGGCTGCACATGCGCCGCATCAAACGTATTGAAAAATGAAATGCCGAGGTTTTCGAGCAGCGTCGAAGCAGGCGGATAAACTCCGGAATCCGACCCGGTCACGCGAAAGCCGCGTTCCCGCAGCATCCCGGCCAGCGGCGCCATCGCCGAGCCGCCGATCCCGATCACATGCACATGTCTTCTTTCGCTCAAGCCACCACCGCCGGTTCCAGGAATTCGAGCGTGCCTTCCCCATCCGCGTCCAGACGCGCCTTGATTCCAAGCGGTATCGTAAGCATGGGCCGATCGGTATGCCCGACCGGCGCACCGAAGACGATCGGCACGCCGAGCAGCCGCAGAATTCGCGCACAGACTTCCCGCACCGTGGGAGCTCCGGCAACGGCCGGCTCGCTATCCGGAAAGTCTCCGAGCACAATCCCGCGCACGCCGTCAAATTTTCCAGCTTGCTTCAAATGCATCAGAACGCGATCTACCTGGTAGGGTTTCATAGCGCGGTCTTCGAGGATCAGAATCGAATCCCTGGTGTCCAATTCCCATGGCGTGCCGATTGTGGCCTCCAGCAACGTCATGCATCCGCCTAAAACTCGGCCCAAAGATTGACCCGCGAGGACGGCTTCACCCCTTAGCCGCAGCTTCCAGCCACCTTCCGTTTTGCCTACCGCTTGGAGAAATGAGCTTTCATCATAGCCCTTGCGCGCACCCGAGCCCGCGCTGAGCCCGGCGGCAACCATTGGGCCGTAGAACGTGATCCAGTTACACCGCTGCCACAGAAATATCTGCAACGTTGTGAGGTCGCTGAATCCAATCACGCATTTCAGATTCGCGAGGCTCTTCTCCAGTTCGAATTCAAGAAGGTAGTTGGAACCGTATCCGCCGCGCAACGCCACGAGCCCGTCAACTTGATCGGAATTCAGCGGCGCGAGAAAACCATTGGCGCGTTCCTGCGGCGCACCGGCAAAGTACCCTTCCGCTTTGGTGTCCTGATTGGCAACCACCTGAAATCCGTGCCGCTTCAGCTCCGCGAGCCCGGCAACCATAGCTACGGAATCAGCGGGCGAGGCGGGTGCGAATACTCCAAGCCGCGAACCGGCAGCGAGTGCCTTTGGTTTTCGTGGAGCTCCATTGCTTCGGTTCATTCTTGATGGCCCTCGACTGGAGCCACCTCGGTGATCACGCCCTGGCGATTGAGTTGAGCGAGAATCTCCTCTTGTTGCTTGTGGGTCACATCCGACTCGAATTCCACGATAGAAGTTGTGCCCGCCATGGAAACGCGAAAGTGTTGCATGGGAATTTTCAGGCCTGCCATCAGCCGCTGTACTTCCGTGGCGAGGCTCTCCGCGTGATCCGTGGTGATTCGGAACGCCATGAGCCGGCACTTCAAATTGAAGTATTGCTCCGCCCAGCCGATGACGGTCAAGCCAAACAGCACCAGCCCCGTCGAATAGGCCGCGACGGCGTAAAGGCCACCCCCAGCGGCCATACCAATGGCTGCCTCCACAAAAATCGTCGCCGCAGTGGTCATCCCCAGTACGCCCCCCGATCCGCGCAGAATAGCGCCAGCTCCAAGAAAACCGATGCCCTGTACGATATTGGAGGCGATTCGCGTGCCGCTCGTATCACCAAGTCTGTGTGCGATTTCTCCGGACAAAATGGTAAACAACGCGGTAGCGAGACATACAAAGAGGCTCGTGCGAACACCAGCAGGTCTTCGCCGAACAACGCGTTCAATGCCGATGATCGCGCCCAGCGCCGCCGCTATCGTCAATCGCAGGATTATTTCTTGAAGAGAGAGCATAGCCCCGGCGCCCCATCGCGCCCCTGAACGAAATTCTAGCTATTTACAATTTGAATTGCGTCAATTTCGAGAAGTGGCGTGCCCTAGCGTGTATCTCGCTGCGCTTCAAGTGGCGCAGCCGGTCAAGTCCGAATTGCTCGACGGCAAAGCTCCCCAGCACCGAACCGTAAACCATGGCGCGGCGCAGCGAAGCGTCGCTCTTATCACCGCAGCCAGCCAGGTAGCCCATAAAGCCGCCGGCGAAGCTGTCGCCCGCGCCGGTGGGGTCGTGCGGCTCATCCAGTGGAAATGCGGGCAGGCTGAAGACGCCGCGCTTGTCCACCATCATGGCCCCGTATTCTCCACGTTTCACGACCAGCGTCGCCGGCCCCATTTTGAGAATGTGCTTGGCCGCGCGCAGCAAATTGTGCTCGTTCGAAAGCTCGCGCGTCTCAGAATCATTGATCATCAGGATGTCCACGTGTTTCAGCGTTTCCCGGAGTTCCGCGTTCGAACGTTCGATCCAGTAATTCATGGTATCCAGAGCGGCGATTTTGGGGCGCTTCTTGACCTGCTGAAGCACGTCCCGTTGCAAATCCGGCGCGATGTTGGCGAGGAATACGTATTTTGAGCCACGGTATTTTTCCGGCAAACGGGGCTTGAAATCCGCAAACACATTCAACTCCGTTGCCAGCGTTACGCGCTCGTTCAAGTTCTGGGAATAGCGCCCGGCCCAGAAGAAGGTCTTCCCAGCAGCACGCTCTAAGCCGTCAATATCAATAGTACGCCCGTGAAAAATCCCGGCATCCACTTCCGTGAAGTCGTCTCCCACGATCCCAACGAGGTTTACGTGTGTAAAAAAACTGGCCGCCACCGCGAAATAGGTGGCCGCGCCACCGAGCGCACGATCCATCTTTCCATAGGGACTTTCCAAAGCGTCGAACGCGACGGAACCCACGACGAGTAAGGACACGATGCGCTCCTAAGAAATATATTTTCCGATGATGGCTGCGAGCCGCTTCTTGGTCGCCTGCGGGACAATCTTCAAATCTGTAACCAGCGCATGCTGCAGCGCCGATCCGCATTTGCAGGTCCTGCCCGCGGGCAGCTCTCGGACGGCAGCCCGCAGCACTTTCTGCGCATTCTCCGCGTTTTGACTCAGCGTGGCGATGATCTGCGACGCGGTCACGGATTCGTGCTCCGGGTGCCAGCAGTCATAATCGGTGATCATGGCGATCGTCGCGTAGCAAATCTCCGCTTCACGCGCCAGTTTCGCTTCCGTCACGTTGGTCATGCCGATCACTTCGAAGCGAAGCTGCCGATGCACTTCCGCTTCAGCCAGCGTCGAAAATTGCGGCCCTTCGATGCAAATGTATGTTCCGCGGCGATGGACCATGACCGCTTCATGAACGCAAGCATCAGACAGAATGCCCGACAACTGGCCGCAGGTAGGATGCGCAAACGCGACGTGAGCAACGATTCCTTCTCCAAAAAACGTGGAGATGCGGTTCTTCGTGCGGTCGAAAAACTGGTCTGGGACGAGAAATTCTCCGGGACGCAAATCCTCCTTCAGCGAACCGACCGCGCTCACGGAAATAATGCGCTCGACGCCCAGAAGCTTCATCGCGTAAACGTTCGCGCGGTAATTGATCTCGCTCGGTAGGATCCTGTGCCCGCGGCCGTGCCGCGCCAGAAACGCCACGCGTTTTCCTTCCAGAGCGCCAAGCACGATCGCATCCGAAGGATCGCCAAACGGCGTTCTCACGCGCATCTCGCGAGTGTTCGTCAACCCGCTCATCGAGTAGAGCCCACTCCCCCCGATGATGCCGATTGCCGCCTGGGCAGCGGATTTCGCGCTCTTCGATTTGCTGGCCTTCTTTGCCGCCATCTTCTTTCTCTCCTCTAACCGTGAAACCCGCTCTTCTTTAAAATTTCGTTCACAGCGGAAAATGGATCCTTCTTTCGATCCGCAACCTCCGCGGCCAGCTCCGCCAATCGCGCCTCTCCGCCCGCCTCGCCCAAGGCTTTCTCGAGCAAACGGGATTCGAGCAGCTCGATCAAGCGGTTCTTCCAATGCTCGACGTGTTTTCGCTGTCGCTGCCCGCTCGATTCAAAATGTTTTTGAAATGTCGCGATCGTCTCGGCCAATTCCGCAATCCCCTTGTTTTCCGTAGCCACCGTGCACACGACCGGAGGGTGCCAGCCGTCACGCGGCATCACCAGCGAAAGCATGGCCAGCAATTGCTGTTCCAACCTGTCGGCACCTTCACGATCCGCTTTGTTCAAAACAAAAATATCGCCGATTTCCATGAGCCCGGCCTTCATGTTTTGAATGTCGTCGCCAAGCCCCGGCACCAGCACCACAAGCACACAATCCGCCAGCCGCACGATGTCGATTTCATCTTGTCCGACGCCGACTGTCTCGATGAGGACGTGCTTCTTCCCGGCCGCGTCCAGGAGCAATGCTACTTCCGCTGTCGCTCGAGCCAGCCCGCCGAGGAATCCCCGCGTCGCCATCGAACGGATAAACGTGCCCGCATCACCAGCGTGCCCCTGCATGCGAATCCGGTCGCCCAGGATCGCCCCGCCGGAATACGGGCTGGTGGGATCGACAGCGATCACACCCACCTCTTCCCGATTCTTGCGATGATATGTCGCTATTCGGTCAACGAGTGTGCTTTTTCCCGTCCCCGGCGCGCCGGTCACTCCTGTCAGATACGCCCGGCCCGTGTGCGGAAAGAGCAGTCGAAGCAACTCCTCCGCTTCAGCCTGATGGTTTTCGATCGCCGTGATCGCGCGCGACACCGCGCGCACATCCCCCGCGCGCACCTGTTCCGCCCACTTCTCAACGCCCAGACTCATACTTTTCCTGTGGAACTTCCTGGTGAGGGCAGGCGCATCACCCTATTATTTCTTTCCGAGGAGCTGCCGCGCAATCACCAATCTCTGGATTTCGCTGGTGCCTTCGCCGATGGTGCAGAGCTTCACGTCGCGGTAATACTTCTCCGCGGGATAATCCTTGATGAAGCCGTAGCCGCCGTGAATTTGCACGCACTCATTGGCCACGCTCACGGCGATTTCGCTGGCAAACAGCTTCGCCATGCTCGATTCGCGCGTGAAGCGCACGTCCTTTTTATCCGCGAGCCACGCCGCCTGATAGACGAGCAGCCGCGCCGCTTCCACCTGCGTTGCCATGTCCGCCAGCTTAAACTGCACCGCCTGAAACTCGCTGATCGCCTGGCCAAATTGCTTTCGTTGTTTCGCGTATTTCGTAGCTGCTTCGAGCGCACCTTGGGCCATGCCCAGCGCAAGTGCGGCGATCGAAATCCGTCCACCATCCAGAATCTTCAAGCTGCCAATGAAGCCCTCGCCCTCCGGTCCGAGCAAGTTTTCCTGCGGCACCCGGCAATCGTTGAAAATCACTTCCGACGTGTCGCTCGCGCGCATCCCCAGCTTATTTTCTTTTTTCCCCGGCTTGAATCCCGCCATTCCTTTTTCCAGAATGAACGCGCTGATTCCGTGCGAGTCTTTCGATTTATCCGTGACCGCCATGGCCACGCAATAATTCGCGAATTGGCCGTTGGTTGTAAACGTTTTCGCGCCGTTGATCACCCAATGCTTGCCGTCGCGCACGGCAGTCGTCCGCGTGCCGCCCGCGTCCGATCCCGCCTCCGGCTCCGTCAGCGACCACGCCCCAATCGCTTTCCCCGAAGCCAGCGGCACAAGATATTTTTTCTTCTGCGCCTCCGTGCCGAATTTGAAAATGTGGTTGGAGCACAGCGAATTGTGCGCCGCAACGATCAACCCCACCGAGCCATCCACGCGCGCCAGCTCTTCAATCGTCAGCGCATATTCGATGTAACCCAGCCCCGCGCCGCCATACTCTTCCGGAAAAATAACGCCGAGCAGCCCCATCTCCGCCATCTGCGGCATGATCTCCATCGGAAAATGCGACGCTTCGTCCCACTCCATCACGTGCGGCGCGATTTCGCCTTCGGCGAATTCCCGCACACTCCGGCGAAGGTGCTGCTGTTCCTCGGTGAAGCTAAATTCCACGGTCTCCTCGATCGTCGATAGGTATTGTCAATAAGCAGGCAAAGTTTTGCTAATTTTTTAATTCTACACGAAGGCCTTTACCAACCCATTGGGTAATGGTTGGCTTTGTTCTGTTCGTCAAGCCAGGTCTTCAGCGGCGCGAAGTAATCCGCCAGCGCGGAGGCATCCATCTTCTTTTCCCCCGTCAGCGTCTCCAACGCTTCGGGCCACGGCTTGCTCTGCCCCATCGCCAGCATCTTGTTCAGCTTCTCTCCAGCCGCTTTGTTTCCATAAATCGAGCACCGGTGCAGCGGGCCGCCGTAGCCCGCCTCCCGGCAAAGCGCTCGCTGGAACTGGAATTGTAAGATGCGCGCGAGGAAATACCGCATGTACGGCGTATTTGAAGGCACATGGTACTTCGCCCCGGGATCAAAATCAGCTTCCGTGCGTTCGACGGGCGGCACGATGCCCTGATACTTCCGCCGCAATTCCCACCACGCTTTGTTGTACTCCTCCGGCTTCACCTGGCCCGCAAATACTTCCCAGCGCCACTTGTCTACCAACAATCCGAACGGCAGGAACGCCACTTTCTCCAGCGCCTGTTGAAGCAGGTAGTCGACATCGCCGCTCGCCGGCGGCACCGAATCGATCAAGCCGATCTTCTTGAGGTATTCAGGCGTAACGGAAAGCGCGATCGTGTCTCCCACCGCTTCATGAAACCCGTCGTTCGCGCTGTTCTGGAAAAGCGGCGGCTGCGTACTGTATGCGCGCTGATAGAAGTTATGCCCCAACTCGTGATGGATGGTCCGGAAATCTTCTTCCGTGATCTGCATGCACATCTTAACGCGCACATCTTCTTTCGAATCGATGTCCCAGGCGCTGGCATGACAAACGACGTCACGGTCGGCCGGCTTGGTGAGAAGTGATCTCTCCCAAAACGTCTTCGGCAGCGGAGAAAATCCCAGGGAAGTAAAAAACGCTTCTCCGGAATGCACCATCCCCTTCGCATCCGTCTTTCGCTCCTGCAAAATCTTCGTCAGATCGTAGCTCTGCGCCGGCTTCGGCGAATCCATCAGCGAATAAACGTTGTTCCACTCCTGGCTCCAGATGTTGCCCAGCATGTGCGCCGGAATCGGCCCGTGAGCCGGAACGATCTCATTTCCATATTTCTTCCGCAGTTGCCCGCGCACGTAAGCATGCAATGATTCATACAGCGGTCTCAGTTGTTCCCAAAGCCGATCCGCTTCCTTGGTAAGTTCATCCGGCGGCATGTCGTAATTCGAACGCCACAATGCGCCCGCATCGGCAAATCCCAGTTCCCGCGATCCCTTATTCCCGAGTTCGACCATTCGAGCGTAGCGCTGCCGCATCGGCGCGCCCACGGCATGCCACCCAATCCACGCGCGCTTTAATTCCTCAGCATCACGGCTCGTAGCCATCAATTTTCCGACCGCCGTCACATCCAGACACTTCGAAGTGTCCCCGTTGGGGCACCACTTCCCTTTTCCGTAGTCACCATCAAGCGATGCCAACACCTGCGCCAGTTCCTTCTGCTCCTTCGCTTCCGCAGGCGCAGGAAACGAAGTGGAAAGCTTCAGCAGAAGCATCTTTCTCGCCATCACCGGAGGCAGCGCAACCTTGTCAAATTCATGCGCCTTCTTGGACATCTCCGCGCTGAAAGTATTCAACTCCTGGTTGGCCTCCGCCGCGATCTCCTCCGTATCATCCGTAATGAAATTTTCCTCCACCCACGACGCTCTTTGCGCCTTGTTGGTGAGATCGAAGTAGCGGACTTCCGCTTCGTCGAGAAACTTCTGTGCATCGGCCACTGTCGGGGAACTCTTCGTTTGCGATGTTTTCCCTGCGGATGGTTTTTGTGCAGCAGCGGAACCAGCGAATATCAAGCCTGCGACTGCGCAAGAAACAATCGTCAGTCGTTTCACGCCTCGCCCCCTCATGCGCCCGCCTTTTGCGTCTTGCCAACGACTTCCCTTAGCACAACGAGCGCTCGCTCGATTCCCGCTCGGTCCACATCGCAGTGCGTAACGAACCGCACCGAATGCAGCGCCGTATCCTGCGCCCATACTCCGTGCGGGTGAAGCGCATCGCACAACTCCACCGCCGTTTTCCCGGTCTTCGAGCAATCAAAGATCACAATGTTCGAACGAACCTTTTTGGCATCGATAGCCAGCCCCGGAATTTCCGCGATGCCTTCCGCCAGCCGCCTGGCATTCTCCTGATCGATGTGCAGTCGCGTCGGCGACTTTTCCAGCGCAATCAAGCCCGCCGCAGCAATCACGCCCGCCTGACGCATGCCTCCACCGAACATTTTCCGGTATACCCGCCCCTTCTCGATGAACGCCGTCGTTCCCGCAATCATTGATCCCACCGGAGCGCCCAGTCCCTTCGACAAACAAAACATCACCGAATCTACTTTTCGCGCCATTTGCGCGACGTTTTCTCCAATCGCCGTCGCTGCATTAAAAATCCGCGCCCCGTCCAAGTGCACCTTTAACCCCAGCGCATGCGCATGGTCGCAAATGTCATCCACCTGCGCCGTCGGATACACCGTTCCCCCCGCCATGTTCGCCGTGTTTTCCAGGCACACCAGCGCGGTCTGCGAGTCGTAATAAATCTTCGGCCGGATGACCGCCTCGATCTGCTTCCACGTCAGAATCCCGTCCTCGCCCAGGGCCACTCGCGGCATGCAGCCGGCAATCGCCGACATCGAAGCCAGCTCATACAAATTCACGTGGCTTCGCTCTTCGCAAATCACTTCGTGGCCGTGATGCGTCCACACTTTGATGCAAATGAGATTCCCCATGCACCCCGTAGGCACAAACAGCGCCGCCTCTTTCCCAAAAATCTCTGCCGCGCGCTTCTCCAAGCGGTTGACCGTCGGGTCTTCCCCGTAAACGTCATCCCCGACCTCCGCCTCCGCCATCGCGCGCCGCATTTCCGCCGTCGGCCGCGTCACCGTATCGCTCCGCAGGTCCACCACACCCGCCTGAACCTTCCCCGCCTCCACAACCTGATCCGGATCCACCCGCTGATTCCCCTTCGCCACTGTGTAGCTCATCTTCTTCTCTTCTCCGTGAACGGCGCCTGCCCCGACCGGGTCGGCGTGCTTTCCGAGTCCTGTGTGTTAAACCCTTTTTAATACTTCAACCCCAGTCGATCCGTTCCAAGTCTCACCTCAACAACTCCAGAAACACTTCGTTCGAAACACTCAATCGCCCCGGAGCAAGCCGCACGACGCCGCCATCTCGCTCCACAAAACCTGCCAAAGCCAACGGATCAAATCGCTTCGCGAGCGTCACCCCATACTCCCGCTCGATCCGCCCCACATCGATCCCATCCAACTGCCGCAAGCCGAGAAACAATTCTTCTTCCAGCGCGCTCTCCGCCGTCAGTATTTCATGCTGCTCCACCGGCAATCGCCCACCCTGCACCGCAGCCACATACCCCGCCGCATCATGCGCGTTCGCCCACCGCTCCGTCCCCGAAAACGAATGCG
>WNEY01005295.1_pt1 | contig 10697 bp, 10 predicted proteins | sample 5400531 | NCBI WGS metagenome assembly WNEY01 (sample SAMN13153338, study PRJNA577476) | soil metagenome | isolation source: 200 cm saprolite under Douglas fir tree site 1 | place: USA:California | collected 2015-04-18
CAGTCTCTGGGAGATGGGACATGAACGGTGCGGTTTTACTCGCGGTTGCGACGGCGGTTCTGGTATCGACCGTGATCGTGCGTGCACAGGACAACAAGTTCACTTGCCAAGTCTATAGCGATTCTTTTGCCCTGGATGACGCCGATTTCGCCGCGATGGCGAGCGCGGGGATGACGAGAGAAAAATTTGCTGCGTCTGCGCCGAGTTCCCAGATGCGGGTATCGGTCTGCCATTCCCGAAAGCTATGGCGCTTGATCAAGGCGGGAAAGGTCAACGGCTGTGATCTTGATCGGTATGAAAACTACGCCGCCAAGTATTTTGGTCCCTCCGAGCGCGAAATCGCAGTTGCTGCGGTGGCAAAGGCCATGGCCGAGGAATGGCCTTTGCCTGGACAACCCAAACGGAAGTGTCCTTGACAGCCGCACAGCAGGCGTCTGGTTGAGTGTAAGCGCGCCTCGATGTCGCCGCGAAGCTGATCGTCGGGGACGGGCTACGCGGCCCGATCTTCCGCCGGCACAGATCACCACGCGAAGCGTGGTGGCAAGCCGGCCGGTGCGTTCAACGTGCGGGCGACGTCTTGCTGCGCACACCGGTGCATAAGCCTGGCAAGGTCGGACAGCGGCTGGCCGACCTGATAACGATGCGTGACAATTGCACCGGACATCGACCCCGGCCGCGTTCGGATGCGACCGCTCGGATAGTCCCGCTTGGAGATGGGCGAAGGAAAACCGTAGCGCGCCAATGGCTGCTCAGCGGCCGTCGTGGCGTGCTCCGGCGTACATTGGCGCGCCACGGTCGATGAAGATGGGCAATATTCCTTCGCCGTAGCGCTATGATGTGGGAGCCTACGACACGCCGCCCTAGCTGAAAATGCGAAGGCCTACGATTACGCGCTACGCTTCATCACCACGATTGCGGGCTTGGCGGAAGTACCCCAATAAGCGGCCCTATTGCCGCGATCAGGATTCTTCTCCTATGGGCCAGGAGCAGACATCGATGGGTGCGACCACCGGCACCGCTCAAACTGAGCCCGGATCGAGCTCAGAGCGCACCACCGAGCGCATCGCCACACCGAGACTACGTCTCGAGCAGCGTGCCGAGCACCTCGGGCCACCGTTTCTCAAAGTCGACGTCGCGTTGCAGTCCGCGCTCCAACAGAGCTTGGATCCGCTGCAGCGCTTCAGGCCATGTCAGCGCGGTCTCAAAGGAGGTGATGGAGTCGAGGAGCCGGTCGGCGGACGGCAGCGAGACCTGGTTGACAAGATTCTTCGCGGCGGCGATAGCACGCCGATCGAAGGAAGCGATCCGACGCGCAAGCGCGTCGACGAAGCCGTCCAGCTCGGCATCGGGTAGCGCCCGGTTGACATACCCATATCGTTCCGCGGTACCGCCGTCGAAGTCGTTCGCGCCGAGAATGATTTCGAGCGCGCGACCGCGGCCGACCAGATGTGGGAGGCGTTCGGTACCGCCGCCGCCGGGATGCACTCCCACCCCGACTTCGGGTTGGCCCAGTCGCGTATTCTCGCGCGACGCGAAGCGCATGTCACAGGCGAGGACGAACTCGCTGCTCACGCCCCGGACGCAGCCTCGGATCTTCGCGATGCTGACCACCGGGGACCTGGTGAGACGCACGAACGTATCCATCAGAATCGGGAGGCCGGAAGGCCCGACAGCTGCGGTGATGTTCCCCGTCTTGCCGGTCAAATCAAAGTGGGCGAGGTAGAAGTCAGGATTCGCGCTCTCGAATACGACGACACGCAGGCTCTGGCTGGTGTCCATCCGAACGAGCAGATCCTGTAGGCCTTCGAAGATGGTCGCGTCCACGATGTTGAAAGGCGGATATTCGAATACAACTCTCCAATACGCAGGCGTTTCCTCGATCACCCGCACGGGCGCCGCCGGATTAGTTTTAGCCATGGTTCACCCTCCTTAGACCTCGATAGAGCGAGACGGCGAGGTGATCTTCTTCTCTTCATAGGAACGCATGCGCGCGAGTGCAGGCTCGCTGACGCATAATTTCAAGAAGAGATTTCGTTCGAGCGCCAGTCCCTGCGCCAGCGGCGTCTCCGTGGCGTTGCGGACGAGACGCTTAATGTAGGCGAGCGATTCCGGCGTATGCGACGACAAGCGCCGTGCAATCTCCATCGCGCGATCGAGAGCCCTGCCGTTGACGGTTTCGTGTACCAGGCCTTTCCTTTCGGCCTCACGTGGATTGAGTGGTTGACCCATGAGGATGTGCATGAGCGCGGCTGGCGTTCCAATGATGCGCGGCAGCCTTTGCGTGCCGCCCGCGCCCGGAAGGAGACCAAGCTCTGCCTCGGGGAACCCGATCAGGTAGTCACCATCCTCAGCGATACGAAGATCGCAAGAGAGCGCGAATTCGAAGGCACCGGCCAGGGCTGTGCCGGAAATGGCGGCGATTACCGGCTTTGGCATGCTCTCGCACAGCGCCATTGCCTTATCGAAGAATCCGCCATTGTAAGTGGCGTTCTCGGGCCACTGACGACCGGAAGCGCGCAGCGACTCTGCGATTTCGATAAGCGCAGGGATATCAAAATGACGATTGAAATAACCGGGCGCGCCGCCGGTCACGACGACAACGCGAACGCTAGGATCGCCCGCAAAACTGTCCAGCGCTTCGGTAAGAACATCCCCCATCTCTGCGTCGAAGTAGATGCGCTTTGCGCCGCCCAATGTCACGACCGCGATCGCATCGGCTACTGTTGTCGTCAGAACGTCGGTGTTCATTCGGTTGCCTCCTGATCTAACGTTTGCCCAGTCAATTACTCCCGCCCAAATTCAATATTCGAACCATACCCTGAGATCTGCGTTTTTCTCCGGAGAATAGGGCGGAACAAGATGATCGATCGCAACATCTGGAGGCGATATAAGCATGGACTTGGCATGCGTCCGCATGCCGAGGCCGTATTTCCCGTAGTAGTGCCCCATACCTGCGGGTCCAACACCGCCAAACGGCATTGTCTCCACAAACACGCGGCAAGCTCTTAAGCGGTGGCTTCCAGAATCAGATTCGCGGTTTCCTGCGGCCGCGCCAGCATGGCCACGTGACTGGCGTCGACCTCAATCGTCTTCGCCTTGATTGTCTTTGCCATTGTTCGTTCGAGGCTTGGCTGAATGGCGCGGTCCTGTTTTGCGACCAGGTACCAGCTCGGTTTCGTCTTCCACGCCGCGGCCGACACGTTTTCCGCGAAAGCGCCCGCCGCCGTCGGCGCCTGCGCGGCGAACAGAACGTCCTTTTCCGTCGGGCTGAGGTCTTGAGCGAAGTTGTTCTTCACTCCGGCTTCGGTGAGCTTCAAGTAACCTTGTGCGTCGGGCCGGACCTCCGCTCCCATCGGGGCCGGTTCGGCGCTCGCGCCGAGAGAACCGATAGATTGGCCCACGCCCGGCGCGAAGGCAGCGATGTAAACAAGTCCCGCCACTTTGGGGTCATTCCCGGCCTCCGTGATGACGACGCCGCCGTAGGAGTGTCCGACAAGAACGGTAGGCCCATCTTGCAGGGCCAGCGCGCGCTTGACGGTTGCGACGTCGTCTTTCAGCGATGTGAGCGACAGTTGCACGGCGGTGACCCGCAAGCCGCGGGCGATCAGGAGCGGTATCACTTTTGACCAAGACGAGCCGTCCGCCCAGGCGCCGTGGACGAGAATGACGTTGGATGCCTTTGTCATGCCTTCTTTTTCCTTCCTGTCGCTAAAGTTGAGCCGCGCGGCACACAAGGCAGCCTAAATTGGGGTGCCCATGGCACCAATGTCGTAAATGCCACCATTTCGGACGCAAAAACCCAACGCGTGCAGGCTGCTAGCTTCGGGCTCGTGGCTACAAAAGCGGCGTCTACGACCTTCGAGACGTATCTGCGAGGGTCTTGACATTAGTGAATTCGCTACGATTCCGTCGTTACCCAATATCGCGGACTGGGACGCGTTCGAGATGGCGCGGCAAAAGCTCTTGCCGAATCTGTGGCATGCGCATTCAGCCGCGCCCTACCGGGCGCAGCCAAGCACCCAACAGCCAACGCCGTCCCACGGCGGGAATTCCGGAAAACGAGGTCGATGAAGGACGCAAAAAGCTTGCCGCCGGACAATAGGCCTCAGAACGAAGCCAAAGGATGTGACGCGTTCCTGATCCCCTGTGGGCTTTGACCGAACGCACGCGAGAAGCTCCGCCGCATGCGCTCCCGATCGCCAAACCCTGCTTCAATGGCGATGGTCTCTATGGGGAGGCGGCCCTGTTCGAGCATCAGGCGGGCTGCTTCCAGTCGCAGGTTCTCGATGGCTTTGGCAGGCGACAAGCCGGTCTCTGCGCGGAACACCCGGCTGAACTGCCGAGGGCTGAGACCGGCTGCATTCGCCAATTCCTCCACAGAAAGAGGTTTACCGAGGTTACGCCTGGCAAACTGAAGGGCACTCTGTACACGATCCGATTTGGCGTCCAGGTCGAGCAGCGCCGAATGCTGCGACTGGCCGCCGGCTCGGCGATGATGCAGGACCAGCGTCCTTGCCGCCTCACGGGTTTTTTCCGGTCCAATATCGCGCTCCACCAAACCGAGGGCCAAGTCGAGGCCGGCCGTCATTCCGGCAGACGTCCACACTTGTCCGTCAGCGATAAAAATCCGATCGACTTCAACGGATGCCTTTGGAAATCGCCTCTGCAGTTCTTTCGCAAAAAGCCAGTGAGTCGTTGCTCTGCGCCCATCGAGCAAGCCTGCCTCGCCCAAAATGAAGGCGCCGATGCAAATCGCCGCGATGCGGCGTGTGTTGGCGAGCGCGCCCTGCAAAAAGGAGATCAGTTCTGGTGAAGGCGGAGTTACGTCGGGCGGTGAACCTACCAACAGCGTGTCGAAGTTAGCATCCGCCGCGCGCTCTGTTTCGATCTCCATGCCGAATGAGCTCTTGATTCGACCTCCTGTCACCGACAGAGCATGGACTTCATACATGGGTTCTTTGAGAATCTGGTTCGCGGTCTCGAACACCGAAAGCGGCGCGAAACTCATCACTGCAAAGCCGTGTGGCACGAGAAGGCCTACACGCGGAATGGCGAACTCCTCACAGACATGCGGAAACCCAAGGTCGCATCACTGGCAAAAGCTGCCACCAAGCGAGACTGTCTTCCATTGGCGCGCAGCGAAAGTTCCAGGAGCAACTTAGCCGGTGCCTGAAATCAGATCAACGTCAACGAATCCCGGAATGCCTGCTTCGGGTCATCTGCGGCGGATGGATGGTGCCGGCGCCGTGTCCGGTCCTACTCCGATAGCTACAGTTTTGTTGTGGTCTGCGACCTACGCAAGGGGCCAGATTCGGCCGCACCGATCGCGCGGCCAGCGCGGCCGGACGTCCTTCGATAGCGGACTCGAACGCGCGCGGAACAGCTTCGGTGTGGGGATCACTTCCCTCGCTGGAGCGCCGGGGCTTTGCACGTCCGCCGCTCTCTCTCCGGTCGGGCTTCTTTCGGATTCGGCCGAATCGTGTAAGTCATTGACTGGATTGGCGCGCCCGACAGGATTCGAACCTGTGACCTCTGCCTTCGGAGGGCAGCGCTCTATCCAGCTGAGCTACGGGCGCGTGGCGCCTAGATAACCGAACGGTGGCGCAGCGGCAATGTCGGCTCCGATCACGGCTGCGGCCGCGGCGCGGGCAGGGCACGCGATGCGTGGCCGCGGCCGACGTGCACGATTGCCTCGCAGGCACGGCGCATCGCCCGGTCTCGGGCGGCGCCGGGGCGGGCGTGTCGTGTAAAGACAAGAATATTTTCCCTTGACAGCCAATTCCTAGAATGGCATTAAAGACCCATCCCCGCTCGATTCGACGGGCGTCTTCCGGAGACGGTCCATAGACGGAGCAGGGAGTGGCGTCTCGCGGCTGCGGCTCGTAACCGATAGCCTCGGGAGGCACGGGACCCGCCCGCCGGACAACCAAGACCCGGCTGCGAGGAGCTCGCTGCACGCGCTTCGGAGGAAATGCCGAAGCCGGAAGCGCGGACCGGAGCCATCATAAATCGCCACGGTGGAGCGCCGAGAGGCGCGCGTCCCCGATCGCAAGGGGACGCGGGCGCCTCGCAAGCGCCCGGCGTGCCGCGTCATGGCACGCCAGGGGTGCCTCGCGTCAGCGCGTTTACGCGCGTCTTGACGCGCTACGCACCCCGCGTCTCTCGGCGCTCCGCTCCCCCTCGGTTCGGGGGTCGGGTGCAACGAAATTCTCAACTCGGACGCAAACGCGTCGCGGGAACGAAAGGTGCTGTGGGTATGGCGAGGGCAAAGAAGAGTGCGGACGAGGCAGCCGAGGATCTCTATGCGGGTGCGGGCAAGGACCCGGCCGTCGCCGAGATTCTGCGCGACGTCCATGAAGGGCTGCGGCTCTGGCGTCGCTGCGCGAACAAGCAATGCCGGCGCGCCCGCGGCTGCTGCGGCGATCTGGTCGCATGCGGGGCGCGGCGCTGGCCGGCGGCGACGGCGTGCCTGCAGGCGATGAAGGCGCGCGACGGGACCTCGCTGGCGCGGGTGGCCGACCGCAAGGCGCTCGAGAGCGCGGAGCCGCAGGAGGTCGTCTTCAAGTGGCTGGATAGTGACGCGACGACGCCGCCCTGACGCGCAGTCCGGGCGGTGAGTTGGGCTGTTTGACATCGTGAGATGATGCGAGCGCGGACGCCGCGGCTGTCGTGCGAACGACACGCTGGCGGCGCCGCGAATTCAGTGTGCTCCCTCTCCCGCTTGCGGGGGAGGGTTGGGGTGGGGGTGTGCGCAAACACGGGTGCTGTTGTTGTTGCGCCCCCTCCCTGTCCCTCCTCCGGCCGGCTGCGGGCATGCCCGCTTCCGGCAAATTTTAGAGTGATCAAACCCCGGCAAGCCGGGGTTTGATTGGGGGAGGGGACGTTGTGGCGCTAGCATTCGCTCTTGCCAGCGGCGAGTACGCGTTGGCGCGCGCCGTCAGTTACAACAACGCGCCCGGGCTCTTCTTGTACCGGTTCACGATCGCATCGGCGCTCATATAGGCGAGCGCCTGGATCGTGAGCGTCGGGTTGAAGCCGCTCATGCTCGGGAAGGTCGAGCTGCCGATCACGAACAGGTTCGGCACGTCCCAGCTCTGGCCGTAGCGGTTCACCACCGAGGTTTTCGGATCGCTGCCCATGCGGGTGCCGCCCTCGTGATGCGCGCCCGGGGCGCCCGGGCCGAGCGGCGCGCGCCACACATGGGTGGCGCCCATCGCTTTGCCGATCTCCTCCATTTTCTTCACCATGAACTCGACCCGCGCCAGCTCGTTCGGCCGCCGCCAGTCGTAGGTCATGCGTGGCGCCGGCAGGCCCCAGGCGTCGCGCACATTGGGATCGAGATCGATGGCCTGGTCGACGTAAGGGAGGTTCTCGGTCTGCGCCACCATCGCGGAGTGCCGCGTGTAGTACTTCGCGAGGTAATCGCGATAGGCGGCGCCCCAGCGCGGCGTGCCGGGCGGCGGCACCGTGGTGGTGAGGCTGATCGGACCGCCTTGCAGGTTGCCGGTGCCGACCGAGATCTGCGAGCCGCGGATGAAGCCCGCGTCCTTGTGGTCGAAGTTGTCGGCGTTGAAGTCGTCGATCGTGTGCTTCTGCGCGCTCGGCCCCATGTAGTTGTTCATGTGCCGGTCGTCGAACGCCACGTAGACGTTCGGCATCATGTGCGCCATCAGGTGCTTGCCGACCTGCCCGCTCGAGTTCGCCAGCCCGTTGGGGAATTTCTCGGTCTTGGAGAGCAGCAGCAGCCGGGTGTTGTCGTAGATGAACGGCGTCAGGATGACGAGCTCGGCCTCGATCGTGTTGTCGGAGCCGTCGGGCCCGTAATAGGCGACGCCGGTCGCCTTGCCGCTGTTGTCGGAGTTGACGCGATGGCACATCGCCCCGGTGATCAGCTTGAAGTTGCCGCTGGCGTCGGCCTGCGGCAGCACGGTGACGAGCACGCTCGACTTGGCGCCGACATGGCAGCCGAAGGCCTGGCAGAAGCCGCAATAGGTGCAGCCCGGCCGCCCCTTGTAGGCCTCCGACAGGATCGCGCGCGGGGTCGAGAACGGGTGGTAGCCGAGCTTCTTGGTGCCCGCCTCGAACGAGATGCCCGATTGATCGACCGCCAGTGCCGGCAACGGGTAGTCGCGCCGGCGCGGCGCCTCGAACACGTTGCCGCCGTCGATCTTGCGACCCTGCAGGTTGCCGGCCTTGCCCGAGACGCCGATCTCGTACTCGATCCGGTCGTAGAACGGCTCGAGATCGGCGTAGCTCAACGGCCAGTCGGCGAGCGAGGAGTCGGCCGGGATCGCCGACGCGCCGTAGCGTCCGATCGTCGCCGAACGGGCGCGGAAATCGTCCTCGTGGAAGCGCCACGACACCGCGCCGTAATGCACGGTGCCGCCGCCGGCCTGGTTGCCGTAGTTCTGCACCGGGATCGGGTTGGCGCGCGCATTCGGGTTCGGCCGCCAGGTGATCGGCTGGCTCTTGATGTTGGGCCGCAGGTCCTGGCGCTGGAAGTAGCGCAGCTCGTCGTGCGGGTCGAAGTCCTTGGTGCTGAGGCGGGGGCCGCGCTCGAGCCCGATCACCTTCATGCCGGACTTGGCCAGCTCGGCCGCGAGGACCGCGCCCGCCGCGCCGACGCCGACGATGACGACATCAGTCTTTTCGGTTGCCATGGCTCAACCCCTCCGCATGGGCGCCTGCGCCTGCAGGCCGATGATCGGGGCGCGCGTGAACGCCTCCTTGCTCCGCATGTCCTCGAGCGAGAACGCCGGCTGCGCGCCCGGGAAGCCGATCAGCCGCCAGCCGGCGAAGTCCTTGTTGCCGCCGTAGATCGGGTCGGCGAACATGCCTTCCATCGTGTGATTGCGCACGGTGTTGAAGAACACCTGCGCCGAGGGCCAGGTGAAGCCGGTGTCCTTGCCCTGCTCGAGCGCCGCGATCACCTGATCCTGCTGGGCGGCGGGAAGCTTCCCGAACGGCGCGTTGTGGGTCTTGCGGCTATAGGCGTCGAGATGCACGAGCCCGCGCCGGTAGAAGTCCTGCAGGTCGGCATAGGCGCCCGACAGCGCGAGGTCGATGTAGTTGGGCACGCCGGCCTCGCGCGCGCCGGGCTTGCCGGGCTCGCCGGGCATCAGCCGCTCGGTGAAGGCCGTGACCGTTAGGGCATCGTCGTCGTTGAGAAAGGCGCCGTGGCCGGCGCCGTGCGGCTGCGCCGGAGCCGCCGCGTCGGTCGCCGCGTGCGGCGCGTGGCCTTGCGCCAGCGCGTCGGCCACCAGCCCTTTGCCGGCGACCGCTCCGGCGCCGACCGCCGCGCCGATCAGGAATGCGCGGCGAGCTTCATCATGCTTGGTCATGATCGTTTCCTCCCTTTGCGCGTTTGAACGAATATGCGAGTCCGTCATTCCGGGGCGCGCCAAAGGCGCGAGCCCGGAATCCATAACCACGAGCTGGGAGTATGGATTCCGGGCTCGCCGCACGCAGCCAAGTTTACGCAGGCTGCGTAAACTTGCCTGCGTTGGGCGCCCCGGAATGACGATCCATGGACGAATCTCGGCTAAATCTTATCCGGGTAGCGAATGATGAAGTTGTCGCGGTTCGGCATCTTCACCTTCGGCAGCGTCTCGGCGTTCATCACGTCGCTCTCGCCGATGATCTTGTTGAGCGAGAGAATGTACGCGCTGAGCGCGTAGAGCTCGTCGCTGGTCAGCGTTTTCGGCATTTGGTACGGCATCGACCGACGCATGACGTCGAAGAGCGTCGTGGCATACTTGTAGTAGGGGACGGTCTTCATCGTATCGATGCGGTCGAACTTGGCGGGACCGACCATCGGCAGGTAGCCGGGCGCCGGCTTGACGCCGTTCTCGCCGTGGCACATGGCGCATTTCTGCGAATAGATCGGCGCGCCCTGCGTGGCGGTGCCGCTGCCGGCCGGCAGGTTGGTGCCGTCGGGCAGCACGGCGATGTCCCAGGCCTTGATGTCGGCCTCGGTGATCGGCTTGCCGAGGCCGGGCGTCTCGGCGATCGCGGTGCCCGCCCCGAAGGCGAGCACCAGGGCGAGCGCGAACAGCGGCTTACGCGTAGACATGCTTGATCCCCCCGCTGCTGTCGACGCCCCAGCTGGTGATGCTGTTGTAGTGCTGGTTGGGGAACGCCAGCGGGCTTGCCACCGGTTTCTCGGTTTGGCCGCGCGCGGCCACGAACTCGGCGCGAAGCGGCTGCACGGCGCCGGACTCGTCCCAGGCGCGGCTCTGCAGCACCACGGGCTGGCCGTCCCAGCGCCATGGCATGCGGAAGCGGGTGAACGCCTTCGGGTGAACCGGCCCCTGCAGCGCCGCCTGCGCCCAGCTCTTGCCGCCGTCGGCCGAGACCAAGACTTTGGAGATGCGTCCGTTGCCCGAATAGGCGACGCCGGAAATCTCGTAGTAGCCCGGTCCTTTCAGCGAATGGCCGAACGAGGGATGGGTGATGAACGATTTGACCTCCTGCACGAAGTTGAACAGCCACATCTTGCCGTCCGGCAGAATCTGCGAGTAGGTCTTGGACTCGTAGAAGCTCATGGCCGGCTGATCGATCAGCTTGATCCGGCGCACGTGCTTGATGTTCATGTTGCCTTGATAGCCGGGCAGGAGGAGCCGCATCGGATAGCCGTTGCCGGGCATGATGCGCTCGCCGTTCTGGTAGAGCGCGATCATGGCGTCATCCAACGCCTT
>WNEY01004422.1_pt1 | contig 10695 bp, 8 predicted proteins | sample 5400531 | NCBI WGS metagenome assembly WNEY01 (sample SAMN13153338, study PRJNA577476) | soil metagenome | isolation source: 200 cm saprolite under Douglas fir tree site 1 | place: USA:California | collected 2015-04-18
GTGCTCGAGCTCGTGGCGGGTCCGCAGCACAGGCATGCAGGCGGCGTGGTGCAGGGTGGCGTCATCACCCAGATCGCGGACGCGGCGATGGGGATGTCGCTGGGAACTCTCCAGGAAGACGGCCTCTGGAACACCACCATCGAGCTGAAGATCAACTTCCTCCGCCCGGTCATTGAAGGACGGCTGCGGGCTGTCGGCCGGGTCATTGAGATGAAGCAGACGCTGTTCTTCAGCGAGGCCGACGTGGTCGACGACCGGGGCCGGCTGATCGCTCGGGCCTCGTCGACCTGCATGGCGGTGCCAGAAGGACAGGGCCGTGAGTGAAGTGACCCACGCTCCCTCGCGCGCCTGGGAGTGGCTGGGGCTGAAGCTCGTCGAGACGGGCGAGGGCACGGCAGTCGTCGAGATGGCGACGACCGAAGACATGGCCAACCACTCCGGTTTCGTGCACGGAGGCATGATCAGCACCCTCGCCGACTCCGCGATGGGCCGGTCGTTGCGTACCCTGAGTCCTGGGGTCGTGCGGGCCATGAGCTTCGACTTGAAGCTCAACTTCATCAACGCAGCGAAGGTGGGGGAGAAGCTCCGGGCCACTGGCCACGTCATCCACGCCGGCCGCCGCACGGCGGTGGCCGAGTGCCGCGTCGAAGGCAGCGGCGGCAGGCTCGTGGCCACGGCCAGCGCGACGTTTGCAGTCACTAGAGATAAGGAATGAATCAGGGTCCCGATGCCGACTGATCAGATAACGATTCGCGGCGCGCGCGAGCACAACCTCAAGAACGTCACGCTGTCGATCCCGCGCGACAAACTGGTCGTGTTCACCGGCCTGTCGGGGTCGGGCAAGTCGTCGCTCGCCTTCGACACGATCTATGCCGAAGGGCAGCGGCGGTACGTGGAGTCGCTGTCCGCATACGCGCGGCAGTTCCTCGGCCAGATGGAGAAGCCGGACGTGGACGTCATCGAGGGCCTCTCGCCGGCGATCTCGATCGACCAGAAGGGCACCTCGAAGAACCCGCGCTCGACCGTGGGCACGGTCACGGAGGTGTACGACTACCTCCGGCTGCTCTATGCGCGGGTCGGCGTGCCGCACTGCCCGGTGTGCGGGCGCGAGGTTCGGCGCCAGACGGTCGAGCAGATGGCCGACCGCGTCGAGAAGCTGCCCAAGGGCATGCGCGTGATGGTTCTCGGCCCCGTGGTCAAGGGCCGCAAGGGCGAGTACAGGTCGCTGATCGACGACGTCCGCAAGTCGGGCTTCGTGCGCGTGCGGGTCGACGGCAGCCTGTACGAGATCGGCGAGAAGATCCCGATGGACAAGAACAAGAAGCACGACATCCAGGTCGTCGTCGACCGCATCGTGGTCGGTCCCGAGCAGCGGACCCGACTGGTCGATTCGATTGAAACGGCCGCGAGGCTGGGCGGCGGTTCAGTGATCGCCGTGCCGGCCGAAGGCGAAGAGATCCAGATGTCGCAGGACTACGCGTGCCCGTACGACGGGACCAGCGTGTCCGAGCCCGAGCCGCGCAACTTCTCGTTCAACAGCCCGCACGGAGCATGTCCGGTCTGCACCGGGATCGGCTTCCAGCTGGTGGTCGATGGCGATCTCGTCGTCCCCGACCCGTCGCTGTCGCTGCGCGAGGGCGCGATCGCCGCTTGGAGCCGCTCGCAGTTCTTCTATCCGGAGCTGCTGGAGACGGTCAGCAAATACTTCGGGATCGACATGGACAAGCCGTGGTCGAAGGTGAGCAAGCAGCACCGCGACGTGCTCCTCAACGGGACCGGCGACAAGAAGATCCGATTCGGATACAGGAACCAGTACGGGCACGAGCGGTGGTACGAGGCGCCATTCGAGGGCGTCGTCGCGAACCTCCAGCGCCGCTATGAGGAGACGCAGTCCGACTTCCTGAAAGCGGAGCTGGAGCGGTACATGTCGGACAAACCATGCCCCACCTGCAAGGGACAGCGGTTGAAGCCCGAATCACTGGCGGTGACCGTCGCCGACCGCAACATCGCGCAGGTGTGCGAGCTCTCGGTCAGCGGGGCCATCGACTTTTTCGACGGCCTTGCGCTCACGGAGCGGGAGCAGCTGATCGCGCGGGGGATCTTGAAGGAGATCCTGGAGAGGCTGCAGTTCATGATCGACGTCGGGCTCGAGTACCTGACTGTGAATCGGGCCGCCAACACCCTGTCGGGGGGCGAGTCGCAGCGAATCCGGCTCGCGACGCAGATCGGATCCAAGCTGATGGGAGTCCTTTACATCCTGGACGAGCCGTCGATCGGCCTCCACCAGCGCGACAACCGACGGCTCATCAACACCCTGCTGCGCCTGCGCGACCTCGGCAACACGCTCATCGTGGTCGAGCACGACGAGGAGACGATTCGATCCGCCGACTACATGGTCGACATCGGGCCGGCCGCGGGCGAGCATGGTGGCGAGATCATCGCGGCGGGCACTGTCGAGCAGGTGATCAAGAACCCGAACTCAATCACGGGCGCTTACCTGCGTGGCGATCGCGAGATCCCGATGCCGTCGGAGCGGCGACGCGGCAGTGGCAAGAAGCTGGTGATCCGCGGCGCACGCGCGAACAACCTGAAGGACATCGATGTCGCTCTTCCGCTGGGCACCTTCGTATCCGTGTCCGGCGTCAGCGGATCGGGAAAGTCGTCGCTAGTGACCGACATCCTCAGCCGAAAGGTGGCGCAGTACTTCTACAGGGCCAAGGACAAGCCGGGTCCGCATCGGGCGGTCGAGGGGCTCGAGCATCTCGACAAGGCCATCGACATCGACCAGTCGCCCATCGGGCGCACGCCTCGCTCTAACCCGGCGACATACACGGGCATGTTCACCTACATGCGCGAGCTGTTCGCGAGCCTGCCCGAGGCGAAGATGCGCGGGTACAAGCCGGGGCGGTTCAGCTTCAACGTGAAGGGCGGGCGATGTGAAGCGTGCGAGGGCGACGGGATCATCCAGATCGAGATGCATTTCCTTCCCGACGTGTACGTCCCGTGTGAGGTTTGTCACGGCACGCGCTACTCACGTGAGGTGCAGGAGGTCAAGTTCCGCGGCCACTCGATCGCCGATGTTCTCGAGCTGACAGTCGACGAGGCCCTCGAGGTTTTCGAGAACGTGCCGAGGATCAAGGTCAAGCTGCGCACGCTGCACGACGTCGGCCTCGGCTACATCAGACTCGGGCAGCCGGCGACGCAGCTCTCGGGCGGTGAGGCGCAGCGCGTCAAGCTGTCGGCCGAGCTGTCGCGCCGCGACACCGGCCGCACGCTGTATCTGCTCGACGAGCCGACCACCGGCCTCCACTACGCGGACGTGGAGCGACTGCTGCAGGTCCTGCACCGGCTGGTCGACCACGGCAACACGGTGGTCGTCATCGAGCACAACCTCGATGTGCTCAAGACCGCCGACTGGCTCATCGACCTCGGCCCGGAGGGCGGCGACAAGGGCGGCTTCGTCATCGCCGAAGGCACGCCGGAGGACCTCGCGCGCCAGCCCGAATCGGCCACCGGCCAGTACCTCCGCCGCATCCTGGAGAAGGCCGGAAGGCTGAACGGGACGGCGAAGATCCGGCGACGCGCGCTCGCCGCTCGCAGTCGCGTCGCTGTCTGATCAACTGAGCACCCCCCAGCCGGCGGGCTACGGCGGGCTGATGCGCGTGCCCGGCTTCGCGCGCCTCTACGCCGGGCTCCTGCTCGGCCGCGTGGGCGGGTCGATGACCTTCGTCGCCCTGGTCCTCTTCGTGCTGGAGCGATACCACTCGCCCCAGCTCGCGGGGGCGACCGCTTTCATGGCGTTCCTGCCCGGCGTGGTCGTATCGCCCCTGGCCGGCGCACTTCTCGACCGCTTCGGCCGAGCCCGGCTGGTCGTCCTGGACTACGCGGTGGCCGCGGTGGCGTTGGGCCTCATCGCGACCTTGTCCGCCCTGCACGAGCTCCCGCCGCCGCTGCTCCTGGCCATCGTCGCTGTGTCGTCCTTGACGAACCCGCTGAGCTGGGCGGGCGCCCGCTCGCTGTTTCCGATCCTCGCGCCCCGCCACCTTTGGGAACATGCCAACGGGCTGGACAGCAGCGGGCATGTGATCGCCACGCTGCTGGCGTCGCCCCTCGCCGGCACCCTGGTGGGCCTGTTCGGAGGCGAATGGGCCCTGGCGACCTCAGGCGCGGTCTATGTCGCAGCCGCGGCGGTGATGCTGCGGCTGCCGGATCCACGGAACAAAGCCGCCCAGGTGGGATCCGTGCTCCGCAACGCATGGCTGGGACTCAAGTACACCCTGGGCAACCCGACCCTGCGCGGCCTCGCGCTGACTCTCAGCACGTACAACATCGGCAACGGCCTGCTCGCCATCGCGGTGCCGGTGCTCGTGCTCGACCGGCTGCACTCGAGCCCCGCGATTGTGGGCGTCCTCTGGGGATTGATGGGAGGGGCGGGGCTCGCCTCCGCCCTGGTTGCGGGCCGCATGTCGAGCCAAGGCCGCGAGCGCCAGATGATGGTGGTGGCGATCCTCATTGCCACCCTCGCGACCGCGATCCTGCCGTTCGCCGGCAGCCTGGTCGTGGTCGCGGCGGCGATCATCCTCCTGGGCTTTGCCACCGGGCCTTTCGACATCGGGCTTTTCACGCTGCGCCAGCGCCGCACGGACCCAGCGTGGTTTGGGCGAGCTTTCGCGGTTTCGATGTCGCTCAACTCGGTGGGCAATCCGATCGGCTCGGCGCTGGCCGGCCCGCTGATCGCGTGGTCCCTGAACGTTTCGCTATGGGCGGCGGTGGGCGCATGCGCGGTCGCAGCCGTCCTGCCGATGCTCTTGATCCCGGCCGGCGACGACCGCGAGGCCGTCGCGTCTAGCGCTGGGTGATCATGAAGAGGCTGAGGAGGCCCCCCATGATGTTGAGCACGATGCCCACGATTCCACCGATCAACTGGCCACGGGTGACGGCCTGAACTCCCCTGATAAGGCCAAAGATCGGCAGGATGTAGAAGTAGAAGACACTGCCGCCGGAGATGAGGCCGGAGACGATAGGGACCCCGACCGAAAGCAGCCCGAGGATGATTGACCACCTGGCGAAGCCGGTGAACTGGGACATGAGGCTGATGCCCGGCCGCGTGGTCGGGTAGCCGGTGGGCGGGACGTAGCCGTACCCGGGAGCGCCTGGTGGCATCCCGTAGCCGGGAGCGCTGGGCGGTATGTCAGAGAAGCTCTGCGGCGGGGGCTGGTAGCCGGGGGGCATGGGGGGAGGCGTCCCTGGCGGTGGAGGCGGTATGTCGGCCATGCGCGGAATCGTAACCGCGATGACCGCGGCTTGAGCCCCTCTTGGCGCGCCGGCGTCCCCTCGTTCGTGACCAGCTAACCTTCGCACCGATGGTGAGGCTGGTCACCGGGGGCACGGGGTTCATCGGCCGGCACCTGCTGCGCGAGCTGGCCAAGCGCGACGGAGATACCTACGTGCTTGTCCGCGAGCCCTCGCGGGCGCGTCTCGAGCGGCTCATCGCTTCGCTCGGCGCCGCCGACCATATGCACGCGCTGGCCGGCGACATCACGGCTCCGGAACTTGGGCTTTCCGCGGCCGACCAAACCAGGCTGCAGGGCGCCGACATCTATCACCTCGCGGCCGTGTACGACCTGGAGGCATCAGAGGAAGCGAACGAGCGGGCGAACGTGGGCGGCACCCGCAACGTGGTCGCGCTGGCCGAGAAACTGGGCGCCCGACTCCACCACATGAGCTCGATCGCCGTCGCGGGCGGGAAGTGGAAGGGCAAGTTCACCGAGGAGATGTTCGAAGCGGGCCAGGCCCTGGAACATCCTTACTACAAGACGAAGTACGAGGCCGAGAGCCTGGTGCGCGCGTCGGGCGCCCGCTATCGCATTTACCGCCCGGGCCTTGTCATCGGGTCATCCGAGACGGGTGCGGCCGACCGCATCGACGGTCCCTACTACGCGTTCAAGCTCATCCAGCGTCTGCGCAGCGCCATCCCTCCGTGGGTACCGCTCGTCGGCCTCGAGGGCGGGGAGATCAACATCGTCCCGGTCGACTTCGTCGCGCGGGCCCTGGCCGAGATCGGTCACAAGCCCGATCTCGACGGCGAGACGTTCCATCTCACCGACCCTGCCGCGCGCAGCCTCGGTGAGGTCACCAACGAGTTCTGCCGCGCTGCACACGCGCCTCAGTTCACGCTGCGGCTCGACAGCCGAGCGGCTTCGATGCTCCCGCGCGAGATGACGGGCATGCTCCAGCACTGGCGCGTGGCGCAGACGCTGAAACGACGTCTGCTCGAAGGGGTGCGCATCCCCGAGCCGGCCCTGCAGTACGTGACCAACCGCGCGAAGTTCACGTGCGACAAAGCGCAAGCGGCCCTTGCGGGCAGCGGCGTCGAGTGTCCTCCCCTGCATACATATGCATGGAAGATCTGGGACTACTGGGAGCGCCACCTCGACCCCGAGGCGCCGACCGAACGCAACCTCCGCGCGGTTTTGCACGACCGCGTCGTGGTGGTGACCGGAGCTTCCAGTGGCATCGGCCGCGCCACCGCGCAGCTCGTCGGGCGCCACGGGGCCAAGGTGGTGCTGGTCTCGCGCACGAGGGAAAAGCTGGACGCGCTGAAGGCGGAGATCGAAGCCGGCGGAGGGCGCGCCTTTGTGTACCCGACCGATCTCTCCGACCTCGAAAAGTGCGACGCGATGATCAAGAGCGTGCTCGCGGACCACGGCGCGGTGGACATCCTGATCAACAACGCCGGCCGGTCGATCCGGCGCTCGATCGAAGCGTCATACGACCGGTTTCACGACTTCCAGCGCACCATGCAGCTCAACTACTTCGGCGCGGTGAAGCTGATCCTGGCGGTCCTGCCGGGCATGCGCCAGCGCCGCCGCGGCCACATCATCAATATCTCCAGCATCGGGACGCAGGCCTACCCGCCGCGGTTTGGCGCTTACGTCGCCTCGAAGTCGGCGCTGGCCGCGCTCAGCAGGTGCATCGGGCCCGAGGTCGCTGACGACGGCGTCGCGGTCACCAACATCCACATGCCGCTGGTGCGCACTCCGATGATCGCGCCCACCGACATGTACAAGAACTTTCCCACCAGCTCACCCGAGGAGGCCGCCGAGATGGTGGCGGCTGCGATCCTCACGCGCCAGCCTGAGGTCTCAACTCGACTTGGCAAGCTCGGCGAGACGGTGAGCACGGTGGCGCCGGGCTTGCTGCAGTTCGTGATGACCGGCGCTTATCACGTGTTCCCTGAGAGCGCGGGCAAGGACGGCCAGAAGGCGCCGCCGGCAGATGAGGAGATCTCGGTCGAGGCCGCCGCGATGGCCTACCTAATGAGGGGAATCCACTTCTAGCTAGTGGCCGGTCGTGGCGGCGAGGAGGGCCGCAAGGGCCGCGATGATGATGCCGAAGAAGAAGATGAAGACGAGCGCGGTCAGGGCCAGGTGGACGTAGGAGATGATCAGGCCCGCGAGCGCGAAGCCGTCCCCGCGTTCGCCGGTCTGGCGAATCTGTCTCCGGGCCATATGGCCGGTCACGATCGAGACGATGGTGAGCGTCAGCCCACCGATGCCCGTGAAGTGCCCAAACGGCGCGATGATCGCGGTGACCAGGCTCACGACGGCCAGCGTGTTGGTCTGACCGGCGACCGCGACCCCGGCGCCGGGCGGCGCCATCGGCACGGCGCTGGTTGGAACCGTCTGCTGGCCCGCGATCTGGGTGGGGGTGGCTGATGTCGCCGGCGGTGGAAGCTCGCTCGACGGTGTGTTCACAGCAATTCCAGTCTAACTAACCTTGATTGAGTGGCGATCAACCAGGAGGATGCGGTCAAGCGGAGGCTGCGCGCGGTCCCAGACGGACCCGGCGTTTACCTGTTCCGCGACCACCGTGCCCAGGTCATCTATGTCGGCAAGGCGCTGCGGCTTCGAGACCGCCTGCGCTCGTACTTCACGCCGGGCTACGGAGAGACCGCGCGCGTTGCCGAGCTGGTCCGCAAGGTCTACGACTTCGAGTTCGTCACCACGGCGAACGAGGTGGAGGCGCTGGTCCTCGAGTGCAACCTCATCAAGAACTACCGGCCTCGCTTCAACATCCGGCTCAAGGACGACAAGAACTATCTCTACCTGAAGCTGCCGATCACCGAGGAGTTCCCGCGCGTGCACTATTCGCGGCGGGTCCAGAAGGACGGGGCTCAGTACTTCGGCCCGTACACGTCGGCGCAGTCGCTGCGCGGCACGGTCAAGTCGATCCGCCAGCTGCTGCCTTTCCGGACTTGCTCGGACGAGATCTTCAAGCAGGGCAAGGTATGCCTCGACTTCCACATCAAGCGTTGCCCGGGCCCGTGCGAGCGGCGCATCAGCCCCGAGGACTACAAGGCGCGCATACACGAGGTAGCCCTGTTCATGGAAGGGCGCTCGGACGTGCTCGTGCACGAGCTGAAGGACCGCATGGATTCGTCGGCGGGCAAGCTCGACTTCGAGAACGCGGCCCGATATCGAGACCAGCTGCAGTCGATCGAGAAGATCGCGGATCGGCAGAAGGTGCTCACCCGGGGCCGCGACGACGAGGACCTCATCGCTTACGCGCGCAGCGGGGAGCAGGTGTTCGTCGAGGTCGCTTACGTGCGCCAGGGCAAAATGGTCGGCCACGACGGGCACGCGCTCGACGGCGCCGGCGATGCCGCGGAAGGCGAGCTTCTGCGCGGCTTCCTTCTCCAGTACTACGCCAGCGCCACGCATGTCCCGCGGGTGGTGATCGTTCCGGGCGCGGTCGAGGAACCGGACCTGCTCACGGGCTGGCTCACCGAGCGCCGCGGAGGGCCGGTCACGATCGAGGTGCCACAGCGCGGTCGCAAGCGGGCGCTCGTGACGCAGCTCGCCGACACCGCCAAGCAAGAGCTGGAACAGCTGCGGATCCAGGCCGACTACGACCGCAGCCGCACCGAGCCGATGCTGGCCGCGCTCGCGGAGGCACTCGGCCTCGAAGCTCCGCCCAAACGAATCGAGTGCTACGACATCTCCAACATGCAGGGCGATTCGGCAGTCGGCGCGATGGTCGTCTTCGAGGACGGCCGGCCGAGGAACGATCACTACCGCCATTTCAAGATCAAGTTCGTGCCCGGCCCGAACGACTTCGCGATGCTGCAGGAGGTGCTGCGCCGCCGCCTGGAGCGGCTGGAGTCCGCTCAGCGCAGAGAGGACGCCGACGCGGTTGGCGATCGCTCGTTTACGAGCCGCCCGGATCTCATCCTCATCGACGGCGGCAAAGGGCAGCTCAGCGCCGCGCTGGAGGTGCTCGAGTCGGCCGGTTACGCGGACATCCCGACCTTCGCCCTGGCCAAGGAGCACGAAGAGATATTCGCGCCGGGCCGGTCGGAGCCGATCGTGCAGGAAAGGAACTCGCCGGGGATGTTCCTGGTCCAGCGCATTCGCGACGAGGCGCATCGGTTTGCCATCACCCACCACCGCAAAGTTCGTGCGCGCAAGGCCCTGACGTCGCCTCTCGACTCCGTCGAGGGCATCGGGCCTGCACGGAAGCGGGCGCTGCTGCGACACTTCGGCTCCGTGCAGGCGATTCGCGAGGCGGCGGTGGAGGACATCGTCGCGCTTGGCGTCCCCGAGCGTCTGGCCAAGAGGCTGAAAGAAACTCTGTGACGCTAGTGATCGTGGGTGGCACCACCGAGCCCGAGCTCGAGGAGGCCGTCGGCGTTTTCCTCGACACGGGATTCCAGCTCGCGCGATGGCTCTCGCCGTTCGACGACGCCGACGGGGTGCTCCCACTCCGCGGAGATGGCGCCGTCGTCCTCAAGGACGCCGATGCGCGCGGAATTCGTTACGTGCTCGTCCACGTCGGCTCTGACGATGGCAAGGCCGGCGGCAGCCACGACCGCGCGCATCACCGCGTCGACGTCGCGCAGCTGCGCGAGCTGGCACAGCAGCTCAAGTCCCGCGAGCGCTTGCTCATCACCTGTCTCGCCTTCGGCTACAAGCGCGGCATTCCGGAAGGGGCCGCGTGGGTCGTCGACGTCCGGCTCCTCGACAATCCTTACTGGGTGAATGAGCTGCGGCCGCTCGACGGGCGCCATCCGCGTGTGCGCGAATTCGTGCTCGCCCAGCCGGCGGCGACCGAGCTGCTCGACAACCTTGAGCGCACGCTGAAAGACGCCCTGCCTCACTACCGCGAACGCGGCCGCTCGCAGCTGATAGTCGCGTTCGGCTGCACGGGTGGGCGGCATCGGTCGGTTGCGATGGCGAAGGAGATGGCCGCGCGCCTCGAGCGTCTGGATGGCGTGGACGTCGAGTTCACCCCGCGCGATCTGGATTGACCCGAGCGCTGGTGATCGGCGGCGCCGGGTTCGTGGGCACCGCTGCGTGCAAAGAGCTGATGCGTCGCGGCGTCGAAACCATCGCGGCGGGACGCAAGGAGCGGCCGTATGGCGTCTTCACCAGCTACGTCCCATTCGACCGCACCGACGAGGAGCAGCTGCGCAAGGCGATCGACAGCGTGCAGCCCGACGTGCTACTCGACCTCGCCTGCTACCTGCCCGGCGATGTCTCCGCCGTGGCGAGAAACTTCAGCGGTCAGCGCTACGTGTTCGTCTCGACCGGCGTGTATCCGAATCTCAACGGCAAGCCGGCACGCGAGGAGGATTTCATCCCGCTCGAGGGTGAGCCTCCGGCGACGCTTGACTATCTGGAGGGTAAGCGATGG
>WNEY01004424.1_pt1 | contig 10694 bp, 12 predicted proteins | sample 5400531 | NCBI WGS metagenome assembly WNEY01 (sample SAMN13153338, study PRJNA577476) | soil metagenome | isolation source: 200 cm saprolite under Douglas fir tree site 1 | place: USA:California | collected 2015-04-18
GCTATAGTTCCGGCTGCAGCCGGACCCGGGTAGGTTCCGGGCGTAGGGAGTCCTACCGTAGGGAGTCCGGTGAGGAGAAGGAAGTAAACACCAACCACCGCGAGCATGATCACGGAAACAGCCAGAATGTTCCTCTTTCTATGATTTCGAAAAACGAGCCTGGCCTTAGGCACTGGCTCCTTCTTGGCTCGGATAAGCGAGTCAATCTTTCTCGGATGTATTCGCTCGTAGTGTCCTCTTAGATTCTCTTTCTTGACAGAAGCCCCACAATGAGGGCATTTCTGGGTTTCCATCGGGCCTGATTTCCTTCAAGGTCCCTATAAAATAGGCTCCTTACTCTCTCGCATGCAATTCAGGAACGGCAGAGAATTTGAAGTCAGTCCTTTCAGGACCGACGAAGCTCTAGCGTGTCGTTCCCTTCAGCGGGTATGTTCTGCGGAAGTGATCATAGGTCTCTTGGCTGCAAACGAATGGAATATCCGGAGGACCCTCAATTTTGACCTCATCATCAATTACCACGGTCGGAATAACTTTCACACCATACGTCCTCGCTAACTCGACGCTCTCGGATATGTCATGGACTTTAAGTTGGCAACCTGCGCATTTTCCCGCCTCGATCTCATTTACGACCTCGACACAGAGTGGACACCCTCCGGAGAATACCTCGATCTTGTGGGGCACAACCTCACCTTGTCCCCGCGAGATATTAATACTTCAAACCGATCGTGTGAATCTTATCTTCTTTCCCCGATGGGTTAGCCGGCCTTTTACCTTAACGCGAGCTTTCACCACTACCACCCGCACAAACTTGTCATGCTGTTGATGGAAACATCAAGCATGAGCAGTCAACGTATTGGGGGTAGGGCTCGCTTTGACTTCTCTCCAAGTGACGATCATTACGGGAATGATCACGCCTATCATGAACGCCAGAACTATCAGGTTACCAAAATCTAGGGGAATGGTGCTTTGTATGCCAGTTCGGAACAGTATCCCCGCGATGATGAATATTATCCCGCCGTAAAATAGACTGCGTGCTCCTGCTCTCGTTCCAAAGAGCTGGATTCTTTCGGGACCCCACTTCTTTGCGATCTGGAGGACCCCACCGAAGAGCGAACCAATTGCCAGCAGCACGATTAGTGTGCCAAAGCCGAATGCTGCCCCAGGTGCGAACCCGAGATAAGCAACAGGCATTGCTGGAACAGCGACCAAATAGATGAACGTAGTGAATAGTCCTGTGTCGACACCGAACCCGGCGATGAATCCATGGATCACACACCAATGTATGGGAACTTGTCTTGAGATACCTTTCTCGTCATAATGCGTTCCACCGCGAGTGCGAAGGAATCTAGTTAGTGGATGCCAAGACGGCAGTTTGCTGGACAATATCAGGTATCCTGCAATTGACATAGCGATTCCGACAGCCACGTAAACCAGCGCGTTCAAGCCTTCATCGAAGGCGAGGTAACTGGCGAGGGCAAGGTAGACTAGCTGAGCCATGATTGCACGTTGGAGTGTGAAGGATGATGCGAAGAACACGCCCGAGAGCATACCGCCTCTCCCGGTAGCCGAGCCTACTGAATAGCTGAAAGTGATGGGCCACGTGTGCTCGTCTGGAACAACCCCGTGCAGCATTCCAAGCCCCAAGGAACCGAGCAAAAGAACAATCCATTCCGGGACGAGAGGGATCACATCCTCCGAGACGGAGATGAAATTATTAAGTATTTTCTGGATTTTAATAAGACTGATATAAGAGACGACCTGAAAGTTATTATTTGCGCAAGGACAAGTACATGACAATCGTTAGCGTCTCGTTGCCCAACGAACTCGTCGACTCTATGACCGCCATTCAGGAATCACAAGGATTCGCAGGACGATCCGACGTAGTTAGAGCTGCAATTCGTCTCCTGCTATCTGACTCAAGAGAGAAAGCGTCACTAACTGGCCAAGTAGCTGCAATTCTCGTTGTTACACATGATGAGTCGAATGAAGAGCCAATCACTCGGTTGAAGCATGCCTACGATGATATTGTGCGAACTCACATTCACAATAAGATGGGCCAAAACAACTGCTTCGAACTCTTTCTCCTAGAAGGGGACGGAAGGAAGGTCGCTTCGATGACTAGCGCTTTCCAGAAAGAGAAGAAGCTGAAAACTGTCAGGCTCCTCGTGGTCTGATAGGACGGACGAAAGGTCCAGAGGCAAAACAGCGGGGGTAAGCGCCCAAATCTTCGGAGAGCCTTGAAACCCGACACCTCATCGAATTCACGCGGCTTTGAATCGCCTGACAGCTGCGGTAGCGGCTTGATCTTAGCCTGAATGGAATAAGGCCGCGAAATAGATCGTTAGGAGTCCAAGGATTATGAGCACCGCCAACGTTATCGATTCTTTCGAAGTTGTAGAGTTCGAATTGTCGAACATCGGCCCAAAGAGTCTCACCGCGGCATAGATCGCCGTTCCGGTGCCCAGGGCGTAGAAATAGCTGCTGTCGTAGGTTAGGTAATAGCCAGTGACAGCGCCGATGAGCGAGGGAATCGCGAAGGTCACGCTCAGAACTGCTAGGTCTCTTAGGCGACCAGTAGTAGTCTTAGAGTGCTGGATAGAATATGCGCGGTAGCAAGCGCCAATTATCATAGGTTCAATGGCCTTGTGCAGAACGTACGCTACTCCGCCCGAAACGCCGCCGAATGTGTCGAGCAGTGACGTGCCCTTTGTTAACGCTGCGGTCCCGCTGAAGGCAGCACCCTCCCCGAGCCCATGGATTCCTAATGCCACTGCCACTAGCACTGGTATCGCCAGTCCATATTTTCCAACGGCTAATTGGGGCGAGAAGATATTCCGATTCCGATCGATTGAAAAGAAAGCAAGCAGGCCGATGACAAAGAGCCCTACTATTGCAAGCTGACCTACACCTCCCGAGAAACCCGAGTTGACATCGAGGCTTGCCGCCCCGGTTATCGTGTCAACGAAAAACCAGAACAAGATCCCGAAGGCAAATGCCGCAACGTATCTTGTCTGTAATTTCATTCCCACCGACACAATAAGGAGTAACCCTACAAACGCGGGAATGAGCGTTGACGCAGTCCAAGGGAGGAAACTCTCAGCGAATCCCAGCATAAGCAAGTGCCTCAAGCATATTGCTCTAAGGGTTTTGGCTCAAGTTACGAGCGGGACAAAGAATATCCTTTGAGTGCGGGATTAACTGGTTTCTTGTTCGCACGTTGAGCCATAACTTTCTTAATCATCGAACCTCGGCTTCTCTACTCCTGTATTCGCGGCGTAGTTAGGTTTCCATGCAACGTGGTTTGGGGTCGATTTAGATGCTACTAATAACGGAATGATGGGTGGGCAATTTGGCCGTGGAAACGCCCTCGCGAACAAAACCTTTGCACCGGGTTCTGGTGATAGTACTCATGGTCGTGGCAGTTACCGGGGTTTTCGTTGCGGCGTATACTTTTCATTTCTTCGGGCTCAGGACAACAAACTGTTGGGTCCGTCCCGCGAACATTCCGGCCAGTTCTACCTACTTCGTCGTCGTGATGGCTAACGAAGGGATGAATGTCGGCTTCAACGGTAGTAAGTTTCAAAGCGGCTCGTGGCCCATAATGAACGTCACCATGGGGAGGACCGTTACGATTCATGTCATAAACAATGATACGGTTCAGTCTCATGGGTTTGCGATACAACATTACTTTACCGGTTTTTCTCTGGGTCCCGGCACATGTAGCGATGTGACATTTACCGCCAATCAATCAGGCTCGTTTTTGGTTTATTGCAACATCTCGTGTACCATCCACTTGTTCATGCAGAATGGGAGACTGAACGTGAACCCATAACCGGTGGAAGGGGCGACGCGGCTATCCGTGGTTAACATCACCAATGGGTCGATAAGGTAGGCTCGCTAAAGCTTCGAGTACCAGATGTAGCAGATTGTTCCGAGCAAGGCAAACGCCAGCGAGGGTCCCGCAAGGATCAAGATCGATCCTAGTGAATCGCCAGCAGGCACTTGTGCAAAGGAAATGGGTGACAGTTGCCGGAACGCCTGAATCGCCCATGTCATGGGGTTGGATGACACTATTGGAGCGAGGACGCTGGGAAATACGCTTACTGGGTAGAACAGGGCACTGAGAAAGGACAGGTAGAGCTGGATCACGCTTCTAACAGTGACCCACATTTCTATGCTTGAGGAGAATGCAGAGATTGCCATGGAAAGGCCGACTATTCCAAGGGAGAAGAGGCCTACTATCAGATAGGCGACGAATACTTTCGGAGTTAAGAGGATACCATAGAGATAACAGATGACGAGGGTCCCAGGGAAAGTCGCGATGACGCTTCTAACAACCCCGCCTAGGACTCTTGAGAAAGCGAGAACCGGCCTTTGCACCGGAAGAGTCAGAAGGTACGACGTTAGGTCTTTGATGTACTTCTCCCGCCAGACATCTCTGCCTGATTGGAATGCCGCAACCATTGCAGTAATCAGGTTCGAGCCTGGTGCGATGAACAGGAAGTAGTTCGCACCCTGGCCCGTAACGAGTCGACCGAAGGTCGCAGCTGTTACAAAGAGATCGATCGCAAAATTTGCGAACATTATTGCAACCAGGAACGCGTCGGAGAAGAGAATCCGCACGTCTCTCTCAATGATCAGCGGGACGAGTCGCGTGTTGCTCAAGCGTAGATTCCCCCTTCGAGACGACGGAAATAGAACGTCGCTCCCAAGCCCAGAAAAATTACGACGAAGGCGACTAGCCCTGCAATCGCGGGAAGGTCTAGAGTGAATCCCACGAGAGACGTGAGAGAAGTACGTGCACTATCGGCAGCAAACGAAACCGGTGAGAAAGGAGCGAAAACTGAAACATAGAATGGCATGAAAGCGATCGGGTAGAGCGCTGTGCTTCCCCTTGATACCGCGAGCTCCAAGAGAGCGAGGACCACATCAAATCGGTTAGCGTTCTTTACACTCACAGCCACCGTTATCGACATACCGGTAACGCCGAAGGCCAGAAGGAAGAGAGACGCGAGAGATGAGAGGATTGAAAGCGGCTGATTGAACCCCCAAATAACCGCGACAATAACGAACAATGGTATGGTGTAGATGATCGCTCTCATTGCCCCTCCGAGAGCACGACCGATGATAAACTGCCGTCTTGAAATCGGGAGTGTTAGTAGATAATCGAGTACTCCTTCTTCCGCTTCTTCGAAGATGTCGTAGCCGATTACGAATGAGATGGAGGCGATTGTCGCTACCACGCTTCCGATGGCGTAATACTCGAAGAAATTGAGCCCCGGAACATGGATGAGTCCGCTGATGAGAAAGGCGAAGACAAAGAGTTGTATTATGAAAGCCAGAGCTCGGGTTATGATGATCCAAGGGGTCCTGAAAAGAACTGATACATCTCTGAGAGCCATCTGAAGAATGAGATGCGTTGGCGATTCTGCGGCTATGGTGGTCTTACTCGAGCGGTTGGCCGGTGTAGGTGAGGAAGACATCTTCCAGACTAACCTCCTTCAGTTTGACGCTCTCGATCTTGAATCCTTGAGTGCTCAGGGTGTCGACGATTTTCGGTAGAAGAAGTGTGCCTGAGTTGAGGAAGACCATGATCTTGTTGTCCTGTTTCTTGACATCGTGTACCTCCGGGAACTTGGTCAACATGTCGGGTCTGAATTCGGACCCATCGTTTAGCGTAAGCTCTAACACTTCTCCGCCCTTTACGGTTCCCTTCAACTGTTCCGGGGTTTCACTTGCAACCAGCTTCCCTTTGTTGACTATCGCAACTCTCTCGGAGAGACGCTCAGCCTCGTCCATCATGTTCGTGGCGACAATGACGGTCGAACCCTCGTCCCTCAGTTGGCGGATCATCTTCCAGACCAACAACCTGCTCGGGACGTCGAGGAAGGCGGTAGGCTCGTCGAAGACCGCTATGGTCGGACGCTGAACCAGGATCTTCGCGTCCTCCACTTTCTTTTTCATACCTCCACTCATCAGCCAGGTCCGCTTCTTGCGTGACTCCCAGAGGTCGAGAGCTTTCAGGACGTCCTCCACGCGACGTCGGCGCTCGTCTTTGTCGAAGGTCGTAGTCATCTTGAGGTGCCAGTTCAATACCTCGAACCCGCTCAGGATGCCGTCTACCCGCGGGTCTTGAAACGCGATTCCGATGAGTCTCCTAACATCGTTAGGCTGCTTTACAACGTCGAAGCCGTTGACTGTTATCGTCCCGCTGGTGGGGCGATAGACCGTTCCCATCATAAGCATCAGAGTGGTCTTTCCAGCGCCGTTCGGACCGAGAAGTCCTAGAATCTCTCCATCCCTGATCGTAATGGAGAAGTCTTTGACAGCGTCAAGATCGCCAAATCGTTTTCCAGTTCTCTCGAATGTTATCATGGACAACCAATCATAGATTGTGAAACCGCAAGGAACACCTGTACGCAGTTCGCTCAGCGAATCGGAGCGGAGCCGGATAAAAACCCGCGACTCGCCTACACACGCTTTTGAAGAGGCCTAGAGCAAGGTCCATCCAAGATGGACTTCGCGAGAACGGTTCTTACCCGTAGAATGATTCGAGCTTTCAAACCAGACCCCGTGCCGAGAGAGAAAGTCGAGCGGATTCTCTCGATTGCTCAACACTATCCTAGCGCTGGGTATAGCCAGGAGGTTGCATTCGTAGTCGTAACCGACAGAGAGAGACGAGAGAGGATACGGGAGCTAAGGGATCTGAAAAGTGACGCCCCTGTTCTATTGATACCCTGTGTCAGTGAGAGGATTGTTCACGATCGCTATCATGAATCTGATAAGATCCGCTCGGGAGGAAGAGAGATCGACTGGCCCGTCCCGTTCTGGTATTTCGACGTCGGATGTAGCTGCATGTTAGTATTCCTGGCAGCGGTAAACGAGGGGCTTGCCGCGTCTTTCGCGGGCAGCGTTGGAATCTTCAAGCCCGGAATTCTGAGAAAGGAGCTTGGGATTCCAGAACATTACGAGCCTGTCGGAGTTCTATCGCTAGGTTACCCAGACCATGCTAGTGAGGTTCCTTCGCCATCTCTAAAACGTGGAAGACGACCTCGGAAAGATTTCGTTCACCACGAAAGATGGTGACTTTTGAAATGATTTGTCGACGAGATATTCAATCAGATGTTCTCCAGAGGAGATGGAAGCTCTTCGTTGTGCTGGACGATAGACTTGAAGGTTGGTTAGGTAATAGACATTGGGAATTTTCACTTGACAGGGTTTTGTGTATCGTAGTATAGTCTTCTGTTCGTTTTTCCTTTGTTCTCCAGCTTCAGCAGCTGTATCTGTCCGATCTCTTTGAGATGGGACACATGCAGTCCTCCGTCGGCTTGGCGGTCGATGCCTTCGATCTCGACAATCCTAAGCTGGGCCTCAGCTGGTGGTGCGGCTGCTGCAAGTTTCACCATATCCGGGAGCTTGAGAGCTTCCTCCCGTTCCAGAAAATAGGTCTTGACCGGAGCATCTTTTCCGATCAGTTCATTCGCTTCTGTCACGTATCCCTCAATCTGAGTCCGATCGAACGATTCCAGGTTGAAGTCCATTCTAGACCGGTCTACGTCGATCTGGTTCCCTGTTATTCGGCAGTTGGCCCTCGAATAGAACAGGGAGCTGAGAAGGTGGCCGGCCGTGTGCATCTTCATCAGGGCATGTCTTCTTTCCCAATCGACCTGTCCCGTCACTTTGTCTCCAACCTTCAAAGATGCCGGGGATTCCAGCGTGTGAAGTATCTTGTCGTCAGCTTTTGTTGTCTCTTGGACCTTTGACGCGTTCAGGGTCCCGGTGTCGCAAGCTACACCGCCACCCCGTGGGTAGAAGAGTGTCTGGTCCAGAACAACTGCTTGCCCTTCGACCGAAACTACCTTCCCGACGAAATCCCTGGAATACGGCTCTTCCCAGTATAGCTTCCTCGTAATGGACAATCTCCCCAAGCTACTATCGTGCAGCAGATGGCCTTACGATTACTGCCTCTTTCGTACTCTTCGACTGATTGTACACTTCCCGGGCTTCCCTTACAGTCGAGCCTCCGTGCACTATCTCTCGAATTGCTCTGATCATTGGCACGGGATGATCTGATTGCCAGATGTTCCGACCCATGTCGACGCCTACGGCTCCCTCTTGAATTGCGTCGTAGGCGAGTTGAAACGCGTCCAGCTCTGTCTCCAGCTTGGGTCCTCCAGCCACAACCAACGGCACTGGACAGCCCTTGACGACTCTTCCGAAATCCTCGCAATAGTAGGTCTTGACAAAATGGGCACCCAGCTCTGCGGCGATTCTACAAGCCAGTGCAAGATAGCGCGCGTCTCGTTTCTCCAGCTCCTTGCCCACCGCCGTAACGGCGAGAACCGGAATACCATGCTCTTCGCCCTCATTCACTAGCCTTCCAAGGTTCGTCAAGGTCTGATGCTCGTGAGCAGACCCTACAAAGATCGAAAGGGCCATCGCCGCCACGTTCAGCCGAACAGCATCGCGCACAGAAGTTGTGATAGCCTCGTTAGTCAACGAATCCCCGATAATGCTCGCTCCACCTGAAACCCGAAGGACAACAGGCACGTTGGATCTCGGGTCAATAGAGGTCCGGAGTACTCCACGGGTGCACATTATCCCGTCAGAGTATGCCAGGAGAGGCTCGATCGTTTTCCGAGGCTCTTCCAGCTTGTGGGTGGGACCCATGAAGTAGCCATGGTCCACCGCAAGCATTACCGTTCTTCCCGTTTCAGGTTTGATTATTCTTGAAAGCCGGTTTTTCATTCCCCAGTCCGTAATATGTCAGCTCAAACGGTGTTGCGGCGGCAACGGAATATTACGGTTTCTGCCCCAGGAGTCTGGACCTCTTTTCCAGAAGAAATGTCAGATTTGTTGCGAAATCACCAAGTAATAATCTTCGAGTGGAGTCAAGAACTCGATACCTGAATGGGCGGCCCGAGGCTACTAAATCCCTATATCGCTACTGGACGGCGCCTCTCGTCAACGAACAGGCTGCTTGCAAGAGGCTTGTGGATGATCCGACAAGGCTGGCCATACTTTGACGGATGGCCCTTCCCGGAAAGATGGGTTCACCTAGACGGGCTGGCAATCCACTATGTGGACGAGGGCTCCGGTGCTCGTCCAGTTGTAATGGTTCACGGCAACCCAGCTTGGTCCTACATGTGGAGGCGCCTAGTCCCAGCTATCACCGGCTCCGGTCATCGAGCTCTCGCATTCGATCTAATGGGGTTCGGAAAATCAGACAAGCCAAACCCGGACCTCCATGATTTTCCGCATCACGCAAGGATAGTTTCTGGCTACATCGAATCTCTAGGGCTCAGGAACCTGATCCTGATCCTTCACGACTGGGGAGGACCCCTAGCCATGCAGTATGTGATACGACACCCACAAAACGTTGCAGGCCTAGTCATCATGAACACTTTCCTCACATCGGACTATCGTCTTCCTCCTCAGGTAGCAGCAAAAATCACTCCCGCGATTATCAAGGAATCATCCCTCCATCCCGAGAACATCCCAGAGAGTGCGATGGAGGCCTACTGGGCACCTTTCCCCGATGACGAAGCGAAGAAGGCCTACCAAGCATTCCCCAGAATGTTCCCAGACTCACCCACGCATCCCAGCTTCAAACCAATGAAAGAGATAGAGCAGGGTCTCCCTCGGCTGAAGGTTCCAACGCTAATGATCTGGGGAACAGGAAAATCGCCTCCAACGTATGCTGAGAGAATATCCAAGATGATTCCAAACGCAAAGTTGACCCAGGTGAAAGCAGGTCACTTCGTTCCGGAGGACGCACCGGACGAAGTGGAGAAGCTCATACTAGGCTTCTTCTCCGATAATCTCCTTTAACCAAGTAATAACACGCCTCGACAGAGACTACTGCCAGACAGCAAACCTACTGCCAACCTAGTAACCTCCACCTCGTAGCCGAGAAATAAGTTAAAAGGTTCAACATAGACTACCGGTCGTCGATCCAGATTGAAGAACGACGCGTTGCCTATAGAGGGAATAGACTACGTCGAGCTCTACGTTGGAAACGCAAAGCAGGCAAGTTACTTTTACAAAAACGGCTTCGGCTTCTCACCTGTCGCATACAGTGGACCTGAAACAGGAGTTAAGGACAAGACATCCTATCTTATGCAGCAGGGCGATATCCGACTTCTAATAACCTCCGCCCTTATCCCGGACCATCCGATCTCCAGGTATGTAATCACCCATGGAGACGGTGTAGCCGACGTTGCCATGCGAGTCAAGGATGTTGATTGGACATACAAGGAAGCAGTTCGGCGTGGCGCCAGAGGAATACAGGCTCCAAGAATCCTCAAGGACGATCATGGTACAATACGAGGCGCCGCCATCGCGGCTTACGGCGACACCGTTCACACGTTCATAGAGCGTCACGACTACCGTGGAATATTTGCCCCCGGATACGTACCGTTCCAGGGGAAAGCTGAGCCTGTCGGCCTGAAACAGGTGGACCACGTGGTCGCTAACGTGGAAGAAGGAAAGATGGACTACTGGGTAGAGTTCTACGGCAACGTTTTCGGTTTCACCCAGCTGATTAGCTTCGACGACAAAGACATCAGCACTGAGTACTCCGCCCTTCGCTCCAAGGTCATGCGTAACCCCACCGGGACGGTCAAGTTCCCGATCAACGAGCCGGCAGCAGGGAAGAAAAAATCACAGATACAAGAATACCTGGATTACTTCAA
>WNEY01004425.1_pt1 | contig 10694 bp, 9 predicted proteins | sample 5400531 | NCBI WGS metagenome assembly WNEY01 (sample SAMN13153338, study PRJNA577476) | soil metagenome | isolation source: 200 cm saprolite under Douglas fir tree site 1 | place: USA:California | collected 2015-04-18
CGATCCGGGCGCCAGCGGCAAGCCGGCCGGCGGCGGCTCTGGCCTGCCGGGTGCCGTCGGCGCTGAGGGGCAGGTCACACAGGCCGCTGAACCGGTGTTCCGGTGACAAGCGGGTGTCGCCGTGCCGCAGCAAGACCGTGATGGTGGGCAGCTCCGTGGGGTTGTTCCAGCCGAGCGTCATGGCAGCCCCGCAAGGATGGTGAAAAACTGCTGCGCAGATTGGTCCCAAGTCGGCAGGCTCAGTGCGCGGCGGTGCGCCGCAGCCCCCATCCGGCGGCGTTCGGGCTCGTCCTCGGCGAGCCTGCGCAGCGCACCCGCGAGCGCGCGGACATCGCCGGGTGTAATCACGATGCCCTGGTTCCCGTCGTCGACGAGATGTGGCAGGTTGCCACAGCGCCAGCCGATCACTGGAAGGCCCGCGTCCATCGCCTCCGCATAGGCGGTCCCGTAGGTTTCCCAGCGTGAGGGCAACACGAACAGGTCGGCCGAGCGGTACAGACGCCCCACCTCGGCGTCGTCACAAGACCCATGCCGCACGACCCGGTCTGACAGGTCGCCGACCCGGCGGGTCACGCGCTGACCGTAGGCAGTGTCTGTCCGCTCGTCGCCCGCGAGGTGCAGCCGCAGCGTATCGGCCGGCAAGGCGGCGGCTGCGTCCAGCAATTCGAGGATGCCCTTGTTAGGCAGCCAGTTCGCCACGCAGAGGGCAGCGGCTCGCGCCCCGTCTCGTAGGTCGTTGACCTCCGTTCCCGCCTTTTGGTCCCGGCCAGGAGGCACGACGATGGCCTGATCAAGCCAGTCGGCTAGCAGTGCACTGGCGACGATCACCGTTTCGCAGCGCTGGTAGAGATATTGGTCCAGCCGGGCCTGCGCCCATCGGCGGAGCGGTGCGTGATCGATCCCGCCGGGCGGTTGATGAACGATGGCGGCCAGCCGCCGGGGGCGCCGCAGACGTATCCACGGTGCCAGGAACGCCGCCGCAATGCTGTCGACCAAGACCACATCGGCCTCGCCAGCAGTACGCAGCACCCGGTGGCCATATAGGAAAGGCAGCCGCCGGGGCAGTGACGCGAAGATGATCCGTGCGTCGTTTCGCCCGGCGAGTTGGGCCATCCGGCGGTGGTAACGGTATCCGCCCGTCAGGGTGGCCGGGTCACCCAGGGTAATCAGGCAGATCGTCAGCATGGTGCGTGGTATCCGCCAAACGCAACCGGGGTTTCCCACACCCGTACCGCCAGCGTGTCACCGCCTCCTGCGGCAACAGCGGGCAAGAGAGTGTCGTGCACCCAGCGGGCGAAGACCTCGACGGTGACGGCCTCAGCGCTGGCGGGACGTATCTCTTCGAGGTTGCGGCCCTCGATCCGCCCAGTCAGTTCGGTCATCGCCGCCTCTAGCACATCCAGGTCGCAGACCATGCCTCTTTCATCCAGCCGCTCGCGGTCCACGACGACCTCGATCCGGTAGTCGTGATCATGTAGCTGCCCCTCCGGGCCCGGCAGTCCCGGCATGATGTGAAAAGCATGGACGCCCCGGCTCAGCCCCACTTCATAAGTCACCGATGGCTCTCCTGTCGTAGTACAGAACGGCATGCATCAGGCCGGGTGTGCTCTCGTCCACCGCGCGGAACGCATCGGCGGCCTGGTCGAAAGGGAAGACGTGTGTGCACAGCTCTGCCAGCGGAAGCTCAGGCAGCAGCTCAACGGTCTCCAGTCGTCGGCGAGACGGCGTCCATCTCGCCGACAGCCTGGCCGGAACCGTAGAGACCTGGGTACTGCGGATGGTCAGGCGGCGGCGGTGAAAGGCGCCGCCGAGCGGCAGCACCACTGGTTTGGTGCCGAACCAGGACGCGACCAGCAAGGTGCCCTCGTGGGCCAGCCTGTCCAGCGCCATGGCCGGCGCATCCGGATTACCGCTGGCATCGATGACCAGCGGAACTTCCTCTTTCGCCAGTTCCTCGGGTGCCGCGGCGGTGACACCGAGGCTGCTGGCCAGGGCGCGCCGCCACGCCTGCGGTTCGGCAAGCAGCGGCCGCTGGCCGGAGCGCTGCAGCAGAAGGGCGGTCAGCAGCCCGAGCACGCCGGCGCCGAGCACGATGACCCGGTCGCGGTATCCCGTCCCGGCGTCAAGGGTCACCTGCAAAGCCGTCTCGACCAGCGGGAACAAGGTTGCGGACGCGGGATCCATGGCAGGCAGCGGAATCAGGTCACCGGCCCGCGCCGCGAATACGTCCTGGTGCGGCTGGAAGGCGAAGACCGGCCGGTCCCAGTCCTCAACTTCGCCGACGCACGCATAGCCGTAAGCGAAGGGATAACGGAAGGCGCCGCCAAGCGCGCCGATCGTGTCGTCCAGCGTCAGGTCCTCAGGCACCTCGCCGCGGTAGACCAGCCGCTCGGTGCCGCTGCTGATGCCGGAGAACAAGGTGCTGACGATGACCTCGCCCTCGGCTGGCCGCGGCGTAGGCAGCGCCCTGATTTCCACGCAGCGCGGTGAGGTGTGAAAAAGCGCGCGAGCGGGCACGCAGCGCACCTACCCGCCGGCCATCCCGGCAAACGCCGCGGTTGATCACAGCACAGGAGGGTAGCGGACATCCATGGACGAGCTTCGCGAGGCCGCGCGGGTCCAGCTGCCAACCATCGCGGGCGAGTTCGACGTGCGAGCATTCACGTGCGGATCGGGCTACATCTACCTCGCACTGATCAAGGGCGATCTCAGTGATGGCCGGTCGGTGCTGACCCGCGTGCACTCCGAATGCCTGACCGGCGATGCGCTGGGATCGCTACGCTGCGACTGCGGCGCTCAGCTCGACCTGGGGATGCGCGCGCTCGCCGCCGAGGGCCGCGGAGTCCTGATCTACGCTACCGATCATGAGGGGCGCGGCATCGGCCTGCTCGACAAGCTCCGCGCCTACATGGAGCAAGAAGCCGGAGCCGACACCGTCGACGCCAACCTGCGGCTCGGGCTGGCACCCGACGGCAGGCGCTACGACGACGCCGCGGCTGTGCTGAAGGCCATCGGCGTCCGCTCAGTCCGCCTGTCCACCAACAATCCACGCAAAGTCCAGGAGTTGCAGGCTGCGGGCATCACGGTAGAGCAGGTCGTCCCGGTACCCGCCCTTCCGCATCTGCGCAATCAGCGCTACCTGCGCACCAAGCAGGACCGGTTCGGCCACAGGAATCTCATCGGCGATCCCCCGCCAGCTGAACACGCCACGCAGTCGATAGATGTCGGCAGCCTGCTCGGCAGCGCCAAGGCCCCCGACGGGCGCCCGTTCGTCGTGCTGAAATACGCCCAGACGCTCGACGGCCGGATCACCGCCGCGACCAGCGACGCCGGACGGATCGGTAGTGCGGCCGAAAACCGGATCTCACACGCCCTGCGCGCCGCCTGCGACGCGGTGCTCGTGGGAGTGGGCACCGTGCTGTCGGACGACCCTCAGCTCACCGTCCGCGCCATCCCGGGCCGGTCCCCGGCCCGCGTGATCCTCGACTCCCGCCTCCGCTCTCCGCTCACTGCCGCGGTGTTCAGCCCCGATGTGCCCACGTACGTGATGACCACCGCGCACGCTGACCACCAGCACAAGCGGCTGGCGCTGGCCGCACGTCACATCGCGGTCCGCGACGTCCGGCCGGGGCCGGCAGGCCTGGACATCCCCGCAGTGCTGCACCAGCTCTGCACGGAAGGCATCCGCTCGGTCATCGTCGAGGGCGGAGCGCGTGTGATCACCTCCATGCTGGCCGCCGGAGCGGCCGACCGGGTCATTGTCTCCATCTCACCGCGGATTCTTGGCCGCGGCATCCACGCCGTCGGCGAGCTACACAAAGAACCCATTGCCGGCGCCCTCCGGCTGGACGGCCACACCGTCCACCTCATCGGCGCCACCATCATCGTCGCCGCCGACGTCGCCCGGCCCTCCGCACTTCCACCGGACGGCAAGACCCCCGCTGACGCGAGACATACCTGACCCGGACACCTCACGTGGCGCTGGCGGCGCCGCAGCGGCTATCCAGGCGGGCCGGGACGGCACGCCGCTTCTGGGCCTGGCAGTCCCGGGGCCAGCGGGAACGGTCCCGCACGGCCCATCATCACGTCGGCACCTCGGCCTCGCCGGCCTGCAGCAGCCGCTGACCCAGGGCCGCGGTAGCGCGTTGGAGTTCACGTGACCCGATGACGCGGAAGGGCGCCGGGATGGCGGCGAGCTGCCGGGCGTACCAGTCCGGCTCGTCAGTCGTCGCCCGAAGGCGTGTTCGGCTCTCTTCGTCCGGTTCCAGGCGTCCCAGACTTCTCGGCACCCATCGTGATGTCTCTTCGATGGTGGCGTCGACCAGGACATCGACCGGGTGGGTCCAGCCCTGGGACAGGTGCCCCCAGCCTGCGACGGCTCCTTATTGACATGATCGAGGAGTGCGCACGCCACGTGGGCCATGCCGACCTCATCCGGGAGTCGGTCGATGGGCTTGCCGGAGAGGATCCCGAGTGACGACACCCAGCACAACTACGCGAGAGCCGATCACGACCGCACAGCTGACCATCGTCCGCGCGAACAAGGCCTCCTGGGCAGACCTGCAGGCGATCTTCGGCACCGCCGACTACCCCGGCAAGTGCTACTGCCAGCACTTCAAGACGCGGGACTGCCACTGGGGTTCCATGAGCGACCGAGAACGGCAGAACCGCCTCCGCGAGCAGACCCACTGCGATAACCCGCGAGCCCGTACCACCACCGGACTCGTGGCCTACCTCGACAAGGAGCCAGTCGGCTGGGTGGCGGTCGAACCACGCACGGCCTATCCACGCCTGCTGCGGACCCGGACCGTTTGGAGCGGCCGCCAGGAGGACAAGGCGGACGACAGCGTGTGGGCCGTCACCTGCTTCGTGACCCGCAAGGGGTACCGCAAGCGCGGGATCACCTACGCGCTGGCCGCCGCCACGGCCGGCTTCGCCCGGGAACATGGCGCCCGTGCGCTGGAGGCGTACCCGATGACCACACCACCGGGCAAGGAGATCACCTGGGGCGAACTGCACGTCGGAAGTCGCCAGGTCTTCACCGACGCCGGCTTCACCGAGGTGAGCCACCCCAGCCCGCGACGTGTGGTGATGCGGATCGACTTCGCGAACTGCACTGGACCAGTTCACCAGCAGGGAGACGCATATCGATGACTGACGACTCGACGCCGACGGCCGGTCACACCAGGTTCGCACGGCCGCCCGCGAGCGTGCGGCGGTACACCGCGACTGGGCCGGGGCTGGCCTGCGGCGACCGGTCGGGGAAGAGGCTCTGATGTCGCCATGTGTTCCCGCCGAGACGCCGGCCGGCACCCGGGAGTGGGCTTACTGGGTGCGCCGCCTGGTGGTGCTCAGCGGTGCGGGGATCTCGACCGGCTCGGGCATCCCGGACTTCCGTGGACCGTCGGGAGCCTGGACCTTGAACCCGGGGGCGCAGAAGAAGCACACTTACCAGGCGTTCCTCGCCGATCCCGAGCTCCGCGGCCGTTACTGGAAGTCGCGATACGAGCACCCGGCCTGGCGGGCCGAACCCAACGCCGGCCATTTCGCGGTGGCAGATCTGGCGAGCTCGGACATCGGCACGACGGTCGTGACGCAGAACACGGACGGCCTGCACCAGCGTGCGGGCATGCCGGCTGACCGGGTGGTCGAGTTGCATGGGACGATGCACGAAGTTATCTGTGTCGAGTGCGGGCACCGGTCGCCGACGGTGGATGCGATGGCTCGCATGGACGCCGGCGAGGCCGTGCCGCAGTGCCTGCGGTGCGGTGGGATCCTGAAGACCGCGAGCACGATGTTCGGGCAGACCATGTCCCCGGAGGTGTTCGCCCGCGCCGAGCAGGCCGTGGCGACGTGTGACTTGTTGCTCGCCGTCGGGACGACGCTCACCATCGAACCGGCGGGTTCCCTGTGCGCGAGCGCGGTTCGCGCGGGGGCGGCCCTGGTCATCGTCAACCGGGGTCGCACCCCTTACGACGGCATCGCCACCGAGATCATCCGGGACCCGATCAGCAAGGTTCTTCCGCGCATCGTCCGGCATTTGCTGGCCCCTGCAGCCCGATCCGATGCTGGGCCGCCGCGAGGCGCGCCGGGAGGGCCGGGCGTCTCATCCCTGGGCGTCCCGAGCCCCGGTCAGCTGCTGCGGGCACAAGCACGGACCGCGCGGTTCCGCTCGCGAGCCGCCGAGCTGGAGCGGCTCACGGCGTGGTGCGCGAGCGCGGGAGTGCGGGCCCACCTGATGTCGGGGCCGGCCGGGATTGGCAAGACCCGCCTGGCGCTCGAACTGGCCGACCGGCTCGCCGCGGCGGGGAAGTGGGACGTCGAGTTCCTGACACCCGGCGCCCACCTTCCGGCGAGCGGGCGGCGGCCGCTGCTGGCGGTCGTGGACGACGCCGAAACCCGTCAGGAGCAAGTGGCCCGGATCATGCGCGCGGCGGAGGCCCGCCCGTCGGCAGCGCCGGTCCGCGTGCTGTTGCTCGCCCGCACGGGAGACCGGTGGTGGGACAGCCTGCAGTCCGAGGTGAATACCAGTGAGGAGCTCGCACCGCCGGACGACGTGCGATCCGGGCACGCGGACGCGGTGCGGGACGCCGTGCACGACTATGCGGCCGCACTGACGGCCATCGGATTTCCGTGCTTGCCAGCGGACCGTGCCCTCCGGTTCGGATTCGCGGACGCGCCGGACCTGCCGGGCCCGCTGCAAGCGTCGGTACTGGCGGGCCTGCTCGGCGTCACCGGTCAGGCGGAAGAGCTGCTCGTCCGTCACGAGCTGGCCTACTTGCAGCGTGCTTCGGATGAGCACAATCTGCAGCTGCCCGCTGAAGCCGTGGCCACCGCCATCCTCTGCGGCGCCGCCGATGAGAACGCTGCCCTTGCCGCGGTCGGGCACATCCCCGCACTGCAGGATGCCGATGCCCGGATCCGGGCCGCGCGCTGGCTGCGTGACCTCTACCCGCCTGTCACGGCCGGACAGTCACCGTACTGGGACGACTCGTTTCCGGATCCGCTGGCAGAGGACCTGATCGCCGCCGTCGTCACCCCCCGGTTCCTGCTGGCAATGCTGACGGAGACGTCGCAGGAGCAGGACCGGCGGGCGCTTACCATCCTGGCGCGCGCCGCGGCCACGCGCCCAGGATTGCGAGCATGCCTCACCGGGCTTCTGTCCGTGCTGCCCGGCCTCTCGCCATCGGCGGTCGGCGTGGCGTTGAGCGGCGGGCATCCCGCCGCCCTCGCCGAGGCGCTGACCTCGCTGGCCAAAAACGCCGCCCTGCCTGCTGAGCTGCTGGAAGCCGTACCGGCGGGCACCACGGTGCTCGGTGAGTTCCCGGTACTGCTCACGCAAAGCCTGGTCGAGGCATACGAGCCACGCGCCGGGAAGGAGGCCGGGCTGCGCGGCCTCGCGACGATGCTGATCGAACTCGCCGAACGGCTGGCCGATCTGGGGCGGGCTGAGCAATCACTCGCCGCCGCGCAGCGGGCCGTGCAGGCCGCCGGGCGGCTGGCCGGGCAGCGCGACTACCCGGCACGCGCCGCCGGATCGTTGCGCAGAGCCGCCGGACTCGTTCGGCGGGAGCGCGAAGAGCTTCCGCAGGCGCCGGGGCAGGCCAAGCCAAAGAGGTAGCCGTCCCCGGCACTGCCTCCCCTCGTCATTACCACCCCACGGTGGCCAGGACTGGCGTGGAGTATAACCCGGCCTTTACCGTTACGGTCTTCACTGTTTCCCTGTTCCCGGCATTGTCCACAGAGAAGAACTTGATCATTTCCGAGCGCGTCAGGACGAGTGGAGTCTGGTAGATCCCGCTGGAGGTGTTCGGGGTAGACCCGTCCGTCGTGTAGTAGGTCTTGACGACCCCCACACCATCAGGGTCGGCCGCCGACAGGCTCACGCCTACCGAACGGCGGTTGGCCGCCGCCTTGCAAGGCGAGCCGTCGCACAGGGCCCGGGTCGACGGCGGAGTGGTGTCCGGGCCGTTCCCGGTGTTCGAGGCCCAGCGCATCGTCTGCACCACCACCCCAGCGGGCGCACCGCCGGAGTGCCCGGCGCCGCGGAGCCATTCCAGGAACTGGCCCAGCACCACGTCCCAGATCGGGCCGTAGGTAGACATGCAGTGGATGTAATCAGACGCGTAAGAGTGGCAGACGTCATGGAAGGTAATCGGCAGCCAGCCGCCCCCATGAGCAACCGCCTTGGTTACGTAGTTCTCCAGGTCCGACAGCCGGATCGGGCTCGCCCCGTCCACCGCGATGGTACGCACCGCCTCGGGATTCTTGGGTGGCAAGGTCTCCGCCCACGGCGCTCCCGGCCGGATATTTGACGAGGAGATGCCGCCGCCCTGCCGGTCGATGGTGAATCCGCACCGGGCAACGATGCTCTCATCGGTCGAGTCGTACGAGCCGTAAGGGTAGGCAAACGACTCCGGGTCGGCGATGCCGTTTCTCATCATGTGCTGGCGGGAGCCACAGACCTCCCGCGTGACGCGGGCCGTGGTCAGAGTCGTCAGGTTCGGGTGGTTGACGGTGTGCGAACCGATGTCATCGCCCTCACCTTGCAGAGTCCGCAGCTGAGCCCAGGACATGCAGCACTGATAAGGCACGTCGGAATCAGCGGTAATCACATAGAACGTCGCGTTCATGTGGTGCGATCGCAACAGCGGCACGGCATACTGCCATTGGTTCTCATACGCATCGTCGAAGGTCAGCGACACAACTGTTTTTGAAGACTGTCCCTGAAGCTGCTTGTACTGCACTGACGTGGTGCTGTGCCCAGCATTTCCCGACAGCATCGCCCGGGCCAGGGGCACTGCGACCATGCCAGCCCCCGTAACCCCCACAGCCAGCAGGACCGCCAACAGCACTATTGCCAGGCGCGCGTGCCGCCCGCGAGCGTGCCAAAGCCACCGCTGCAGGTACTTGACTCCTGAACTGGCACGCGGCATTTTGCTCCAAACCTCCATCTCCCCGGACGGCTGCACAGACGGGCTGCCGCGAGGAAGGCCCAGGTCCCGCATCTTCCGCCAAATAGGGCATCACTGGCGTGCCTCACACAGGCCGACGGCGAATCAATCATGTCCGCCCGGCCAGGGGCCGAACAACCTCATCGGGCGTAGTACGCGTGCGCCACCAGAGTGACGTGACCAAGGCCAGCAGGCCAAGCTGGCGGACCGTTCAAGGACTCGCCGACTTCGCGATCGTGCAGTCATACCGGTGGCTCCGCACACTGCGTTCCCCAGCTTGGAAGGCTGCGGCTAGACCCCGCCAGAACATCGCTCATGCAGGTCATCGCCATGGCGTTGGTCTTCTAAGTAACCATGAGTGCACATGTCTGACCGCCTGGTCGGGCACGCAACGGGCACAGATCCGTAGGAACCCGCTTGGTGTTCAGCATCGTCCGGACCCCCGCGCCCCGCACAAGTGGTTCAGGCTCCTGCCCGACGATCTATAGCCACGAAGCTCTGTGACTACAGTGCGATCTCTGGCAACTCGCTCGTTTGGAAGGCCGCCCTACGCCGGTGCTCGTATGGCGGCTACTTAAGGATTGGTGACCGTTCAAGTCCGGGAACCGGGCGGAGGGCTAACCTCGAAGTCGTCCACGTCGCACAAGGTCCCACGGCTTCCGGACACAGAACGTCCGCAATGAGGTCTACCGTGGCGCCATGGCTAACAGCGACTGCCCGTGGGAACCGCCCCTCGCCGGCACCGAGGCCGAGCACCTTGTCGGTGCGCTCGACCGCCTGCGCATGACCTTCCGCTGGAAGGCCGACGACCTCGACGCAGCTGGGCTGCAGACCCGCATCGGCGCCTCCTCGCTGACCCTCGGCGGCCTGCTCAAGCATCTCGCTGCCCAGGAGGACTACACCTTCACCACCAAGCTGAGCGGGGAGCCGCTCGGCGCGCCGTGGGACGCCACCGGCTGGGACGGTGATAACGACTGGGAGTTCGCCTCCGCCGCCAACGACACCCCCGAGCAGCTCTACGCGCTCTGGGACGGCGCCGCCGAACGGTCCCGCGCGAGGCTCGACGCGGCCCTGGCCGACGGCGGACTCGACCAGCTCGTCCACGTCTCCTGGCCCGACGGCCGCCATGCCAGCCTGCGCCGGCTCCTGTGCGACCTGACCGAGGAGTATGGCCGGCACACTGGGCACGCCGACCTGCTGCGCGAGGCTGTGGACGGACTGGTCGGTGAGGATCCTCCGGCTGGATGGCACGCAAGAGCGAGCCGGCCACGCTTGAGCGGCTGACCATCGTGCCGGCGAACGAGGCGACGTGGGACGACCTCGACGAACGGGATCTTGCAGACTAGCGCCACAAGGAAAGCGGCTATGCCTATGCCGCCGGCTGCATGACTCGGTTCGGTCGTCCCCATGTGCGGGCGGATCGTCAGCACGTGACGTTACGGTCGTCGCATGGCTGACTTCATTCGTGCCGATCTGCGTGGCTCCCGGTTCGAGCGCGTTGACCTCAGCGGCGCGCAGTTCCGGGCCGTTGACCTGACCGGCGCCCGGTTCCGCGGTGTCGGCCTGAGCGGGGTCGTGATGCGGGGCGTCGAGTTGCTCGATGTCGACATGCCGCCCTCAGCCTGTTCGCCCTGGCCGGCTGGGCGGTGCTTGCCACCGACGCGTCCATCCGGGTGTTCAAGCGCTCAGCGGTGAACTGGCAGCGCGTCAGCTACCGCTGCAGGGTGGGGCTGAACCGCG
>WNEY01007548.1_pt1 | contig 10694 bp, 8 predicted proteins | sample 5400531 | NCBI WGS metagenome assembly WNEY01 (sample SAMN13153338, study PRJNA577476) | soil metagenome | isolation source: 200 cm saprolite under Douglas fir tree site 1 | place: USA:California | collected 2015-04-18
GTTGACCGCCGTAGCTCACACCCTCGATGCCCATGCGTTCGCGATCGATCCACAAGTAACGCCGCACCGCTGCACTCACCCCGTACAGAACATCCTGTCCCTCGTTCCCGTCCTGATCGCCGAAGACGGCGTCGGCGAACTTCTGTCCGTACCCGGTGGAGCCGCGATAATTGACGTTCAGAGTGGCCCATCCGCGGGCCGCGTAGACCTGATTCTTGAAATTGAACACTGGACCGTTCTGGCCGTGCGGACCGCCGTGAATGTTGACGATGAGAGGATGCTTCGACATGGCGGTCATCCCCAGCGGCTTGGTGAGAAAGGCTTCGACTTCAAACTTGTTGTCGTTGCTGATGAACGTGAATGACTCGACTTCGGCGAGCTGCTTTCCCGCGAAAAGTTGCGCATTCAAGTCCGTCAGCCTGCGGGGCGCGCCGTTGCCAGCTTTCAAATAGAGTTCCGACGCGTCTTGAGGCGAAGCGAATCCGTACGTCAGAGCGCCGTCCTTGCCGACGGACCAGCCGCCCACGCCTCCGGTATCTTTCACCACGTATTCGGGCTTGCCGCCTGAGATGGGCAGGCGCACCAGGCGGTTGCTGCCGCGCTCCTGAAGAGTGAAGTAGACGGCGCTGCCGTCGGGCGCCCAGCGCGGCGCACCCTGGCGGTTGTCCAGGACGGCGCCGATTTCGCGGCGATCGCTCCCGTCGGCGTTCATCAGCCAAACGTGCGTGTCTTCCATGGTCGTCTCGCGGTCGGTCAGACCACGACGGGTGCCACGAAAGACGATGCGCTTGCCGTCCGGCGACCACAGCGGCTCATACTCGCTGTATTCCGTCGCCGTCAGGCGGCGAATGCTGTTGTCGGCGACCTTCAAAGCGAAAATGTCGTAATTGAAAAACTCATCTTGATTCGTCTCGCGATTCGAAACAAAGACAATTTCCTTGCCGTCGGGCGACCAGTCAATCGAATGCTCATCGAAATTGCCTTGCGTCAACTGGCGCACCTGCTTTGTGGACACGTCCACCGCAAAAATGTGCAGCCGCTGGTTGTCGTTGAAGCGCGTCATTCCCTCGCCAGCGTCCGGCTTGTACAGGTACCGCGTGATCACCATCGGATCGCCGCTGGCGTCCGCAGCCTCTGCGCCGGGAGTCGAGGAAATGAACGCGAGCTGTTTGGCGTCGGGCGACCAAGTCACATCTTTGCCTGAGCCCGGCAGCGGGCTGTTGGTGCCGCTTAGCGACGCGAGAAAGGTGACGTCGGATCCATCCGGCCTCGCTACGAACAATCCGCCCTTTTCACCCTGATGCCCCTGAAACGCGAACCATTTGCCGTCCGGTGACCACAGCGGGCCGCCACCTGAATCTTTTTCGCTGCCGACGCGGACGGAATTCTGCGTGGCGACATCCATGATCCAAAGTTGGCCGTAAGGGCGGCCTGGCCGATCGCGCATGGTCACGGTGTAAGCGATGCGCCGCCCGTCGGGTGACAGCTCGACGCTGCCAACGGAACGCAAGCGCGAAAGATCGCCGCTGCTCAAACGCTGGGCGCCGCCGAATGGGGCTAAGGCGAGCAGACCTGATGAAGATAAGAAGAAGAGACCAGCTCGCAGTAAAATCGAGTGCAATTGCCGGCGCATCGAGTTCTCCCCCTTAAATTCCAGATACACGCATAGCTCCGGCAAGGTGTCTTATGCAGCGCCGGGCCATGCGCAATTCTTTTACTTCAAGTATTGGTCCATCCATTCGACCCAGCGGCGATCGACATCCATGGCCCGCACCGGATCCCCGGGAAAATGGCCAGCCACGGGGTAGACGATGAACTTGACGGGCACGCCGTTGTCCTTGAGCGCGTGGTAGAGCGAGTAGCCCTGGGTGATGGTCACACGGGCGTCGCCGGTATCGTGCAAGATGAGCGTGGGCGTTTTCATTTGCGCGGCGTAAGTGATAGGCGATTGCGCGCGATAGTCCTTGAGGTTTTCTCCCATGTAAGGCGAGCCTTTGAAGCTGTAGCGGGCGGACACGTTGCCGTCCGCGAGGTTATATTCGTCGTAGAGGTCCGTCACCGGCGCGCCGGCAACCGCGGCCTTCCAGATTTGGTAGTGGCCAATGAGCCAGGACGTCATGTATCCGCCGTAAGACCAGCCGGTCACCCCAATTTTGCTTGTGTCGATGAAGCTCCGTTTCTTAAGCGCATCGATCCCTGCGATGACGTCGCGCCCTGGACCGTCGCCCGCATCGTTCCAGATGGCGCGCTGGTAAGCGTTGCCCAGATTGTCGCTGCCACGGTAATTCGGCGAAAACACCACGAACCCGTGGGTGGCCATGAGTTGCGGGAGAAAACTGAATTGCGTGGTAGTGGAAGCCTGTGGTCAAGTCGGTCAGACGCCTCGGCTTGTCGTTGGCAGGAGCCATGTAGTACAGCTCCGAAGGCTGTGTAGGCGTGCTGCCGGTAAAGGCGATCTCACCCTTGCGGCCGACGAAAGCATCCACCCAGAACAACCACGAGGGGCTGATATCGCCAAGCGGGAGTTTTTTTGCGGCCCCCGCGAGCGGTTGCACCCAAAGGGAAGTTTGCGTGCCGTCGTGCCCGCCGACCAGTAGTGAATTGCCGTCGGGCATCCAGATGGCGCGCATAAGGTCGTGGTCGATGGAGCGCGTGGCGTCGGAGCCGTCGCCGCCCGTCGTCTGGGTCACAAGAATTTCATTTTCATTGTTTGGATCGCCATCGCGCGGATACCAGTAGGCCACGTGGGAACCATCAGGAGAAAACAGGCCGAAGCTTTCGAATTTGTCGTGTTTTGTCAGCTTGCGAATTTCGCCCGTTTCGGCGTTGAGCACTTGCAGCGTGGTCAAGTCGCCGTCCCCCTGATGCGGGTATTCTTGCCGCGTGAACAGCAGCCACTTTCCATCGGGGGACCAGGAAATAGGAGATGCCGGCGAGCTGGGCGGCGCGCTCTTGGGAAGGCTCCAAGCGCCGGAGGTCAGCCGCCTGGCTTTTCCGCCTTCCGCCGGAAGAATCCAGATGTGGGAGGGCAGCGCCGCTTCTGTTGCTAGAAAGTCGTTGTCGCCGGCCTCGAAGGCATCGTGGTGCTTTTCGATTTCCTTCTTGTTCTCGGGCTCGTCGGAGGTGACGTAAGCGATTTCTTTCCCATCCGGGCGCCAGGCAAGCTGCTCAATGCCGTTCAATGCGTCGGTGATCTTGCGGGCTTCGCCGCCGGTCATAGGGAGAACGAATACTTGCGGCTTCGCGTCTTTTCCTGTTCCATCCGCGGCGACAAACGCCAGGCGGTCGCCATTCGGCGACCAGCGTGGTGAGCCGACCTCCTTGCGTTCGTAGGTCAGGACTTGTTGCGCTCCCGTAGCAATATCAATCAGGACGAGTTCGCGATCGCTTCGATCTTGCTCGAGATTCGGCCGGGAGACCACGAAAACGATGGACCTCCCATCAGGAGAGATCTGCGGGTCGGAAACCGAAGTGATTTTCGCGTAGTCGTTCAACTCAATGTGGCGCATTTGAGCGGAAAGAGAAGCGCCGCCGAAAAGTCCCAGCGATAACGCGAGAGCCGCAATCAGCGCCCCCCGCAGCAAGATGTTCATTAAAATCCGAGAAGATTCAAACCCGCTGCAATTCTTGCGGTGCGTTTGCTCGTTCATCAGGTATGCCCCTTAAGGAGAAGCCGGGTCGCTGATTTTGCCGGGAGTCCAATGTAAATACGCGGTATCCTGTCACGCAGGCAGCAGCACAGTCAAGAAAACCACAGGGACAATCCGGCGCATCGTCATGCTAGAATCGCCACGAGTTGCCCTGGTGCTGCATCGGGGTCACACCCAACGAATGAGCCGACTCTGCTCCACCCGTTTCGAGCGAGCGGCGCGCAAACTGGGCTGGCTGCGCATCGCCGGCATTGATGAGGCCGGTCGCGGCGCGCTGTTTGGTCCGGTCGTTGCCGCCGCAGTGATTCTCAATCCCAGACGGCGCATTGTCGGCTTGGACGATTCGAAAAAGCTCACCTCCGACCGCCGGGCGGAACTTGCGCCGCGAATCCGCGAACACGCCCTCGCCTGGGCTGTCGCCGAAGTGGATGCGCAACGCATCGACGCTTGGAACATTTACCAGGCCTCGCGCCAAGCCATGACCGCCGCCCTCCACCAACTCACGATTCCGCCCGACTACTTGCTCATTGACGCCATGCAACTCGACGTCTTGATCGAGCAAAAATCCTTGATCAAAGGCGATGCCCGCAGCATCTCCATCGCAGCCGCATCCATCCTCGCAAAAACGCATCGGGACGCGCGCATGCAGGAGTGGGACGCCATCTATCCGCAATACGGTTTGGCGCGCCATAAAGGCTATGGCACGCCCGACCATCTCGAAGCGTTGCGCGTTCATGGTCCATCGCCCTTGCATCGCCAATCCTTCGCGCCCGTGCGCGATTCCGCCTGCTGGGCCGCGGGCGCCACGCAAACCGTCCTCCCCTTGTCGTGATCCTTCCTTTCACCTTTCTGCACCGCAGGAAATTTGCGGCAGGGCCGAAAGAGTGATGTGAACATGTTCAAATTGAAAAATGAGTCGCAAACTAGTTTGCACCGCAAACCAAATTCAGCTGGTTTTCTTGGAAGTACTTTAAATCAAAGAACTTACACTCCACGGGCACGCTTCGCTCCACGGCTAGCCTAGCGCGCCAGCTTCGCTCAGCTGCTTCCTCATCCCCGCCCAACTTTCGCGCGAAGACTCTTCCGCGGAGCCCGCGCCTCGCCAGTGCGTTTCCAGGCTCATCGTTCCTTGATAGCCCGACTTTACGAGCGCACGGAACTGGCCGACGTAATCGATGATGCCTTTGCCCATTGCCGCCCATTCGTACATGCCATCCGCCTTGCGCACCACGTCTTTGCAATGCATGTGCCCGATACGTTCCTTGGGAATTTTTCCAAACCCCTCCGGAAAAGCAATCTCGCCGCGAGAAGCTGCATTTCCGGGATCCCAGTTGAGCATCAGGTTCGAAGATTGGACCGCCTGTAATGTGCGGGCGGCCTCGGCGCCGGTCGCGGTGTTGCACGCAAATTCGTTTTCGAGAAGCAGAGTGATCTTCTTCGATGCAACCTCAACCGCGGTGTCGCGGAGTTTGCCGTCCATCGAGTCGCGGAAGGGCTTCGGATCGTCCAACCTCCAGAAATCAAAGCAGCGGACGCGGTCCGTGCCAAGTGCCTTGGCGATCGCGATGGAGCGCTCCAGCACCTCTCCTTGTTGCGCGAAATTATAGTCCGCGCCGAATTGCGGTTTCTCGGGGCTGTATTTTGATTTTGGGGCGCCCGGCCAGTCCGTTTTGAAGAGCGGGCTGGCAATGTCGGTTACCTGAAGGCTGAATCTTCCCAGTAGCCGCCGTACTTCGGCGGTTTCCTTTTCATCGAGGTTAATGACATTCTTGTTCCAAATAGTTCGCAGCTCAACGTAAGCCAGGCCGAACTCTTTGGAAGCAATTTCCAGGGCGTGACCGAAATCCTGTGTGATCTCATCGGTGATGACAGAAAGCTTGAAGCGGCTGCTCATCGCCGGCAAAGGTACGGCACCGGAGCCCGAACGGCAAAGGAGCGCGGATGCAGCTGCTCCGCCAAAGGCCGCGAGAAAATTACGCCGGGATGCCAGCGCATACATGGGTGTTCCCTCCCTTGCCCCGACAAGAACTATTCGGCGATGGTATCACTTTCGGTTGCAACTACAGCCCGACGCTGGCCCGGAATCAGAGGATTACGAAGGGAAAAGAGTCCCATAATTCTTCGCCTTATCTTCGCCAACAAATTTCCTGAATGGAATGGGGATAACTGCCTGCTCACAAGAGGTTCTGCGTACGTTGACTTGTCTTTTTCCCCCCTGATAGCGTAACGAAGTAGCGTTACGAGCCGTTCCGCTACCGCAGCAAATCGAGGAGAACCTGTGGGGCAGACTCCGAGGGGAGATTTGTCCCTGTTCGCGCATGGCCTATAACAAGAGCAAAAACGTTGAAGCTGCACAAAAGCTGCTCAACCAGGGCAAAGTCGCCCAAGCCATTGCCGAATACCAGAATATTCTGAAGTACGAGCCTCGCGATCAGGTCACGTTGATGACCATCGGCGAGCTGTATATCCGCCAGGGCGAAACTTTCCAGGCCATCGACTACTTCGAACGCCTTGCTCAGATTTTCGTGGGCGACGGTTTCCTGACCAAAGCAATCGCGGTTTACAAGCGCATCGCCAAGCTCGCCCCTGAAGAAATCCGTCCGCTCGAAAAGCTTGCCGACCTCTACGTTCAACAGGGTGTAATGAGCGAGGCCCGGCCACTCTTCCTCCAACTGGCGGAGATTCACCTGAAGAACCATCGCCAGCCGGATGCCGTGGGCCTGTTGAAAAAACTTCTTCAGGCTGAACCCGACAATCTTCGTATCCAGATCCGTCTGGCCGATTTGTATCAAGCAATGGGCCAGACGCGGGAGGCTATCGAGGCTTACGTCTCCGCTTCGCAGCGGGCGCTGGCCCGCGGTGATCAGGGAGAAAGTGAAAAGCTGGCGGACAAGGCGCTGAAACTCGAGCCCAACAATCTAGCCGCGATCATTGTCAAAGCGCGGACGTATTCTTCGCAGGGCAATTTCACCAAGGCTGAGCAGCTCTTGGAACAGGCGGCCGATCTCGAGAAGGGCGGCGAGCAAACCGAACTCCTCCTTGATCTATATTTGAAGAATTCCGACTGGGACCAGGCCTCGGCGCTCGCGCAACGCGTATTTGAAACGGACCAGAAAAATTTTGGGCCGATGCAAAAGGTCGTCGAAGCCCTGCTGCAATCCGGGAACGGCGAAAAAGCCGTGAAAATCCTGGAGAAGTCGCGGCTGGCCATGATCGACGCCGGAGAGCATGAGGTTGTCGCGAAATTACTCAGCGAGCTTGCAGCAGGAATGCCCGGCGGTATCCAGCCGCTGGAATGGCTCGTGGAATTGTACGGCCGCACCAGCGATCCGTTCCGTCTGGCTGATGCGCTGGCGCATCTGGGTGACGCCCTGGCTGCCAATCACCAGTGGGAGCGGGCGAAGAAGACCTTCGAACAGCTCCTCGAGCGCGAACCTGATAGCGATTCGGCAAAGCGCAAACTCAACGGCGTGCTCCGTAAAATGGGACTCCCTACAACCGGAGTAGCGGAGGAGCTTCCCGAGGAGAACTTGCTGGTGGATATTCCTAAACCTCCCGCTCCCAAGCTGCCTGTTGATGTCGAGGACGAGGAATCCGCTCCCAAAATACCACCCAAACCTGCAGTCAAGTCCGGCGAGCCTGCGCTTGACGACGAGACGCAAAAATTCATCGCCCAGTCGCTCACCGACGTGGACCTCTTCGCCAGCTACGGCCTCACTCAGAAAGCCATTGGGTTGCTCGAGGCCATCCTGCGCCGCGCACCGCGCCACACCCCGACCCTCGAAAAACTGCTCGACTTTGTTCTCGGCGCAGGGGACGACCGGCGCACCGCCGAACTTGCCGCGCATTTGGAACAGATCCACCGCGAAACGGGCGACAAGCGCAGTTCCGAACGATTCGGGGAATTGCGACGCCGCTTCCAGCGTGCTGCCGGTCTGACGGACGCGGAATTGGCGAGTGTGCTTCCTGCGGCCAAACCTGCGGCCCCAGGGGCCGCCGAACCAGAGCCAACGGATGGTTCGATTCCCGAAATCGCTGCCGAACCCGCGCCGGAAGCACCTGCACCTGTTCCCGCCCAGGCCGCTCCCCCGGGGGAAGCGCGCCCCGAGCCGGTCGAAGTAAGCGCTGCTCCCGAGCAGGCGGAGGTGCAGGAAGTTGACCTGTCCGATGAATGGGCGACCCTCCTCGAAGAGACGCGTCCCCGCGAGGCGACTGTTGGGACTCCTGCCCCAGTACCACCTAAGCCTGCAACCGCACCCCCGCGTCACACGAAACCTGGGGCCGTGGAAGAATTTCAAATTGGCGAGGAACCACCGAGCGCTCAGCCAAGCGATGTACCGGCGGTCGCCGACGCCACTCCTGCAATTCCACTCGAGCCGGAACCCATCACCGAAAAAGTCGGGAAGAAGCCGGCAGCGGCCAAGCCTAGACAAGTACCAGCGGCTAAAGCTCCGCAGACACCTCCTCCGACAAGTGAGCCCGAATTTGAACTGGAACAGGAGTACGAACTCATATTGGAAGCGGAGCCCCTGGTCCCGGCGTACGACCAGCGGCCGCCAGAGACTCCCATTGCTCCTTCCGCGCCGGTCGCGCAAAACGCCTCTCCAGCGCCACCCGCGGGCAGCGGTTTTGCTTCCGATCAATTCCTTGCCGACCTCGCCAACGAAATTGATCAGCTCGGTATCGGCGGGCTTGCCCCAGGGTTTTCGGGAACGATGCCGAATGCCCAGCCGGCGTCTGTCTCGAAGCCGGCGGCGCCCGCGTCGTCTGGCGAGTCCGGCCCGCTCAAGGAAGTGTTCGACGAGTTTCGAGCCGAACTGGGCGAGATGGGCGTGGAGGACGAAGACCTCGAAACGCACTACAACCTGGGCATCGCGTTCCGTGAAATGGGGCTCCTCGAGGAAGCCATCAGCGAGTTCCAGAAAGTCGCCCAAGCCACTGATCGCGGCCGCGCCTTCCGCTACACCATGCAGTGCTGCACACTTCTCGGCTTGGCGTTCATGGAGAAAGGCCAGCCGGCCATCGCGGCGATCTGGTATGAACGCGCCTTGAAGACACCCGGCAATGATCCGGAAAGCGTGCTCGCCTTGCGGTATGATTTGGGCGTAGCTCAGGAATCGGCGGGCGAGCCTGTAGCGGCGCTGAAGAGTTTCTCCCAGGTCTATGCGATGAACATCGACTATCGTGACGTGGCCGAACGCATCGCTGCCCTTCAGAAGCCCATCCGTCGATCCTGAACCTTTCCTGACAGGACGGGATTCCGCTCATCCATGAACCGGGTTTATCGTGCACTTCTGGTCGTTCTTGCGTTCGAAATGGGCGCAATGCTCCTCTACCTGCCGTGGTCCGTCTATTGGGAACAAAATTTCTTTCTCAGCCACTTCCCTTCGCTCATGCCTATAGTGCTTCATCCGTCGTTTCGCGGCGCGGTGAGCGGCGTCGGAGTCTTGGATATCCTTCTGGCAATCGGCTGGATCGGTTCGCGCCCGGGGCCTGATCGTGTCCCGCCTCAATAATTCATCTTGTGGTCCGCTCCTGTACTACGTGACGGACCGGCACAGCCTCTCCGAAGTCGAAGTTGGACCGGCACAGGAAACACTCTTGTTGAAGATCGGAGCCGCCGCCGCCGCAGGTGTCGATTGGATTCAGATTCGGGAGAAAGATCTTTCGGCAAGAAACTGCGGCTTGCTCACGCGTGAAGCTTTGCGACGGGCCGCAAAATCGCAGGCAAGCAACGCTGCTGCAACACGCATCCTGGTGAATGATCGACTGGACATCGCGCTCTCGGAGCGGGCCAGCGGCGTGCATCTGGGCGAGAACAGTCTGCCACTGCCGGAAGCAAAACGGCTTGCGAACGCACATGCCCAAAGCCAGGATTTCCTGATCGGCGTTTCCTGTCACTCTCAGGAAGCTGCAAAATCCGCCGCGAGCGACGGCGCAAATTATCTTTTTTTTGGCCCCGTCTTTGCCACACCGTCGAAGGCGGCATTCGGTGCGCCGCAGGGCCTTAAGCGGCTCGCTGAAGTCTGCCGCGCGGTCTCCATCCCCGTGCTTGCCATCGGAGGGATTACGTCGTTGAACGCCTCCGATTGTCTCGCCGCCGGTGCTTCGGGGATCGCGGCCATTCGGCTTTTCCAGGACGCTCGGGACATATCCGCACTTGTCCAGTCCCTGCGAAAGCTGACACGCTAATCAGCGCTCCATCAGCCGGCGTAGGAGCCGTATTTGCCCGGCGTGATAGATATCGTGGAAGGCCATGCCGTAGAGTTGGTTCACGAATTTTGCGCCCCGCGCCGTGCGCAACAGGTTGGCCACCGTCACACGCAAGGCCCGATGCTCCCGATCAAGCAACTTCTTGTCGGCGCTCCAGGCGGCCTCCGTCAATTTGGCTTTTTCGGGCCTCGCAAAAAAATTGCTCCCCTGCAATTCGAAGGAACCGCGCTTCCTGCCTTCGATTCTTCGCCGCAAGGCATATTTCCAGTACGCCGCATGCAGGGCCACTTCCCAGATGTTGTGCCGACCCGGTCCGGGACGCCACGCGGCTTGCTTTGCGTTGACTCCCTTGATGGACTGTTTGAGGTTCGGTCCATGCCAAGTTTTCTTCTCGTAGGCTTCGTCGAGCAGCGCGAGCACGAGCTTTGCGGGATCCACGGTGCCTCCTTATAGGGGTGTCAGTGAGAGAGAATCCCGCAAAGGATGGCGCGCTCGCTCCTTCGTGTCAACGCCCAGCCCTCTTGCTCTTTAGTATTCGTCCCGTGGCCGAAACCGTCCGTCTAGTCTCTGTTCTCTTGGATCTATAAAGTTGCTGGTCCGCGGCCTCGATCAGTTCAGCAACAGTCCTGCCGTCATCCGGGTAGATGCCAATGCCGATGCTTACGCTGATGGCCGGCTTACCCTGATCGGTGCGCAGCCCGGTTTCGATGCGGTGAGCGACCTGTTCGGCCATCCCTTTGTCGGAGTCGATCAGGACGACGGCAAACTCATCGCCACCGTACCGCACCGCCAGGTCCGTCGAACGGCAGTGCTCATTCATGACCGCCGCCA
>WNEY01004427.1_pt1 | contig 10693 bp, 11 predicted proteins | sample 5400531 | NCBI WGS metagenome assembly WNEY01 (sample SAMN13153338, study PRJNA577476) | soil metagenome | isolation source: 200 cm saprolite under Douglas fir tree site 1 | place: USA:California | collected 2015-04-18
GGTCCTTGGTCCGGTCTCCCCAGTTGACTGGTCGTGATGGCAATGGATTTTGGCTATGGCGCTCCGCAGGGGATCCAAGTCTGGTCATTTCGGTGTACGGATACACCGACAGCCGGGCGTCTCGCCTCGGCGACAGGTACGACGGTTCTGGTACGGGCTTCAAGGGAGACCTCGCTGAAGGCTGGACCTTGTTGGCGCAACTGTGTTGCGGGGACGGCGTCGGCCTGGTCATGTATCCTTCTACCGTGGACTTCAGCATCATCTGCTTCGTTCTAGGGGGCGTCTCTCTGGCCACCGGGGTGCGAACGATGGCACGGAGACATCACGCCGCGTGAAGACGCAGGTTTTTCTTCCATGCGGTGTCTCAGTTTCCTACAATGGGCGAAACGGACCGACTCCTCGAAGTGATCCGCGGCCGGAACGCGAAGACCGTCGGCCTGCAATTCCCTGTGGGCCTGCGGACGAAGGCCGTTGACCTCGCTCAAGAAATCGAAGCGGAGGCCGACGTCATCTGCCTCGTCTCCGCGGACCCGTCGTTCGGCGCGTGTGATGTCGCCGAGATGCCCGTCGACCTAATCGTCCACCTCGGTCACGCCCCGATGCCCCACCTGCGATACCGAAACGTCTTCTTCTACGACTTGCCAGGCCCGCCGCTGACCTCGATGGCGTTCATCGATGCGGCGGAACCTCTGCTCCCGAAACGGGTTGGCCTTCTCACCACGACGCAATTCCGGCATTGGCTCCCCGAGATCGCGAAGCGTCTGGAGGCGGACGGTCACGACGTGAGGATCGGCGAGCCGGATCGACGCGTCGCGTACGCGGGCCAGCTCCTCGGATGCGACTACTATACCGCGACGTCGATCGCACGGGACGTCGACGGATACCTGTACATCGGCACGGGCGACTTCCACCCCCTCGGAGTCGCCATCCTCGTCGACAAGCCGGTCATTATCGCGGACCCCGAACGAGAGACCGCGCGGGACCTCAAGGAGCTGCGAGACCATGTGCTACGACAGCGCCACGCCGCAATCGCCCGATCCCAGGATGCAACTGTCTTTGGCATCCTCGTCTCGAAGAAGATGGGACAAGCGCGAATGGACTTGGCCAGCCAGTTGAAGGCGCTCGCCGAGAAACATGGCAAGCAGGCCAACCTGTTCCTCATGGACCTGGTCGCCCCGGAGTTACTCGAGGGATACCGGGTCGACGCTTGGGTCAACACGGCTTGTCCTCGGATTGCGATCGAGGACATCTTGCAGTACAAGCAGCCGATACTCACGCCGCAGGAGTTCGAGATCGTCCTTGGCGAACGTTCCTGGAACGACTACGTGTTCGACGAAATCCGCGCCTAGTCGAATAGTCGCCGCCAAGGCGCTCGAGGTTTCTTCGAGGATCATGCGCCGGCTCGCCTTCGCGAGGTTGAAGGCTTACACCGCTTCGCGAATCGTCGCCAGGGAAGATGCCCGGAGGCACTGTAGCTCGTCCGTGGCCCGTGCGTAGTACGCGTCGCACCGGCGGACCGCCTCGGCAACCGATCGCGCGGACCTGGCGGGCCCGATATACTCCTTGATCTGCACCCGAGACGCCCCCTCCGTCTCGTAATGCCAGAAGTAGAGATAGTCTCGTCCGCGAACCGTGTGGAGGTACATGCCACAACCGACTTGCATGGGACCCTCATGATGTTATAGTTACTTAACTATAACTACTGGGTCCGCGAACGGGACATGCGCAAACGGCTTGCCCGATTGCGCCAATGTATGACGAAATGGTGGCCCCGAATCCTGAAAAGATGCCGCGCCGGACGTGGCGGATCATCGCGGCCTTCGCCCTCTCCGCAATCGTCGTCGCTTCCGGGTTCGTCGTCTGGGAGGTCGTACGGCCCCCGGTCGCTGTCCGAGGTCTTCAGCCTGCAGCAGTGGCGTCCGGGTGGTACCGTCACCGTGGCGGGTGCGATTACGAGCATCGAACCGGCGAACACGAGCTACGGTCCTCGGGTGTACCTCGGACTCGATGGCGGTCCTCTGTGTCACGGTGGCGGGAGCGTCCTCGGCGACCCGAACGTGAGCTACCAGCTGGGTGCCACGTTCCAGACGACCCTGCACTTCCAGGCCTACACGATCAACGGAGACCCGGCCGTCTCCGCACCCGAGCTCTATTGTCCATTCCCGTTGCTGCTCGGCTCGATCGGGAGCGTTGGCGGCGCGGTCAGCCTCCATACTGGCCTCCTTCTCGCGTACACCGGAACGGCGGCGAATGGGACGCTTCAATACGGTATCATAACCGGGAACGGGGCGGCCTACCGACCCGACAAGCTCTCCGTCACGCTCCGCAAGTCCACGCCGATCCGAGGTTCGAACCCGCGGCTCCCTGTAGGTGGCCCGGTGGACTCGGCCGCGCGCTGGAGCGAGCTGGGCGCGTTTTCGTTCCTCGCCACTACCGGGGCCTATTCCGAGCTCCCTGCGGTCGACAAAATGCGCTCCTTGGTGGCGGGGATCTCCGACAACGGCTCTCTTCGCTACGCCGACGTGAATCGCAACGGACTCCTCGACGATGGAGACCGCCTCGATGTCAGCCTCGGGGCCACGGGCTCGCCGGCGTCCTATGACACGTACCTTCTGATGATCGGCGGATCTCTCGCCTCGGATGAGACGTACGTCTCCGCCCAGCGGTTTATCGTGAACGGTCCGCGGGGTCCTCTCGACATCCCGCTGCGGGAGAGGCAGGAACCCTACGTCGCGTTGCACTATGACGGAGACCGGGTTGGTGCCACGTTGACTTCGGACATTGGCGTGAGCCTCCGATTCGGAACCGCACCGTTGATCTCGAGCCTCCGCTTCTACCTCGACCCCGGCGGCTCTTCCTCCTACGCAAAGGGCAATCTCTCCGACCTACCCATCACACCGAGAGACGGGGTCTCGCTCGCACTCGACGACACAAACGGAAATGGCCGGCTCGATAGTGGAGATGTCTTCCACGTTGGCAACCTCGCGAACCGAAGCTCCGTTGTCTTGGATCTGGGCCAAGGGGACGTCACCGAGGTCGGACGGATCTCGTGGGTCGTCGGCTATGGGGAGCCGATCGGTCGCTTCCCTCTGTATTGGTTCGCGAGCCAGGGAACGGGACCCTGGCGTGTGACGGCGAACCCCGCCTTCTGGAGCCCCGAGCTCGCCTTCAACCGGACCTTCCGCGGATCCCTCTTCGAAAATGGAGTCGCGGTCCTGACGAACGTCTCCCTCCGGAACGGAACGCTAGGAACCTTTGCGAACGGGAGCCTCGCCTTCACGGATGTCGATGGCGACGGCACCCTGTCCACCGGAGACCAGTTCATCGTGACCGGCGTCAGCAGCAATCAATACTTCCTCGAGCTCGCCTTGTTCTACGGTTATCCTCAGCGCGTAACACTGTGAGCAAGCGGCACGTACGGGCCTGATGGGGCCTTCATCGCCAAGGCTGCGGCTCGCAAGGCCTTTAGCATCCGCTCGCATGCCTTCCGTGATGGCAGAAACCGCGGTCGTCCTCCTGTCCGGAGGGATGGACTCCGCCACCGCCCTCGCGATGACGATCAAAGCGGGCCACGCCGTCATCGGCCTCACTTTCGATTACAGTCAGCGCCATCGCAAAGAGGTCGAGGCGGCAAAGCGTATCGCGACGCATTTCCGTGTGAGAGATCACCGCATCGTTACGATTGACCTCTCCGCCATCGGCGGGTCGGCCCTCACGGATCCGCGAATCCGGGTGCCCGAGCAGCGGCGGATCGAGGAGATCGGTCGGGGCATCCCGATCACCTATGTCCCGGCTCGAAACACCATTCTGTTGGCCTACGCCCTCGGCCTGGCGGAGGCCACCGCGTCGAAGTCCATCGTGATTGCGGCCAATCAAATCGATTATTCGGGATATCCGGACTGCCGTCCGGAGTACTACACCGCGTTCCAGGAGGTCGCTCGTCTCGGCACGAAACGCGGGGTCGAGGGAGACGTCATTGAGATCCGCACTCCTCTGATCCGGATGTCGAAGGCGGACATCGTCCGGAAGGGGACGGAGCTCGGTGTGCCCTGGGAGCTCACGTGGTCGTGCTATTCAGGCGAGCCAAAAGCGTGCGGCGTCTGCGATTCTTGCCAGCTGAGGCTCAAGGGTTTCCGCGAAGCCGGGGTCAAGGATCCTCTGCCATACGCCGGCGCGCGCACGCGAGCAAGGAACGCTTAATACGCGGGCTGCCCATCGGAACGGCGCATGGAGGCTCAAGTCGCCCTCGCGCATCGCAAGGGGAAGGACTTCCTCCTCAGCGAGTGCTACGTCTCCCTCCAGGGAGAGAGCTCCCTCGTCGGCGTTCCGACCGTTTTCGTCCGTCTGTACACGTGCAATCTCCGCTGCCGCTGGTGCGACTCGATGCACGCGGTCGAGGGCGGGGACTTCAGCCGAGTCGGGGTCGAGGAAGCGACGAAACGAATCCTGGAACTCGCGGGCGACGAACAGCCCGCTGGGGGCCGGATCCGCAACGTCTGCTGGACGGGCGGTGAGCCCTTGCTCCAAGCCGAATCGATCGCGCGAACGATCCGCCGCCTGCCCGAGGGCTTCGTTCATTCAATCGAGACAGACGGCGAGGTCGACATTGCCGCGTTCGATGCGCTCGTCCCGGAGGAGCGCGCGACGGGTCGGGTGCGGTACGTGATGGACGTGAAGTGCCCGGGCTCCGGGATGGTCGCGAACAAGGCCTACGGGAACCTCGGACGCCTCCGGGCGCACGATGAAGTGAAGTTCGTCCTCCTGGACCGCGCGGACTACGAGTTCGCGAAAGGCGTCATGACGAAAGCCGAGACGAAGGCGCAGACGATCTTGTTCTCGCCGGCGACGCCCGCCCATACGGTGGCGCTCGGACTCGACCCGGGACAGCTTGCATCTTGGATCCTCGAGGAACGTCTGCCCGTGCGGCTCCAGCTCCAGATGCACAAGCTGATCTGGCCCGGCCGCGAGCGAGGCATCTAGCCGCGCGCCCACTATGCCGTCGTCGAACAAGCTTCATACCGCGCCGCCTTTGCCATCGCGTGCGGTACGAGGAAATCGAGCACACGGCGGACGTCGGGATCCGCGCGTACGGCCGCTCGCTGAACAAACTCTTTGCGCACGCCGCGGAGGGGATGTTCAGCCTCATCGCAGACTTGTCGGGGGTCAAGGCCGTCGGCGAAGTCGAGGTTCGCCTCAGCGCCGAGGACATCCCGACGATGCTCCTGAAATGGCTGTCCGAGCTTCTCTACATCCACGAGACGCAGAACCTCTTGTTGTGCAAGTTCGACGTGGACGTGAAGGGCACGTCGCTTCGGGGTCGCGCACGAGGCGAAGCGATCGACAAGAAACGGCACGAGCTCAAACTCGTCATCAAGGCGGTCACACGGCATCGGCTCACGGTCGACGCGAAGAAAGGATTCGCGGAGGTCATCTTCGACATCTAGGGGTCCCATGCCGCTGAAAGGGGCGACGTTCGACTGGTGGGGGACGATCGCGGTCCTCCCTTCGAAGGAGGAAACCGCCGCGGTGCGGGAGCTGCGCATCGCCCGGCTCGAGGAGGGGCTGCAACGGATCGGAGTTCGCGTCGATCGCTCCGTCCTGCTCCGCGCCTACGACCGGCAGGGCGAGCTCCTCGAAGAGGCGTGGGCCCATCACCGCGAGCCGAGCCCCGAGCAGCAGGTCCACGCGTTCCTCCGATTCGCTCGGATCAGTCCGCGAGACCCTCGGGTCGCGTCTGCGGTCGGAGAGGCGATCGGCGGCGCGATCCTCGTCCGGCCGCCGGCACTCTTCCCGCACGTTCGTGAGACGCTCGATGCACTCAAGGGACGAGGTCTGTCGCTCGGCATGATCTCGAACACGGGCCGGACGTGGGGCCGGTACCTGACGAAGGCCCAGGAGGCGCTTGGGATCGGTCCCCACTTCGACGTCCGCGTCTATTCCGACGAACAGCGGGTCCGGAAGCCCGACCGACGGATGTTCGACGTTGCGTTGGCGGGCCTCCGACTCCGACCGCCCGATGTCGTCCACGTCGGCGATGTGGTCGACGCGGACATCGCGGGGGCAAAGGCCGTCGGGATGCGCGCGGTCTGGTTCAACACGGGCGCGTGGCCCGACGCCAAGGGCGACCAAGCGGACGCGGAGATCCACGACCACAGCGAACTGCCGACCGTCCTGGAGGCGATGCCGTGAAGGCGACCGCGATCGCCCATCCGATCCAGGGCCTGATCAAGTACCACGGCCTCGCGGACCCCGTCCTCCGGCTCCCGTTTCACGACTCGATCAGTGTGTGCACCGCACCTCTGTCGACCCGCACGACGATTGAATTCGGAGAGTTCCCACGGGACGCCGCGACAATCGATGGTCGGGACGTCACCGCGCGGGACATGGAGCGGATTCGCGCGGTCGTCGACTCGATTCGGGCCCAAGCATCGATCGACAAACGGTTCCGGATGGCCAGCGTGAACGACTTCACATCGAACATCGGATTGGGGGCGAGCGCCTCCGGGTTCGCGGCCCTCGCGACAGCCGCGGTCCATGCGGCGGGTCTGCCGAGCACGACCGAGGAAACCTCTCGATTCGCGCGCCGGGGTGCAGGGTCCGCCACGCGATCCGTCGCCGGCGGGTTCAGCAAGTGGAAGATGGGCCTCACGGACGAAGATTCGTACGCGGTTCAACTCGCGGGCGAGGACTTGCAGATGGCCATGGTCGTCGCCGTGGTTCCCGCGTTCAAGCAGACCGAGGACGCGCATCGCGAGGCGCTCTCCTCGCCTTTCTTCCAAGCACGTCTCGCGGAGATGCCGCGTCGCATCGCGGAAATGGAATTGGCAATCCGCAAACGGGACGTCGGAGCGATCTGTGCGCTCGCCGAGCGGGACACATTGATGCTCCACGGGACGACCATGACGGGAGCGGGAGAAATGATGTTGTGGAAACCCGACACCGTGCGTGTCATCGACGCCGTGCGAAGGATGCGCGACGAAGGCGTCCCCGCGTTCTATTCGATCGACACGGGTGCGACGGTGTACGTGAACACGTTCCCGGACCACGCCCAAGAAGTCCATCGACGAATCGACGAGCTCGGGATTCCCACGATCTCATGCACCGTGGGCGGTCCCGCACGACCGGATGACGAACATCTGTTCTAAGACGAACCGCGTAAGCGCCGGGCTCACCATTCGATTCGGGTGCGCTCGACGGGTCCGGCGACCACGAGAGAGCTCGCCGACCGGAGGATATACTTTCGGGCGATGTCGCGGACGCGATCCTCTGACAGGGCCGTCACGATCTCGGCGTACCGTTCCAAGAAGTCCATCCCGAGCCCGAAGTACTCCATCCCGTGGAGCTCGGAGGCTACCTCCGCGTTTCGCTCGAGCGACACGACGAGGGACCCGATCTGGTTGTCCTTCCCGTCGACGATCTCCTCGCGGGAAAAGGGCTCCGTCCGCAGGCGGTCCAGCTCGGCCCGGATCGACTCGATCGCCTTTCCGAGGTTCGAGGGATTCACGCCCGCGGCGATCGACCACATCCCGCCCGACGTCCGGGCATCGAGGCTCGAGAACGCGTAGTACGCCAGGCCCTGCTCGTCACGAAGGTTTCGCCCGAGTCGTCCGAAGAGGCCGATGCGACCGAAGAGCAGGTTGGCGAGGTTCAGTGCGTAGTAGTCCTCGTGACGGCGGGCGATGGCGGGTCCCCCGACCGCGATGTCCGCCTGTGACTTGTGCGGCATCGGAATCGAAACGGCCCCCGGACGGGACGGAGGCGGGGGCGGAATCGCCGGCACCGCACCTCCGTCGCCTTTCAATCGCGACAGAGGCCCGACCAAGGCGGTCTCGATCAGCTTGCGGTCGACGTCCCCCGTCACCGCGAAGATGAGCCCCTCGGGACCGCTGTGGGCTTCGTGGAACGATACGATGTCCGACCGTCGGATCCTCCGCACCCGTGCCTCGGAGCCTTTCGGATCGCGGCCATACGGGTGATCTTTCGGGAACACGAGGCGGGCCAGTTCGCGGTGGGCTCGATGGCGCGTGTCATCCGCCTCGATCCGCAGGTCGTTCCGCAATTCCTCTCGGACGCGCTCCACTTCCTTCGCTGGGAAGGTCGGCTGGGAGAGGCAATCCACGAGGAGACGGACGGTCTCCGCCGCGTTCTCGCGGGTGCAGCGACCCTGGAACGAAAGCAGCTCGTCCCCGCTCCGGAATTCGAGGGTGGCCCCGATGCCCTCGAGGCGGTCCGCGAGCTTCGCCGCGCTCATGCGCCGCGTGCCGCTAAGCAGCAAGCGGGTGGTGAACTCTGCGACGCCGTGGTCCGACCCTTCGGCGGCTACCCCGGCGGGCAAGCTGCCCCGGAAGGCGATGAACGGATTCGACGGCAGAGCGTACGAGACGAGGACGGCGCCACTCTCGAGGACCGTCCGGTCCGGTAGGTTCAGGTCGGAACCTCCTGCGCATGAAAGCGGACGACCGTGCGATGCTCGTCCACGAGGTACCTTCGCGCGACGTCACGAATCTGGTCCGGGCGGACCTTCTCGACCTTCGCGAGCAACGTCTCCGGGAAATCCCACGAGGAGAGGCCTTCGCCGATGCTCAGCAGCATGCCCTGGAACGTCACGCCGTCCTGCTCGTACCGAGACCATGCTCGGGCCTGCTGGCGCGCCCGCCCGACTTCGGCTTTCGACGGTAGCGCGGCTTTGAGCTTCGCGACCTCGCGGTCGACGACGGACTCTACGCGATCCAACGAGCCTCCGCGCCCGAGCGTGACGCCGGCGATCAGGAGCGACGGATCCACCTTCATCTCCTGCCGCGCGCCGACATCCGTCGCAAGCTTCGTCGCCACGAGGGCTCGATAGAGCCGATTGGACCGCGACCGCCAATCGCCGGCGGCGAACGGCACCATTCCGCGCCAGCCGCCAAGGATCGTCGACAGGAGAATCAGGGCCGGGGTGTCCTCGTGGGCTACTCCCGGCACGTGCCACCCCATTGCGAGGAGGTCCGTCGGGCCCGGGCGATGGAGATCGCTCCGGCGCTCGCCCCGTTGCTCCGGCTCCGCGAGGCGAAGCGGTTCCGGCGGGGCCTCCCTCTTCAGAGGCCCGAACGCTTCTCGAATGTGCCGCATCGCCACGGCCGGATCGAATCCGCCGACGAGGATCAGGGAGGCGTTGTTCGGAGCGTAGTACCGCAGGTAGTGACGGTACAACGGGTCGCGCTCCAGGTTCGCCAGATCCTGTTTGTAGCCGATCGCGGTCCAGTGGTACGGATGAACGTGGAAGGCGAGCCCCCAGAGCTCCTCCTCCACGAGGAACTCGGGCTGGTTCTCTGCCCCTTCCCGCTCGCTGATCACGACGGTGCGTTCCGCCTCGACCTCCTTCGGGTCGAAGGCGGCGTTCCGCATCCGCTCCGCCTCGATCATGAGGGCGGTGTCCATCGCGCTCGCGGGAATCGTCTCGAAGTACATCGTGAAGTCCGTGTCCGTGAAGGCGTTCAACTTCCCGCCGAGACGGGAGATGAGCTTATCGATGTCTCCTTTCCCGAGCCGGCCTCCTCCCTTGAACAACATGTGCTCGACCCAGTGGGTCGAGCCGGTCATGCCCGGGACTTCGTTCCTCGAGCCAATTCGGTACACGACCCAGGTCGAGAGCGCCTTCGTCTCCGGGATTGGTCGCAAGACCACCTTGAGTCCGTTTTCGAGCGACTCGATGTGGGTGGGCATCCCCGTCCGCGGGAAGGCGGGCGCGCGATATAGAGTTGCCCCGAAACGGGTGACAGGAAGACAACCGACTGCGGGTGACAATACGTCGGAGGCCTCCGATCGTCGTCCTCATTTTGACAACTGAGAATAGGGCAGCGGAGCCCGGCGAAACGCCCACGTATCCGGTAGAAATCACTACGGCTGCTCAGGATCCGGTCGAACGCCGGATCCCCCGAGGGGCGCAAAGGCTTCTATGCGCGCCGGTCGCCGCCCTGTCCTTTCTGCGCCTTGAATCGCGCCGAATCGAGATCCAGTTCGAAGTCTTCCTCCTTCACTTCCCCGGGAGTGAAGACCTTCCCCGCCTCGAATTCCAGCTTCTTCTCCTGCTTCTTCCTCTTCTTGGGCTTTTCCTCAACCTGCTGTGGCATAGGCCGCCTCCAGTCGCGTGGCGTACGGATCAAGGAGATCGATACGCCGCCGCGTTCCGTCGTTCACGATCAACATAGACCAATCAATCATCTCGATATTGAAGGTGTCGCACAATTCCCGTCGCAGCCGTGCTCGGCTGTCGTCCGGGGGCTCGTGAATCGCCCGCTTGATCGTCTCATCGTCCGTGATGCGCTCCACGAGCCCTGCGCGCTGTCGCTTGTAGAACAGCGACCTCTCCGCCCCAATCTCCGAGTACTGTTTGCATGCCATCATCTCGACGTCGGGCCCGGACTTCTTCTCGATTGCTTCCTGAATCGCGAAGTATCGGTCGATCCATTCGACCCGCCGGGCCGCGTCCTTGGAATGGCGATCGGCGAGATCGTCGAGGACCTCTTCGAACATCCGAAGAGCCCTGCGCTCCCGATCGTTCTCGATGAGGGCCTCGATCTTTCCGAGATAATAGCGTTGAATGTCGATGGGCGAGACCTTCGATCCGTCGTCGAGTTCGACGCTCCACTGCTCCGGATTCCGGGTCTCGACGTTGCGCCAGAGGTCCCGCACGGGATCCTTCAAGCGCGGC
>WNEY01006427.1_pt1 | contig 10693 bp, 12 predicted proteins | sample 5400531 | NCBI WGS metagenome assembly WNEY01 (sample SAMN13153338, study PRJNA577476) | soil metagenome | isolation source: 200 cm saprolite under Douglas fir tree site 1 | place: USA:California | collected 2015-04-18
GCGAACTTCGGAATCAAGGGGACACTAGCAACTCTATGATTCTAGTGCCGCTTTTGAACCCGAAGTTCGCAACCGCACTTGCCACACGAGTGTGCGAACTTCGGGTTCGCGGCACTAGTCGCCCGATTCAGTCAGATTGAAGGGTATAGGTGCTTGAGTTTGATGCGTGCGTTGGGGGTGGTGAATTGCCAGTTGGCCTTGGTGTGGTTGGCATTGCGGTCGTGCTCCCAGGCGGCGATTTCGTCGATGAGGGTTTGTTTGTCGGGGATGCGGCGGTCGAGGCACTGGGACGATAGGACGCCGAGTTCGGACTCGGCCAGATCGAGCCAGCTGCCGTGCTTTGGAGTGTAGTGCCATTCGAAGCGCTCGACCAGCCGCCTGGCTTCGGCGGCAGGAAAGGCTTCGTAGAGTGAAGCCTTGGCGTGGATGTTGAGGTTATCCTGGACCAGAACGATTGTGCGGGCGCTCGGGAAGTGGAGATCGGCCAAGTCTTTCAAGACGTGAGCGTAATCCACGGCGGTGTGGCGATCCGTGACTTTGACATGGCGCCAGCCTTCGAGCGGAGCAAACATCATGAAGAGGTTGGCGGTGCCGTTGCGCGCGTACTCGTAATCGAAACGGGCCGGGCGTCCCGCTTTCATCGGGATCGGCACGCGCGTTTCGGCAAGGAGTTGCTTTGAGGTCTCGTCCAGACAAACCAGCGGACAATCGCCATCGCGTGGCCGCGTATAAACGGCCAGCACGTCTTCCATGGCCGCTACGAACGCGCTGTTGGCCTTCGGCGGGATGACCCATTGCTGTCGGCGATGGGGCTGGAGAATGTTTTTTTGAGCGTCCGCCCGATCGTGCTGTCACTGGCGCGATCGACAATGCCGAGTTCCACGACCTTGTTCTCCAACAACCGCAAGGTCCAGCGCGCGCGTCCCTTGGGAGGTTTGGAGCAAGCCAAGGCAATCAGCTTGGCTTCCTTCTCGCCATCGAAAATCCGCGCAACGGCCGGCGTCGCTCGTTGCTTGCGGCTCAACACAGCCTCGAAGCCCTCTTCCACCAATTGCTTGCGCACCCGGTAAACCATGGACACGCTGGTTTCCAGAGCCTTGATGATCCGGCTGTCACTCCACCCTTCACCAGCTTCCGAGACGTCGGCCTTCAACAATATCCGCGCCTTCAGCAGCCGTTGCGCTGGGCTCTTTCCTTTCCGAATCAGCGCTTCGAGTTGCTCGCGCTCATCTGTGCTCAACCGCACGACATACCTCTTTACCGAAATCTCCTTCGCAGCCATGATTGCCTCCGTCGTCCGTCCTGGCGACGAAGCGAATCACTAAATCCTTTCAAAATGGTTGAAGCGGGCGACTAGTGCCCCGAACCCGAAGTTGGCGCACAATGTGCTGCGAGTTCGATCGCGAACTTCGGGTTCAAAGGGGCACTAGAATCATAGAGTTGCTAGTGGTCCTGGATTCCGAAGTTCGTAAAAGCGCGTGCTGCAAAGTGGTACGAACTTCGGAATCGGACCACTAGTCGAATTCAGTGCTGAGGGCCGGACAGGCTTAGCTCGCGCTCTGCCCGAAAAACGTTGCCATAAAGGTTCGAAATCCACTGCCGGCCGCTCGAAGTTACATTCAAACAGCGGATCGCGGTCTGCACGTGCGGCGAGACGATCGATCAAATCCGCGGGCGTGGCGTAGCCAAACTGCTTGTTCATGCCGGTCTCTTCGAATTCGTGGTAAAGAGCATTGGCCTTTCGAAGGTAATGCGGATCGCCGAGTTGCCCGATCATATCGGCGGCTCGCAGCAACATTCCCTCTTCATCCGCGTCCTTCGCCTCGGCTGCAGCGAAACCTGGAAATCGCGTGCATTCGATGGCTCGGGCGACCCGAGCGGCATCGATGCCCTCGATTGTCTCAATCTGACCGATTACGAACAATTTGGAGCGATCGATGTGGTAGGGGGCAAGGGCAGCGTCGGATGATCCGCGCGGCAGGCGAACTTTGGTACCCATCGCGTCGATGACGAATCCATCTTCTCCATCGCCTTTGAGGATGCCCCGTACGTAGCCAATGTCATGCATGAGGCAAGCCACGATAAAATGAGCGTAGTCGTCGGGCAGCGTCGGAGCGAGCAAGGCACGCCCCCGCATGATGTCGTGCCCCGCTAAGGTAACGAGCATCGTGTGCTCGACATTGTGGTAAAGGGCGTCGCTGTTACCAATGCATTCGAGCGCAAGCCTTGCGACCGACGGGATGAGCTCGGTCAACCGGGCGTGCGAGGATCCAAACCTGCCTTTCATGTCCGAGGCCAGAAAGGAGCCCAAGGCATCGGCTGCCAATTCGGGAACCGTGATCATGAAACCCAGCCCTGCAGGATAATGCCATTAGCTATAGTACCTTACCTTGGTCACGAGCACGGTCCTATAGCTGACCTGCAGTAGTGGCGATTTTTGGTGCACAATCCATCCAGTCCCCGATCGGAGACGCAGGCTAACGAAAGACAATCAGTTGCTGGGGCGCGCCGCTCACCGGCCCGCCGCGCAAACGATCGGCCAATCTGCCTGTCCGGCCGTGCCCGTAGCTGATGGCTTGCCGCGGGCCGAAAGAAGAAGCGGCGCTTCGGATTATTTACCCATCGAATAGGATCGTATTCCAATCGCGGACACTGACCCCAAAAGCGTTCCTACCTGTGAGATTTTTCACAGGTAGACGTCGCCCGCATGCGCTAATCGTCATCGCAATAGGGCTCGTCTATGCAAGCCCGGACCGCTCACCCGAGGGGGCTGCCATGGCTACCTTGCTGCGCACCACCAAGCGCTTCTTCCGGCGCGAGAAGAAGCTCTATTCCGCGGTGGATTTCTGCGCGTTCGGAATATGAGCTCGAGCAAAGGGGCGGAGCTCGATCGATCTGAGGGAATTATGCCAGCAACGACGCACGCTGCGGCCGCCGCGCCGTCTCGTCGCATCATGGCGGTTGATGAGGCGATGAAAGCAGGGGTGGCAGCCACCGCCTGCAGCGTGCTCATTCTCGTCATCGTCTTGCTGGCGATGCTTGTGGCGCCGGTGAGTATGGGATGATCACCGATCCCACCCAATCAAACCGATCGAGCAGAACGCCGGGCAATCTGCTCATTGCAGCCCGTCTCGGCTCTGGCTGGGATTGGCTTGTTGCATGCGCGTGCGCCCCGGTGCTCCTCGGCCTGGCGCTTTTGGGCGGGAGAGTTCGTCTCGTAGGACTCGGCCCCGCATATGAGGCGGTTGTCGGGCTGCTCCCATGATCACCGTTCCCGAATTGGCCGCGGAGGCACTGGGCTCTTTTCTCGCTTCCGACGTAAGACGCAGATTTGGATCGTCGCACGCACGCGTGAGCGACCCGATCCCATCGGTCGCAAAGCTCGCACTGGAATGCATTGGGAACAGCGACGCACTCTACCACAATGTCGAGCACACGATGCTCGTGACTTTGGTCGGCCACGATATCATGCGAGGCAGGGCACTTCTCGCCCCCACCTCGCCCGATGATTACGCGCATTTCATCGTCGCTTGCTTGATGCACGACATTGGTTACGTCCGCGGCATCCTCGACGGAGATGGAGGCGACGGGTTCGTCATTGATGCCATGGGGCGAAAAGTGCGCCTGCCGCGCGGATCGTCCGACGCTGCCCTTGCCCCGTACCACGTCGACCGTTCGAAATTGTTCGTGCTCAGTCGTATTGAGACGTTCGATGGTCTGGACACCGCTCGGATAGCTCGCGCCATCGAATACACCCGGTTTCCAATTTCCAATCACTTCGATGAAAAGGAGATAGAGGAAGAGGGCGCGTTGTTATGGGCCGCCGACATGATCGGGCAGCTTGGAGATCCGCACTACATCCGGAAGGTCAACGCGCTCTACCATGAATTCGAAGAAGTTGGGATGAACAAGCAGTTTGGCTACAATACGTCGGCCGATTTGATCGATTTGTATTCGCAATTTTATTGGAGCAGCGTCTCGCCTTACGTTCAGACCGCGATCCGCTATTTGAACGTGACTGCAAGCGGACGGCAGTGGATTGCAAACCTCTACGGTAACGTCTTTCGAGCAGAACGGGAGCTTTGCCTGTCCGGCCCACAGCATTAGTTGTAGGCCCGCGAAGCGGCAGCCAAGCGCTTAATTCCGCTGCCAACGGAGGGATCGCAATGGCTGAGAATTTTCTTGGATTGTTTCGCGATGAGCCCGACGCCATCAAGCTGAGGCCGGGTCAGGTGCTCTTTGAAAAAGGCGACATCGGACGCCAAATGTATGTTGTAAAATCCGGCGAGCTGCAGGTTATCGACGGCAATCATGTTTTTGAAACAGTGTCCGCCGGCGGAATATTGGGTGAAATGGGCTTGATCAGCGAATTTCCTAGAAGCGCGACAATCCGCGCGGCCACGGAAAGCATCATCATTCCGATCGATCAGAAGCGATTCTTGTTCCTAGTGCAGCAAACGCCATTCTTTGCGATCCGCGTGATGCGGGTCATGAGCGATCGTCTCAGAAAAATGAACGATCTGGTCAGGTCGCTTCCCGACAGATAGCATCAAGCTCAAACGACCGCTCCAGCTTCATCACGCATATCCGTTGTGTCCCCGACATTCAGCATGCCGTGCTGATTTGGATCGCGCCGCGAGCCAATCCAACTAGCACAATACTTGAATAATCGCTTCAGTTGTACTGCCGGACGCCTCGCCGCGCCCAGGCTTGGTAACATAACTCAACTCAATCGCTGTCCTCCAATAGCACAGGATTAAAAGCGCATCGAGACATTCGAGCGAAGAACCAGATGCAGCCTGCGCCGTCTTCCGTGGAGGCCCCTGCCGTGGTACGGTCATTTCTGTTCGGATGGGCGCGCAAAATTCAATGTATGCAAGTGCTGCGCAGTCAATGCGGTGATCGGCCAGTCTGCTTTACCGCGCGATTCGAGATGCGCAGGTTGCTACAACGCATATTGCGAATTCTCGGGCGATCCGCAACGGCACCAGTTCTCTGGTGGGGACGATAATGTACCTCGACAAGTTAGGTCTGACAGCGATTGTACATCGCGCAGTCGAGGCGGGGACTGACCGGATCGGAGCCAAAGCCCTGGTGGTTCTTGGGTTTGATCTCAGCGGGATCACACCCGAAGAAATATTCAGTCGTGTCGAAGAGCTTGTACAAGCGACACTGAGTTTCGCCAGCGCGCTGGCTGTACTCGGCGGCATCTTTTTTGTCGCCACACTGCTGATGCGGACGATGGTCCCTTTGCGTATTTCCGCCATCATCAGCAACGTGTGTTTCGTCGGCTACAGCATCCTTGCCAATTCCATTTCGACCCTTCTCCTCTATATTTTATTGGCGTTCATCAACTTTGTTCGCCTCTATCAAATGCTAAAGCTTGTAAAGAAGGCTCGGATCTCCGCACAAGGCGACTTGTCGATGGAGTGGCTCAAGCCTTTCATGCATCGGCGCAACTACCGCAAGGGCGACGTGCTGTTTCTTAAGGGAGATCCGGCCAACGAGATGTTCTTTACTGCCAGCGGAAAATACCTGGTGAAAGAGATCGGTATCGAGCTCCCAGCCGGACGTATTGTTGGCGAACTTGGCTTTCTTTCGCCCAACAACCTGCGAACGCAGACGGTGGAGTGCATCGAGAGCGGAGAGGTATTGACGATCACCTATGACAAGCTACTGGAAATCTACTTTCAGAATCCGGAGTTCGGCTACTATTTTCTTCGTCTCAGCGCCGACCGCCTGCTCCAGAATAACGCACGTCTCGAGGCAGTTATCGCGAAGCTCAAGGCCGAGATCGAGGCGATGAAAATTGGAAAGATGGCAGAGCCTCATAGTTCACATGACGCTCGACGAAGCTCGTTATGAATGACGGACGCGCGCCGGCGTCGGCGACGAAATCCCACAATTCAAATTCAAGGACGAAAGGCCATCGTCCCAAATGCCCTGACGCCATGGTCATCTAGCACAAACAAAGGTTCAAAATATCGAGCCTCCTCCGCATTTACGATGATCAGCGTCCGATTGTCCAATATGAGCCATTCCCGATCTTGGCGGACTGCGACAACAGCATGAGTGATGTTGCGTTTCAGGTCGCGCACGATCACAAGACGGAGGTCCTCCGGCGCAATTCCGGATTCACGGAGAGCGACATATTTTGCAATTGCATAGTCTTCACAGTCGCCCGCTCCAATGCTGAAGGTCGCGAGCGGCGACGACCAGAAATCGTCAATACCATATAGCTCCCAATCGCTCACGGGCCTAATGCTCAGGTTCACCGCGCGATTGATCTCGCCAAGGCGGGCGCGGCCTTGGCGTTGCTGCGCAAGCTCGATGATGGCAATGAACCGACGCGCGGCCGCCGGGCAGTCCCCGTTGGATTGACAGGCGGCAAGCGTCTCCTGCTCCGACAGAATACGCGTCTGGAGCTCTGCCCACTTTGCCGACAGATCGCTCACGGGAGCGGTCGACCGGTCACCACCAAATGGCTCTGGAGGACCTGCCGCGAATTGGTCGTGATCCTTTCCCGGCGACGTGCGAAGAGTGAGCCGTGGCAAATCGCGATTGTTCTGGTTCGTCGTGGACGTGACAGCGGCCGCTTGATCACCCGGCGTCTCGCCGGCGAGGGCCTCGGAAGCCAGAGATGATTCCGGCGGGCGCGCACTTGCGCCGATGGGACCGCAGCATATGACCCCGATCAGGACAAGAGACCGCGCCAAGGGAGCAAAGTCGGCCATAGCGAAACGTCCTCGCGTTCGGCACGCCGCACCAATTTCCGAACCATTGCGAACTAGTTTCGTTCCAACGCTTTGCACCCGAGTTAAGGTTCGCCCGGGTAACGGTTTTTTGAGACATTGAGATGAATCGATTCTGAATGAATCCAGCTGATCACCGACAGTCGTGCAGGCAAGTGTAGTGACGACAAACGACGGAAGCCGGCCTGTGTGTTGCCGGACTAACCGTTGTTGCGCTTTAGCTAACCAATATTAGTGAAACACTTTCAGTCATTGGCGCGGTGGGTGCGCCGAGGCGTGCCATCGCCTAACGAATTCCATAGCGCGCGAAATCATCCGCAATCGTTGCCTCAATATCCCTTGCCGCCGCGAGGTCCGCATTGCCGCCGCTGCTGTCGCCCTTCTTAAGCTTGGCAAGTCCGCGTCCATAGAGCGAGCTCGCCGACTTCGGATCGAGTCGCAGCGCCGAGCCATAATCGTCGATCGCGGAGTCGAGCTGGCCCATCTTCAAGTAAGTCAGCCCACGAGAGTCAAACGCAGCGGCGTCGTTCGGCTTCAATCGAAGCGCCTGGTTGCAGTCTGCCAGCGCCGCTTGCAATTCGCTAACAATGGCGCGGGTCCAACAGCGTCCATTCCAAGCCGCCTCCAGGTTTGGCTCCTGGCGGATCGCCTCGTCATAGTCGCGGGTGGCGAGGTCGTACTGGCCTTTTCTCTGGTAGGTTTCGCCGCGGTTCGCGAACGCGATGGCATAATTGGGAGCCAGCTTGATCGCGTTATCGAAGTCTTGGATGGCGCGGTCGTGATCGCCCCGCTTCCGATAAGCCACGCCCCGATTGTTGAACGCTTTGGCGTAGTCGGGATTGAGCTTTATCGATTCATCATAGTCCCGGATCGCGCGATCGTAGTCGCCCTTCGCCGCGTAGGCATTGCCACGGTTGTTAAGGGCGACGGTTAGAACTCGCGACCCTTCGCTGCCCGAATCGATCAGCGCCGTGCAGCCACCGATCCGGGCATCCAGAGAGGCGCGATCGGCACCATTACATGATTTGATTTGCTTGAGTCTGATCGGATTCTGCGCCGCCGCTGGCCCCACGAGCAATACCAGCAGCATGAGGGCCAAGACGACGACGCGCGTCAGACTGGCTAGCACACGAACCCCCTCGCGGCTTGCGATACTCGAGGCGTCACATCGGACATGTTCGAAAGGGACGCCAGACCCGCTGGCGTCCTCTAACCTTCCGGAGCGCGCCCGGGCTGCGCAGGAACCACGAACCTCAGCCTAACAACCCTTGCAGATCTTCAGCTTGACGCTGAGGTTCTTGTCGAGATCCGTTCCGACGAGCGGGGTCGATGGCGATCCAGCTCTGGCCTGGCGTTGGTTGCCGACTGCCGCGCGCTTTCCCGGTCCCTTGTCCTTGCCTTCTTCAACCAGGGTCGAAAATGCGACCGTCCCGTTGTCCGAGATTTCAACATGCGGCGTCGTGCCACGAATTCCCATGGTCGCGACCGGGGTGTCGACCTTCATATCTCCGGTCTTCGCCACTTGGCCGGCGACGAAAGTGAACGTTCCCTTGGTCAGGCTGATGAAGGTCGAATTCGACTTGCTGTTTGGGTCGTAGATGAACTCGTTCAATACCATGCGAGCGTTGCTCGACACGTTGAACGCGGTGCCGTCCGTGAAGGTGATGCCGACCTTGCCATCAGCTCCGGTCTGGACAACGTCGCCCTGGTAGACGGGATCACTGACTTTCGTCTGCGCAGCGCCTGCGGCCAGATTGGCCTGAACAACCACAGCATTCACATGCTCGATCGTGACTGAACCCGACGAGGCGACGACCTTTCCGATCGGCTTTACAGCGAGACCATCCTGTCCTTGCGCAGGATTCGGGAGGGTAGCGCCCGCGGAATAGATCAGGCCGCACAATAGAGCGAAGGTTGCATACGAGCGCATTATATCCTCCAGATTGCTGCGGCGGCTTGAAGCAGTATACCAGTCGATGAATGGGGTTTCCATGCCAGTTCGGAACCCGCGACTCATTCAGATTACTCTCGTATTTCCAGATACTTAGGACTCGACCGCGGCTAAGATAGCACCCAACAGGTCTTAAGATGTGTTAATTATTTCACAAAACTTAGTCGTGAAAAGCGGTAAACAAAGCCTTATGGTCGGAAGACGGTGTGGGCAATCGGCATCAACCATTGCCTTTGAATCGGACTTTCAACAAGCTGCGTTAGTGGATTATAAGCCATAACAGCGCGTAAACGGACCGGACGCGCCGCGCCCACCGACGTGAAAGGCGATTATGTTCCGCAGTGCTGCGACGGACGATGTCCGGATTGTGCGTGGATCGGCTGACAATGTCGCGGGCGTGCCTTCTCAAATCGTCGGCAACGTAGAGACGGCCGTCGGTTGGGCGATGGCCCTCCGTGCCGGCGTCGCGGTCCAGCTTAACGAGGGCGCTGTCGTATGCCCTGGCGACGTGATCGAAACCGGAGCCGATAGCGCGGTTCGCGTCGCTCTCAACGACGGCACTCTTCTCGAGCTTTCCGCCAACGCCCGGCTGGTGCTGAACGAGCTCGTCTGCGAACCGAACGGGACGGCGAATTCCGCCCTGCTAAGTCTGGCCCGCGGGGCGTTTGCTTTCATCGCCGGCAAGTTGGCGACGGCCGGCAAGCTTCGGATCGAGACGCCGCTCACGAGCATTCGAGCTCGCGCCGGGGGCAGCGGGATTGGCATCCTGTCGCTCGCGGCCGTGGCCTTCGCCGAGACGAACGAAGCGCAAGCAGCGGGCGTCCCGCAGTCCGACGATGACGCCATCACCTTCCAGCACCTGGATCACGGCGTCTTCGACATCATCGGTCGCAATGGGGTGGTCATCCGACAAGCCATTGATCCCGGCAAAACGTACGTCGTCGACGACGCTGGGAACGTGACCGAGATCCAGAACAGCGATTCGCGGATGGTCGACCTGTATAATCAGCAGTTCGCCGCGCGCGGCATCCAGACAAAGGGAATGGCGGGGGACCCCACCGGCACCGGCACACCCGGATCAAGCTTCAGCACCCCCGATACGCCTCAGCTCCAACCAATCAATTTCATTCAGCCCGGTAATGTGGGCGGGCAAGACGTCCCGACTCTTACCCTCCTGACCTCTTCGGGTGCGCTTCCCGCGCCCCCTCCGCCCGAGACCCCCCCTCCTCCACCGCCGACGATCGCGATCAACAGCATCACCGCGGCAAACATCGGCGTCGCTGGGGGCAACATTATCAACGCCAGCGCCTCGACTAGTGGCTTTGACATCAGCGGCACCGAGTCCGGCGTAGACGGCCGGACCGTGACGATCACGATCGTCGATAGCAACGGCCAGGTTGTCGGGACCTATAGCACGACAGCTGGAAGCGGCGCTTGGCAGGTGAATCTCACCGCGGCAGAAGCTACGGCCCTGGCCGACGGCAGCTACACGGTTATTGCAACCACCACGAATTCGGCCGGTGTTCAGGCGCAGGCCTCGACATCGATCACCGTGGACGAGCATGCGCCGGCGGCGCCGCAGATCACAACCTTCGCCGACAATTCCGGCTCCACCGCCGATCACCTGACCAACGACACGACGCCGACGCTGACCATCACCGCCGAGGCCGGCTCAACCGTGCAGGTCTATCAGAACAACCAACCGATCGGCATTGCGACCGAGACGGCGCCCGGCGTCTTCACCTTCACCTCGGCGGCGCTTGTGGACGGCCTCTACAGCTTCACCGCTACCGCCACCGATGCCGCCGGCAACACCAGCGCGATCTCGGCGGCGTTCGCGATCACCATCGACGACACCACGCCGGCGTCGCCGCAGATCACCACCTTTGCCGACAATTCCGGCGCCCCCGCCGATCACCTGACCAACGACACCACGCCGACGCTGACCATCACCGCCGAGGCCGGCTCGACCGTGCAGGTCTTTCAGAAC
>WNEY01004429.1_pt1 | contig 10692 bp, 7 predicted proteins | sample 5400531 | NCBI WGS metagenome assembly WNEY01 (sample SAMN13153338, study PRJNA577476) | soil metagenome | isolation source: 200 cm saprolite under Douglas fir tree site 1 | place: USA:California | collected 2015-04-18
GGCGCGCAGACGTCCTCCGCAGGCGCCGAGCCTCCCTCGCAGTACAACCCCGCGGAGCACGTCGCTCCGCCGGTGCAGGTCGGCACGCAGACGGCATTCACGCACTCGGTGCCCGCTGCGCAAGGCGGATACTGCACGGTGTCGTACGGCGGCGCCAGGTAGCCGCAGACAGGGCCGCCGTCGGGCTGGATGGTCACCGTGATGCCGCCGGTCGACGGACAGCCCCACAAGGCGGCGGCGGAGATGATCAGTGCGCTTCGGCCCATGTTTTCCCTTCTCCCAGCTCGACTTCCAGCGGAACCGCGAGATCGGCGGCTCCGCGCATCTGCGCGACCACCAGCGGGGCGACCTCGGCCACCTCAGCCGGAGGCGCTTCCAGCACCAGCTCGTCGTGGACCTGCAAGAGCATCCGTGCCTGATAGCGGCCCGCGAGCGCGGCGTGCACGCGCAGCATTGCGCGCTTGATCAGATCAGCCGCCGTGCCCTGGATGGGCGTATTGACCGCTGTCCGCTCAGCGGCACTGCGCGCGCTGGGGTTCTTGCTGGCGATGTCGGGCAGGTAGCGGCGGCGCCCGAAGAGCGTCTTGACCATTCCGCTCGAGCGCGCGGTGGCGATGGTGTCGTCGAGCCACTGCTTCACGTGCTTGTAGCGGGAGAAGTAGCGCTCGATGATCTCCGCCGCCTCCTTGGTGCCCAGCCCGAGCCGGTGCCCGAGCCCGAAGGCGGAGAGGCCGTAGGCGATGCCGTAGTTGATCATCTTGGCGATGTCGCGCTGCTGGCGCGTCACCTCGGAAGCGGGCACGCCGAAGGTCTCGCCGGCGGTGCGCGCATGGAGATCCTCTCCGGACTCGAAGCTCGCCCGCAGCACCGGATCGCCCGAGATGTGCGCCAGCACGCGCAGCTCGATCTGCGAGTAGTCCGCGCTGATCAATCTCCATCCCGGCTGGGCGATGAACGCCTCGCGGATCCTGGCGCCGATGGGCGTGCGGATGGGGATGTTCTGCAGATTCGGGTTGATGGAGCTGAGCCGGCCGGTAGCGGCGACGGCCTGATCGAAGGTCGTGTGCAGGCGGCCGTCCTTGCCCAGCGCCACGGGGAGCGCGTCGAGGTAGGTGTTCTTCAGCTTGGTGAGCTGCCGGTGCTCGAGGATCTTCGCTGGTAGCTCATGCTGCAGGGACAGCTCCTCCAAGACCTCCTGGTCAGTAGAGGGACCTGTTTTTCCCCGCTTGAGGACCGGCAGGCCGAGCTTCTTGTAGAGGACTTCCGCGAGCTGCTGCGTCGAGGCCGGCAAAAATTCGCCGCCCGCGATCTGGAAGATCTCCTGCAGCAGGGAATCGATTTGTTTACCGACTTCGTCGCCGATCTGCCGCAGGCGGGCGGTGTCGAGGTTGATCCCCGCCAGCTCCACGTCGGCGAGCACCGAGGTCAGGGGCAGCTCGAGCTCGCTGTACAGCTTGTGCAGCTCGGGGTCCGCTTGCAGGTCCTCGCCCAGCGCATCCGAAAGCCTGCGCGCGCCCTCCACCAGCGCGGCGGCTGCCGCGCCCACTTCATCGACCGGCACCTCGCGGAGCGGCGTCGCCTTCTTCCCCTTGCCGGTGCGCTCGCACAGCTCCTTGAGGATGGGCAATTCGCAGGAGATGCGCTCGCGCGCGGTCTGGGCGAGAGAATGATCGCGGCCGGTCGGGTCGAGCAGGTAGCTGGCGAGGCGGGAGTCGATGCCCAGCCCGCGCAGCTCCACTCCGGCGCGCCGCCAGGCGATGAGATCTCTCTTGAGATCGTGCCCGTCCTTGATGACCTTCTCGTCCTCGAGCAGCGGCTTGAGCAGCGCGATGGCTTTGGGCGCGGACAGCTCCGCCGGGGCGAAGAGCGCGTTGCCCGATCGATGTCCGAGCGGCACGTAGACCGACTCGTCGGGCAGCGAGACCGCAAGGCCGAGCAGCTCGTCCCGGAGCGGCTCGTCCTCGCTGGTGAGGGTGAGAATGGCGAATCTGCCCGCGGCCCGGGCGCGCGAGACCAGCTTCTCGACCGCGGCGAGATCCGTCGCCAGCGAGCGCGCGCCGCTGGGCGCCGTGGGCGCGGGCTTGGGCAGGTCGTTGATGAGCCGCACGAACTCCAGCTCGGTGAAGAGCTTGCGGGCGCGCGGCTCGTCGATGGGCTTGCGTTCCAGATCCGCGAGCTGCACCGGCAACGGCAAGTCCTCGTAGAGGGCGATGAGCTTGCGCCCGCGCCGCACGTTGTCGATGGAAGCGAGCAGGTTTTCGCGCAACTTGGGTTTCTTCACTTCCCCCGCGTGCTGTAGGACGCCCTCCAGCGAGCCGTATTCTTTCAAAAGCGACGCGGCGGTCTTTTCGCCCACGCCCGGCACGCCGGGGATGTTGTCGATCTTGTCGCCGGTGAGGGCGAGCAGATCGCCCACCTGCCCGGGGGGAACGCCCCATTTCTCCTCTACCTCGGCCGGGCCGTACCACTTCTCGTACATCGAATCGTAGGAGCGGATGTTGCCGTCGATGAGCTGCATCAGGTCCTTGTCGCCGGACATGATGACTACCTCCCAGCCCTGCGCCCGGGCCCGCCGCGCGAGCGTGGCGATCACGTCATCCGCCTCGTAGCCCGGGAAGCCGATGGCCGGGATCCGCAAGGCCTCGAGCACCTTCCTCACCAGCGGAAACTGCGGAGTCAGGTCTTCGGGCGCCGCCCCGCGGGTGGCCTTGTACTCCGGGTAGACCTCCGCCCGTTTCGCTTTCGCCTCCTCGTCGAAGGCCACGGCGAAGTGCGTAGGATTTCCCTCCCGCATCCCCTTGAGGAGCATGGTGGTGAAGCCGTACACGGCGTTCGTCGGCACCCCCTGGCGGGTCGAGAGGTGGGGCAGTGCGTGGTAGGCGCGGAAGATGGCGTGCGAGCCATCGACCAGCCAGAGCGAAGGCATCGCGGCCTTCTAACAGAAGCCCCACCTGCGCGAAACGCAATCGTCCGCAGCTTCCTCGAGGAGGGGGCGTTCGTGATCGTGCCCTCGCGCTCAGCGGAGCGCCTCGACGGGCTGCGCAAGCTGGTGGGAGGCGGCGATCGGCTGGTCACGGTGCCGGCCAACGTGGGCTCGCCGCAGGGCGCGGAGGCGCTCAAGACGCAGATCCTGACCAAGATGAGCCGCCTCGACGCCGTGGTCGCCTCGCTGGGCGGATGGTGGGAGGGCGCGAAGCTCATCGATCTCTCCATCGACGAGCTGGGCAAAGTGCTCAACGACAACCTCATCTCGCACTTCGTCGCGGCGAAGGCGTTCCTGCCCGCGCTGGCGAGATTTCCCGGCTCGACCTACACGATGATCGCCGGCCTCGCCGGTGAGATTCCCGTGGCTGGCAGCGGCCCGGTCTCGGTGGCTATGGCCGCGCAGCAGGCGATGCAGCGCGTGCTCGCCGAGGAGCAGAAGGACAGCCAAGCTGGCCTCGAAGGAAGGCGAGCACTGGAACGGCGTGCAGATTCGGCTGCTCGACAGGATGTCGTACGAGATGGCAATGCGTTAGCCGCGGCCGCCGCAGGCGGCTTAGCGACTACAGCGCTTCAGGGCTTTTGCTGCGGTTTCGTGCGCCGGGCTGGGCGGGTCGGAGCGGGTGATGTGCGCCGCGACCGAGAGCTGATCGCAGCCCGGGCTGCTAACGAGGATGTTCTCCGCCGTCTTCTCCAGCTTGCCGAGCTGATCGAGAAGCTGAGGGTCCCTGGGGCTGAGCGAGAGGCCCCGCGTCCACTCGTCGTAGGCGCTCGCGTACTGGCCGCGCGAAAAGCGCTCGTCGCCGCTCTTGCCGTGCGCGCGCGCCAGGGTGGTGCGCATCTGCCGCGCGAGGAAGCTCTCGCTGCCCGCGGGCATGAGGGCGGCGTCGGCGGCGAGCGCCTCGCCCCAGAGCCTGTCGGTGCGGTCGAGCGCATTGCTCAAGAGCGCCGTCTGCCCTTCGCGGAAGCGGCCGTCCACCACTTTCAGCCGCTCCATCGCCTCGCTCGCCCCGCGGATGCGGCCGCCGGCTGCGAGCTTGCGCATCGCGCCGCTGACGTCGCCGCGCGCGTACATCCCGATGGCCGCGCGCATCGCCGCTTCGGGATAGAGCGCCGCCAGGGCCTTCTCGTCGGCGGCCCCGGTGTCCGCGCCGGGGCCCTCGTCGCGGAAGAGCGCCGCGAGCTGCGGCGGGCACGACCAGGGCACGCGCCGGGGCAGCTTCTTCTCCGCCGCGCGCAGCGACCGGAGCATCGGGTCGTCCGCCACCGCTGCGCTCTGGCACTTCACATCCAGCGCCCTGGCGCACTCCTCGGCGATCTCCGGCGCGGAATTGCTCCGGCCGCCGCGGCAATTCGAGCCGTGGACGCGCTGGATGGTCTGGGCCAGGTCCTTGGCCGCGATGCGCGCGCGGGCGAAGAAGCGGCTCTGCGGCGAGACCTGCGCCAGCAGCTGCAGCGCCTCGTCCTCCCGCCCCACCTGCGCTTTCGCAGTCGCGTCGGAGAAGGCCTTCTGGCTCTCCTGCTCGCGGCGCGCCTGCGCCAGCGCCTTGCGGGGAGCGGGCGCGAGCGGGTCCTTGTCGATGGCCAGCTGCGCGAGACGCGCGGCTTCCTCGAAGCGCTCGCTCTCGCTGGCCGCCTGCGCCTGCTCGGCGAGCGCGGTCGCTTCCTCGCCGGCCTCCGGCTCCTCGGCCTCCTGCGGCGACTGCCGGCGTGCGAGATAGAGCGCGATGAAGACGACGATGAGCCCGGCCCCCGCCGCGAGCAGGAGCTTCTGCCGCCCGATTGGCTTTGCCGCCGCCGCCGGCTTCCAGAACAGCAGCTCCACGTCGCCGAAGCGCACTCTCGCCCCATCGGGCACCAGCACCGGCTCCTTGCCGATGGGCTTGCCGTCGAGGAACGTGCCGTTCGCCGATTCCAGATCGCGCAGCCGGTAGAAGCCGCGATCGTCGCGCGCCAGCTCGGCGTGCACCCGCGAGACCGAGTCGTCGTCGAGCACCACGTCGCACTCCGCGCCGCGGCCTACCTTCGCCCGGGCGGGAAGGCCGATCTCCCGGCCGTTGCCGCGCAGCCTGGCGCCGGCGCCGACTCCCTGAACTTGCGGGACCGCTTTGGCCACCGCGACCTTGACGTCGCCGATCTCGATGGCCGCCCCCGGCGCCACCTCGGCCGCCTTCTCGATGCGCGCTCCGCGCACGATGACGCCGTTGGCCGAGCCCAGGTCCTCCACCATCAGCGCGCCTTCGCGCACGAAGAACCGCGCGTGCCGCCGCGAGACGTCCTTCGATTGCAGCACCACGTCGCAGGCGTCGTCGCGGCCGACCAGCATGCCGCGCTGTTCGTCCGAGAGCGGATGGCTCTTCGGCTTCTTCCCTGGCTCGCTGAACGTCAGCGTGAACAACGGCTCACGCTTCTTCGCGGAAGATGTCCATGTTCACGGGGATGCCGCGGCGCTGCAGGTCGTCGTAGAACCTGGGCACGAAGCCGGTGGCGATGAACCGCCCCATCACTTTCCCGTCGCCGTCGAAGCCCTCCTGCTTGAAGCTGAAGATGTCCTGCATGGTGATGACGTCCATCTCCATGCCGGAGATCTCGCTGATGGCGGTGACCTTGCGGGTGCCGTCGGCGAAGCGGGTCTGCTGGATGATGAGGTTCACCGCGGAAGCGATCTGCTCGCGGATGGCCTTGACGGGCAGGTCCATGCCGCTCATCAGCACCATGGTCTCGAGGCGGCTCAAAGCATCGCGCGGCGTGTTGGCGTGCAGGGTCGTGAGCGACCCGTCGTGGCCGGTGTTCATGGCCTGGAGCATGTCCAGCGCCTCGCCGCCGCGGCACTCGCCCACCACGATCCGGTCGGGCCGCATGCGCAGGGCATTCCGCACCAGGTCGCGGATGGTGATCTGCCCCTTGCCCTCGATGTTCGAGGGGCGCGATTCGAGCGAGACCACGTGATCCTGCGGCAGCTGCAGCTCCGCCGCGTCCTCGATGGTGACGATGCGCTCGCGCTCGGGGATGTAGCTGGACAAGATGTTCAGCAGCGTCGTCTTTCCCGAACCGGTGCCGCCGGAGATGACGATGTTCCGCCGCACCTTCACGCAGGTGTCGAGGAACTCCGACATCTGCTGCGTCAGCGTGCCGAAGTCGACCAGGTTGTCCGAGGTGAGCAGGTCGCGCTTGAACTTGCGGATGGTGATGCACGGCCCCTTGAGGGCGAGCGGCGGAATGATGGCGTTGACGCGGCTTCCGTCGGCGAGCCGGGCATCGACCAGCGGCGAAGACTCGTCGATGTGCCGCCCCAGCGGCGCCACGATGCGCTCGATGACTCCGAGGACCGCTTGCGCCGAGCTGAACGCCTTGTCCACCCGCTGCAGCTTGCCCTCGCGCTCGACGTAGACCTCGGTGGGGCTGTTGACCATGATCTCGCTGACGCTCTCGTCGGCGAGATAGATCTCCAGCGGGCCCAGCCCGAGCGCCTCGTTGAGCACGTCCTGGACCAGCTCCTCGCGGCCGAGGTGCGCGTCGAGCTCGCCCGTCGAGTCCATCTTGGTGACGATCTGCCGGATGGTGCCCTCGGTCTTCTTCCACAGCTCTTCCGAGCCGAGCGCGTCCAGGTCGAGGCGGCGCAGATCCATCGCCTCGATGAGCCGATCGTGAACCAGGCTCAGCGTCGCGGCGTACTCTTCGGCCACGCTCACCGCGCGCGGCCTCTTGGCCGGCGCCTTCGCAGGCGCCGGATTCGGCCTGGTGGTGGCCGCCGCCGCGGCTGCCGCTTTCGCCGCCGACAGCTGGCTCTTGCCGGAAGGCACCGCCTTGGGAGGCGGCGCGATGCGCATGGGAGAGGGCTTGGAAGGCGTCTCCACCGGCCGCAGCGTGCCGGGCAGCATGGTGGGCGCGTTCTCCTCCTCGTCGTCCGGCTCGTCGGGATATCCTTCGCGCCGGGTCGCATCGGCGCCCTCGTACTGCGGCGGGTCGGCGGGCTCCTCGATCTTGTCGCGGTAGGACCGCTCCTTCGTCGGCTCTTCCTCCTCCTCTTCCTCGTCCTCCGCGGGAGGAAGATCCGCCGCCGCCGCTTCCGCGTCGGGCGGCTCGACGTTGAGGATGAAATCGCCGATGTAGACCTTGTCGGTGGACGAGATGACCTGCGGCCCGGCCAGCTTCTTGCCGTTCACGTAAGTGCCGTTGGTCGATTTCAGATCGAGGACGATGATCTTCCCGTCCTTGACGACGATCTTGGTGTGCTTCTTGGAGATGTTGCCCTTCGGCAGGCAGATGTCGTTCTCGTCGACGCGGCCGATGGTGATCTCTTCCGAATCGAAGTCGAGCCGCTGCGTGGCTCCGCCCTTTTCGGTGAGAATGACGCTGAAAGGCATCTTGGCGTCCTATCCTAGTCGAAGATACTGAAAGACACCGAATCGGCAGCGTCCTTGTACAGTTTCCTGGCGTCCTGGATGAGCTCCTTCACCCGGTCGCTCCCCGGCACGACGATGTGGGGGGTCACGTAGATGGCCAGCTCGGTCTTGCTGTCCACGAAGTTCCTGCTCTTGAAGAGCTCACCGATGATGGGGATGTGACCGAGGAGCGGAACCTTGGAGACTTCCTTGTCCTCGTTGTAGTTGAAGAGGCCGGAGAGAATCACCGTCTCGCCGTCCTTGACGGTCACGTTGGTCTTGACGTCGCGCAGCCGGAAGCCCGGGACTTCGAAGCCGTTGGCGCGGATGGAGAGCGCGCGGTCCACGTCGGAGACCTCGGCGTAGATCTCGGTGCCGATGTTCCCGCTCCGGTCTGCGGTGGGCGTGATGTTGAGCACGATGCCGAACTTCTTGAACTCCACCGCGAACTGGTTCTGGGTGACGATGAGGAGCGGGATTTCCCCGCCGGCCACGAACTCCGCCTTCTCGCCGCTGGCGCAGACCAGCTTGGGCTGGCTGAGGACGCGGACGAAGCCGTAGTCGAACCGCGCCCCCACCGAGAAGTCGGTGGTCGCCGAGCCGGTGATGGAATAGATGCCCTCCTGCGCCGCCGCGGGGTTGTTGGGAATTCCCGGGATGGGCTGCCTGATGCTGATGCTCGCGCCCGACCCGTCGACGGAGACGAGGTGCAGCGGCGGCTTGATGCCAATCAGCTTGTTGTCGTTGAACGAGACCTCGACGAAATCCACCTCGACCAGCACCATCTTCTTCACGCCTACCGTGACCAGGTTCTCGACGCGCTCGCCTACCGCCCGCGTGACCATGTCGAGCTTCTTCATGTCGTCCTGCGAGTCGACCCAGCCCTCGAGGAAGAGCGTCGAGCCCACCACCTTGGCCTCCACGCCCTTGAGCTGGTTCTTCTGATAGGCGCGGTTGAGCGCCTCGGCGGCCAGCTTCTTGGCGTTCGCGCTCGGCCGCACGAACGACTTCACCGAGGGGTAGAGCGCGATGATCTGCTGGACGCGCTCGTAGTCGTCGGTGGTGATGGTCTCGCCGTCGAGGTAGACGCGGTCGCCCACGATGCGGATCTGGATCCCTTCGCGATCGCCCAGGAGCGCGCGCACCTCGCTGACCACTTCCCTGGGATCCTGCTTGCGCACCACGATGACGTAGCTGATGCGGCTGTCGTTGTTGCGCCAGACCAGGAGCGAGGTGCGGCCTTCGCCCACGCCCGTGATGAGCAGCTCGTTGCCTCCGCCCACCTGCTTCACGTCGGCGACATCGGGCTCGCCGATGGCCACCCGCGCCACATTGCTGACCTGGATGACCTTCTGCTGCCCCACCCCGAGGCTGATGGTTCCCCCCTCGGCCTGCGCAAGAGCAGGAGCAGCAGCGAGCAGAGTGACCACGAGCAGGCGGAGATTGCGCATGAGTGGCGCACACATTAGCAAAAGTCGCCCCTCAGGCGCGAAACCGCGCGGCGCAGTTCTCGATGGCGATTTCGAAGCCGATGAGCTTCATCTGCTCCGCTTCTTCGCGGGTCCGCGGCACCTGCCAGTCTCCCTTTCTCGCCCGCTCCTTGAGCGATTCATGGGATTCCGGAGGCGGCGCGGGCGGGGGCTCAGCCGGCGACGGTTTCGCTTCCGGCGCCTGTCTGGGCTGCCTCAGCAACTCGCCGTCGCGATCACGGAGGTACGAAAGATCGGCAATCCCAACCAGCGCGGCCATCTCGACGCCATACCAGGTGATGATGAACCGCGTATCCTGCCAGGTGGCGCCCTTGACGATGTGGGCCATGCAGTCGCGGAATTCGGTGGAAGAAATGTGGGATTCAGTCATGCCCAACCCATAGCAGGGGGGTCTGACACGGGGGGTTCGGCCACGCACTCCACAACTCTCCAAACCTCGCCTGGCAACTCTTATAACTTGTACAACTTGCGCAACTTGCGAGAGTTGGGAGAGTTGGGAGAGTTGCGGGGATGGTCAGAAGAAGTGGTCGCCCCAGAAGAAGGCAGCCGCTGTCCCGGCGGCGATGGAAAGGCCGTAGGGGACGTACTTGGGACGGTCCTGGCCGCGTAGCTTGGCGGCGATGATCCAGAGGATTGCCTGGATGCCGCCTGCCACGCTCACGTAGAGCAGGACAGCGACTGCCGCTGGCCAGCCCGCGGCGGCGCCGGCGACGGCCATGAGCTTGATGTCTCCGGCGCCCATCGCTTCCCGTTTCCAGAGGTGCAGGAGAAGGAGGGGAGCGGCGCAGATGGCCAGCCCGATCAGGCAGTTGAGGAGCTGCTCCGGGCCGCCCACCCAGAAAAAGCAGACCAGCACCACCGCGAGGGCGGGCAGGGTGACGGCGTTGAGGATGAGCCGCGAGCGCAGGTCGGTGATCACGCTGACCAGAAGCGCCAGAGCGAGAGCGATGTCGGCGGCGTGGACCTGCCAGGGGAGATCCACTCAGCGGAACACGCAGCTGAGCTTTTCGGAGCAGATGAAGTACTCGTCGCCGTCCTGGATCTGCCGGCGGCTGATGCGGCGCTTGTCGAACCAGGTGCCGTTGGAGGAGCCGAGGTCCTCGATGAAGTAGCTGCTGCCCTCGCGGGTGATGGCCGCGTGCTCGCGGCTCACCTTGCCGGAATTGATGATCAGGTCGCAGTGCTTGCCGCGGCCGATGAGGAAGCGGTCCTTGACCACCCGGTCCAGCTCGCGGCCATCGGCGAGCAGGACCAGCGTGCGCGCGCCGCCGGGGGTGTCCTCGATGAACTCCGCGACCTCCTGGGTGCGGTTGGCGGTGATGGGCGCGGACCTGCCCGCACCCAGCGAGGCGATGTTGGGCAGCTCCATGCTGGTGGCCTGGCCCTCCTCGCCGAGGAGCGAGTCGTCCACTTCCACCAGGGAGGGCGGGGCCGGCTCGGCGCGGGGCGGAGGAGGCGGGTGCTGCATTCCTCCGGCGGAGAGCTGTTGGGCAATTTCCGCGACGCGATCGGGATTGCCGCGCGGCCCGTGGTCCGAGACGGGCGGGACCGGTACCGGCCGCGGCCGGCTGGACTCCGCCGGGGGCAAAAGCCGCTTCAGATCGGACGGCACGAGAAAGCCGTTCAGGCGCGCGAACGTGTAGAGCGCCTGGTTGATGAGCGCATCCCGGTCGCTGCCCATCTCCACGGCCATGCCGGCGAATGCGTCCCAGAGATGGTCTGCGACCAGGAGCGTGCGGGGTGTCTTGGAGCGATCGTCAATGGCCACAGCCGCCTCGGAGATTCAGCTTATCCGAGGCGGGGCGTCGGTTCCAATCCTATCTGTAGGAGAGCAC
>WNEY01004431.1_pt1 | contig 10690 bp, 7 predicted proteins | sample 5400531 | NCBI WGS metagenome assembly WNEY01 (sample SAMN13153338, study PRJNA577476) | soil metagenome | isolation source: 200 cm saprolite under Douglas fir tree site 1 | place: USA:California | collected 2015-04-18
TAAGGCTGACGACGTAGATCACCAGGAAGCCGAGCGGCATTCCCAGCAATCCGCAGTTGATGTTGTTGAGGTCGAACCAGCCGACCTTGTTGGCCAACGGGTTCGCCGCGCTCGCCAGCACGTCGGCAAGCCACTTCGGATCGGCCATGATCTGCCCGACATTGATCAGCGCCTGGCCGGTCTCCGGGTTCAGGAGCGACGTCATGCCGAAATAGGTCACGCCCATCTGCGGGAAGTACCTCGAGACCACGAGATAGAACAGGCAGATGGTCCACCCGGCGATGATGCCGCAGATGGCCGCGGGCGCGGTTGCACGCTTCCACCAGATGCCCATGACGAGCGCCGGAAAGTTTCCGGCCATGGCGAGCGAGAATGCCCAGCCCACCATCGCCAGGATGTCCGACGGCCTGGTCGAGGCGAGCGAGGCGGAGGCGACCGCCACGAGCAGGAGCAGGACGCGCGCCACGATCAGGCGCTTGGCCACCTCGTTGGCCTTGCCCCAGAACGGAGCGACCACCCCGATCAGGATCGCGAGGCCGCCGAGGAGCAGCCAACGCCAGGGTATCCCGAATGCCGGGCTGGGTGCGCCGAGGAACACCACGATGCTGAAGATCGCGACCGCGCAGATGGCGCCAATGACGATGTAGCGCGAATTGGTCCGCAACGGCGTGATCATCTTGTAGTAGATGTCGTGGCTGAGCGCATTGGCGATGGCCAGCAGCAGGCCGTCGGCGGTGGAGAGCGCGGCGGCAAGCCCGCCGGCCGCGACCAGCCCCGAGATCACGTACGGCAGGCCCGCGATCTCCGGGGTGGAGAGCACGATCACGTCGGTATTGATCACGAAATCCTGGAAGCGGAGGATGCCGCCGTGCCCGGCGATCGCCTTGCACGCGTCGACGGCAGCCTGCAGGCTGGCGGCGTTCTTGCCGCAGATTTGGATCAGCCCGAGCTCGCCCCACTGGAAGATCCAGGGCTTGAGCGCATCGACATTGGCGCCGATGATGTTGGTGTAGACCTCCAGCTTCGAGAACGCCGCATAGGCCGGCGCCGAGAAGTAGAGCAGGAAGATGAACAGTAGCGACCACGCCACCGAATCCCGCGCTTCCTTGACGGACGGCGTGGTGAAGTAGCGCATCAGGATGTGCGGCAGCGACGCGGTGCCGACCATCATGCAGAAGATGATGCCGAAGTAGTTCAAAGCGGTGTAGTTCATGAAGGGCTGGATGTGCGGACGCAGCGTTCCCGGTCCGCAGGCCTGGGTCGTGCACAGCACCGCCAGCCCGTCCTTGACTAATTGCTGCTCGCGAGCGGTGATCTCCGCGATCGCCCGTCCGTAGGTCAGCTCGGGGATCGGAATGCCGTAATGCTGGGTCGACAAGATGACGATCGGCGTGAGGTAGGCCACGATCAGCACGATGTACTGGGCAATCTGCGTCCAGGTCACCGCCCGCATGCCGCCCAGCATCGCGCAAAGCAGGATGCCGACGAGCCCGGCGAACACTGCGATCTCGAATTGCATGCCCAGGAAGCGCGAGGCGATGATGCCGGTGCCGTAGATCTGCGCCGTTACGTAAGTGAAGGAGCAGCACACCAGCACGATCACGCCGAGGAAGCGGGCGAAGTTGCCGCCGTAGCGGAACGACAAGAAGTCGGGCACGGTGTAGGCGCCGAACTTGCGCAGATACGGGCCGACCAGGATCGACACCAGCACGAAGCCGCCGGTCCAGCCGAGCACCCAGGCGAGGCCGTCGTAGCCGAGCAGGAACAGCGAGCCGGCCATGCCGACGAAGGAGGCCGCCGACATCCAGTCGGCGCCGGTCGCCATGCCGTTGTAGAAGGCCGGCACGCGCCGGCCGGCGACGTAATACTCGGAAATCTGCGCGGTGCGCGTCGCGACGCCGATGACGGCGTAGACCGCGAGCGTGAAGAACACGAAGAAATAGCCGAGGATCTTGTTCGGTACGCCCACCTGCTCGAGAATCGCAAGAAAGACGATGAAGGCGAGGAAGCCGCCCGTGTAGGTGCCGTACATCCGGCCGAGTTGCTTGTAGAAGGCGTCCGAGCCGGCAGTGGTCTGAGTAGCCATGGTCTAATCCTCCCCCTCAATCCTCTTCCGCGACGCCGAACTCGCGGTCGATCTTGTCCTGCTGCCTGGCGAACATGAACAGCATGACCACGAACACGATCAGCGAGCCCTGCGCGGCCATGTAGAAGCCGAGCGGGAAGCCGAGGATCGGGATGACGATCTTGTTCAACGGAACCACGAACATGTGGATGATGTAGCCGAAGAAGACCCAAATCCCGAGATGCGTCAGCATCAGGTTGGTCGTCTTCTTCCAGTGCGCTTCATCGTTCTGCTTTTGATTGGGCTGAGCCATGGCTCGTTTCACCCTCCTGTCACGAATCTGACCCGCGGAGCGGGGCCGATGTGATGGATGCGAGGGCGCGCCTCATCGGCGGTCGGCGGCTCCCCCACTGCTCCGGGCTCGGTCTTAGGGGCCGGGCTGCGAAGCGATAGAAAAAGCTACCATCGCCGCGTAGCCCACCCTTATAAGACTTTCGGACTAGAGGGCGGTCCTTAGCTCTTGAAAATGCTATGACAGCGCCCAACCGACGCACGCCCACGCCGGCCCACTCCGGAGGAACCGTTGGGGTTTCTTGATTTTTTCCGCCGCCGGCCGACGATCTGCGACATCGAGGCGCTGGCCGACTTCATCGACGGGCATTCCGCTTTTGTGGTGCAAAAAGGCATTTACGAGTATTCCCGCGCGCGAGCTGGACATTACGCGAAGGTCTTGTTTCGCGAGCAGGACTTCCTCGCCGCCGTCGAGCAATCGCGTTGGCGCGCTTACCCGCTCGGGCTCGCCATGGTGGGCGAATTGGTCGAGGGCGTTCTGCGTCCCTTTGCCGCCGCGGAGTGGCGGCGAGAGCTAGACGCGCTCAGCGCGCTCGTGCTCGCGGTCTTCGATCGCTATCCGACACCCGCCGCGCTCGGGGACGGCGCTTGGCGCGACGCGCGTGCCGAGCTGGCACGGCGGCTGGCGCTGATCGGTCTGCATCCGCCCAAGCGCGTCATCGATATTCCCGAACCTTTCGCGCAAGCCTATTTCGATTTGATGCCCATTCACGAGAAGCTGCGCGCAAGCGAGTTCCCGACCCTGCAGAGCTATCTCAAGGTGACCCTGGTCAACGTCCACGACGAATTGACCAAGCGCATGGACGCGCAAGCCTTGGCCGGGCTGCTGCGCACGCCGAGCGCCTGATCCGCCGCTCGGCTAACGCTATGGCGGAGCGACGTCGATGATCAGCAACGCCACGCCTCTGATCGCGCTCGACGCGGTGGTCATCGACACCGAAACGACCGGCCTCGATCCTGCGAAGGCCCGGATCGTGGAGCTCGCCGCGGTGCGGCTGGCGCGCGGGCGCCTGGACGCGGCGGGGTCATGGCGACGCCTGGTTCGCCCCGACGCGCCCATCCCCGCCGCGGCAACGCGTGTTCACGGGATCGACGAAGCCGCGCTGGCCGGCGCGCGCGCCTTCGCCGAGGTCTGGCCGGAATGGTCGACCTTCGTCGGCGACGCCGTGGTGATCGGTCATTCCGTCGGCTTCGATCTCGCCGTGCTCAAGCACGAATGCGAGCGGGGAGGCATCGCTTGGAGCCGACCGCGCACGCTCGACACGCGGCTCCTTGCGGAGGTCGTCGAGCCGGAGCTCGCAGATTACGCGCTCGACGATCTCGCCGCGTGGCTCGACGTCGAGGTCACAGACCGCCATTCCGCCCTCGCCGATGCGCGGCTCACGGCGCGCGTCTTCATGGCGCTCGTCCCGAAGCTGCGCGCAGGCAACATCCGCACGCTCGGCGAGGCCATGCAGGCCTGCCGGGCGCTCACCAATGCGCTCGACCAACAGCATCGCGCCGGCTGGATTGCGCCTGCCGAGGACCCGAGCAGGATCGACGCCGAGCGTACGCTCGCCCGCATCGACAGCTATCCCTATCGCCACCGCGTTCGCGACGTCATGCGGACGCCGGCCCGGTTCCTCCCCGCCGACGTTGCGCTCGGCGATGCGCTGCGGCAGATGCTCGCCGAGCAGATCTCGTCGTTGTTCGTACATCCGCCCGGCCGGGACCAAGCGGCATGGCATATCGCCGACTGCGGCATCGTGACGGAGCGCGACGCGCTGCGTGCGTTGGCCGAGCACGGCGCCGACGCGCTTGCCGCGTCGGTCGAGCGCTTCACGAGCAAGCCGCTCGCGGCCGTTCCGGCGGAGGCGTTCGTCTACCGCGCCATTGGCCGCATGAACCGGCTCAAAGTCCGCCACCTCGGCGTGGTGGACGACGCGGGCCATGTCGTCGGTGCGCTCTCCGCCCGCGACCTCTTGCGCCTGCGCGCCGGCGAGGCCCTCCTGCTCGGCGAGGAGATCGACGATGCCCACGATGCCCACGGCCTGGCGGCGGCCTGGGCCAAGCTGCCGCGCGTCGTCGCTGCGCTCGCCGCCGAGGGCGTCGCGGCGCGCGAGATCGCCGACGTGATCTCGCGCGAGCTCGGTGCGCTGACCGGCCGAGCCGGCGCGATCGCGGAGCAACGCATGTGCGCGGGCGGGCAGGGCGCTGCACCTTGCCCTTACGCGGTGGCGGTCCTCGGCTCGGCCGGGCGCGGCGAAAGCCTGCTCGCCATGGATCAGGACAACGCCCTGGTGTTCGCGCAAGGCGCGCCCGGCGGTCGCGAGGACGGCTGGTTCGCCCAACTCGGAACCCATATCGCCGACGTCTTGCACGAGGCCGGGATACCGTATTGCGCCGGCGGCGTGATGGCGAAGAACCCGCAATGGCGCGGCTCGGTCGCGACCTGGCACGTGCGGATCAACGAGTGGGTTCGAAAATCGAGGCCGCAAGACCTGCTCTCGGTCGACATTTTCTTCGACATGCGGCCGGTTCACGGCGATGGCCGTCTTGCCGACGAGTTGTGGCGTGGCGCCTTCGACGCCGCACGTGGCCAGATCGGCTTCGCCAAGCTCTTGGCGGAGGCCGCGGGCGGTGTCGAAAGCGGCCTCGGCTTGTTCGGGCGGTTCAAGACCATCCAAGGCCGCATCGATCTGAAGAAATCGGGCTTGTTCGGCATCGTGACCGCGGCTCGCGTGCTCGCCATCCGCCACCACGTGGTGGAGCGTTCGACGCCGGCGCGGCTTGCCGGCATCGCGGCGCTCGGCCTCGGCGCCAAGGACGAGCTCGACGCGCTCCGCGAGGCGCAAGGAGTCTTTTTGGACTTGGTGCTGGCGCAGCAGATCGCCGACCTGGAGCACGGGACGCCGGCCTCGAACGCGGTCGCGGCCAAGGAGCTCTCCCGCCGCGACCGGGAGCGGCTGCGCTCCGCGCTGGAGGCGGTCGCGCATCTCGACGACCTCACCCGCGACCTTCTGTTCGAGGGCTGAGGATCGATTCGAGGTCAGCAGAATTCGCTCTAGCAGAAAGTCTAAGAGCGGAAAGTCTCAGACCAGAAAGTCGTAGAACAAATTGTGAGATGTTTGACTTAGCTCAAAAGGTTTAACGAGCGCTGCTGTCAACTGAGCACGCGAGCGCCATGGGAGGGCCTCGCGCAGCAGTGAGCTTGAACGCCGGACGTCCTTCTCGCCGACCTCGACGCTCAGGTTGATTTTTCGCTGTCTCGCGCTCCCGGAACGGAGTCTGAGCATGGGCGACACCGATCTTTCACGCGTTCGGCGCGAGCCGCTATTCCGACAGTTGGTGGACAAGCGTACGCGGTTCGCCTGGACGCTTTCCGCCGCGATGCTGGTCATCTATTTCGGCTTCGTCCTGGTCATCGCTTTCGCCCCGAAGCTCCTCGCCGTCCCGATCGGCGGCGGCGTCATGACCGTCGGCATCCCCGTCGGTCTGTTCGTCATCGTTTCGGCCTTCGTGCTCACGGGCATCTACGTCAGGCGAGCGAATTCCGAATTCGATCCCATGACCCACCAAATCATGGAAAGGGTGAAGTGATGCGCGCGCTTTCCGTCGTTCTCGCCGCGGCCGGCCTGCTCGCCGGCGCCGCCGGCTTCTCCGCGTCCTTCGCCGCCGGCGCGATCGAGGGCGGCGAGCGCCAGGCGCTCAATATTCCCGCCATCGTCATGTTTCTCGTCTTCGTCGGCGCCACGCTGGGCATCACCAAATGGGCGGCGAGCCGGGCCCGGTCGGCGGCGGATTTCTACGCCGCCGGCGGCGGCATCACCGGCTTTCAGAATGGCCTTGCGATTGCCGGGGACTACATGTCGGCGGCGTCATTCCTCGGCATTTCCGGGCTCGTCTTCGCGACCGGATTCGACGGGCTGATCTATTCCGTGGGGTGGCTGGTCGGCTGGCCGATCATCCTGTTCCTGATCGCCGAGCGGCTGCGCAATCTCGGCAAGTACACATTCGCCGATGTCGTTTCGTTCCGGCTCGAGGCGACGCCGACGCGTTCGCTGGCGGCGATCGGCACGCTCAGCGTGGTCGCCTTCTACCTGATCGCGCAGATGGTTGGCGCCGGCAAGCTGGTCGAGCTGTTGTTCGGTCTGCCTTATCTCTACGCCGTCATCCTCGTCGGCGTGCTGATGATCACCTATGTCGCGTTCGGCGGCATGGTGGCGACCACCTGGGTTCAGATCATCAAGGCTTGCCTGCTGCTCGGCGGCGCGACCTTCATGGCGTTGATGGTGCTCGCGTCGTTCGGCTTCTCGCCCGAGACAATGTTCCGAGCCGCCGTCGACATTCACCCCAAGCACGCAGCCATAATGGCGCCGGGCGGGCTGGTCAGCGATCCGATCTCGGCGATCTCGCTCGGACTTGCCTTGATGTTCGGCACCGCCGGCCTGCCGCACATTCTGATGCGGTTCTTCACCGTGGCCGACGCCAAGGCCGCGCGCAAGTCCGTGTTCTACGCCACCGGCTTCATCGGCTACTTCTACATCCTGACCTTCATCATCGGCTTCGGCGCAATCACGCTGCTGATGAATGATCCGAGCTACTTCAAGGTCGCGGCGAGCGGCGCGTACAACAAGGTTAGCGATCTGCTCGGTGGCACCAACATGGCGGCCATTCATCTCGCCAACGCGGTCGGCGGCTCGCTCTTCCTCGGCTTCATCTCCGCGGTGGCGTTCGCCACGATCCTCGCGGTGGTCGCCGGGCTCACGCTGGCCGGCGCCTCTGCCGTCAGCCACGACATCTACGCCTCGGTGATCGCGAAGGGGCAGGTCTCCGAGGACAAGGAAATCAGGCTCTCGAAATTTTCCGCCATCATCATCGGCATCGTCGCCGTCGTTCTCGGCTACATTTTCGAGAACCAGAACGTCGCCTTCATGGTCGGGCTCGCCTTCGCGGTGGCGGCAAGCTGCAACTTCCCGGTCCTCCTGATGTCGGTGTTTTGGAAGGGAACCACGAGCCGCGGCGCATTGATCGGCGGTCTGCTCGGGCTCGCCGCCGCCATCGTGATGGTGGTGCTGAGCCCTGCGGTGTGGGTCAAGACCTTCGGCTTCAAGGCCGCGCTCTTTCCCTACGACAACCCGGCGCTGTTCTCGATGACGATCGCGTTCGTCGGCATCTGGCTGTTTTCGAAGATCGACGCCACGGCGCGGGCGCGTGCCGAGCAGGGCGCCTTCGAGGCCCAGTACGTCCGCTCCGAAACCGGCATCGGCGCCGCAGGGGCCTTGGCGCACTGAAGCCGGGTTGCGCTAGGCAATGGCCGGGTGTCCAGATGGGCACTCGGCCATCCTCGCGTTGTTGAAGGCGGTGCCCCATGCCGCAATCGTTCGACAGCCATAATCCGCCGTTCGATCGCCTGAGCCACGACGAGATCGGCGAGCTGCGCTCCGCGCTCGACATCGGCTATTTCCGTCCCGGCGAGGTCGTCGTCGAGCGCAACAGCGGGTCTGAGCACTTGCACGTCATCATCAAGGGCTCGGTCGAAGAGCGCGACGGCGACGACGTCGAGGCGATCCTGGGTCCGAAGGAGAGCTTCGACGCGCGTGCGGTGGTGCACGGCGCCGCCGGCGCCCGCTTCATCGCGGCCGAGGAGACACTCTGCTACCTCGCGCCGCGATCAACGATCCTGGCGCTGATCCAACGCAACCCCGGCTTTGCCGCCTTCTTCTATTCGGAGACATCCCGCAAGCTCGAGGGCTATTCGCGCAGACAGGGGCCGGAGGGGGTCGATTCGGTGCTGCGCGCCCGTGTGCGCGACGCCCGCACCCATCCCGCGGTCTTCATCGACGGCTCGGCGACCATCGAGGCGGCGGGCCGGCTGATGCGCGAGCGCGACAATAATGCGCTGTTCGTCCGCGACGGGGAGCGGATCGGCATCGTGACCGGCATGAACCTGTCCAAGGCGGTCGTGCTCGATCGCCGCTCGCTCGATGCTCCGGTTCGCGCGGTCAGCCACTTCGACGTCGTGTCGGTCGAGCAAGATGACTTCATCTTCGAAGCGCTCATCCTGATGACCCGCCACAGCAAGCGGCGGCTTGCCGTGAACGCAAACGGCAATTTCGTGGGCGTCCTCGAGGACATCGATATTCTCGGGCTGGTGGCGGGCAATTCGCAGCTCGTGCCCGGCCGCATCGATCGCGCGCAGAGCGTCGACGATCTCGTGCTCGCCGCGCAGGACATTCAACGGCAAGTCGAACAGCTCGCCGGCCAGCGCGTGCGGGTCGAAGCCATCGCCGAGATCACCTCGGACCTCAATCGCAGGCTCGTCACCAAGCTGTTCGCGATGGTCGCGCCGGCGACCATTCGCGAGTCCGGGTGCCTGATGATCATGGGCTCGGAGGGACGCGGCGAGCAGACCGTGCGCACCGACCAGGACAATGGACTGCTGCTCGCCGCACCAGTCCCCGACGCCGATCTGGCGCGCTTCCGCGCCGATTTCACCGAGGCGCTCGAGCGGTTCGGCTTTCCGCCTTGCCCGGGCAACGTCATGGTCCGCAATCCGCAATGGTCGCAGCCGGTCGAGGATTTCATCCGCCAGATCAAGACCTGGATCATGACGCCCGACGAATTCAGCGCGATGAACCTGGGGATATTCTTCGACGCTGTCGGCGTCGCCGGCCGGCCCCTGGTGCACCGTGCGAAGACCGCGATGGTCGAGATGATGCGCGGCGAATCCGCCTATCTCGCGCACTTCGCCCGCTACATCGACCAGTTCGCGGGCGCCAGCGTCGGGATGCTGAGCTCGATCATGGCGAGCGTCGGGGTTGGGTCCGACCTGATCGACATCAAGAAGGCGGGTACGTTTCCGATTGTTCACGGCATTCGCACGCTGTCGATCGATCGCGGAGTAACGGTCACGGCGACGGCCAAGCGCATCGATGCGCTTGTCACCGATGGCGTGCTCGGCGCCGAGCTCGGGCGCGAGCTCGCGAGCGCACTTTCCTATCTCATGGAAATCCGGCTGCGGTCGCAGCTGCGCGCGGTCAAGACCGGTCAGCGGGAGATGGAATCGATCGTCCGCCTGAGCGAGCTCTCGACCTCGGACCGTGATCTTCTGCGCGATGCGTTGCGGGTCGTGAAGCGGTTCCGCGAGTTGATCAGGCACCGCTATAACCTGGGACTGTTCTGATGCTGGGCGAGGTGGGGCGCATCATCAACCGCATGACCCTATCGGATCGGACGTACCGGTTTCTGTTCGAGGCCGAACCCGGCCGCGAGGTGGTTTCTCTCGATTGCGAGACAACGGGCTTCGACCCCCGGAGCGATGAAATCATCAGCGTGGCGGCGATCCGGGTCGCCGGTCGGCGCATCCATGCCAGCTCCGCCTTCCGCGCCCTGGTCAGGCCGGACGCCGCCATCCGGCCGGCTTCGATCAAGGTCCACCAGCTGCGTGAGATGGACGTCGCGAACGCGCGTCCGATGTCGGATGTTTTGCCCGAATTGCTCCATTTCATCGGCTCGCGGCCGCTGGTCGGCTACTGGATCGATTTCGACGTCCGCATGCTCGACAAATATCTGCGCGCCATGATCAACGCTCGGCTGCCCAACCGGCGGATCGATATCTCGAAGCTCTATTACGACCGCAAGTTCGCCGCCGCGCCGCCCGGGACCCGGATCGATCTGCGCTATGCGACGATCCTGGCCGACCTCGGGCTGCCGGCACGCGCCCAACATGATGCGTTCGAGGACGCGCTCGGGGCGGCCGAGAGCTACCTGATGCTCGAGGACATGCGCGAGCGGGGAGTGAGGCTGCGCAGGTCGCAGATGCAGGGGGCCTGCATCCCGCTGGCCTGACTGCCGCGCCGGCCGCCGTTAGGCAGCGGTTAATCTTACCAAACAATTTCGGAGCGAGGTTAACCGCCCGGCGAAGGCCTCCGCCTAGGCTGCTGGGACGTTGGAGTGCCGAGGCCTGTCCATGCGTCGAGGCGTTTGCGCCGCCGTCATCCTGTCCGGCTGCATGTTGTGCAGCGTGCCGGCGCGCACCGACAGCGACAGCGGCACGTCGCTCGCGGTTCCCGGCCGGCCGGACGTGCCGGTCTTCGTCAACCCGTTGGGCATCGATGCCTCGTTCGGGGTGGTGGAAGGCGAATTCGGCCTCAACAAGCCGGCAATGGGTAATGCGCATACCATCGGCCCGCCGACCATCGTCCGCCCCGGTCCCCGCCGCTTCTTCTTCCCGCACGATGAAAACATGCCGGGCTACGGCCGCTACGAGATCGCGCCGCCGCGCCAAAGCAA
>WNEY01004433.1_pt1 | contig 10688 bp, 3 predicted proteins | sample 5400531 | NCBI WGS metagenome assembly WNEY01 (sample SAMN13153338, study PRJNA577476) | soil metagenome | isolation source: 200 cm saprolite under Douglas fir tree site 1 | place: USA:California | collected 2015-04-18
CAGCTCAACCGAGCCGGAGAACCGCGCGGCGCCGCCGGAGTCGCCGCTGGCGTCGCCCTCATCGGCGGTCAGCGTCGCGTAGGACGGGTCGACGATCTCATCATCGTCGCCGGCCCGGCCGTACACGACTTCGGCCGCGACATCGCCCGGGTGCAGCCCGCCGAGCACGGCCGTGATGTGGACGGTCAGCCGCGAGCCGAGGGACAGCTCCGCGCCCTCGGCCTCGACGTGCTCGACGTGCACCGACGGCCAGGCCTTGCGGACGCGACGTTTCCAGGCGGCCAGGTCCCTCGCGGCCGAAAGCGACCCTGCCGCCAGCGCGCGGGACGCCTGCGCCGCGGGGGCATACAGGTTGCGCACGTAGTCGCTTACCATCCGGTCGGCCTGCACCAGCGGGCCGAGGCTGCGGAAATTGTGCCGTACCATCTCGATCCACCCCGCCGGGACGCCGTCCACGCCGCGGTCGTAGAACAGCGGCGCGACCGACTTGGCGATCAGCTCGTACAGGGCGGATGCCTCAAGCTCGTCGCGGCGCGAAGGATCGGCGACGCCGTCGGCGGTCGGGATCTCCCAGCCGTTCCCGCCGTCGTACCACTCGTCCCACCAGCCGTCGCGGACGGACACGTTGAGGCCGCCGTTCAGCGCCACCTTCATGCCGGAGGTGCCGCACGCCTCCAGCGGGCGCAGCGGGTTGTTCAGCCAGACGTCGGCGCCGGCGACCAGGTAGTGCGCCAGGGCCATGTCGTAGTCAGGCAGGAAGACGATGCGGCGCCGGACCAGCTCGGAGTCGGCGAACCGGACCATCTGCTGGATGAGCCGCTTGCCGCCCTCGTCGGCCGGGTGCGCCTTGCCCGCGATCACGATCTGGATCGGGCGCTCCGGGTCCAGCAGCAGCGACGACAGCCGCGCAGGGTCGTTCAGCATGAGGGTGAGGCGCTTGTAGGACGGCACCCGGCGGGCGAACCCGATCGTCAGTACGTTCTCATCGAGCACGTCGTCGATCCAGGTGAGCTCGGCGCCGGAGGCACCGCGCTGCCGCCAGGACTCGCGCAGCCGCCGCCGGGTCTCGGCGACCAGCCGGGCGCGCAGCTGGCGGCGGATGTGCCACAGCTGCCCGGCGTCGGCGGCCGCGGCCGCCTCCGCCGAGCCCAGGTCGGACACTTCCCGTGCCACCCAGGTCGGGGCGTGCACGCCGTTGGTGATCGACCCGATCGGCACCTCGGTGACGTCGAAGCCTGGCCACAGGCCGGCGAACATCTCGCGGCTGACCTGGCCGTGCAGCACCGACACGCCGTTGACCCGCTGCGACAGCCGCATGCCCATGACGGCCATGTTGAAGACGTCCGGGTCGCCGCCGGGGTAGGTTTCCGCGCCGAAGGCGAGCACCCGGTCCAGCGGGAGGTCACCGGCCGCGCCGGCGCCGAAGTAGCGCTCGACCAGGCCGCGCGGGAACCGGTCGATGCCGGCCGGCACGGGGGTGTGCGTGGTGAACACCGTGCCGGCCCGGGACAGCTCGACCGCCTCGTCGAAGGCCAGCCCGCCCGCGACGTACTCGCGGATCCGCTCCAGGCCGAGGAAGCCGGCGTGGCCCTCGTTGGTGTGGAACACCTCCGGCTCGGGGTGCCCGGTGATCACGCAGAACGCGCGGACCGCGCGGACGCCGCCGATGCCGAGCAGCAGCTCCTGGCGCAGCCGGTGCTCGGTGCCGCCGCCGTACAGCCGGTCGGTCACCTCGTGCAGCTCGGGGTCGTTTTCCTCCACGTAGGAGTCGAGCATGAGCAGCGGCACCCGGCCGACCCGGGCGAGCCACACCTGCGCGGTGAGCACCTTGCCGTCGGCGAGGGTCACCGAGACCTTGACCGCAGAGCCGTCCGAAGCGCGCAGCAGGGTGAGCGGCAGGCCGTTCGGGTCGTCGGCCGGGTAGCGCTCGGCCTGCCAGCCGTCAGCCGACAGCGACTGCTTGAAGTACCCGTGCCGGTACAGCAGGCCGACGGCGACCAGCGGCACTCCGAGGTCGCTGGCCGACTTGAGGTGGTCGCCGGCCAGGATGCCGAGGCCGCCGGAGTACTGCGGCAGGACCTCGGTGATGCCGTACTCGGGTGAGAAGTAGGCGATCGCGCTCGGCAGCCCGTCACCGCCGACCGCATCGGACTGGTACCAGCGGGGCTCGCTCGTGTAGGCGCGCAGGTCGTCCATGACGCCGTGCAGCCGCCGCAGGAAGTCCTCGTCGGCCGCCAGCTCGGCGAGCTTGCCCGGGCGCAGTGAGCTGAGCATCGCCACGGGGTCGCCCCCGCTGGCGGCCCAGGCGGCCGGGTCGATGGACGACAGCAGCTCGACCGTCGGCGGGTGCCAGGACCAGCGAAGGTTCAGCATCAGGTCCTGCAGCGGCGCGAGCGGCTGCGGTAGCGTCACGCGGACGGTGAAACGTCGGATCGCTCTCACGGGGAGCCATCATAGGGTCCGTCCGTTGCGCCCGCGAGCGCGGTAGCAATGGATTGCGTAAAGCTCCGGTCAAGCGCCCGTAGATCACGATCTCTGGCAATCGTCCGAGGACAGCCGACTCCGGCACACAGCGCGACTACCACGCTGGTGCTGCCCCGGGGGCGACCCCACGGAGTGTCCATCCGGACCCCCGGAGCTCGCTTGTCCGAGCGACTGCGGAATCGAGACACTGCCTGCGGATCAGGAGCGACTACCTCGCTGGTGCTGCCCCGGGGGGCGACCCCCCGGACCCCCCCGATAGCTCGCTTCGCGAGCCAAACCCCGTTGAGGTACCGGTTAACTAGGGTCGGCGTGAATTCGTGAATCGCAAATGGGTACGGTAACTGGGTGATCGGACGCATCCCCATCCTTGACATTCAGCCCGCGGTGGAGTGCGGGCGTCGTCCCGCCAAGGCAGTCGCGGGAGAGACGTTCCCGGTGAGCGCCACCGTCATCATTGAGGGGCACGGGACGCTCGGGGCCGGGGTGGTGCTGCGAGATCCGAAGGGCCAGCCCGGCCCGCTGGTGCGGCTGACCGAGCTGGCTCCCGGCAGTGACCGGTACGGCGCGGACGTCACCGTCGGGGACGAGGGGGCGTGGACGTTCCACGTGGAGGCGTGGAGCGACCCGATCGGGCACTGGCATCACGACGCGGCGATCAAGATCCCGGCCGGCCAGGATGTCGAGCTGATGCTGACCGAGGGGGCGCTGCTGTTCGAGCGCGCGGCCCGGGCCATCAGGCAGCCGCCGGGCGCCGCGCGGCCCGCGCAGGCCCGCGCGGTCCTCACCGACCTGGCCAAGAGGCTGCGCGACCGCTCGCTGCCCCCGTGGGACCGGCTGGCCGACGCGCAGGCGCCCGAGGTAGCCGCCGTCTTGGACCGCTACCCCCTGCGTGACCTGGTCACGAAGTCGGCGCGGATGCCGGTGCACGTCGACCGGCAGCGGGCGCTTTACGGGTCCTGGTATGAGTTCTTCCCCCGGTCCGAGGGCGTGCAGGTTGACCCGATGGGCCGCCGCGAGCCAGTGTCGGGGACGTTCAGGACCGCCGCACGCCGGCTCGCGGCGATCGCGGAGATGGGCTTTGACGTCGTCTACCTGCCGCCGGTCCACCCGATCGGGACGACGTTCCGCAAGGGCCGGAACAACTCGCTGCAGGCCGGCCCCGGCGACCCGGGATCGCCGTGGGCGATCGGGTCATCCGACGGCGGGCATGACGCGATCCACCCCGACCTTGGCACCTTCGCCGACTTCACCGCGTTCGTGTCGCGGGCGCGCGAGCTCGGCATGGAGGTCGCCATCGACCTGGCGCTGCAGGCGTCCCCGGATCACCCGTGGGCCAAGGAGCACCCGGAGTGGTTCACCGTCCGGGCCGACGGGACGATCGCTTACGCGGAGAATCCGCCGAAGAAATACCAGGACATCTACCCGGTGAATTTCGACCATGATTTTGAAGGTCTTTACCAGGAAATTAACCGGATCGTCCGGCTGTGGATGGATCACGGCGTGCGGATCTTCCGGGTCGACAACCCGCACACCAAGCCGGTCAAGTTCTGGGACCGGCTGCTGGCCGACATCCGGTCGACCGACCCGGATGTGCTGTTCCTCGCCGAGGCGTTCACCCGGCCCGCCATGATGGGCACCCTGGGGAAGGTGGGCTTCCACCAGTCGTACACGTACTTCACGTGGCGCAACGGCAAGGACGAGCTCACCGAGTACCTGCAGGAGCTGTCCGGCCCGGCGGCCGCTTACATGCGGCCTAACTTCTTCGCCAACACCCCGGACATCCTGCACGAGTACCTCGTGCACGGCGGGCAGGGGGCGTTCAAGATCCGGGCCGTGCTGGCCGCCCTGCTCAGCCCGGCCTGGGGGATCTACTCGGGCTTCGAGCTGTGCGAGAACATCCCGCCGCGGCCGGGCAGCGAGGAGTACCTGGACTCGGAGAAGTACCAGTTCCGGCCGCGCGACTGGGACGCGGCCCAGCGGGACGGCCTGGGAATCGCTCCGTTCATCACAGACCTCAACAGAATCAGGAATCAGCATCTAGCCCTGCACTGGCTGCGTAATCTACGCTTCCATCACGTGGATCGGCCGGAGCTGATCTGCTTCTCCAAGAGGGTCTCCGGGCGGGAGATAACCGCCGCCGGGACGGGTACGGAGAGCACCTACGGGGCAGGTACCATCACGGAGAGATCCTCCGTACAGGCGGCGCCGCAGGCGGGGGAGCCAGGCGGCGCGGCATCCGACGTGGTCTCCGACCGGGGGGCCAAGGGAGCGTCCGACACCGTCCTGGCTGTAGTGAATCTAGATCCGCATCAGCCGAGGGAAGCCACGGTCTGGCTGGACATGCCCGAGCTCGGGATGGACTGGCACGAGGGGTTCACCGTTACCGATGAACTCACCGGCGAGTCCTTCCGGTGGGGGCTGGCCAACTACGTGCGCCTCGACCCGACGGTGCGGGTCGCCCACATTTTCACCGTCACGCGCGACTTGGCGTAAGCCTGGCCACGGGCCGACAAGGCGGGGCAAGCACTGCCCTGGCGTTAGGTACCGGGTCCTCGCTTGCGGGCGAACGCCGGCCACGCATATTCCAGGAGAATCGAGCAGTGACAGAGCACGAGCCGGCTACCGAGGTTGTCCTCTCCGTGCCGCCATTCGCCACCGCGCCTGGCGGGCGAGTGCCCGACGCTCCGCTAGAGCGTTCCAGAGACCCGGAGTGGTACCGCCGCGCGGTCTTCTACGAGGTGCTTGTCCGTGGCTTTCAAGACGCCAACGGCGATGGCACCGGGGACATCAAGGGGCTGACCTCCCGGCTGGACTACCTGCAGTGGCTAGGCATCGACTGCATCTGGCTGCTGCCGATCTACTCCTCACCGCTGCGCGACGGCGGCTACGACATCGCCGACTTCATGCAGGTCCTGCCCGACTACGGGAACGTCGCCGATTTCGTGGAGCTCGTGGAAGGCGCCCACAAGCGCGGCATCCGGGTCATCGCCGACCTGGTGATGAACCACACCAGCGATGCCCACCCGTGGTTCCAGGCCTCGCGCAGCGACCCTGGCGGCCCGTTCGGCGACTTCTACGTCTGGTCGGACACGACACACAAGTACGCCGACGCGCGGATCATCTTCGTCGACACCGAGACGTCCAACTGGACGTTCGACTCGGTGCGCGGCCAGTACTTCTGGCACCGGTTCTTCTCCCACCAGCCGGACCTGAACTTCGACAACCCCAGGGTCCAGGACGCGATGATCGAGGTGCTGCGGTTCTGGCTGGACCTCGGCATCGACGGGTTCCGGCTGGACGCGGTCCCCTACCTGTACGAGCGGGAGGGCACCAACGGCGAGAACCTCAAGGAGACGCACGAGTACCTCAAGCGGGTCCGCTCCGAGATCGACGCCCTCTACCCGGACCGGGTGCTGCTCGCCGAGGCGAACCAGTGGCCCGCCGACGTCGTGCAGTACTTCGGCGACCCGGAAACCGGCGGCAACGAGTGCCACATGGCGTTCCACTTCCCGCTGATGCCGCGGATCTTCATGGCCGTGCGCCGGGAGCAGCGCTACCCGATCAGCGAGATCCTGTCCCAGACGCCAAAGATCGCGGGCGGCTGCCAGTGGGGCATCTTCCTGCGCAACCACGACGAGCTGACGCTGGAGATGGTCACCGACGACGAGCGTGACTACATGTACGCGGAGTACGCCAAGGATCCGCGGATGAAGGCCAACATCGGCATCCGCCGCCGGCTGGCCCCGCTGCTCGACAACGACCGCAACCAGCTTGAGCTGTTCACCGCGCTGCTGATGTCGCTGCCCGGCTCCCCCGTCATGTACTACGGGGACGAGATCGGCATGGGCGACAACATCTGGCTCGGCGACCGGGACGGCGTCCGCACCCCGATGCAGTGGACCCCGGACCGCAACGGCGGCTTCTCCAACTCCGACCCGCAGCGGCTGTACCTGCCGCCGGTCATGGACCCGATCTACGGCTACCAGTCGCTCAACGTGGAGGCGCAGCAGCGCACCCCGCAGAGCCTGCTGCACTGGACCCGGCGGATGATCGAGATCCGCAAGCGGCACCCCGTGTTCGGCCTCGGCGCATACGAGGAGCTGACCAGCAGCAACCCGAGCGTGCTGGCGTTCGTCCGCGAGCATGACCCGTCCAGCAGGCCCGCCGGGGTCCAGTGGGACTTCGACCCGGCCGACCGCATCCTGTGCGTCAACAACCTGTCGCGGTTCCCGCAGCCGGTCGAGCTTGACCTGCGCAGGTTCATCGGCGTCACGCCGGTCGAGTGCATGGGCGGCGTCACTTTCCCGCCGATCGGTGAGCTCCCGTACCTGCTCACCCTTCCGGGACACGGCTTTTACTGGTTTCAGCTCCCTCCGCCGAGGGAGGATCTTGATCGTTAGCCCGGGTCCAGCCCGGGCAGGCAACCGGGGTGGGCAGCTGCCCCTCGGGGGGACGACCCCCCGTACCCCCCGGGGCCTGCCCGGTGAAAGGGCACAATATTGGACAGGCTAACAAGATCTACTTAACGGGAATGAGGCCATGGCTTTCGAAGACGCACTAGCGATGTGGCTGGTGGAGCAGCGTTGGTTCGCTGGCAAGGGCCATGGCCTTCGTGACCTAGCGATCGTCGCCGATACCCAGGTCGTCGCCGGGGACCCCGAGCTTCGGCACCTGATCGTCGCCGTCTCGCACGGCACGACGGTGGACTACTACCAGGTGCTGGCCGGGTTCCGGCGGCGGCTACCGCAGCGGCTGGAGCACGCCCAGATAGGCCCGGCCGACGACGGCAGGATCGCCTACGACGCGCTGCACGACGCGGAGCTGACCAAGGCGCTGCTCGACGGGTTCGCCGCGGAGGACACCGTCAACGGCATCCAGCTGCGCAAGATCCCCGGCGCGCGGTTCACCACCGGCCTGGACAGCCTCGTGCTCGCCCTGGAGCAGACCAACACCAGCCTCGTGTACGGCGATGAGTCGATCCTCAAGGTATTCCGGCGGCTCGCCCCGGGCCCTAACCCGGACCTGGAGGTCACCGCGGCGCTGGCGGAGCTCGGCTCGGCGCACATCGCCGAGCCGCTTGCCTGGGCTGAGACGAGGCTGGACGGCGCCCCGACGATCCTGGCGATCTTGTCGCGGTACCTGCGGCTGGCGACCGACGGCTGGACGCTGGCCGCCACCAGCGTCCGGGACCTGTACGCCCTGACGGCCGAGAGCGCGCTGGACGGGACCGGTGCCGGGCCGGTCACCGCGGCCCGGGCCGGCGGCGACTTCGCCGGGGAATCGCACCGGCTCGGCGTGGCCACCGCGCAGGTGCACGCCGACCTGGCCGAAGCGTTCGGCACCGACGAGCTGTCGGGCGAGGCGGTCGGCGAGCTCACCGAGCAGATGTACCGCAAGCTCGACCTGGCCACCTCGGCCGTGCCCGAGCTCGCCAAGTCCGCCGAGATGATCAGCTCCGCCTACTCCAAGCTGGCCAAGGTCAAGGGGCCGATCCCGGTGCAGCGGGTGCACGGCGACTATCACCTGGGCCAGGTGCTGCGCACCGAGACCGGCTGGGTGGTGCTCGACTTCGAGGGCGAGCCCGCTACCCCGCTGGCGCAGCGGCGCGCCCGCTCCTCCCCGCTGCGTGACGTCGCGGGGATGCTCCGCTCCTTCGAGTACGCGGCCCGCCACCAGCTCATCGGCCACCCCGAAGGGGAGGCCCTGGCGGTTCAGGCGCGCGACTGGGTGCACCGCAACACGGTCGCGTTCTGCGCCGGGTACGCCGAGGCCGGCGGCCTGGATCCGGATGCCAATGATGTCTTGCTTCGCGCCCTTCAGCTCGACAAGGCCGTATATGAAGTGCTCTATGAGGCCAGGCACCGCCCCTCATGGCTACCCATCCCGCTAGAGTCCCTAGCTGACTTCTAGCCCGGCAGCAAACCGTGAGCGACATGATGACATTCAAAATGCCGGACCCGCCGCCGCCGGCCTCCGGTGGCAAGGCAGCACCGGGACCCGGGAACGAGCCGCACCACGATGGCGCGGCCGGCTCGCCGGACCTCAGCGTCCTGGCCGAGATCGACCGGCTCATCGCGGGCCACCACCATGACCCGCACTCGATCCTCGGTGCCCACCAGCAGCCAGGCGGCCGCGTCACGATCCGCGCGCTGCGCCCGCTGGCCGCCTCGGTCACCGCCGTCTTGCCCGACGGCAGCCAGCACCCGATGCCCCATCTTCATCAGGGAGTGTTCGAGACGACACTCCCAGCAACGGTGACCACCGTACCGGACTACCGGCTGGTAGTCACGTACTCCGGAGACGGCAACGAAACGACGGCTGGTTCCCGGCCCGCAGCCGACTGCCTGCAAGACGATCCCTATCGCCACCTGCCCACCGTTGGCGAGCTTGACCTGTACCTGATCGGCGAGGGCAGGCACGAGGAACTCTGGCGAGTGCTTGGCGCACGGGTCAGGAGGCTCGCACCGGGGACCACGGGTACATTTAGCCTGGAAATTACTGGCACTTCTTTCGCCGTGTGGGCGCCAAACGCCCTCGGGGTCCGGGTAGCCGGCGACTTCAACGTGTGGGACGGCCGCTCGCACCCGATGCGCTCCCTGGGATCGTCCGGCGTCTGGGAGCTGTTCGTGCCCGGCGTGAGCGCGGGCGCCCGCTACAAGTTCTCCGTCTGCGGGCCGGACGGGGGATGGCGGGACAAGGCCGACCCGATGGCTGGCTACGCCGAGGTCCCGCCCGCCAACGCGTCGGTCGTGTTCGAGTCCTCCTACGAGTGGGGCGACGCGGACTGGCTGGCCGCGCGGAGCCAGCAGCTGCCGGTAACCGCGCCGATGAGCGTGTACGAGGTCCACCTCGGCTCCTGGCGGCCGGGGCTGTCCTACCGGGAGCTGGCCGAGCAGCTCACCGAGTACGTCACCGACATGGGGTTCACCCACGTGGAATTCCTGCCGGTGGCCGAGCACCCGTTCGGCGGCTCGTGGGGATACCAGGTCACCTCCTACTACGCGCCGACCTCGCGGTACGGAACCCCGGATGACTTCCGCTACCTGGTCGACATGCTGCACCGGGCGGGCATCGGGGTGATCATCGACTGGGTGCCGGCGCACTTCCCGCGAGACGACTGGGCGCTGGCGCAGTTCGACGGGACTGCGCTGTACGAGCACTCCGACCCGCGGCTGGGCGCGCACCCCGACTGGGGCACGCTGGTGTTCAACTACGCCCGCCGCGAGGTGCGCAACTTCCTGGTCGCCAACGCGATCTACTGGTTCGAGGAGTTCCACATCGACGGGCTGCGGGTCGACGCGGTCGCCTCGATGCTGTACCTGGACTACTCCCGGCGCGACGGCGAGTGGATGCCCAACGAGTACGGCGGCCGGGAGAACCTGGCGGCGATCTCGTTCCTGCAGGAAGTCAACGCGACCTGCTACAAGCGGATCCCCGGGATCATGGTGATCGCCGAGGAATCGACCGCCTGGCCCGGCGTGTCCCGGCCGGTCGACCAGGGCGGGCTCGGGTTCGGCTTCAAGTGGAACATGGGGTGGATGAACGACACGCTGGAGTACATCAAGCGTGACCCGATCCACCGCCAGTACCACCATGGCGAGCTGACGTTCTCCCTGGTGTACGCGTACTCGGAGAACTTCATCCTGCCGATGTCGCACGACGAGGTGGTGCACGGCAAGGGCTCGCTGGTCGCGAAGATGCCCGGCGATGAGTGGCGCCGGTTCGCCGGGCTGCGGTCGCTGTTCGGCTACATGTGGGCGCACCCGGGCAAGCAACTGCTGTTCATGGGCTCGGAATGGGGCCAGCAGTCGGAGTGGTCGGAATCGCGCGGGCTGGACTGGTGGGTACTGGAGTATGGTGTCCACTCGGGCGTGCAGCGGCTCGTCCGGGACCTCAACGAGGTCTACCGGGCGCAGCCCGCGCTCTGGTCACAGGACTCGGTCCCGGAGGGATTCTCCTGGATCGACCCGAACGACGCGGCCGGCAACGTGCTGTCGTTCCTGCGGTTCGGCACGCCGATGCCAGGGCCGGGCATCGCCGGCCCCGTGCTGCCGACCCTCGCCTGCGTGGTGAACTTCTCGGCGATGCCGCACTCGACGTACAAGATCGGGCTACCCCGGCCCGGCCGCTGGCGCGAGGTGCTCAACACCGACAGCGAGGCCTACGGTGGCAGCGGGTTGGGCAACATGGGTTCGGTGCACGCG
>WNEY01004434.1_pt1 | contig 10686 bp, 15 predicted proteins | sample 5400531 | NCBI WGS metagenome assembly WNEY01 (sample SAMN13153338, study PRJNA577476) | soil metagenome | isolation source: 200 cm saprolite under Douglas fir tree site 1 | place: USA:California | collected 2015-04-18
AGGGCGCCGGGGGCTCTCCAACGTAGCGCAGCGCGATGCCTTCGTCGCCTGCCGTCGCTTCCGCCGCAATCCGCTGACGCTCGCCATCTGGAAGGATCAGCAAGCCACGCTCGGCTTTTGCGTATTCCACCGCCATCACCAGGAGCGTGTGAATCAGTTTCTCGAGGACGATCTCTTCGGAAATCGCCTGTGACATCTTGACAATCGTTCCAAGGTCCAGGTGTCTGTCGTCCATGACGGACGCGTCGTAGTGCATAAAACCATCAGGCTCCGCTCATGACGAAATGCGTTTCAGTCTGCAGGCGACTCTCTCACAACCGCGCCGCGATGCGCATGCCGCGATGCGGTGCTCATCTCGTGACCTATGCAGGCGCTGTTCTCATGACTCGAACGGGTGTATTCGGCGGTCACTTCGATCGTGTCAGGCTTTGGACGCGGCTGTCAGACGACGTTCCGATTCGCGTGCTGCGCATCGGACGATTCGCGCGCTCGTCGACCGCACGATTCATCGAGGGACTCGTGTCTCGCGAGTGGCGGGACCTGCCGTCACCGCAGGGACGATCCGATAGTCCGTGAGGTAGACGAGATTGTGCAGATCGCTGGACGCGATAGCCCGGAGGATGGGGAGCTGGTCCGCGGCATCCTCGTCGCTGAAGACGTTCAGCGGCCAGTCGTGAACCGTCGTTCCTCGGAGGTGAGGGTGGTGGAAGCCGGCGCCGAAATAGGCGCGGAGCACGACGGGCTGGACCCGGGCGGCCCGCTGTTCAGGCCAGCTCAGAGCCCAGGATGCGTCCAATCCTCCATCCGCTGTGCGTCGTAGTCCCGTCTCGGTGAGCTGCCCCGTGCCGAGCAGCAGGCTCGCGTTCAACTCAGTGAGAACCTGGCGGGCGATGGGAGCTAGGAGTTGCACGGCCTTCTCGAAGTGGACTTCCTTGTCCTCTCGACTGACGGAGCCGCCGTGTGTACCGTCCCGAAGATCCTCGAAGTGGCGAATGAGGCCGGTGAGATATGCGGGCGTGGTGGTGTGTTGCACTGCGTTACTCCAGACACAACATAACATACCACATGATATTCAAATACTTATCGGTATTTATTTGCAGGCGACGAGATGTCCCCGCCTGCGGGACCCGCATGATTGGCAAACTGCCTACCGCTCAGCGTTTTGTAAGGACTCTCAGGAACTTGTCGATGACTCGACCCACAGGGCTCGGCGCACCTGGCTTGGTCGACGGGCGGTGCAGGCTAAGGCCGTGGGCGACGGCGGTCATCATACCGGCAAGTTCGAGCGCATTCATTGGAAGCGGCACTGACGCCGCCTTGAAGTAGCGCTCGAGGATCCCAGCCAGGGTGCGGGTCTGTTGGTCCTGCAGCGCGTAGTAACGTTTTGCGAAGGCGGGACTCCTGCGAGCGTGCAGCTGAAGCTCGGTCATCAACACCGGACAATCTCTGTCGGCGTGCATGGTCTCCAGCCAGCCCGTCACCGCCGCGGAGAGGTGGTTCGGATCGAGGCTCACAATGCGGTCGAGCTCCGACATGTCCCGTTTCATGTAGGACCGCAGCAGCTCGAGGAAGATGGCTTCTTTGCTTTCGAAATTGGAATAGATGGCACCCTTCGAGTACCCCGCCTCGGCGGCGATCAGATCGATCGAGGCCCCGCCAAACCCATGGCGGGCGATGACCTTCTCGGCGCCGGCGAGCAGTCGCTCACGGGTCACTGCCTGCTTTTGGGCGCGGGTCAACCGTCGGGGTCGCACAGGTTCCTGTCGAACATCGTCGTCTTTCAGTGACAGGAAGGTATCTGAATACCAATTGCAATTCAAACATAAAAGGGATTCATGTCCTTGGCTGCCGGTGCAGCACTCCGGAGTCGACTACGCCGCCGGTTCTCGAGGTCGCCTGAAAGAACAGGTCGTCACCTGACACTTCGACCACCATGAAGCTGCGATCCTGATCGAACTCCGCGGCCGTCATGTCCGACCGCCTGACGTCGCCTTTGCGTAGTTGGCCGCCAGCGCCCGACACGAAGTACGTAATGCCTTCCTGACACGATCTCGAACGGAAACCGTTCGTGATACGCGACCATCTGTCTGGCTACGTCGTGCTGGAGTAAATCACCCGTACCGCTGTCGCCGATCGCCGCAAACTTGAGCGAGGTCGGTCTGTTGGGCAGCGTCAGATCCCGTGCGCTCGTCCGCCCACGCGCCGGCGACGACCAGCAGCAGGACTGCGCACAGCCGCCTCATGTGCGGACCGTCTTGAATCTCTTGACTTCCCACTCCACGGACGCGTCGCGACCGTCGAGGCGCTTGATGATCTTCGCCAGCTTCTTGATGTCCTGATCGAACGGCACCGACACCTCATAGCGCAGCTCGCCCGGCGACGATCCCCAGAGCTGGTAGTGCACGCCTTGGTGCCGGAAGGCGTGTTCAATCTGCGGACGGATTTTCAGGGATTCCTTCGACGCGATAACCAGATCGAACTGTGCCCGATCGGGCGGCTCGATTGACTCGAGAACCCACAGCACCAGAATCACGAAGATGCTGAGCACCACGGCTACGGCAAAGAGACCTGACCCAGCCGCCAGACCGACCGCCAGCGATACGAGCAGCACACCCGCGTCTTTCGGATCGTCAATCTGCGCCCGGTACCGGACCAGTCCGGCGGCGCCGGCGATCGCAAATGCCCGTGCGAGGCTGTCCGCAACGATGATCATGATCACTGCGCCCACAATGGCCATCAAGACTTGTGTCTGGACCACGTGCGACGACCGGCGAACGAGTGCGCGGCGGATCGGCCTGATCACCCCGAGCGCGCCACCGAGCAGGGCTGCAATCGGCAGTATCAGCAGCGCGTGCTCGAGCGAGACGAGCTGCGGCGGCAGCCCTTTCATCATCGGTGCGCTCCTATCGTCAGAGGCCACTGGCGCGGTGTTGTGGCGCCCGCCGTCAGAACGGTTTCGCTGAGGCGCCGGCCTTCTGCGATCTTCTGGTGCAGGCGCCCGATGAAGCGGTCCGCAATCGCCCGATCGTAGCCACCCGCGCGAAACGCATCGCTCCACTGCTGGTCGCTCAGCTGTCCGAGCCATTCAGTCGCCCACGCCACATCCGCCGGTGAGATGCGTTGTCTGATCAGTTCCTCATGCCAGCCGTGATAGTTGAACTGGACGAAGCCGTCTTTCACGCCGGTGATGAACGGCTCGCGTTCGAAGATATCGGGATCTCCGCGCTGTGGCGCAAGCCGGCCGGTCTCGCCCAACGCCGTGCCGAGATCGCGAACGACATACCAGCGCTCCACGCCGCCGCCATGCTTCTTCACCTCGTAGAGCGCGTTGTTCTCGTTCTTGATGTCCGAACTATCGAACATCATCAGCATCACCAGCAGTCCCTGGTACGGCCGCGTGCCGACGAACGGGTTCTGCTGCCACGACCATGTGCCGGCGTGCCTGATCGACTTCTCGTCCAGGCGAAAGCGGCCGCCTGGCTCCACGTGAATCCCTCGCGCGTCTTTCACCGATAAGGACCGAAGAAAGTAGACGGGAGGCTGGTGATAGCCGACCGCGGACAGCACGCGCGAGAGGGTGACCTCGATCGGTCCTTCGGCGCCCTGGTCGTTGTGCGGAGGTTGCTTGACGTGCCACTCTCGCCCGAGCGGGTCCGTCACCGTCACCCCTGGATTCGTCCCCTGCTGTTTTCGCTCCACGAACGTGTACGTCGCGTTCGGGTCCGGCGCCCGCTCGCCACCCCAAGGTCCTTGAAACAAATCGCGGCTCGCGAGGTCGTTGGGCCGCTGCCACAACTCCGCCATCGGCGCCTCCGACGGCGGCATCGTCGGTTCGACCTTCGGTGTGCAGAAAGGGTGGTACAACGCGATCATCAAGGGAAATAAGATGTACGAGGACGCGCGATTCACTGTCGTGTCCTTTCACGGAACGAACGGAACAACGGCCGAACGACCCGACGCCGGAGTCGATCGCTTGAATGGATCGGTCATCTTGAAGAACACACGCCATCCTTCGGTGCTGCGGCCGACGTCGAGGCGGACGAGGGTCGAAGTCGCGTTGTGCACGCGAAAGCCGACGCCGTAGGACGTTTTCAGATGCTTGAAATCGAGGTCGCCGGCGCGCGGCGCCACCTTGCCTGCGTCGACGAAGGCGGCCGCGTCGACATGAGCGAATAATGCCCAGCGCGATTCCGCGTTGAACGACTGCATGTTGTCGTCGTGAAATCGGTAGTCGTAGTACCCGCGCAGCGTGTTCTGCCCGCCGAGGCTCGGCTTGAGATAGAACGGCACAACGTCACCGCTGGACGTGTCCGAGAATACCTCCCAGCCGTGTAGCGCCACGATCCACTGCTTGCTGAAAAGCGGAATGTAGTGCGACGCTTCGATCTCGTAGCGCCGGAAGCTAACCGTGCCCGCGTCCCGGTCGGAATAGCTCGCGGCCGCGGCTCGATAGAGACCGCCGCTGGTCGGATGGCCCGCGTGATCGCGTGAATCGGCGGCGATTGACACGTCGCCGTGCAGAAACGACGGCTGCGTTGCGGTGCCCGGCGCTGAGGCTTCGGCAAAGAGATCGATGGTGTTCGGAACCGTCACGCTGCGGCCGGTCGCCGTCGACAGATTCGGCTGATGCATCCACCCGACGCGTCCGCTCACCGATAGCCACGGCGTCGCCCGGATCGTCGCGTAACCAAGCACGTCTGTGTCGTTCAACCGGTAGGCGCTGCGATCGTCCTTGCGCGAATCGGTGCCGAGCCCGAAGTAGTCGATCTGCAGCATGTCCTGATACATCGCCTGCGCGCCAAGGGTGAGTCGCTCGTGTGCGAGGTGGGGCAATTCGAATCGCGCCTGCGCCACCTTGTAGAAATTCCACGAAACCGCAGCCGACGCATCGACGAGCACCCGGCCGTCGAGCACGTGACGGCGGTATCCCGGTCCGGCGGAGATCCACCCAGCACCCGTGATCATGTTGCCCAACGCGGCGTACAGGCCGTCGTTGCCGCCGTCGGCATTCATGCTGGCGTCGGACGCATTGACCAATTTCCTCAAGAGCGTCGGTTCGGTGAGAAGGCCGGTCGGCGGCGGCGTGACCCAACCCGGCGGCAGACTCGACGCGTTGGCCTCCTGCGCGAACGCAGGACCGGGCGCTGCGAGCGTCGCCACAACGGCGAGAGAGAGAAGAGCGTTCTTGCCGATTCCACAGCGATCGCGAATGTTCATACGCACGGACGCGGATCCAAATTCACCGCCACGAGCGCGTGCGTTTTCAAATCAAGCGGAATCACCTGCCATTGCACGAGTTGAAGACGTTACGGCGCCCTCCGCACTCTCTCGATGAAAATCGAGAGAGTGCCGATCCCCCGGCTGGCCGACGACCGGCTGGCAGGCCCCGCGGGAACGCGGGCAAGCCGGTTCGAAGCCGATTGGTCCCTTAACGTCCCTTAACGTGTGTTCCCGTGACGAACCACTGGCACGCGGACGACGGTCACAACGCAGTGGAGGTCGCTTGCATATATGGATCGCGTCTTGGAAATCAAGTCGCCCGACGGGAGGAGCGTAAACGGCATCGAATGATTCATGGGGCGCTCGACGACCCAACGCAGCTGACAGAATGTGTCCGGCACCATGGCGAAAGGCTGCGAGGACGTCCGCGCTGCATTCGAATCAGGACACGCGTGTCGGTCGCACGCCAATCCCTCGATCATGGAAGATTAGCCGTCGTTTGCCCCGTTGCACAAAACGAATCGCTTGATTGGCCCGGATCTTGAGCGATGGTTCGCGGTCAGGATGACCACGACCACCATCACTCTCAACACGGTCAATATGCCGATTGCCTCGAGGCTGTGCGCGGCGCTCATTTGGAATGTCGCTGTGCAGGTCGGCGACAAGTACTCCAACCTGGATCGATCTTCACGAACCACGACGCATCGAACGGAAAAGGATTTCAGATGAACACCACGACGACATCCAAAGCCGCGTCCATGAACTCTGCGACGACGATCACCGACCATGAAATGGAGCAGGTTGAGCGTGCCAACACGACGGGACTACAACCCGTGGTGTTCGTCCACGGCCTCTGGCTGCTACCGAGCAGCTGGGACCGCTGGGCGACGATGTTCGAGGCGGCCGGATACACGGCGCTCACACCGGGCTGGCCGGACGACCCGGACACCGTCGACGAGGCAAACGCGCACCCTGAGGTATTCGCCCACAAGACCGTCGGGCAGATGGCGGACCATTTCGACCAGCTCGTGCGCGGATTGAAGGCGAAGCCGGCCGTGATCGGCCACTCGTTCGGCGGTCTGCTCGCGCAAATTCTCGCCGGCCGAGGGCTGGCTTTGGCAACCGTGGCGATCGATCCGGCCCCTTTCCAGGGCGTGCTTCCGTTGCCCTTCTCGGCGCTGAAATCCGCGTGGCCCGTCCTCGGCAGTCCGGCCAATCGGAATCGTGCAGTCCCGCTCACGTTCGACCAGTTCCGCTTCGGCTTCGCGAACGCGGTGAGCGAGGATGAAGCGAAGGACCTCCACAAGACCTTCGCTGTGCCAGCGTCTGGTGTGCCGCTCTTCCAGGCCGCGACCGCCAACGTGAACCCGTGGACGGAAGCAAGAGTTAACACCGAAAACCCAGACCGCGGGCCACTGTTGATCGTCTCCGGTGAGAAAGACAACACGGTCCCATGGGCGATTGCGAACGCATCGTTCAAGCGCCAGCGGCGAAATCCGGGTGTCACCGAGATCGTCAAGATGCCCAACCGCGGTCACGCGCTTGTCGTCGATAGCGGCTGGCGAGAGGTCGCCGACACCGCGCTCGCGTTCATCAAGCGTTTCGTCTAAACCCGCGATACGGAAGAGCACAATGACTACAGCCGGCGCGCAACGGGGCGATGACTCGCATCCGCGGGTGTGGCGCTGCGCGACCAGGCCTCCAACCGAGAATCCGGGCCACGCCGCTGGAGTGGTCGTCGACGACCACGCCTTCAAGATGATCGGTGTGCGCGTGGTTCGATCACGCTCCTTCTACTAGAAGTAACTAGTTGTTGACATGCAGAGAAACGTTAACCGAAGGGGATCACCGGCCTCTTGCCGGAGGAAAACGCTGGGTGCACGCGGGCAGGCCGTTCGTTGTCGACGGATTGATGAGAGATGGCTCGAGGGCGCCGGATGACGACGACCTCGTGCTCTGGCGACTCCCTGCTTAGCTTGAAAGGCCGCCATACGCTTCGCAATTGACGCGCTTACTGCTGAAGTACTTGATGAACGAACGCTACGGCGATGGAACCCTCGCCCACGGCCGAAGCGACTCGCTTGATATTGCCGCCGCGCACATCGCCCACCGCGAAGGCACCAGGACGGCTGGTTTCGAGCAGATGTGGCGGCCGTGTCAGCGGCCAGCGCGCGGCCGCCAGATCGTCCTGTGATAGGTCCGGACCGGCCTTGATGAATCCCTTTTCATCGAGCACGACGCACCGCCCAAGCCACTCGGTATTCGGCACGGCTCCCGTCATCAGGAATACGTGTCCGATGTCTCTGGTCTCGACGTCGCCGGCTCGGTCGTCCCGCCACTGAACACGTTCAATCAGCGTTCTGCGCCAGGACGGCCCATTCGGTCGCTCGCCTTGAAATAGCTTCTTGCGTGGGCGACGATCTCTGCCCCGGTCGGATGATCCGCTGTCTCGACGCCGACGATCTTGGATACAAGGGGGCGGTGATTCTCGTGCACGAACTTGAAGAATTCGTGCTTCGCTGAAGCGGGCCCGACAATGAGGACCGAGTCCACCCCATCGAGTCCTCGTGCGACGTCGTCAAAGAAATGCCGCGCATCATCCGGGTGCTCTCGCGGCTCCCCACGGCCTTTCGGATGGCGGTGAACATGGTGCTGCGGCGAGAGGATCCTGGACTCGTCTGCCGCGTCCGGATGGACGTGAAAGATGCGCGCTTCCTTGTGGTCGATCCAGACGACGACGTGCGTCATGATCTCATCCTGTCTGCAAACCCAATCGCGGATCTAAGAAATGGCCTCTGTTAGAGGCTCGGCGTTCTCGACGGCGCTGCGACCTCAAGACGCTGTGCGTGCTTCAGACAATATGGAGTCCAGGGCACGGCCTCGAGCCGTTGCTCTTCGATCGGTCCACCGTCGACGATGCACCTGCCGAACGTGCCATCCTCCACGCGGCCCAGCGCGTCGCGCACCTGTTGCAGCACATCCGAATTGTGTTCGGCTTCGGTAAATTCCTCTGACGCCACCTCGTCCGCGACGCTCGCGTCGCCAACGTCATGCGCCGAGTCGATGAATTCTCCCCGGCCCTGGTCGGCTTCCTGGCCAATCCGAGCGGACAGAGTTTTTTCGAGGTCGAGGAGGCGCTGCTTGTAGGGCTGAATGTTCATGATGTGTTCCCCGCAACGCTGCCAATGCAGCTGCGATTCACCAATTACTGCTTGTACCGCTCGACGACGGAGGGCGGACGCACCTTGGCCTCATTCGGATCCTGGCCGAACTCGCGCCGCGCGTCCCGTTGCCGCAGCAGATCCCAACACTGATCGAGCTCGATCTTGATGGCATCCAGCCGTACTTGATCGTGATCGGCCAGTGCGCCCTTCCCGTAGAGATGTTGCTCCTCGTGAACAAGACCTTCGATCTTCTTCAAGATGGAGTGATCGGTCGTCGATTCAGCCATATCAATCACCTCGCTGATTCGCCTCGGGGTATTTCTCCGTGTCGCTGTCGGGATTCGGATCCGTGGACGGCGGATCGCTCGCGGGAAACGACTGCTCGATGGTTTCGTCGAGTGCGGCTTCTCGGCGGAGCCGTTCCCGCTCTGATCGTGTAAGGCTGTGCAAAGCGGCAGCGGGTTCAACGGTCATGCACGCCTCGCAATGTCTTCCGATCATAGTTCGCTCTAGTGAAGAGAGGTTGAGAAGATGTGGTAAATCGCGTTCTGGGGCATATGGCACGTGAAGCTCATCTTCGCGACGTCAGCGACGAGCGGTTCTTGGGGTCGCCCCGGCCCACGCTTCGAAGCCCCACCACCCGTGGATGCGATGCTCCCCAGGCTGGATTCGGAACCGGCCCCCCTCCCTTGTCGCTCCCGTAGATTGGCAGCCGGTTGGCCGCGCTCAGTCCCACACCGTCGGGCGCTCAATCCCGAGCTTCTTCATCCGGAACTGAAGTGTGCTGCGGTTGATGCCCAGGCGCTGGGCCGCACCGCGCGGACCCGACAGAATCCACTGGGTCTCTTTCAGCGTCGCGAGAATGTGGGAGCGTTCCGCTTCCTCCAGAGTGCCGTGTGCCGCGTGTGTCTTCGGCGCTCCCATGCGCTCGTCGATTTCCGACACGGGCACATCCAGCCGTTCGCCGGCCGACCGGATGACTGCACGTTCAATCAGATTCTGTAGCTCGCGAATGTTCCCCGGCCAGGAATAGCGGACGAGGGCGTCCATCGCGGTCGATGGCATCCACGCGGTCTTCCGGCTCATGCGTCTGGCATAGTGGCGCGCGAAGTGCCTGACCAGCGGGGGAATGTCCTCCGGCCGTTCGCGCAGCGGCGGGACATGAATGGGAAACACGTTCAGTCGGTAGTACAGATCCGCGCGAAACCGCTTCGCTTCGACCATGTCGGGGAGATTCACGTTGGTGGCGGTCACCAACCGGGCCTGACTATGAAGCGTTCGAGAGCTACCCAGCCGTTCGAATTCTCGCTCTTGGACCACACGCAGCAGCTTGGGCTGAAGCTCGAGCGGGGCCTCACCGATCTCGTCGAGAAAGATCGTTCCCCGGCTGGCGAGCTCGAATCGTCCGACTCGTTGGGCAACGGCGCCCGTGAAGGCGCCTTTCTCGTGTCCAAAGAGCTCGCTCTCGAGGAGACCGGTGGGGATCGCCGCGCAGTTGCACTTCACGAAGGGATGCGCGCGACGTCCGCTCATGTTGTGCACGGCGCGGGCGATCAGCTCCTTCCCCGTCCCCGTCTCGCCGCAAATGAGGACGGTCGCATCGGTCGGCGCGACCATGTCGAGCTGTTCGAGAACGTTTTGCAGCGCCCGGCTCCTTCCCACAATCCCTTCGCCGATCAGGTCTGCAGCGACCGGATCCCCAAGAGGTATGGCCCCCACATCGGGCCCGCCACCTGAGGGTACGTGCGGGATGTGCGACTCGAATCGATCCGCTCCGGCAAGACTGACGATGTTCGTGCTCATGACGTGATCGCCTCGCCTTCATTCCGCGTATTGACGCCGCGAATAATGCCAGCGATTGCCAGCATGATCTTGGACATCTCTGCCGCGGCCAGAACGTTCTTGCTCAATTCCGTCGGGTACCGCCCTGAACATGAAATCGATCGGACTGGAGGGCTTGGCCGACAGAGCGTGCCATCGGCGCGACTTCACTGAATTGTTACTTGCACCCTCGTCCCAGATCATGCCGATCTTCAGCCTCATCAAGCGGCTGGCGCCGCCTTCACGACCAGATTGAATGCACACTCCCTGAAGGCTGTGCTCACGCCTCGGACGTAAGATGACGGGTTGACGAGCGTGGCTTCCATAGGGACGCTGTTCGATGGCGAGGTGCCTTTGCGGCGCGGTCCCGAAGATGATGTCCCGGTGCATCTCACGCGCGGCCGCGGCGCTTCGATGTGGTATGCGTTGATGACGGCTCCCAACCGCACGATGCGACGAAGGGGCGCGTCGTTACACACGC
>WNEY01004435.1_pt1 | contig 10685 bp, 9 predicted proteins | sample 5400531 | NCBI WGS metagenome assembly WNEY01 (sample SAMN13153338, study PRJNA577476) | soil metagenome | isolation source: 200 cm saprolite under Douglas fir tree site 1 | place: USA:California | collected 2015-04-18
GCTCGGGGACGCGGGCCCAGTACATGGTCAGCTCCTTGTCGGTGGCCGCGTTCAGCACCCCGCCCACCCCCTCGATCGCCTCGGCAATTTCTTTAGCGCCGGCATAACGGGCGGAGCCCTTAAAGAACATATGTTCCAGGAAGTGGGACACCCCGGCCAGCTTGTCCGACTCGTAGCGGGAACCCACCCGGAACATGACCGCCAGGCTGACCGACGGCCGGTCTTTGAGTTCGATGGTGATCAACCGGGCCCCGTTCTGGAGCGTCTCCAGGCGAAACGGAGGAGAACTCAGGGGCACCGAACCAGTATATCGTAGGAGTTTGGCCACGCCTGAATCCGACCCAAGCACACCCATGACTACTGATTCCACTGCTACGTCGGTTTATGACAGTCCAGAGGGGGTGGTCGCTCTTGACTGGCTCCCCGGTGAGCGCGGGTTTGTCGTGGTCGGGGCCGGGGCGCTGGCGCTGGCCGAGCGCCTGTTCGGGTCCGGCCTGGCGATCGGGATGGCGGCCCACCGACCCTGGAAGCCGGGCGCGCCCCACGCCCTGGTGATCCCGGTGACGCCGGAGCGGATCGAGATCCGCATCTCAGACCGCGAGCCCTGGGCCAGCATGCTAGCCGGGCACCTGGCTGAGCTCAGCGAGCCGGCATCATTCGGTCGGCGCCTGGCCCAAGCGATCTCCCGATTGGAGGCATGGCACGAGTCGGATACCGAGTCCGGGAGCGGACCCGAGGAGCTGGCTGCCGAATTGCTTGGGCTGCGCCGGCTGGCCCCCTCACCGGAATCGGGGCAAGCCATCGGCGATGCGGTCGAGGCCCTCGACGATGGGCTTCCGGTGGACGTGGTGGCGGCCGCGCTCTACCGGGCCCTGGGCCAGAAGACGGCGGGCTAGCCCGGGCTAGCTCTCGTCGGTAGGCGGCGGCTCCGGGGTCGGTCGCGGTTCGCCGAAGCGAACGCGTTCCCCGGACCGGGCGCGGTCTCCATACCGGGGCCGGTCGGCAAAGCTGCGTCGGGGGGTCGCCTCGGGGGCCGCCGGCGGCGGTGCGTCCGTGGGGCGGCGGCCGGCGGCGGCGGCCTCGGGCCAGATTACGACCCGCCGGTTGGGCTCTTCGCCCTGGCTCTCGGTGCGGATCCCGGGCTCGGCGTCCAGGGTGACGTGCACGATGCGCCGCTCGTAGGCCGGCATGGGATCCATCAGGACACGCTCGCCACTGCGGCGGGCGCGTTGGGCGAGCCGGAGGGCCATTTCCCGCACCGTCTCTTCGCGCCGCAGCCGATAACGTTCCACGTCCACGATCACCCGCCGCCGGTCGGTGCGACCCTCGTTGATGATCAGGTTGACCACGGCCTGAAACGAGCGCAGGGTCTCGCCCCGCCAGCCGATCAGCACGCCCAGGTCCTGGCCGGCAATGTCAATCGTCACCGGATCCTCAACGTTGCGCACGTACACCTGGGCGACGATCCCCATCTTGCCGAGCAGCTCCATCACCGCCAGGCGGGCGTTGCCCGCGTAGGTCTCCCGCAGGGTGACGCGGACTCGGGCCTGCGGAGCGTCCTCCAGGACTTCGACTTCCACGTTTTCGCGCGCCTCTTCCAACTCCTCGAGGGCGCGCTCGATGGCTTCGTCGACCGTGGCGCCGCTGGTCTCGATGCTCGTCGTCATGTCCTTGGTCCCCCTCCAGGCAATGTGAGCGACCCCCACCCGGTAATGAAGTATTGCTGGCCAATGGAAAAGAGGTTGCTGACCACCCAGTAGAGGGCCAGCGCCGCCGGAAAGTTAATGGCGAAGAACCCGATCATGACGGGCATGAAGAGGGTCATGGTCTGGGTGACCTGCGCCGTGGAGGGATCCTGTCCCGCCATGCCACCCGCCGGCGTCATCATCTTGGTCTGCACGAACGTGGTCAGCCCGGCCAGCACGGGCAGGATCAGCATGCCGATGGCGACCGCCAGGGCGGCGTGGCCAAACACGGACGATGGAGTGGCCGCCACGTTGGGGATCCACAGGAAGTGGTGGTCGTGCAGCCCGAGCGATTTCTGGGCACCGAAGATCACCCAGTACAGGGCGATCAGGATGGGAGCCTGGACCACGGCCGGCAGGCATCCGCTCATCTGCGACAAGGGATTGATGCCGTGCTCGCGGTACAGCGCCATCGTCTCCTGGTTGAGGCGCTGGGGGTCTTTCTTGTACTTCTTGCGCAGAGCCGCCATCTGGGGCGCGATCTTCCGCTGCTCGGCCTGGATCCGGCGGGAGGTGGCCAGCTGGAACTGGAAGATGGGCGAGAGCACCACCTTGATCCCCACCGTGAGGAGGACGATAGCGATCCCGAACGGGCCGATCGCCTGGGCCAGCGGGTTGCCGGATAGACCGGTGACGAGCCAGTGCAGCCCGGCCGAAATGGGAACGCCGAAGATCGTCCACCACACCTTCCAGACGGGGTGCCAGAGCTGCCCGATCGAGCTATCCAGCATCATGGAACCGGATCCCACCCGCCTTCATGGAAGGGATGGCACCGGCCGATTCGCCGGGCCGCCATCCACCACCCGCGCCGCCAGCCGTACTTCTGGATGGCCTCGTACCCGTACTGGGAGCACGTGGGCGTGAAGCGGCACCCGCTGATCAGGCCAAACAGGGGACCCACCGTGACCCGGTAGACCCGGATCAGGGCCAGGGAGGCCGCGGTCATGCCCCCACCGACTTGGCCCACAGCGCCTGGAGCTCGTCGCGCAGGCGTGCGGCATCGGCATCCACCGCCCGAGCCCGTGCCACTATCACCACATCCCGTCCCGCCTGGGTGCGCTCGGCCATGGGCCGAACGAGTTCCCGCAGGCGTCGCTTGATCCGATTGCGAACTACGGCGTTCCCCAGCTTGCGGCTGACCGCGAATCCGACCCGGGGATGGCCGAGACCATTATTACCCACAAACAAGGCCAGGTAAGCAGAGGAGGCGCTGGCCCGCCCGGCCAGGGCGCGATCGAATTCGCTACGCCGGACCAGTCGAGCCCGGCGCTTCACACATACCGGCGGGCGGTCGGCGTGAGGGCTTTGCGGCCCTTGAGCCGGCGAGACTTGAGGACGTTCTGGCCGCCCGGCGTCGCCATCCGGGCCCGAAACCCGTGGACGCGGCGCCGGTGTCGCTTTTTGGGTTGGAACGTTCGCTTCATGGTGAGGGACCCCCGGGTCGGACATTATACAGTCTGCCCGCGGCAGCCCCGAGTTGGATTCGGGTGCCATCGGCAGACGCGCCGCCATCGAGGCTAAGCCTGGCCTCGAGCACACCCCGCATTTCCCCTCCGGCGGTAGGTCCGCCTGCCCGAAACCTGTCGATTTCGCCTGCCCTTGTTCGACGAATCAGTACACGCAGGAATAGACGGGAGGAGAAATGCGGTTGAACAACGATGTGGCCCAGACGAACGAGGTCGATATCACCAGGAGAACCCGGTCCCGGCCGGTCCGATCGGCCGACTCGCGTTGGCTGGCGTTGATCATCCTGTGCACGGGCTTTCTGATGATCGTGCTCGACCAGACGATCGTGAACGTCGCTCTCCCCTCGATCAAGAGTGACCTCGGGTTCTCGCAGGCCGGACTGGCCTGGGTCGTCAATGCCTACCTGATCGCCTATGGCGGTCTCTTGCTCCTGGCCGGCCGGCTGGGCGACCTGGTCGGTCGGAAGCGGATCTTCCTGATCGGGCTGGCGATGTTCACCTCGGCCTCCCTGTTGTGTGGGCTGTCGGTCAGCCAGCCGATGCTGGTGGCGGCGCGGTTTATCCAGGGGATCGGCGGCGCGGTGAGCACCGCGGTCATCCTGGGAATGGTCGTGACCATGTTTCCGGAGCCCGGGGAGCGCGCGCGGGCGATCGGCGTCTTCAGTTTTGTCGCTTCCGCGGGGGCCTCCATCGGCCTGCTGGCCGGCGGGCTGATCACCCAGGCGGTCAGCTGGCATTGGATCTTCTTCGTCAACCTGCCGATCGGAGTCGCCATCGCCGTCCTGGCGGCACGGTGGCTCGAGTCCGACCGCGGGATCGGGCTGGGCAACGGCGCCGACGTGGTGGGCGCGTTCCTGGTCACGGCCGCCCTGATGCTGGGCGTTTATACGATCGTCGAGTCATCGACATACGGATTGGGTTCAGCGCACACACTCGGGTTCGGCGCGGTCGCGGTGGCGCTGCTGGCCGCCTTCGTCGTCCGTCAGGCGACGGCCCGCAACCCGCTGCTGCCGCTTCGCCTGTTTCGGTCGCGGAACTTCTCGGGTGCGAATGTGATCCAGGCCTCGATGGCGGCCGCCATGTTCGGGTTCTTCTTCCTTGGATCCCTCGACCTGCAGCGGGTGCTTCACTACGGCCCATTGGCGATTGGCCTCGCCTTTCTCCCGGTCGCCCTCGGGATGGGCGGTCTGTCGATCGGCGTGAGCGCCCGGCTGATCCTGCGGCTTGGCGCCCACACGGTGCTGCTGGCCGGGCTGGCCTTGATCACCGTCGCACTCGGCCTAGTCGCCGCAGGGCCGGTCCACGACGAGTACCTGCGGGATCTCTTCGTCCCGATGGCGCTCCTCGGGCTTGGCGCCGGGCTGGCCTTCCCGGCGCTGACCGTGCTGGCCATGGCGCGCACGACACCCAGCGACTCAGGGCTCGCCTCCGGACTGCTCAACACCACCGCCCAGGTCGGTGGCGCGCTCGGTCTCGCGGTCCTCGCCACGCTGTCCACGAGTCGGACCGGGCAGCTGCTCGCGCAGGGCCAGGGCACCGCGGCCGCGCTGAGTGGGGGTTTCCACTCGGCCTGGGCGATCGGCGCCGGGCTGGGGGTCGCCTCGCTGGTGCTGGCCGCCACCGTGCTCAAGCCCGCCGTCGAATCGGAAAGCTCGATCGACGAAGAAGACATTCCGGCCTAGACGGGACAGTCGTTTGAGAATCAGCGAAGAGTTGGGAGACCGGCCAGTCTGCCGACGCCACCGCGCCGTCGGCTCAGCACTTGTACGAAACTGTATTGCACCCGCCCGTGGGCTTTGCTATGATGCCGCTGCCCTGGAGAGCTGCGGCACTCTCTAATCACAACTTATGCACATGGGGGTGGGGACACTCCCTTAGGGTTCTCCACTTCTGGGGAACACCTGTGAATAAGTCTCGACCCAGCAAGCCGCCCATGGGCCAACGTTTCCGTCTTGCGCGGCCGCTGCCGCGCCAGGTCGGGCTCCGCTCTCCACTGAAGGCGTGGACCGTTGGTGGAGGAGCGCATGACCCCGGATCAGATTTGGCAAGCGGCGCAGGAAGAGCTCCGATTCCAGCTCAGTAAGCCCAGCTACGAGACCTGGCTCAAGAATGCTTCCCTGGTCGCCCAGGAGAAGAATGCCTTCCGGATCGGGGTCCCGACCAAGCTGGCCAAGGACTGGCTGGAAGACCGGTACTCCGCCGTGATCAAGGAAACCCTGTCCGCCCTGGTCAGCGGGGATGTCAGCGTCGCCTTCGAGGTGGTCGCAGGCAGCCGGGAGGCCAGAAGCCACGGCGCCGACACCGCCGTGGCGGTGGCGGAGGAGCCGCCGGTCGAGGAGGTGACGCTGGACGAGGCCTCCCAGCTCAACCCCAAGTTCCAGTTCCAGACCTTCGTGGTCGGCAACAACTCGCGCTTCGCCCATGCCGCCTGCCGGGCCGTCGCGGAATCACCGGCCAAGGCCTACAACCCCCTCTTCCTCTACGGGGGAGTCGGGCTGGGCAAGACTCACTTGATGCACGCCATCGGCCACGCGGTGCTGGAGAAGTACAAGCGGCGCAAGGTGGCCTACGTCACCAGCGAAAAGTTCATGAACGAGATGATCACGTCGATCCAGGAAGGGAAGATGACCGACTTCCGCACCCGGTATCGCACTGTCGACGTCCTGCTGATCGACGACATTGCCTTCCTGGCGGGCAAGGACCGCACCCAGGAAGAGTTCTTCCACACCTTCAACTCGCTGCACGAGCTGAACCGGCAGATCGTCATCTCCTCTGACCGGCCACCCAAGGAAATCCCCACCCTGGAGGACCGGCTGCGCTCCCGATTTGAGTGGGGCCTGATCGCGGACATCCAGCCGCCCGATTTTGAGACCCGGGTCGCCATCCTCAAATCCAAGATAGGGCCCTATACCAAGCTGGTGCCGGAGGATGTGCTGGCCTTCATGGCGCACAAGATTCAGCGGAACATCCGTGAGCTGGAAGGCGCGCTCATCCGGGTGGTGGCCCACGCCTCGCTCAACCACCAGCCGATCTCGCTGGAGTTGGCCACCAAGATCCTGCAAGACGTGATCCCATCGGCCGAGTCCAAGACCCTGTCCATGGACGCCATCTCGCGGACCGTGGCCAACTTCTACCACATCAGCCTCGAGGAAATGCGAGGCAAGCGCCGCGACAAGCACATCGTCTTTCCCCGCCAGGTGGCCATGTACCTGATCCGGGAGGAGACGGCGTCCTCCTTGCCAGCCATCGGCCAGGCCTTCGGCGGGCGCGACCACACGACCGTCTTGCATTCCTACGAGAAGATCTCGACCGAGGCCAAAGAGGATCCGCGGCTGCAGGCCGACCTGCGCAAAATCCGCGAGGTCCTGTATTCCCACTGACTGGTGTGGAGAAGGAACAGGTATGGACGTGGATAGCTTGAGTCGGACCCCGGCTGTGGACCGAATGCCACCAGAATGCACCCCCTTTCCCGCTATAATGAGGGCCGTTTTCAATACGAACGGAAGGGTTTTCCCCGCTGTGCACCGGCCTACGATTACGTCTATTCAGAAGAGAGCGTCTTCGTTGCCGTCAGCCGGTGTGGAGAAGGAGCAGCGATGAGGGTCACGTGCTCCACGCAGAACCTCGGACAGGGACTGCACATCGTCTCGCGAGCCGTCTCGTCGCGAACCACCCTGCCCATCCTGAACAACGTGCTGATGGAGGCCGGCCCAGGCAAGCTCCGGCTGACCGCCACCAACCTGGAAATCGGTATCAAGCAAGCCATCGATGCCGAGGTCCAGGAGGAGGGCAGCATCACGGTCCCGGCTCGGCTCCTCACCGATTACGTCTCGGCTAATCCGGATGTCTCTATTTCCATGACGCTGGACAAGAGGAACCAGTCTCTCAAACTCAAGAGCGAGCACTTCGACGCCGATATCCGGGGAATCGACCCGGCCGACTTCCCTCCGGTCCCCAGCGGCACGGAGGGCCGGAAGGTACAGCTGGCTCAGGCCGATCTGAAGGACGCCATTGAGCAGACCGTGATCGCGGCCTCATCGGACGAGGGGAGGCCCGTCCTCACCGGGGTGTACGCCCAACTGAACGGCGGGCACGTGACCTTCGCCGCCACCGATGGCCACCGGCTGGCGGTCAAGACCCTGGCCGTCCCGGCGGACGGGCAGCAACCGGACACCATGGTCATCCCGGCCCGGGCGCTGGCCGAGCTGAGTCGCATCCTCAAGGGCGGCAGCGAGCAGGTGGATCTGACGGTGGCCCCGCAGAAGAACCAGGTGTTCTTCAAGGCCGGCGACGTCGAGCTGATGAGCCGGTTGATCGAGGGGACTTATCCCAACTACAAGCAGGTCATTCCCAACGACACGACCACCACCATCACACTCAAGACCCAGGACCTGCTCACCACCACCCGGGTGGTGTCACTCTTTGCCCGTGACGCGGCCAACGTGGTCAAGTTCAAGGCCGAGGGCGGCAAGCTGACCCTAACCGCGAACACCAGCGAGGTGGGCCAGAATACCGCCGACGTGGAGGCGAAGATCGACGGCAACGACCTGCAGGTGGCCTTCAACGCCAAGTATGTGCTGGACGTGTTAGGAATCATCGGGGCCGACGAGGTGACCCTGGGCTTTACTGGTCCCCTCAACCCCGGCATGATCAAGCCGGTGGGGAAAGACGACTACCTCTACATCATCATGCCGGTCAGGGTCGCGATGTAGCCAGACCCACAACGGGTCGGGCTGAGCCCCAAGCCACCGGCGATGTTCCTCTCCAACATCTCCCTCTTCGATTTCCGCAACTACCGGGAACTGAACCTCCCCCTCGAGCGGTCGGTGACGGTTCTCACCGGCGGCAACGCCCAGGGGAAGACCAACCTGGTGGAAGCGGTGGCCCTGGCGGCGCTGGCCCGCTCGCCGCGCACCCAGCAAACCGCCGAGCTGATCCGCTTCGGCCAGCCGCAGGCGCGAGTGACGTGCCTGGTCCAGCGAGAGTCAGGCATGGAGGAGCTCGACATCCGGATCAGCGCCGGCGGCCGGCCCGAGCAAGCACGGACCAGCAAGCGGTTCCAGGTCAATGGCCGCGCCCGATCGGCCACGGACATGGTAGGGGAGCTGCGAGTGGTGCTCTTCTGGCCCGACGACCTGCAGCTGATCAAGGGACCGTCGGAGCTGCGGCGCCGTTTCTTGAACACGCTCCTCACCCAGCTGGAGCGCGACCATGCCCGGGCTCTGACCGACTATCAGCACCTGCTGGAGCAGCGCAACGCCCTCCTCAAGGCGATCCGAGAGGGAGCCCAGTCCCCGGCCAGCCTGGACTACTGGAGTGATGCGCTTGCCCGGGTGGGGGCGGCCATCATGGTCGAACGCCAGCGCCGGGTGCTGGAGCTCCAGCCCCTGGCGGCCGCCTTCCATCGCGAATTGACCGACGACCGGGAGCACCTGGAGCTGCTCTACCGCCCCAGCGGCGCCCGGGTGGGGGAAGCACCGCCGGATGCGGTGGCCGAGCAGTTGCGGACGGCCATGTCGCGCAGCCGGGACGAGGAGATTGGCCGTGGACAGACAGTTGTCGGACCGCAGCGCGATGATCTGGAAATGCGACTCGACAGCCGGGAATCCCGCCTGTACGCCAGCCAGGGGCAACAGCGGACCGCCATCCTCAGCCTGAAGCTGGCCGAGCTCCATTACCTGGCCGAGGCGACGGGGGAGCAGCCCGTCCTGCTGCTGGACGACGTGATGTCGGAGCTGGACCAGTCCCGGCGCGAGCGGCTGCTGGCCGCCCTGGAGCCGGGGCCGCAGGCCATGATCACGGCCGCCGACCTGCAGGATCTGCCGGGCAGCTTCCTGGAGCAGGCGGCCATCTTCCAGGTGGAGGCGGGGCGGGTGCATGCGTAGTCTCAAGGACGCCTTGCCGGGGACGCTGCGCGGACTGGGCATTGCCCGCCGGACGCGGGAGGCCCAGGCGCTGCTGCTCTGGGCCGAGGTGGTGGGTGAGCCACTCGCCTCTGAGACCGAAGCCCTGCAGCTGCGCGGGAGCACCCTCTGGGTCCGGACGAGCAGCGCGCCCCTGGCCCACCAGCTGCATATCGAGAAGCCCCGTTTGCTTCAGCTCCTGAACGACCGGATCGGCACCACCGCGGTCCGCGACATCCGGTTCCGGCAAGGGATGCCCGGCCGATGAGCCAGCTGGCCGCCCCGGCGCTGAACCAGGCCCAGGAAACGGCGGTGGCGCACGGCAGCGGGCCCCTGCTGATCATCGCCGGCGCCGGCACGGGCAAGACCCGCGTGCTGGTCGAGCGCTACCGCCGATTGCGGAATGAAGGGGTGCCGGCGGAGGCGATCCTGCTGCTCACCTTCACCGACAAGGCCGCCCGCGAGCTACTGGACCGGATCGAACTGCTGGATCCCGCTCCCACCGCGGAGCGGTGGGTGACCACCTATCACGCCTTTGCCCAACGCCTGCTGCAGGACGATGGCTGGGTGGCCGGGGTGCCGCGGCCCTTCCATATCGTGTCCCAGGTCCGCCGGTGGGAGCTGATGCGCGATGTTCTGCTGGAGGTCCGACCGGCCAGCCTCTTTCACCCGCAGCGTCCCTACGAGCAGATCGCGGACCTGTTGAAACTGATCGAGCGGGCCAAGCAGGAGATGATCGGCCCCGAAGCGTTCCTCCAGTGGGCGGCCGATCAGGCCCAGGCGGAAGATCCGGTCGTGCAACGGCAGCAAGACGCGGCGGCCGTCTATGCCCGCTACCAGGCGACCATGCTGGCCGGCTCGGCGATGGATTTCGACGACACCATCTTCTACAGCGTGCGGTTGCTCCAGGAGTACCCGGCCGTGCTGGCGCGCCAGGCGGGGCGCTTCGCCTACCTGATGGTGGACGAGTTTCAGGACACCAACCTGGCCCAGAGCCGGCTCCTCGAACTGCTGGCGTCCAGCCACCGCAACCTGGTGGTGGTGGGGGACGACGATCAATCGATCTACAAGTTTCGGGGGGCCTCGGTCGCCAACCTCCAGCGGTTTCAGCGGATCTTTCCGGAGGCGGCCGTGGTCCGGCTGGAAGAGAATTATCGGAGCCGGAGCCCGGTGCTGCGGGCGGCGGCCCGATTGATCGCCGTCGATGCCGGCCGGCTGCCCAAGTCCCTGCTCCCCACCCGCGGCGAGGGGCCGCCACTGACGGTGATCGAGGCCAGCGGTGTGCTGGACGAGGCCGACGGGGTGGCCACCTATGTCAAAGATGCCATCGACGGTGGCCGCCACAAGCCGAGCCAGATCGCCATCCTGCTGCGCGCCAACGCCCATCTCCAGAATTTCGCCCGGGCCCTGCAGCGGCGCGGTGTCGCCTACCAGATCAGCGGTGGCCGCGGCTTTTATCAGCAGCCGGAAATCAAGGACTGCATCGCCTTCCTGCGATCCGTCGAGTCGCCTGACGACCCGGTCTCGCTCTTACGGCTGCTCAGCCTGCCGCGGTACATGGACGATCCGCT
>WNEY01004436.1_pt1 | contig 10684 bp, 7 predicted proteins | sample 5400531 | NCBI WGS metagenome assembly WNEY01 (sample SAMN13153338, study PRJNA577476) | soil metagenome | isolation source: 200 cm saprolite under Douglas fir tree site 1 | place: USA:California | collected 2015-04-18
TATGACACGGAGCTGCTCTCAACGATCAACCAGCCCTGCGTGCGGTGCGAGTGGGTGAACTCCCAGAAGAGGCGAGACTTGCCTACACCGGGCTCGCCGACAACGGCCACGACCTGGCCGTGCCCGGTGCCGGCGCGCTCCAGGGCTTGGCGGAGCTGCTCCAGCTCCGGGTCGCGCCCGACGAAGCGCGTGAGGCCGCGGGCGGCCGCCGCCTGCAGCCGCGAGCGCACGGTGCCCGCGCCGACGACCTCAAAGACCTCGAGCGGGGCTTCCAAGCCTTTGATCGGCCGCTCCCCGAGCGGCTTCACCGCCACGTACCCTTCCGCCAGATTCAACGTCTCGGGCGAGATGAGGATGGACCCCGGCATGGCCATCTGCTCCAGGCGCGCCGCCAGGTGAGTCGTCTGGCCGACGGCCGTGTAATCCATGTGGAGATCGCTGCCGATGGAGCGGACCACCACCTCGCCCGAGTTGAGGCCGACGCGGATTTGAAGGGGTACTCCCTGGGTTCGATGGACCTCCTCGGCATATCGCTTCACGGTCTCCTGCATCCGGAGGGCTGCATAGCAGGCCCGCACAGCGTGATCCTCGTGGGCGAGCGGCGCGCCGAAGAGCGCCATGATCCCGTCACCCATCACCTGATTCACCGTGCCCTCGTAGCGGTGGACGGCCTCCATCATGCGCTCAAGCACCGGATCGAGGAGCTTCCGCGCCTCCTCGGGGTCCCGGTCGGCCAGCAATTCCATTGAGCCCTTAAGGTCAGCGAAGAGGATGGAGACCTGCTTCCGCTCACCCTCGAGCGCGCTCTTGGAGGTAAGGATCTTCTCGGCAAGGTGTTTGGGAGTGTAGGAGTCTGGGGAGGCAAAGCGGGGTTGCGCTCCACCGGCCGCTACCGGGTATGCGCATTCAGGGCAGAATTTTGCCGTCGGTGAGAGCGGGGCGCTGCAGTTCGAGCAGACCCGAGAGAGCGGAGTGGCGCACTCTTCGCAGAACTTGGCCTGCGGGCGGTTCTCATACTGGCACCGGGGACACTTCATGCCAGGAGCCTCCCAATGGGGCGCCCATCAATCTGGGCGATGGTCGACCGAGGGTAGCCTTTCGCGCCGGGCGTCGTCAACTTGGGCTGGCCGTCACTGCGAGACAGGTCGATTAGGGGCACACCCCAGCCACAAACATTCCCTTTTGGCCACCGATTCTAACTGCGGCAAACCCCTCGTGTAGATAGGCAGTTGTGCCTCGCATTTTCGTAGGTTTTTGGAGCTCCGGGGTCCTTAGGGACCTGGGGACTCGCCAGGCAATGCCAGCGTTCAGGAAACCTCCACGTGTCGGCTGCGCCGCAGGAGTGGAGTTACGAGGACTTGACGGACGCCGCCGGACCGTTCAAGAACGACTTGATTCCTGGACGTCGCGAGGCCCGAAACTGTTAGCTGCCGCTTGGGCGGGCAATCACCAAAGCGACTCGCTCCAGCTTCAAGGCGACCGCCGTCTGACCGCCGATTCCGCCTGATCTAGGTCCTCAACCGATCGAACCTGTCAGGGCTCTGACAGAATGTCACATCCCTGACGACAGTCGGACCATAACACCCCAATTTCTTTGGCGGGTCCTAGTGGTCTGCTTCTTGCGTACCCGAGGAATCGTAACTAGCGCGACCAACGAGCCAACGAAGAAATCACAACTTCCCGAACGAACCGAACATGAAGAGGAAACGGAAGCACTACCTGACCACCGGAGAGGTCGCCCAGGTATTCGAGGTCTCCGCCACAGCTGTCAAGACGTGGATTCAGCAAGGCAAGCTGCGCGCCGTGCGCACGCCGGGAGGACATTTCCGGATCGCGACGCAAGACTTCCAACGCTTCCGGAAGGCGCATGGATTCTAGCGCGATCTCAACGAACCGATTTCAGTCCCTTGCGCAGCGACCACGCGGGAGCGGTGCGCTCGTGAAGGGCGCACCGCGGTTCTTACTGGTCGGCCCCTACGATCCGACCGGGGGTGAGTACACTTTTCTCGCGCCTCCACTCGGCGTCTGGCGTCTCGCTGGAGTTGTCTCGGAGGCCAGGCTTCCTGTCGATATCTGTGATCCCACTTGTTGTGAGGGCGCGCTCGAGGCAGCCCTGAAGGCGGTGCTCCTTACGCAGCCGTGGGATGTGGTCGGATTTCCGACAACCGGCATGACCCTGCGAGTATGGGGCGGGAAACGCTCTTAGTGGTCGACGACGAGCCCAACAACGTGGACCTCATCCGCGAGCTCGCGGAGGCGGGTCTGCCCCTTGAGTTCGTCTCCGCCAGCAACGGCATGAGGCGGTGGTGAGAGCCCACGAGCTGGGTCCGGACCTCATCCTCATGGACCTCAAGATGCCGGTCCTTGATGGATGGGAGGCCACGCGGAGGCTCAAGGCGGACCCCGCCACGACGCGCATCCCGGTGATCGCACTGACGGCCGAGATTCTTTGCCACTTCACAGGGCTAGCAGCCTCAGCGAGATCCCAAAGTCTACTTCAGCACTGTAGCGGCGGCTCAAATGGAGCTGCCTGAGAGATTGAATCAGGAACGCTGATGGCAAGCACGCCTGATCTTGCACGGGGGACACCAGGGCGTGGGACCCAGTGGGCCATCGCCGCTGTCTTGGCCGGCCTCCTGGTCACCCTCGTGGTGACGGGCTACTTCTTTAACCAAGCCATCAGGCTCGAGGAGGCCCAGAGCCTCGCCGAAAGCGAGGCCATCGCCCGCAGCGTTGCTGCGTTCGTCCAGGCCAGGGAGGAGGGCTACCTAAACAATCTCCAGGCCTATGCTGGGCGGTTTCGCTTCCGGGAAGCGGTCGAGCGGCAGGATCGGGCCGAAGCCCTGGTGCACCTCCGGCAGATTCACGAGTTCTATCCTGAGATGGACGGGGCCTTTCTGGCCGATCCTGGCGGAGTGCTCTGGGCGAGATTCCCGGAAGCGCCCGAGCTATATGGAAAGAGCTTCGCCGATCGCGACTGGTACCGGGGCGTGAGCCGGGCGTGGCGTCCCTATATGTCGGATGTATTCGTGGGCGCGGCTACCGGGGAGCCAGCCATCGCTCTGGCAGTGCCGATCCGGGACCCGAATGGGACAGTCATCGGGATCATCGGCTCCAGCCAGCGCCTTGAAGTGATCCGTCAATGGCTCCTGCCGATCAAGGTTCCCGGGGGCGGTCTCTACATCGTGGATCGGAAGGGTCAGTTCGTGTTCCACGCGACCCTGACGGGGCCCGAGCACCTTTCCGACTATGCCCGGGTGCCGATTGTCGGGCGCCTGCTACGCGGCGAGGAAGGAGTGGTCGAGGGGGAGAACCCGGTGGAGAAGGACGTCCGGCTGTCAGCCTACCGCCAGCTCCCTTTCCTTGGCTGGGGGCTCGTGGCTTACCAAAGCAGGAACTTTGCCCTTCAGCGAATGCGCACGCTCATCCTGGCTTCCGGTGCGGCGGGACTCGCTCTCACGCTTGCCCTCGTGCTCCTTGGTGCCGTCGCGCTCCGGAGCCAGCGCCGGGTCGTGGCCATGTTCGCCGAGCGAAATCGTTCGACCGACGCGCTGCGCGAGGCCCACGCCTTCCTCGATTCCATGCTCGAGAACATCCCGAACATGATCTTCGTCAAGGACGCCAAGGAATTGAGATTTGTGCGCTTCAACAAAGCGGGCGAGGACCTGCTGGGGTATTCGCGAGAGGATCTGATAGGCAAGAATGACTATGATTTTTTCCCCGCATCTGAAGCCGAGTTCTTCACGAGCCGGGATCGCGACGTGTTGAATGGTCGAACGCTCGTGGATATTCCAGAAGAGCCGATCCATACAGCGCATAAGGGCCCGCGGATCCTGCATACGAAGAAGATTCCGATTCTGGACGAAGAGGGCCGACCCCGGTTTCTCTTGGGCATTTCAGATGACATCACCGAGCGCAAGGAAGCCGAAGAGGCGCTGCGGAAAGCCAAGCAGGAAGCAGAGCGTGCGAACCAAGCCAAGAGCGAGTTCCTCTCGCGCATGAGCCACGAGCTGCGGACCCCCCTGAACGCCGTGTTGGGGTTCGCGCAGCTGCTGGAGATAGAAGCGCTGACGGCGGAGCAACGCGAGAGCGTGGAGCACATCCTGAAGGGTGGGCGCCACCTGCTCGGGCTCATCGACGAAGTACTGGACATCAGCCGCATCGAATCGGGTCGCCTGTCCATCTCGCTGGAGCCGGTCCTGCTGAACGACGTGATACGGGAGGCCCTCGACCTGATCCATCCCCTGGCCGCCAGGTGGAACGTCCGACTAGACGGGCGGCCGTCCGAGTCGGACGATTTCTATGTCCTGGCGGACCGCCAGCGGCTCAAACAGGTGCTCCTGAACTTCCTGTCCAACGCCGCCAAGTTCAATCGCCCCGGGGGAAAGGTGAGCGTCTCTGTGGAAGACGCTCCCGGAGACCGCCTCCGCGTGAATGTCACCGACACGGGCCCGGGCATCCCGCCAGAGAAGATGGGGCGGCTCTTCACACCGTTCGATCGCCTTGGGGCCGAGGAGAGGGGCGTGGAGGGCACGGGACTTGGCCTCGCCCTGAGCAAGCGCCTCGTGGAGGTGATGGGCGGGGCCGTCGGGGTGGAAAGCGCGGCCGGTCAGGGGAGCACCTTCTGGGTGGAGCTCGCTCGCGTCGAAAGCCCGGCGGCCGGGGTTGACCTTCCCGCGGCCGCGCCGGCCCAGACTCACGGCACTCCGGGCACGGTGCTCTGTATCGAGGATAACCTGCCCAACCTCCGGCTCGTCGAGCGCCTCCTGGCGCACCGACCCGAGGTGAAGCTTCTCTCCGCCCTGCAGGGGGGCCTGGGGCTCGAGCTGGCCAGAGAGCACCGCCCCGGCCTGATCCTGTTAGACCTCCAGTTGCCCGATATCCCTGGGGCCGAAGTGCTGCAGCGGCTTCAGCATGACCCCCGAACCCGCCAGATCCCCGTGGTGATAGTCAGCGCCGACGCCACCCCCGGCCAGATCAAACGGCTCCGGTCCGCCGGGGCGCGAGAGTTCCTGACCAAGCCTCTGGACGTCAAGCGGTTCCTTCAGCTCCTCGACGAGATCTTGAACGAAGGAGACCGTTAAGGGATGCTGGAGGAGACACTCAACCGCGCAAGGATCCTGATCGTGGACGACGAGTTGTCCAACGTTCGCCTCCTCGAGCGACTCCTGGACCGCGCAGGCTATACACACCTCAAGAGCACGACCGACCCCCGCCAGATCCTGCCGCTGTTTAGCGAGTTCACGCCTGACCTCATCCTGCTAGACCTGAACATGCCCCGGCTCGACGGCTTTGCCGTCATGGAACAGCTCCAGCCGCTCATCCCCACGGGAACCTATCTTCCCATCCTGGTCCTGACCGCCGACGTCACCCCGGAGGCCAAGGGGCGGGCCCTCGGCGCCGGAGCCAAGGACTTCGTGACCAAACCCTTCGACATGACCGAAGTGCTCCTGCGCATCAAAAATCTGCTCGAGACCCGGTTCCTGCACCTGGAACTTCAGACTCAGAACGAGCATCTGGAGGAAGAAGTGCGCGAGCGCACCCAGCGGCTCCTTCAAACCGAGAAGGTAGCCGCCATGGGTGAGCTTCTGGCGGGCGTGGCCCATGAGCTGAATAATCCCCTGTCTGTCGTCGTCGGTCGGGTCGCACTCCTTCGCAGCCAGCTGTCCGGGAGTCCCGCGGCCGCGCAGCTCGAGAAGGTGGGGCAGGCGGCCGACCGCTGTGCCCGCATTGTGCGGAATTTCCTCGCGCTGGCACGCCAGCACCCGCCGGAACGTCGGAACGTACATCTGAATGACGTGGTACGCGAGGCGCTGGATCTGGTCGCCTACCCGCTGCGAGTTGACGGAATAGGGGTGACGCTCGAGCTGGCAGAGGACTTGCCAGCCATCTGGGCCGACCCGCACCAGCTGCACCAAGTGGTGGTGAATCTCGTCACGAATGCCCATCACGCGATGCGCGAGACGGAGCCGCCGCGACAGTTGACAGTCACGACGCGGGCAGGCTCCTCCGGGACCCGCGTCAGCCTCGCGATTGCCGACACTGGCCCAGGCATCCCGGCCGACATTCGAGCGAGGATCTTCGAACCATTCTTCACAACCAAGTCTGCTGGGCAGGGGACCGGCCTGGGGTTGTCCTTGTGCCAGGGCATTGTCGAAACACACGATGGAAGTATCGGTGTCGAGAGCGAGGCCGACAGGGGGACCGTGTTCACGATTCTGCTTCCGGTCGACCCAAGAGAGCAGGAGTCGGAGGCCACGGTCCCGGAGCCCGTGCGGTCGGGCCTCCCGAAGCGGGTTCTGGTCGTCGATGACGAGCCGGATGTCGTAGACCTGTTAGCCGACATGCTGGCTGTCGATGGCCACCGAGTCGAAAAGGCCCCGAACGGGGCCATCGCTCTGCAGAAACTCGAGGAAGGCGCATATGATGTGATACTGAGCGATCTCCGCATGCCCGAACTTGACGGGCCGGGTCTTCATCGCGCGGTCGAGCGCCGTGACGTCAGGCTCGCTCGGCGGTTCATCTTCATGTCGGGTGACACGCTGAATTCGCAGACCAGAGAGTTTCTAGAGAGGGTCGGGGCTCCGATGGTGACGAAGCCGTTCGACCCGGACGAGGTGCGGCGAGTGGTCTACAGAGTCTCCGACGAATAAATTCCGAAGCCCTCTGGAGATCCGCGGCCGCCCTCTCAAGCCTGAGACACGGGTTTCAGGCGGTGACCTCGAACCGGAACGCCAGCGACCTATTTGCCTGCAAGTAGTTGGGGCCCGTGCAATCACTGAAGGCGCATCGACAAGCCAGAAACCGGCTCAGCTGGCTGCGCTGGCGATGTCTCCGCTGCATCCCGTACAACACCAAGTTGTTATGAGAGCTGCGCGGATTGGATGGGTAGGTAGTACGCGGCGCCAACGGCAAGAGCGTCAGCGCTGGGTCCGCTTCTACAATGCGGGCAGTTCTCCGTCCACGAATCGAGTCGTTTGTGAACGACTCGCCTGCGTCCCGTAAGTCCTCACAACGCCACCCGTGCGGCGCAGCCAACACGTGGATGTTTTCTGAACGCCGGGATTCCCTACCTAGCCCCAGGCCCTAAGGGCTCCAAAATCCCCACCGATACGCCGGCTGGAACCCCGCTCCCGACAAGGGCCTTCCTGCGGCTAGAATCGGTTGTCAAAAGGAAACGTTTCTGACCCTACGTAAAGCAAGGATGTTGATCATTAAGAGAGGTGGCGCGGGGCGCGCGCTTCAGAGAGGTTCTTGACCGCGCCGACCCCTCTAAATCGGAATTTCCACGACACCTGGGTGGGACTCCTGAAGCGTGCCGGGCTCACCCATCGACCGTTTCATTGCCTCCGCCATTCCTTCGCGAGCCACGCCCTTCGGGCTGGGGTCCGCCCCGAGCTGGTCCAGCGCTGGCTCGGACACGCGCAGCTGAGCATGACGCTCGACACGTATCGTGAATTCGTCCCGGATCACGCGAGCGACGTCGTGGACGCGGCCAAGCTCGGCGGGCTGCTGCACTAGTGATCGACCTACCTCCGACGACGGCGTCATCACTCGAACGGCAGTGTCGGCGGTGCGGCTCAACTGAGGTCGTCGAGTCCGAAACCATCCCAGGGCCAGTGTGCGCGGCCTGCGCAGCCATCTGGACGCTCAAGGCGATCCTGGGCGAAGGTGGTCCGAGCCACGGTGAATGAACCTTCACACCGTATTGCTCTGAGATCTGGAGGTGAGCATATCGCGACTTCGGCACTTAGCCCTTAACATCAAAATCTAAAGTCGTTCAGGCGACTGAACTAGCACAGAAGGAATACACGATTACCGCGCGTTTTAGCCTGAATCTACTAAATGGGCATGATCGAGGAGCTGAAGATCAGTCACACGTCCCGTCGGCTGGCGATGATCGCGCAGGCGTTCGGCGACGCCGGCGCGCGAACTACCGCGCGCTCCAAGGAGGGGTCGGGAATCTCGGCTTGCCCGCCGCGACTTCGTCCGGCCAGAGGATCACCTGCTTGCCGTCCTGCCACTGCGTCGTCACTGCCTTTTGGGCGATCTGGAATCCGCGTTCGTCGATCGCGAAGTCGCCGAGGATCGTCTTCGTCTTTAGCTTGAGCAACGTCTCGCGCAGCTTGTCGGAGTCGATGCTCCCTGCCCGCCGTGCCGCCTCGGCAAACAGCTGACAGCCGGCGTAGGCATTCGCCGACTGAAGCGCAGGAGCGCGGTTGAATTCCTTCTCGTACGCGGTGACGAACTCGCGGTTGCCAGGGTAGGGAAGCGAAGGCTCCCAGAAGGTGGCGCTGTAGACGAACTCCGCCGATTTCTCGAGGCGCTTCTGATAATCGGGCAGTCCCCCATACGGCAGGCTGCTGAACATCTTCACGTTGAGGTCCACGTCGCGCATCTGGCGCGTGATCGCGACAAGGTCGCCGAACAACTGTGCGGCGATCACAAAAGCATCGGGTTTGGCTGCCTTGACGCGGTTCAACAGCGGCGAGAAATCCGTCGTTCCCTTCGGGTACGTCTCGGAGAAGACGACGTCCAGATTTTTCTTCCTGGCGAGCTCGCCGGCGCCTTTGGCCGCCGCCTTCGCGACGAGCCCGTCTTCGTTCAACACCGCGATGGTCTTGAGCCCGGAGCGCGCCGCCAGATCGAGGAAGCCCTCGGGGGTGAGCTCGACGGACGAGATGACCATGATCAGGTGTTGCCGTCCCTTCTCCCACAGCGACGTCGTCCCCGCCAGCGGCGCGATGAGCAGCTTGCGGTGTTTTTCGGTGATGTCGGCCACCGCGTCGGTGATGGGTGAGGAATACGGACCGAGCACTGCATCCACGCGATCCTCCGCGATCAGCTTCTCGTACACGCCGATCGCCGCCTTTTCATCGGAGCGATCGTCGCGGATCACGAACTCGATCGGACGGCCAAGCACTCCGCCTTGTGCATTCACATGCTTCTGGCAGAGCTGGTAGCCGTCACGCGCGTAGCCGCCCTGCAGGGCGTACTTTCCAGTGAGCGCCATCGAGACGCCGATCCGGATCGGCTGCTGGGCCAGGGCGAGCCATGGCACGCCGATCACGAGCGCGCTGAAAAGGGTGAGGGCCAGGCCGTGCACCTTGTGGAATCTCATGGCGGACTTCCTTTCAGCTAAAGACTTACTGTGTGGACTGTGGTGGGCGCCGCCCCAACGCGCGATACACTTCCTGGACCTGGTCGGCATTAAGGAAACTGCGGCGAAGACCGGGAGTCGTGAGTTTGCTTGTGATGGCCTCGATCGTCCGAGCTGCCTCCATATATTGTCGTTCGGCGTCCCTGTCCCGGCCTAGACGAACGAACAGTTTTCCCAAACCCTTCCTCCCCATCCACAGCTCGCGTGGAGTCCCGAGAGTGTCAGCGAGGTGGACCGATGCCATCAGCGGCTCCAGCGCTTCTTCGAGCCTGCCGCAGGCCGCCAATGATTCCGCCTGCAGCCACTGGGCGCGTGCCATGTGCTTTGGGCGGCCGCACTGCGACGCCATCGTGAGCGATTCCGTGGCGTATCTCCATGCCTCCTCGGGCCGGCCTTCCACCAACTCCAGCTCCCCACGAGCGCGCAGGAAGGGAATCTCCCACGTCCAACGGCCCCAGGGATCGAGCTCCAAGAGCTCCCGCGCCCGGTCGAATGCGCTCCGCGCCCGCTCGTGGTCGTCTCGGTAGAGATGAGCCAATCCAAGCTTCACAAGCGCGTGACCCCGAGGTTCCGGCCACCGCCAGAGTCGTTTGGCTACGTCATCGCCTTCTTCGTTCAGCCGGATCGCTTCTCCGAGATCGTAGACGTCGAGGTAGACCCCAGCCAGGCAGTTCGGCACGCGGACGATGTAAAGCTTGTCGCCTGCGGCCTCGGCATACGCCCCGAGCTCCTGGTACCATCGCAGCGCTTCCTCGTACGCTCCCTTGGCGAGGTGCGCATGGCCCAAGACATATAGGGCCAGTCCCAACAGGTACCCCGAGTGCTCCTGCCGGGCCAGTTCAACTCCCTCCCTCAAGCAGGTGATGGCACGATCGAGCTCCCCTCGGAACTGGAGAACACGGCCGGCGAAGGTCAGGGTCTGCGCACGCAGACGTGGGTCTCCGATTCCCTCGGACAGCCGGAGCGCTTCCTCGATGTCAGCAGTCGCCTGGATCAACTCCCCATCGGCTATCGAGGTCTCCGCTCGCATCCCGAGGCATCCCGCCTCCGAGGCGCGATCCCCAATCTCACGTGCGATGGCGAGCGCTTCATTCACCGATTGACGGGCGGGTTCAGCCTTATGGTTCCAATGATAGACTCCGCTCAGTCCGACCAGGAACTCGATCTCACGCTTTCGGGCCCCGATTCGGCGGACCAGCTCGAGCGCCTGCTGGTACTCGGCCACCGCGGCATCGTACTCGGCCAGGATATTCAGAACCAAGGCGTGCTTGGCATGCAACGTGGCCAGGGCGCTCGGATCCAGGAGAGTGGGGGCCTTCTCAGTGGCCTCGAGCGCCCGGAGGTAGTGCCGCCGGGCCTCATGGTTGGCGAACGCGTGAGCGGCCCGATCGCCAGCCAGGAGGCTGTAGGTGACGGTCTTCCCCCACTCCTCTCCCTGGGCGAAGTGATGGGCCAGTTCCTCGTAATGTTCGGCGAGCCGATCAGGGTAAAGCTCCTCGATTGCGGCGCCGACGGCGCGATGCA
>WNEY01004438.1_pt1 | contig 10681 bp, 9 predicted proteins | sample 5400531 | NCBI WGS metagenome assembly WNEY01 (sample SAMN13153338, study PRJNA577476) | soil metagenome | isolation source: 200 cm saprolite under Douglas fir tree site 1 | place: USA:California | collected 2015-04-18
CCGTTCTGCAGCAGCTCTTCCGACTCGCGCTGCCCCTCGGCGAGCGCGCTGCGCGCCCGCTCGATGTAGGCACGCGCCCGGGCGTGGCTCCGGTCGAGAAACAGCGCGCGCGTCCACACATTGATGGCGAGCTCGTAGCGGGCGGCGAAGTAGTGGTCGAGGCCGACGAGCAGGAGCTGCTCGATTTTCGCGTCGCGATCCGATCCGGACGCCGTGTCGTGCGTGCGTGAACCGTCGGTACGAAACGGATCGGACATAAGGACTATCGCGAGCGGCGGCGATTATAGCATCGGGATGGCGGAAGCACAGCGCCGCGCGCTAAGATCGGGCGCCATCATGCTCATCGAGTGCGTGCCGAACATCAGCGAAGGGCGGCGGCCCGGGATCGTCGCGGCGATCGCAGACGCGATCCGCGCCGTCGCGGGCGTCCGCCTCCTCGACTCCTCCTCGGACGCCTCGCACAATCGATCGGTCTTCACGTTCGCCGGCGACGCCACCGGCGTCGAGCAGGCTGTGCTGGCGGTGTTCGAACGCGCCGTCGCCGATATCGATCTGCGCACCCACCGCGGTGAGCATCCACGCCTCGGCGCCGTCGACGTCGTCCCCTTCGTGCCAATCGAAGGCGTGACGATGGCGGAGTGCGTGGCGCTGGCGAAAAAGGTCGGCGCCTCGGTCGCGGACCGTTTCAGGGTGCCGGTCTATCTCTACGAAGAGGCTTCGAGTAATCCGGCTCGCAAGAATCTGGAAGACATCCGGCGCGGTCAATTCGAAGCGCTCGCCGCCAAGATGGTGACGGCAGGCTGGGCGCCCGACTTCGGTCCGGCGACACCGCACCCGAGCGCCGGGGCGTGTGTCGTCGGCGCACGCATGCCGCTCATCGCGTACAACATCAACCTCGGCACCAACCGGCTCGAGGTGGCGAAGAAGATCGCGGCCGCGATTCGCCAGAGCGGCGGCGGGTACCAGTTCGTCAAGGCGATGGGCATCACGCTCGAAAGCCGCGGCATCGTCCAGGTCTCGATGAACTTGACGAACTACGAGAAGACCCCCCTCTTCCGGGTGTTCGAAACGGTCAAGCGCGAGGCGGAGCGCTACGGCGTGGCGATCCTGGAGAGCGAGATTGTCGGGCTGGTGCCGTCAGCCGCGCTGACCTCGTCCGCCGAGTTCTACCTGCAACTCGAACGATTCAAGCCAGACCAGGTGCTCGAAACCAAGCTGAGAACCGTCAACTCTGAAGGCTGATCTCAACTCTCAACTCTCAACTCTCGAGTCTGAAGAGCCACGAAAGCCACGAAAGCCACGATGATCTCTTTCGTGCTTTTACGTGAGATTTCGTGCTTTCGTGGTGCAAAGACTTGAGACCTGAGAGTTGAGGTTTGAATGCTCGGCGTCAGACCTGTTCCGGTTCTTCGTCGGCGCGTCGTGACGGCGCGATCCCGAACGCCTTCATCTTCCGATAGAGGTTGCTGCGCTCGACGCCCAGGACCTCGGCGGTCCGCGACATGTTGCCCTGCAATTCGGCGAGCGTCCGCAGGATGAGATCGCGCTCGAACTGGTCGCGGGCTTCGTGCAGCGTCTGGCGATCGCCCGGGGAATCGGGCGCGGGGCGCGTGAGGGCGCTCGGATCGAGGAAGCTCAGGTCCGACGCCGACACCACCTCCCCTGGCACCATGATCATCAGCCGCTCGATCACGTTCCGCAGCTCGCGCACGTTGCCCGGCCACGGGTAGTGCTGCAGCGTCGCGCGCGCGCCAGACTCGAAGCTCTTGAGCCGCCGGCCGTATTCGCGCGCGAAGTCGGCCATGAAATGATCCGCGAGCAGCGAGATGTCCTCCTGCCGGTCACGCAGCGGCGGGACGAAGATCGGGATCACGTTGAGGCGGAAGTACAGATCCTCGCGGAACCGCCCGCCGCGGATCTCGGCCTGCAGATCCTTGTTGGTCGCGGCCAGCACCCGGGCGTCGACCTTGATCCGCGCCGTCCCGCCGACCGCCTCCATCGTCTGCTCTTGAAGGACGCGCAGGACCTTGGCCTGCGTCTTCAGGCTCATGTCGCCGATCTCGTCGAGGAAGATCGTGCCGCCGTCGGCGGCCTCGAACCTGCCGCGGCGATCGGCCACCGCGCCGGTGAACGCGCCTCGGACGTGGCCGAACAGCTCGCTCTCGATCAGCTCTTCGGGAATCGCGGCGCAGTTGACCTCGACGAACGTTCCGGTCCGGCGCCGGCTCATCGCGTGAATCGCGCGCGCGACGAGCTCCTTCCCCGTGCCGTTCTCGCCGTAGATGAGGACGCGGCCGTTGGTCGGGGCGGCCATGGCGACCTGCTCGCGGAGCTGCCGCATCGCGTAGCTCTCGCCGACCATCGTCTGATGCCGATCGACCCGGGCGCGCAACGCGCGGTTCTCGGCTTCGAGACGACGCTGATGCAGGGCGTTGCGGATGACGAGCACCGTTTTGTCGAGCGACAGCGGCTTCTCGACGAAGTCGAACGCGCCCATCTTGATCGCGCGCACCGCCGACTCGATGTTGCCATGGCCGGAGATCAGCACGACCTGCGCGTCGACCTGCCGCTCGCGCAGGCGCGCCAGCGTCGCCAGGCCGTCCATCCCGGGCAGCCAGACGTCGAGCAGGATCAGGTCGACGGCACTGCGCGTGAGCCGCTCGAGGCATTCCTCGCCGCTCGACACGGCCTCCACGCTGTAGCCTTCGTCGCGGAGCACGCCGCCCAGGGCGGTCCGCACGCCGGGCTCGTCGTCGACGATCAGGATCGTGGGTTTCATGCGTTTAACCCCGGAGAACGCAGAGATCGCAGAGAAAACTCTTCTCTGCGTGCTCAGCGAGCTCCGCGGTTTCTGTCTTCAACACGGTAACTCGATAGTAAACCGTGTCCCCCTCGGCGTGTTATCGCCGACATCGATGCTGCCGCCGTGTTCGGCGATGATGCGCCGGACGATCGCGAGGCCGAGTCCGCTGCCCCGCCGTTTCGTCGAGTAGTACGGCAGGAAGAGCTTTTCGCGCTCGGCCGGCGGAATCCCCGGTCCGTCGTCAGCCACGATCAGGCGCACGACGCTGTTCGCGCCATCGAGCTGCGTCTCGACGACGATCTGTCCGCGGCGTTCCATCGCCTCGATCGCGTTGTCGACGAGATTGATGATGACGCGGCGGATCTGCTCCGCGTCCAGCCGGACAAGCCCCACGCCGGGCGCGAAGCGCTGGTCGATGCTGACGCCGGCGAAGATGCCGTTGTAGAGCGCGATGGTATCGGTGACGAGCTCGCCGAGATCGGTCGGGACCGTCCGCGGGGACGGCATCCGCGCGAACTGCGAGAACTCGTCGACCAGACCTTTCAGCGATTCCACTTCGCCGACGATCGTCTGCGTGCATTCGTCGACGAGGGCCTTGGCCTGCGGAGGCGCTCCCGCGAAATGCCGACGGAGCCGCTCGGCGGACAGCTGAATCGGCGTCAGCGGATTCTTGATCTCGTGCGCGAGCCGCCGGGCCACTTCGCGCCACGCCGCCACTTTCTGGGCCCGAATCAGCGGCGTCACATCGTCGAGCACCAGGACGACGCCCTCGGGCGCGCCGCTGTCGCCGACCAGCGCCGTCGCCACAGCCGCAAGATGGAGCTCCTGGCCCTCGCGCGCCAGCGCGATCTCGTGCGCCGCCGGCTCGGCCATCCCGCGCTCGGCTCCGGCGAGCAGCCGGCCAAGCGGCTGCAGGTCCGCCCGGTCGAACACCGCCATCGCCGGCTGACCGACGATCTGGCGATTGAGGCTGAGCAGCCTCGCCCCGGCGGTGTTGATCGTCGTGACGGCTCCACTCGCGTCAATGGACACGACACCGGTCGTGATGCGCTCGAGGATCGTCTCGATGTAGCGGCGCCGGCCCTCGACCTCGAGGTGCTTCCGCTCGAGGTCGATCGTGCCGCGGTCCACCTTGCGCCGGCTGGCCGCGAGCTCGCTCGCCATGGAATTGAATGCCTCCACCAGTAAGCCGAATTCGTCGTTGCTCTGCGGCTCGACGCGCTGGTCCAGTCGGCCGGCGCCGATTTCGCGCGCCGCGGCGGACAGCATCAGCACCGGCCGGGTGATGCGCTTCGCCAGATACGAGCCCATCCACGTGGCGCCGAACAGAATCAGCAGCGTGACCATCAGGAAGAAGGACAGGTACAGGCCCGTCAACGGCCGTTTCAGGACGCGAAGCTGGTTGTAGCTCTCGAAGGCCTGGGTCATCCGGCGCGATCGGGCCGCCAGATCTCCGGTCAGATACGCGGTCGCGACCACAACACCCGCCGGACGAGCGTCCTTGGCCCGAATGATCGCCGCCGCGTGAAGCAGGTCGCCCGACGGGCCGAGTGATTCGATCGAACGGGTTTCGGCCGAGCCCGCCAGCGCCTGCGCGGCCAGCCGGTCGACCGCCGCCCGGCTGTACCTGGACGGCAGCGCCGGCGCCGCGACATCGATCACCGGCTCCAGGCTCGGGAGCGATCCGGTGGACGCCACCACGCGATAGACCTCCACCATCTGCACCCGTTGCAGCGTCACGTCCGGCGCCAGCAGGTCGCGGATCGGCCGCACGTCCACATTCGTCAGGTCGACGGCCGCCAACGTGCGCGCGAGACGGTTGGCGTGATCGCTCGCCAGCATCTGCTGCTCGTGGTAGTAGTCGCTCGCGATCTGATTCGCCGACGACAGAATCTCCGCCATCGGCGCGTTGAACCACCGGTCGATGTTCGTGCGAATGAGCTCGCTGCCGACGATCAGCACGAGCACGGTCGGCACGAGCGTCATGCCGAGCAGCAGCGCGACGAGCTTCGCGCGGAACCGGGCGAACGGCAGCGCTCTCCGCCGCTCGACGACGAGCTTGATGATGTTCCGCGCGAGCACGAAGAGGAGCGCGGCCAGCATCGTGAGGTCGGCGGCCGACAGTCCGTAGAGCACGAACTCGCTGAGGAAATCGGGAGAGAACCGGGACGTGCCTCTGGCGATCACCAGCAGCGCGATCAGCACGACAATGAGCACGCCGATGCCGGCGAGGATGAGGCGCGGATTGTCGCGGAACGGCCGGCGGGGCGGCTCGGGCCTCCGGCTCTCGCTACTCGTGTGTCTGGGCGTGATCGACGTGACGGTTGCTGGCATACCCGCTACGCCTCGTCATGGCTGAGAGCCATGCTCACTGGACAAAGGTGAACTTGGCCTGGCCGAGGACCGAGGCGCCCCAGGGCCAGAAAAACCAGGCGTTGTGCGGCCGAGTCTGAGCCCGCACGCGGACGAAGTATTCGCCGTTGGCTTCGAGCCTGGCGGTGGTCGACAGCGGAATCCGCTCGAAGTGCGTCATCCAGGCGCGCACCGCCTCCGGGTCCTCGGTCGGCTTCGCGTCCTCGACGCGGCCGTCGACGGCCCGGGACATCTGATACCGGCGCGTCAGGTTATCGAAGCGCACCGTCGCCGTGATCGTCACCGACGCGACGGTCTCGTCGAACCAGGCGGAGCCCCGCCGCAGGTGGACCTCATACGAGAACGTCGTTGGGAGGCCGCTCTGGATCGCGTCGTGGACTTCGGGCGTGAACCCGTTGCTCAGGTCGAACGACACGACGACTTGGCCATCGCGCGCGATGGGCGTCACCGCCAGGTCGGGGTCGGCGCCGGCCGCGAGCAAGACGCCGGCAAGAACAAAGGCCACCATTTCATTCTTTCGGATTCAGCAGCTGTTTGAGCTCGTCGGCGAATTCGTTGATGTCGCGGAAATGGCGATAGACCGACGCAAACCGGACGTAGGCCACCTTGTCGAGCTTTTTGAGCTCCTCCATCACAAAGGCGCCGATGTCGGCTGTCGCGATTTCCTTCTCCGGACGCTCCTGGAGCGTCGCTTCCACGCGGTCGGCGACCGCCTCGAGCGCCGCCACTCCGACCGGCCGCTTCTCGCACGCCTTCAGCAGGCCGCCAATCAGCTTCTGACGGTCGAACCGCTCGCGCGTGCCGTCCTTCTTCACCACCATGTACGGGATCTCGTCGATCCGCTCGTAGCTGGTGAAACGCTTGCCGCAATCGAGGCACTCGCGGCGTCGGCGGATGACCTCGCCTTCCTTCGACTCGCGCGAATCGACGACCTTGTCGCCCAGGTGCGAGCAGTAGGGACATTTCATACGACTCTCGCCTGCCAACGTTCAACGCCCGAGAGGGTCTCCACCGCGGCTGAGCGTTCAGCCCCGAGCTTGGAGCGTTGAACGTTGTGTTTCATGCGGTGTTGCCCTGTTCGGCCTGACCGGCGAGCCGCCGCATACCGCCGAGATTCAGCCCCTCCTGGGCTGCGAAGAACAGCCCGAGCAGCAGCGACGGCCCGATCGAAAACAGGTGCAGCACGATCGCGGCACCGACGGCCGCATCGCCCGGCGCGCTGTAAAAGACCGTGGTGCCGACGCGAAACGCCTCGTGGAATCCGCCGATCGCCCCGGGCGTCGGAACGGTGACGCCGAGCACGAGCAACGCGAGCAGCAGGAACGATCCGGTGAATGGAATGGCGAAACGGAACGCCATCGCCACCGCCCAAATCCCGAGACAAATCGACAGCCACAGCGGAAACGACCATACGAGGGCGATCGCCAGTCGGCCCGGCCGGCGAATGGCTCCGAGCCCACGGGCGAACTTCTCCGCGACCCTCGCGATCAATCCCGCGAGCGCCGACGGCACCACCTGCTCCAGCCGCGTCATGGTCCGGCCGAGGCGCTCCGGATCACCCGCGAGGACGAAGAGAACGGCGAGCGCGGATGTCGAAATGGCGCCGGCGCTCGCACCGGCCCACTTCACGATGGCAAAGCCGGTCGGGTTGACGCCGGCGAGGTCCTTGCCGAAGACGAAGACGAACGAAGCGAGCAGCACGAGGACCGTCACGACGTCCAGCAGGCGCTCGAGGATGATGGTGGCAAACGCTCCCGTCGCGGTCATGCGCCCGTGCTGGTCGTGGCGCGCCTGCCTTGCGAGGAAGTACGGGCGAATGACCTCACCCGCGCGCGCCGGCAGCACGGTGCTTGCGGCGAACCCGACGGCGGTGGCGCGAAACGCGCTCGCAAAGGTGGTGTGCCCCAGCGGCTCGAGCAGGTACTTCCAGCGGAGGGCCCGAATCGCCAGGTTCACGACCATCGTTGCGAGCGAGAGCACCAGCCACTCCGGCCGCGCATGGGCGATGGTGGTCATGACACGCCACAGATCGACGTTCTGCAGAAACAGGGCGATCAACGCAACGGCGACCGCCAGCACGATGAGCGTGCGGAGATGGGAACGCATTCGACTTGAGCGTCCTCTACTATACCGCCCCTACATGTTGTTGTTGTCAGGGTGTCGCGCACCTTGTAAGATCCACACCTTCTTCGCAGAGGATTTTGTTGCCGCTCGCCTCGCCTATTCTCCAGACCACACTCGCTGACCGACGTCCGGATCGCCAGGGCAAGGTCCGTGACATCTACGATTTCGGCGACCGCCTGTTGATCGTCGCCAGCGATCGCATCTCGGCGTTCGATTACGTGCTCGGGTCGGGGATCCCCGACAAGGGCAAGGTCCTCACGCAGATATCCGCGTTCTGGTTCGCACGCACGCAGCCAATCGTCGCCAATCACCTGCTGTCCACCGACCCGGCGGCGTACCCCGGCGAGGCGCGCCGCGCCGCGCCGCTGCTCCGGGGCCGCTCGATGCTCGTCACACGGTCCGAACCGCTGCCGATCGAATGCGTGGCCCGTGGGTATCTGTCGGGCTCGGGCTGGAAGGACTACGCGGCCACCGGCGAGGTCTGCGGCGTTCGCCTGCCGAAGGGCCTGCGTGAATCGGATCGGCTCCCGCAGCCCATCTTTACGCCGGCGACGAAAGCGCAGAGCGGCCACGACATCAACATCAGCGAGAAGGACGCCGCCGACCTGGTCGGCAGGCGCGTGCTCGACCGCGTCCGCGATCTGACGCTGCGTCTGTACGCCGAAGGCGCCGCGCACGCCGAGTCGTGCGGCATCATCGTCGCCGACACCAAGTTCGAGTTCGGCCTGCTCCCCGCCGAGGGCGACAGCCGCACGGTTGAGGATCGCGTCATTCTCATCGATGAGGCGCTCACCCCCGATTCGTCGCGCTTCTGGGCCCGGGATCTGTACAGCCCGGGCGGCGCGCAACCCAGCTTCGACAAGCAGTTCGTGCGCGATTATCTGGAGCGGATCCGCTGGAACAAGCAGCCGCCCGTGCCGTCGCTCCCAGACGACGTCGTGACGAAGACCCGCGAGAAATACGTCGAAGCGTTTCGCCGTCTGACCGGGCGCGAGCTCGACCCATCGTGATCAGCGACCGGCTCGAGCGCCTTGTCGAGGAGATGGTCGACCGCGGCGTCCAGTTCGACGATGCCGTCCGCGAATTCGAGAAGCGGTTCATCGCGCGCGTGCTCGGCCGGTGCGACGGCAGCCTGACGAAGACCGCCGGCGCGCTCGGCATGCATCGCAACACGCTCACGCGGAAAATGGGCGAGTACAAGATCAAGCGGCACTAGTAACGAAGACTCGCGTACCGACCGCTCGTCGTCACTCGGCGGTTTGAAGCGAAGCTTCGTTACCGCTAAAGGCAACGTATGGACTGGTTTCAGACCCCTCTCCGCACCGCGCGTCCGGGGTGGCGGTTTCGGGACCGCAACCCGCTGGCAGTCGGGTCTTGACAGTGCCAACAACTGCCATATACTTAGCAGTCGTGCTCGGCGAGTGCTAACCGGCAGAGCGCGGCACTGATCTCCAGGTCATCCGGAAGGAACCCCAACCTAAGCCTCACGGAGTACAACGCATGAACGTCAGACCGCTGCACGACCGCATCATTGTCCATCGCATCGAGGAAGGCGAGCAGAAAGTCGGCGGGATCATCATCCCCGATTCCGCCAAAGAAAAGCCCATGCAGGGCAAAATCATCGCCGCCGGCAACGGCAAATCCAAGGACGACGGCAAGCGCGTTCCGCTCGACGTGAAGGCCGGCGACCTCATCCTGTTCGGCAAGTACTCCGGCCAGGAAATCAAGCTCGACGGTGAGGAATACCTCATCATGCGTGAAGATGAAGTTTTGGCCGTCATCGACGAGGCCGCCGCGACGAAGAAATCCAAGAAGTAAGAATCCAGCCCACGGCATTCGCCACTTAGACGAGGAGTCCATCGATGGCAAAACAGATTGTGTACGGCGAGCAGTCGCGCCAGGCTATCCTGCGCGGCGTCAACCAGCTGGCCGACGCCGTGAAAGTGACGCTCGGTCCGAAGGGTCGTAACGTCGTTCTCGACAAGAAATTCGGATCGCCGACCATCACCAAGGACGGCGTGACGGTCGCCAAGGAAATCGACCTGAAGGACCCGCTCGAGAACATGGGCGCCCAGATGGTCCGCGAGGTCGCCAGCAAGACGTCGGACACCGCGGGCGACGGCACCACCACGGCCACCGTGCTGGCGCAGGCGATCTACCGGGAAGGCGCGAAGAACGTCGTGGCCGGCGCGAACCCGATGGACATCAAACGCGGCATCGAGAAGGCGGTCGAGGCGATCACCGCCGAGCTGAAGAAGATGAAGAAGGACGTCGGCGGCAACATGGTCGCGCAGGTCGGCACCATCTCGGCGAATAACGACGAGACGATCGGCAAGATCATCGCCGAAGCGATGGACAAGGTCGGCAAGGACGGCGTGATCACCGTTGAAGAAGCGCGGACGCTCGACACCTCGCTCGAGGTGGTCGAAGGCATGCAGTTCGACCGCGGCTACCTCTCGCCCTACTTCGTGACCGATCCGGAGCGCATGGAAGTCGTGCTCGAAAACCCGGTCATCCTGATTCACGAGAAGAAGATCAGCTCGATGAAGGACCTGCTGCCCGTGCTCGAGCAGGTGGCGCGCCTCGGACGCCCCCTGCTCATCATCGCGGAGGACATCGAGGGTGAAGCCCTGGCCACGCTGGTCGTGAACAAGCTGCGTGGGACGCTTCAGGCCGCCGCGGTGAAGGCGCCGGGCTTCGGCGATCGCCGCAAGGCGATGCTCGAGGACATTGCGATCCTCACCAACGGCAAGGCCATCACCGAGGATCTCGGCCTCAAGCTCGAGTCGATCAAGCTGGACGACCTCGGGAAGGCCAAGAAGGTCACCATCGACAAGGACAACACCACCATCGTCGAAGGCGCCGGCAGCTCGGAGGCGATCTCGGGCCGTGTGAAGCAGCTCCGCGCACAGGTCGAGGACACGACCTCCGAGTACGACCGCGAGAAGTTGCAGGAGCGGCTCGCGAAGCTGGTCGGCGGCGTCGCGGTCATCAAGGTCGGCGCAGCCACCGAGACCGAGATGAAAGAGAAGAAGGCGCGCGTCGAGGACGCGATGCACGCGACCAAGGCGGCCGTGGAAGAGGGCATCGTGGCGGGCGGTGGCGTGGCACTCATCCGCGCGTCGAAGGTGCTGAAGGACCTCAAGCTCGGCGGCGATCAGCAAATCGGCGTCAACATCGTCTCCCGCGCCCTTGAGGAGCCGATGCGGTGGATCGCCACCAACGCCGGCCACGAAGGCTCGATCGTCGTGCAGAAGGTACGCGACATGAAAGAAACCGAGGGCTTCAACGCGCTCACCGATACCTACGAGGATCTCGTCAAGGCCGGCGTCATCGACCCGGTGAAGGTCGTGCGTTCGGCGCTCCAGAATGCTTCGTCGA
>WNEY01004440.1_pt1 | contig 10679 bp, 7 predicted proteins | sample 5400531 | NCBI WGS metagenome assembly WNEY01 (sample SAMN13153338, study PRJNA577476) | soil metagenome | isolation source: 200 cm saprolite under Douglas fir tree site 1 | place: USA:California | collected 2015-04-18
GATGGCGTCACCAACGCAACCACGACGGTGACCGACGGAACCGCTCCGAGAAAGGCGGCGGTCAACCCGGTGACCAACAAAATCTACGTGGCCAATCAAACCAGCAACAGCGTCACAGTGATTGATGGAACCAACAACACAACCACACCCATAACCGTGGGCACTCAACCATTCGATGTGGCCGTGAACCCGGTGACCAACAAGATCTATGTGGTCAACCTCAACAGCAACAATGTCACAGTAATTGATGGAACCAACAACACAACCACACCTGTGTCTACGGGGAACAGGCCGGTTGCAGTGACCGTGAATCCGGTGACCAATAAGATCTATGTAGGTTTTAACGGCGGCAATGGCGGCGTGACCATCATTGACGGAGCCACCAACACAACCGCTACGGTAACCGATCCTAACGCGGGCGGTCTGAGTGCACTGGCGGTAAACCCGGTGACCAACAAGATCTATGCAGCTAATTTTCAAAGCAACAACATAACGGTGCTGACCGAACAGCAGGCGCAACCCATTCCGCTGACTACAGCCATCGCACCCCTGCCTGGCAACCAGTTCGTCGCAGGAACAGCAGCGGTTTTCAACTTCAGCACCAGCAGCTCATACACGCCTGTAGCGCCGGCAGTGCAAAATGTTTACTACCAATTCGATACCTGGCAAGGGCCATGGCTCAAGGCCAGCGGTAGTGCGCCTAATTTCAGCGCATCGGCGCCGCCTCTGCCGCTTGGTGTGCACATCATCTACGCCTACGCAACCGACGGCCAATTCGCCGACTCGATTCAGCCAGGGAGTGGAAGCAACGGGCAGAGCAGCCCTATTCCGGGAGTCATCGCCGCCTATTTATTTGTGGTAGTTCAGCCGGTAACGACTACGAGTGTGAGCTTGACGGGTGGTGGCGTCAATCCTTCCATCGTGGGTCAGGCACTCGTCTTTACCGCCACCGTGACCTCTGCCAGTGGCACGCCGACCGGCACCGTGGTCTTCCAGGACATCTCTCAGAACGGTCTCACCGCCTCAGTCTCATTAAACGCCGGAAGCGCCAGTTGGACCATAGGGCTGCCGCTGGGAGTGAACAACGTTGTTGCCGTCTATAGTGGTGACAGCAACTTTGGCCCCAGCACTTCATCTCCATGGACTCAGTACGTGTTGAACAATGGGGCCTTTCTCAGCACGACCAGTTTGAGCGTGAGCCCGAATGTTTTCTTCCGCCAGCGCGCGTTGTTCTCGGTGCGGGTGACCACGAACGGAGGCGGCACTGCCACAGGAAATGTTGCGCTGGTGGGGGATGGAAGCCGGCAGTTTGGACCTCTTCTGGCTCTGGATGGAAGTGGAGCCGCGACCTACAGCACCCTGCTGCGTTCGGGCGGATACAACGTGCGGGCAATATACTTGGGCGATTCGAACCATAAGGGAAGTGTCACAAGCTTGCAGTCGGTGACTGTTTCACCCAGGCCCAAGCCGCGCTAGCCATCTTGCAGGAGTGCTCATTCATGAGGAGTGACGTTTCCCCAAATTCCACCACATTATTAAGTAGCCATGCAGATCAAGAGTCATTCAGGGACTCAACCAGAAACTCGCACACGGAGCAAGAATTGAAGCAGAAGTCGAAGAGATTCAGGCTTGAAGTCTGGCATCCGAAAAACTGAGGCAGTTATGAAGCGCAAATCAGTTTCCAGCGAAAAGACGGGCCTTCGTAAATCCAGCAGGATAGATTTGGCTACACCGGTTGAGGTTCGGGCGGGGACTTCGCGAACCATTGGATTAACAGAGAATGTCAGCCTGGGCGGTCTATTACTGCAATGTTCTCCCGATTTCCCCTCCGGCGGAAACATTGATGTCCTTTTTAACCTCACCGCAGGGCTTTCGATCAAAGCCCGCTGTTCGGTGGCGCACGTTCAACCTGAAGCCCGAATGGGTCTGCGCTTTCTGGATCTCGAGGCCTCTTACCAGAAGATGCTGGACGAATTTATCGATGAGATCATGCTCCGTATCCAGCAGTGGCAGGACAAGGCCATTGTGAAAAGGCTCCACGTAATCGTGAAAGGTTGCCAGGCCGGAGATTCGCAAGAGGAACTGGGGGAAACGCTCCTGCTCAGCAGGCGCGGTGGCGTGCTGCTTTGCCGGGCCCGGTTCCAGCCAGGGGACAGGATTTTCCTGTGGTCGCATGACAGAAACCAGGGCGCGCATGCCAAGGTCGTCTCCCACTGTTTGAGAGGCACAGGCGGTCTTGTGGAACTGGGATTTGAATTTCAAGACTGTCGTTTGCCAAAATGGATCTGCGGTTTGGCATCAGTGTCTTAAAAGTATGGGAACGCAGGCTTGGGGCAAGACCACCATTGCCAGGGCATTCTGGAATGCCAACATGACTATGAACGAGGTTCGCCCGGAATTGGTGATTTGATATCAGAGTGAAACTGAGAATTGGCCCGGCTGATGGCTGTACCAGAGCTAACAATTTCATTCATCGCGAAGAAAGACCCGCCCTAGCAAAAGAAGCTAAGACGGGCCCCCGCCGAAAACTGGCGCCAAGTGGTATCAAATGCTTGCTTCTGCGGAGTTGTGGGGAGATGATGGGAAAACAGTTCTCTGTTCTCGGTTCTCAGAAGAGCGGAGAGCGGTGCGCGGTACTTTAAGAAAGTCCCCGATCGTGGGAACGTTCTTTGAAAAACAGAAACAGTACTCAGTACTCGGTACCCAGTACTCAGTAAATCAGAACAAGGGATGCGGATATCCTTGGTCGGATGGAGCCTGCAGTGGCGTCCAAGCAATACCCGCCCTGACTGCGATTTTCGCCAGTATTTATAAGGGTTTACGCTGGTTTTGGGTGCTGGGAGCATTGCTTAGCAATACCCCTCTCAAAAGGCAGTTGAACAGCCGCCGCCGGCAAGCAACGCGGTTATTGCAGCGCCGGCAATCATTTCTTCTGCGGGACTGGTTGCAATCCGGCGTACCTGCCTCTCCAGATGATGAATGGCTTTCCCCATCATCCGAACCGGATGGAAGGAGAACCATTCTGGATCGCCGGCCACCAAATCCAATGCAAAGCAGGCTGCAAGTTTTTCTGGCGGCATCATGGTGGTTTGAATCATGCCTTAGCGCTTTCGACGGCGCTTGCCTTGAAAGGCGCCGGCAACGAGATCCACTCCCGGATGGCACTGATATCGAGCGCGGCCTCGACAGCATCTGCGAGGCGATCAATCTTTATTCTGACGCTCGGCTGCCGGGAACGCAAGGTTCTCGACAGCATCCAAACTACACGCCATCCTCGCATTCTTAAGCAGGGCATGCCGGAAAGCGTCGTGATCGAAAACGCCGTGCACATACGTACCCCAGATGCGGCCGTCAGGGCTCTGGGCGCCATCCGTGATAACCGCCCCGTGGACATGATTTCGGCGCAATTCAAATACCGGCTTCGACCCAAGGTGGTGCGTAGTTTCGCCAAGGTGAATCTCATACCCCGAGGTGCATCGCTCAGCATTGGAAATACCAAATAGTTGATCTGAAACAAGACGGGCGGTCACCTGTGCGGTGATTTTCTCCTGGAACAACACAGTCTGAATTGCCAGCAGGCCGAGTCCGTTGATCTGGCCGCCGCCCTCCATGCCATTAGGGTCTTCAACTGTGAGGCCCATCATTTGCATGCCGCCACAAATGCCGACGATGAGTTGGTGGTTCTTTTGGGCGATGATGGCATCCGCCAATCCCGAATCCCTTAACCAACGAAGATCCTGAATGGTCTGCTTGGTTCCCGGCAAGATGATCACGTCTGCCTGTTCGAGCTGCTGCGGCTTCTGGATAAACTGCAGTGAAACGCCTGGCTCACACTGCAGCGCGTCAAAATCCGTGAAATTCGACAAATAGGGAAACCGCACCACGGCTACACGAAGCTTTCGTGCTTTGTCTTCTTGCTCCTCTTTCCATAGGGAGGGTCGAAAGGATTCGTATTTCGATGTCAGCCCTACACTGTCTTCCTCGTCCAGCTCCAGATCGCAGACCCACGGGAGAACGCCCATGCACGGTTTGCTTAACCGCTTTTCAATTTCAATGATCCCGGGAGTAAGAAGATTCACATCCCCCCGAAACTTGTTGATGGCAAAACCGCGAATGCGCTTGCGTTCGTCTGCGTTCAACAATTCCAATGTTCCGACAAGAGATGCAAACACGCCGCCACGATCGATGTCCGCCACCAGCAGGCAAGGGGCGTCAGCGGCCTCTGCCATGCGCATATTCACGATATCGCTCTCTTTCAAATTTATTTCCGCCGGCGACCCGGCGCCCTCTAGAATCACAAGCTCATATTGCCCGGCCAGCCGCCGGTAGCTCTCAAGCACGATAGGGAAGAGCTCTTGCACGCGATTCAGGTGATACTCTCCGGCCGAGAGGTTTTTCCAAACACGCCCCTGGACAATGACCTGACAGGACCGGTTCGAGTCAGGCTTCAGGAGGATCGGATTCATGTCGTACGTAGCGAAGAGTCCAGCGGCCTCCGCCTGTAAAGCCTGGGCGCGTCCAATTTCAAATCCATCGATGGTAGCAGCAGAGTTCAGAGACATATTTTGCGCTTTGAAGGGTGCGACACGGAGACCCGAGCGCATGAAGATACGGCACAGGGCTGTGGTCAGGATCGATTTACCGACATGCGATGCCGTTCCCAGCACCATCAAAGATCGTGCGCTCATAGGGTCCCATTACTATCGGAAGCGGGTTGCATATTGCTCCTGTGTGCTGAATTCATTTTGCGGACTACCATGCGCATCGCCGACCATTATCGCAGTCCTGGTCCCTCCAGCCAATTCCTTTGCGTGGATTCAGCAGAGCCATTTCTTCACCAAGTCTCTCAATAGGCAGGGTTGCTTGGACTGAAAAAATGATTCCCAGTGGCGTGTCAGTATGCGGAAAGTCGGTGTGGGACGAAGGAGTTCTCTTGAGCCGCTTGATAGTTGCGATTTGTTCGTAGCCTGCACGTAATTCTTCCGGGGTGAGTGTATTCACCGCATGAAGGCAAGCCGCGACTGTTTCGGCCTTAACTTGCGCCTGGTTCTGTTGTGAATCTGTCTTGGAGCTCGTGTAGATAATACTTTCGAACCCTTGCGTACTGATTCCTTCTGAATCCGTAATACATGCAGGTCCAGCCCGATACGGCCATTTCAAAAATTGGTTTAACTTATGATTGAGCGCTTCCGAGAGCTTCATCTTTTGCGCAGCCGTAAGCAGCGCCTCCGCTGCTTTATGAACTTGCTGCGCAATAGGGTCTTGCACGGTTGAGCACATAGAGTGATTCTACCGTCAAGTACTCGTCCGGGTAGGGCCACAGAGGAGCACAGATAAATCCGAACTTCCTAGAGGGAGCTATCGCCTTTTGCCTGAGCTCCTCGGAATCAAAGCGAGATTTACTACGTGTTTGGTATTTGAATGATTGCTGATGTTTCTTTAGCCTCAAAATCATCTACATTTGAGGCGAAAAACCCAGGTGGCCGAGGCAGCGCCTGCAAGTCTTTGAAACTTACGTAAGTTGGTCGGGGAGAGAGGATTTGAACCTCCGACCCCCTGGTCCCGAACCAGGTGCTCTACCAGGCTGAGCCACTCCCCGACAAAGTCACACGGAAGCGCGCGAGTATTCTGCTTGCTGACGCAATCTTAACTTTAAGCACGGAGCTGTGCAGCTAGAAAGGTAGCAAGGGCTTGCGTGTCGCTCCATTATAGCAAAGCTATTTCAAGCGTAGATCGCCGCTGGCTTTCGGACCGTATTCTTGCACGAACTGTGCTCTTGGATGGATTGTGCCTGGATTCGGCTGTGCCTGGACTTGGTCGTGGCCGGCGCGATTGACCTGCACAGACTTGGCCAATGCGACGCCTTGCCGTATAAAAAAATCCAACATCCAGCGCAGCCAAATCTTTACACCCTGATTCGTAATCCTTCCCTAAGCGGTACGCCTGATTGTGCTCAGGTGAGCGGCCTTGAATAATCGATCAGCCATCTTTTCTCTCATGAAAATTCGCTCATGAAAACTGCCTCAATCAACTTCGCGCCGGAGGCCGCAGCAAAGCATACTGCAGGATGGCTTCGTCCTGTCCAGCTTCAGGGCGGGCAAAAGCCAGCGCAGAGCAAAGCAAAGCGCGGACATCTTTTCCGTGCCGGCAAGTGGGCGCTGTGGATTTTTCTGTTTCTGTTTATGGTGCGCACTTTTATCGGCGAGGCTTCGGTAGTGCCAACCGCTTCCATGGAGGGCACGATCCTGGTGGGCGACCATCTTTTCTGGAACAAGGCGCTTTATGGGCCAGAGATTCCTTTTACCCACTGGCGGCTGCCGCGGCTGAAAACTGTGCCACGGGGAGAGATCGTTGCCTTTCACTATCCGCTTGATCCGGCGCAGATTTTCCTGAAACGTGCGGTCGCCATTGGCGGAGACCTGGTTGAGATCCACAACGATGTTGTCTATGTGAACGGGGCCGCGGTCCGGGAAAGCTACGCGCTGCATCACCACACACTGCGCTTCCGCTTTGCGCCTTCAGAGATGGCGGCCCGCCGCGTGCCCGCGGGAGCGCTGTTCATGCTGGGGGATAACCGCGACTTCTCCAGTGACAGCCGCGATTGGGGCGTGGTACCGGCGGAAAACGTTATCGGCTCCCCGTTGATCGTGTTCTGGTCCTACGATGCGCCCTCATCGGAGTGGCTCGACGAGCAGCCCGGCCATCGCCTGCGATTTTTCGGCTCGGTATGCGCGCATCTGTTGACCCGCACCCGCTGGACGCGCACGGGAACGCTGCTGTAGAGTTCCTCAAGCCATCCTTCCACAAGCCCGTTTCCATAATGCGATGATAAAATAGCATTTTCTCTGCAAGGCTCTTTTCCGAGCGTGCAGGAAGGCCAAGGCGATCTCCGGAAACAACAACCTAACATGCCCTCAAATTCATCGCAGCGCTCCGCCATTACCTATGCCGATGCCGGTGTGGACATCGCGCAAGCCAACCGCACCAAGCAGCGCATCAAGTATCTTGCGCACAAGACCTTCACCAGGGGCGTGCTGAGCGAGATTGGCGGCTTCGGTGGGCTCTTTTCCCTGGACAAAAAGAAGTATCGCGATCCCGTGCTGGTCTCGAGCGTTGACGGCGTAGGCACCAAGCTGAAGATCGCCTTTGAGATGAACCTGCACCAAACCGTGGGCGCCGACCTGGTGAACCACTGCGTCAACGATATTGCCGTGCAGGGCGCCACGCCGCTGTTCTTCATGGATTACCTGGCGACTGGCAAGCTCGAACCCGAAGTCGCGGAAAAAATCGTGACCGGCATCGCCGAGGCCTGCAAGCAGAACGGCGCTGCGCTCATCGGGGGTGAGACGGCAGAGATGCCGGGGTTTTATCCGCCGGGTGAATACGATCTGGCAGGATTCATTGTGGGAGTAGTTGACCGCGACCGCATCATTGCCGGCAAGAACGTGCGCGAGGGCGACGTGCTGCTGGGATTGCCCTCCAACGGCCTGCACACCAACGGATACTCTCTGGCGCGCAAGCTATTGTTCACCGTCGCCGGCTACACGCCTGAAACCTACGTCAACGAGATCAAGAACAAAGTGGGATCTGAGCTCATGCGCGTGCATAAGAGCTATTGGCCGGTCATGCGCAAGCTGGTGCAAGCGGATGCGGTCGCAGCCATGGCCCACATTACCGGTGGTGGCATCACAGAAAATGTGCCGCGCGTGCTGCCCAAAGGTGTAGCGGCTTCGGTGCAGATGGGAAGCTGGCCGGTGCCTCTGGTCTTTAGCCACATGCAGGAGTTGGGGAACGTCCCCCAAGACGACATGATGCGGACCTTTAATATGGGAATTGGCATGGTGCTGGTGGTTCCCGCCAAAAAATTCAAGAAAGCACAGACGCTGCTGGAAAAAGCGGGAGAGAAATCCTACACCATCGGCAGAATTGTTCGTGGAGAGAACAAGGTTCTATATTCCTAACAATTCAGAAAATTACTAAGATGGCATCCAAAAAAAAGCTCGGCATTCTGCTCAGCGGACGCGGCTCGAACTTTGAAGCCATTGCCGACTCGGTTTCCGCCGGACGCATTGCCAATACCGAAATTGCCATCGTGATCTCGAACCGCGCCGAGGCCCCCGGCATTGAATCGGCGCGCAAACGAGGCTTGCCTGCGCTGGTAGTTCCTTCCAAGGGCAAAGAGCGGCAGGCATACGACGCCGAGATTGCGGCAATTCTCAAAGAGAAGCAGGTTGACCTGATGTGTCTCGCCGGATACATGCGCCTGCTCTCACCCTGGTTTGTGCAGCAGTTTCCCGGCCGGATTTTGAATATCCACCCTTCACTCCTGCCGGCATTTCCTGGACTCGACGTGCACCGCCAGGCGCTTGAGTATGGCGTCAAGGTCTCAGGTTGCACCGTGCACTTTGTGGATGAGCATCTCGATCACGGCGCCATCATTGTGCAGAAGACAGTTCCCGTTCTTGATTCCGATGACGAGCACGCGCTGGCCGCGCGCATTCTGCAGCAGGAGCACATCGCCTACACGGAAGCGATCAACATCGTGCTGGAAGGGAATTACGAGATCGTTGACCGCCGGGTAAAGCTGGTGGGAAGCATACATCAGTCTCAATGAAGAGTTATTGCAAGTTACAAGCGCGCAGAGCCGCGTGCGTGGTGCGCATCACGACAGGGCTTTGATAGCGGCAACCGGCAACCGGCAATCGGCCTATTGCCTGAATGGTTTGAACCGCACTTTGATGGCATCGGTTGCGTTATTGTTAGCCGGGTTCGAGTCGGTTCCGTTGCTCGCCACCGTTGCCATTACGGTCAGAGTGCGTCCGTCACTCAGCAAGGGCCGTAAGGTTACGGTAAACACCTTGTTCGTGCTGGCCGCGAGTGTCGCAATGCTGCATTGCACCGAAGCGCCACTGGTACAACTGGTCCCTGCGGGCGCGTTGACGCTGTCAATTTCAACCGGTCCAGGAACCGTGTTGAAATTGAGCGCGACCTGTGCCGAGTTGGTTGCGTCGAGATTACTCACAGTAATGGTTGCCGTCAGTTTGCCTCCAATGGCAATGACCGGGTTATTGGGAGCGTGGCTGAGTGTTACGCTGATGTCAGCCGCCAATCCTCCACCACCGTTTACCGTTTGTGTCAGCACAGGCGACGTACTGCTGGCATACAAAGTTCCGTTGAAGACGGCCGTAATCGAATGGCTGCCAACCGTCAGGGCATTGGTTGTGAAGGTTGCAGTCCCGCTGGAGACCGCACTTGTCCCAATGGTCGTGGCCCCGTCTACGAACGTCACAGTGCCGGTATTGAGTGAGGCGGGGGTCAGATTTGCCGTGAAGGTGACAGAATTCCCAAATGTTGAAGGATTTGCCGAAGAAACCACGGCTATGCTGGTTGGGTTCAAGACGGTTACTGTGGCGCTTGCCTGTGCGGTTGCGCCTTTGGTGTCCACAACGGTTAGCAACACGTTTGTATAGCCCACCGGATATGGTCCCGGAGGAGTTTGTGTGATCGTGAGCGGATCTCCATCCGCGTCAGACGATCCGTTGTCGATGCTGGCGTTGGCGGTTCCGCCCACAACGCTTGCTACTACTGTCACATTATGAGCTAAGGCCACGGGCACGTGATTGCTGTTGCAGTTGAAGGCGCATGCGGGGAATTGCAGGTTGTAGTTGCTTCCAACCGCGGTGCCCGGCACATCATGGACCACAATTGTGTACGAAGTCGCCGGGGCGGTCGTGATGGCACAAGTTTGGCCAGTCCCACTCAAGCCGGCATCACCTGCGTAATTGGTGGCAATGTTGGCGGGAACAAAACTGGGAGAATACGCGACTGTGAAAAGATTGATCGCATTCGCGGAAGTGACACTCGTTTTCAGACATGTAGCTTGGCAGGCAGTGAATGTATAGGAATCAAAAATCCTAGAACCAGCCGCCACAGAACCGGGAAATGCCTTCACACTCCCGCATGTGCTCGGCACGCCACTGCGCGAGACCCGATTGGTCTGCGTGCCGGTCGCCGTAGTCACACCAGAAATAGCAGTTGGCGTTGTGCCAAGATTGTTGTTGAAAGTGACCATGGTTCCGGTCGGAACAGAGAAATCCAGTGCTCTCGTGGGACCTCCTGTGTAGGTCAGAGTCAGGGTAAAAACTATATTCTGAGCACATGGGAAATTGTTTGCTAAGGTGAAAGTTAATGGGCTGAGGTTATTGCCGCCAACGCTTCCTGCAGCAATATCAGCATACGTAGTGCTGTTCGGTTGTGTAATCGTCACGCCTGGAGTTGACGTCGTTAGCACAGCGGAAATCCCCGTAGCGTTATTGACTCCGGTGGTATTTTTTAGCTGGATGATGAGTCGAGCCCCTTCGCCTGCATCGATTGCGCCATTCCCGTTACCCGGATTTTCGTTTGCGGTAATCGTGCCCAGTTCAGGATTAGCGAAACCGGGTACACCGAGCGAATTCACGGCCTCGTAGGCCATGACAATGCCGCTGCCGGAATCGCGGTCATAACCCGCACCCATGATGTCAATCGCGGTGGTCGTCAAGGTGGTTCGTATCTGAGCTGGTGTCAGAGACGGCTTTGCAGATTTCACGAGCGCCGCTACCGAAGCCGCGCTGGGAGCGGCCGCTGAAGTGCCAAAAAATGTACTTGGGAATCCTCCCACCCCCGTTACCGATACCCCA
>WNEY01004441.1_pt1 | contig 10677 bp, 10 predicted proteins | sample 5400531 | NCBI WGS metagenome assembly WNEY01 (sample SAMN13153338, study PRJNA577476) | soil metagenome | isolation source: 200 cm saprolite under Douglas fir tree site 1 | place: USA:California | collected 2015-04-18
AGCTCGCCGCCGACGGTTTGTCGAACCGTCAGATCGCAGAACGCCTCTTCCTGTCACCGCGAACCATTGGCGGCCACCTGTATCGAATATTTCCGAAGCTGGAGATCACCGCGCGCGCCCAATTGCGAGACGCGTTTGCAGACCGGGTAGTCGACTAAGAAACGAGTCGGATGACTCATGCGAAGCAGCCGGCTTCGCGCGGACGATCTTCAACATGAGTGACAAACCGAACGTTGTACTCGTCCACGGAGCCTGGGCGGATGGTTCGAGCTGGAGCGATGTGATCCGGTCCCTGCAGGCATCGGGGTTTACAGTCACGGCTCCCCAGTTCCCTTTGACCTCGCTGGCGGCTGACGTCGCGCGGCTGCGCCAGGTGCTGAAGCGCCAAAAGGGCCCGACGATCATCGTCGGCCACTCGTACGGCGGGCAGGTCATGACCGCGCTGGGTACGGATGCAGCGAACGTGGTGGCTCTCGTCTACGTCGCCGCGTTCGGTCTCGACCAGGGCGAGTCGCTTGGCAAGCTGCTCGGGGCGGGCCCTCCGACGCCATCTCTCGCCCACCTGATCGTCGACGAGCAGGCTTACGCTTGGATTCCGGAGGAGGACTTCGTCACGCACTTTGCTTCGGGCGTTGAGAAAAGCCGAGCGAAGGTGATGTTTGCGGTGCAGCAGGGCCTGTCGATGAGCACCTTTGAAGACGTGATGGCAGTACCCGCCTGGAAGTCGATTCCCAGCTGGTACCTCGTCGCCACTAAGGACGAGGCAATTCCGCCAGATGCTGAGCGCATGTTCGCCAAGCGCATGGGGGCGACCACGACCGAGGTGCCCGCGGGCCACCTGGCGATGGCGTCCCACCCGGCCGAGGTCGTGCGGTTGATCCAGGCAGCAGCCAATGTCGCCGCAGCCGTCAAGTAGTAAGGAGACTAAGCCATGCCGATGATCGACGTCTACGCCACGAGCGGCACGTTCAAGGATCCGAAGACCCTGGCGCAGAACCTCGCCGAGACACTCATGAAGATCGAGCAGGTTCCGAACATCCCGATGTTCCGCAACAACACCGCGGCATTCATCCACGACCTGCCGGATGGCAACCTCTCTAACGTCGAGGGAGACGGCAACTACGTCAGGGTGCAGGTACTCACGAATGCAGGCGCGCTCAACCGAGAGAAGCAGCTTGCCGTGGTCCGCCAGTTCACCGACCTGGTCGCAGCTGCTGCCGGCGATCCCTCACTTACAGGGAGGACCTGGGTCCTCCTAACCGAGGCGGTCGAAGGCGGGTGGGGGCTTGCTGGGAAGGCCAACACCAACGCGGAGCTTGTTGACGCGGCTCGTGCGCAGATCGCGGAGCTGCAAAAGGCGAAAGGCGCCGGCGGCTGAGCCACTAGAAACGAACGAGCCCGAGAAGGTGCTAGTCAGTCCCCAGCTCGGATAAGCGGGTCATAACCTCTGCTGTGGCCGGATACAGTGCTCGGTAGGCGTCGCGGTAGCGCCCGTAAAGCTCAGTACTGGATGGCTCCGGGTCTGCTACTTCCGCGTGGAGCTGGATGACCGAACAAGCCTCCTGGACGCTCCGGAAATGACCGACGGCAACTCCTGCGAGAAGAGCTGCGCCGTAGGCAGGGCCCTCTTCGACTACGGTGCGATGTACTGGTACGCCGAATACGTCTGCCTGAATCTGGCGCCAGAGCGAGCTTCGAGCACCTCCCCCGATCGCCCGAACCTGTGTCACCACAATTCCAAGGCCGTTCATGATCTCGAGGCAGTCGTCGAGGCTGTAGACCACCCCCTCCAACACCGCTCGCGTCATGTGAGCCACGTCGTGGCGTCTGGTGAGGCCGAAGAAAGCGCCGCGTGCGAACGGATCGGAGTGTGGCGTGCGCTCGCCGGTGAGGTAGGGCAGGAACAGCAAACCTTCCGAGCCCAACGGCACAGATGCGGCCAGCTCAATCAAAGCATCGTAGGAATGCCGGTCTCCAAGAACGTGCCGCCACCATCGCAGCGAATCGCCGGCAGACAGGGTGACGCCCATCAGGTGGTAGGCGCCAGGCACCGCATGACAGAACGCATGTAGTCGGCCCGATGGGTCGGGCAAGAATTGAGGGGTGTATGCGAAGAGCACCCCGCTCGTCCCGATTGATGAGGTGGCCAGCCCTACCTCGACGATTCCGCAGCCCACCGCAGCGGCGGCATTGTCGCCGGCACCGGCCGCAATCGGAATGCCGGCCGGAAGGCCGAGCTCATTCGAGACGTGCGCCCGAAGCCTCCCAGTCTCTTCCGGGCTCTCATAGACTGCCGGCAACCATTCGCGTGGCACCTCGAGTGCGTCCAGGATCTCGGCCGACCAGTTCCGCTCGACAAGGTCGAGCAGTAACGTGCCCGAAGCGTCGGACGCGTCGGTTGCGAACTCGCCTGTCAGCCGCAGTCGTATGTAGTCCTTCGGTAGGAGGACGTGTGCGATTCGCCTGTAGTTGACGGGCTCGGCGTCGCGGAGCCACAACAGCTTGGGTGCTTGAAACCCCGTCAGCGCGGGGTTGCCCGCGATCGCGACGAGCCTGTCCCGCCCGAGCCGATTGGTTATCTCGGTGCACTGAGCTGAGGTGCGCTGGTCGTTCCACAGCAGAGCAGGCCGGATCACGTTCTCTTTCGAATCAAGGAATACAGCCCCGTGCATCTGGCCGGTCAGGCCAATGCTTGCCACATGTCCAGGAGCGGCATCTGCCAGAGCTGCAAGGACTTTGCAGGCTGCCTGCCACCAATCCTCCGGGTTTTGCTCGGTCCATCCGGGCCGTGGCGAATACAGCGGATACTCAGCCGAGAAGGCGGCCAGGACGTGGCCCGTTTCGTCCATGGCAAGAGCTCGGGCACCGGTTGTCCCGATGTCGAGCCCCACCATGACCTTCAACGCGAGTGTGCTTGAGCCGTCACAACCCCAGGGCCTGCAGGTCGGCCCGGGTTGGCGGGTCTGCGCCGGCCCGTGCACAGGTCATCGAAGCCACCAGGCAGGCAAACTCCAACGACGCTCGAAGCTCGTCCGACTCCAGGCTGAGGCCGGCGTTGAGGAGACCGTGATCGTGGAGCCACGCCAACAGGCCGGCCCCGAAAGCATCGCCGGCTCCGATGGTGTCGACGACTTCAACTCGTGGAGCGCTGACGCTGATGCGAGCGTCGCGGTGGGCCCCATACGCTCCCCGAGAGCCCAGCGTTACGACAATCAAGCGTGGGCCATCGCTGAGGATTCGCTCGGCGGCTTGCATGTAGTCGAGTCCCTGATAAAGCCAGGCCAGGTCAGCCTCACTTCCCTTGACGATTGTGCTTTGCGAGATCGCCACGAGCAGCCGGTCGCGGTACTCAGCCTCAGGGATCAGCCCAATTCGGATGTTGGGATCGAGCATCACGAGACGCTGGCCGCGCTCGCGACTGATCAACTGCGCGAGAGTCGACGCCATGGGCTCGAGCACCATCCCGAGCGTCCCGACGTAAAGGGCCTCAACCTCGAGCCCGAACTCATCGGGAATCATTTCTGCAGTCAGGTTGGGCGCGGACGTTCCCTGAACAGCGAACTGGTATTCGGCGAAGCCTTCGCTGTCAACGTCCGCCATCGCGATCGTGGTGGATTCGTGACCGATGCTGGCGAACTGAAGGTTGGCTCCGTCGGCAACAAGCAGACCGGCAAGTTCACGGCCGAAAACGTCGTCCGAGATACGCCCTAGAAACGCGGTTGGCACACCGAGCCTGGCCAGCGCTCGAGCGGTGTTGAACGGACCTCCGCCCGGCGCTGCTTTCCGCGAGCCGTCTCCATCGGAGATCATGTCGATCAGCGCTTCACCGCAAACAACGATCACGGTGCGATCTCGCCCGAGCCTCTCGTGATCATTTGAGTCAAAACTATCTTGTGTTCCGAAGGGGACCGATCACCATCCAGACGACGGAACAGCAGCTCCGCAGCCGTGCGGCCGATTGCAGACGGGTCCTGGGCGACAACGGTGATTCCCGGCTGAAGAAGATCCGCGAGCAAGATGTCGTCAAAACCGATCAGGGCCACGCGCTCGTGAAGTCCCAAACGACGAAGCGCACGGAATGCACCCATGGTGATCATGTTCTGCCCGGTGAAGAGTGCGGTAGGAGGCTGCGAGCTGCCGAGCATTTCAGTCACCGCCGCTTCAGCCTTTTCGATCCCGCGCAGGTCGAGCCGTGCCAACCGCTTGTCGACCTCTATCGCTTGATTGTTGAGCTCTTCGAGATAACCGCGATAGCGCTCGGCGGCTGTAGCGATGGTGTGCAGATCGCCCAGATAACCGATACGTCGGTGGCCGCGCTCGACCAGGTGCCGGACTCCACGCCGAACCCCGGCGGCGTTGTCGGTGAGGACAGTGTCCGCGTCGAAGAATTCCGGCGGGCGGTCGACGAATACGATCGGTGTGCCGACCCTTCGCTCAGCGACCAGATAGCTGTGGTCGTGACTCGCGGGCTGGATGATCAACCCGTCAACCCGCCTGGACGCGAACGCGGCAACCAGCTTCCGTTCGCGCTCTTCGTCCTCGTCTGAGCTGCTGGCCAGGACCAGCACTCCACGCTGGACGGCCACGTCTTCAATCGCTCGATTGAGAGCTGAGGAGAAGGGGTTGCCGACGTCTTCCAGGACGACGCCGATCGTGTCGCTCCTGCCATCGGACCTGCGCAGGTTGCTTGCGGTCCGGTTATGGCGGTAATTCAGCCGCTCGGACGCGGCGACGACACGCTTGGCGAGTCCAGGCGACACTCCCGTCTCGCCGTTCACGACCCGCGAAACGGTCTTGATGCTGACCTTGGCCAGGGCCGCGACCTCTCGCATGGTGGGCCTGGAATTGTCGGTCGACTCAGGTGCCAACGTTGTCTCCTGACACTGAATGGATCACTGCCAGAGCACGTCCTAGATTCTCTGTTGCAGTTTATACAGATCTGTGATAGAACTGACAACGTTGTCTTTTGACAACGTTGTCTCGTGCGGTGCGTCAGTCACAACCGACCTACTTAGAAAGGGGTGACTCTGTATGAGCGAGAGATATCTTCGATCAATTAACCGGCGCGGTTCTACCTCCAGGCCCGTTTTCGCGTCGATCCTCGGGCTCTTGGTCGCCCTGGTGGGCGGCGCCTGCTCGGGCGCCGGCGGTGGGGGAGGAGGCGCCGGCACGACCACCATCACTTTGGCCGCTGTCGATAACCCGTCGATGGCGGACCTGAAGCAGCTCGTCCCCGAATTCCAGGCCTCGCACGCGAACATCACCGTCAAGATCGTGACCCTGCCCGAGGACGTGCTGCGGCAGCAGGTGACACAGGACGTGGCGGCGAGCAGCGGGCGCTATGACCTGTTCACGATTGGCACCTATGAGGTACCGCTGTGGGCCAAGAAGGGGTGGATTGAGAATCTCAGCCCGTACATTGCCAAAGACCCGTCTTATGCGCCGGACGACCTGATCCCCGGAATCAAGGGGGCTCTCAGCTACAACAGCAATCTCTACGCAGTGCCCTTCTACGGAGAGTCCTCCATGCTCATGTACCGGAAGGACATGCTGGCGGCCAAGGGGATCACGATGCCCGATCACCCGACCTGGGATCAGGTGGCGGCGGCCGCGAAGGCTGTCAACACTTCCGGCGTCAGCGGTATCTGCCTGCGCGGCCTTCCCGGCTGGGGCGAGCAGCTGGCTCCCCTGGACACGGTGGTCAACACGTTCGGCGGTCGCTGGTTTGACCCGCAGTGGAATGCCACTCTGAACACCCCGCAGTGGCACGATGCAGTCACCTTCTATGTAAACCTGCTCAAGGCTGCGGGAGAGCCTGGAGCCGGCAACGCGGGATTCACCGAGTGCCTCAACGCCTACAACAGCGGCAAGGTCGCGATGTGGTACGACGCCACCGTTGCCGCGAGCTTCTTCACCGGTGACGCGGCAAAGAACTCGGGCTACGCCTACGCTCCAACAAAAGTCAAGGACTGGTCGGGTTGGCTGTGGGCTTGGTCGCTAGGCATGCCCTCGAGCAGCAAGAAGAAGGACGCGGCGTGGACCTTCGCCGACTGGGCCACCAACAAGGCCTACATCCAGCTGGTCGGCACCAAGCTGGGCTGGCAGCACGTGTCGCCAGGAACCCGCACTTCGACCTATGACCTGCCTGAGTACAAGGCGGCTGCGGGTGCGTTTGCGGACGTGACGCTTCAGTCGATCGCGCACGCCGATGTGACCCACCCAACTGTCGACCCCGTCCCTTACATAGGCGTCCAGTACGTCGACATAGACGAATTCCAACAGCTTGGCGATCAGGTTTCTCAAGAGTTCGCCAAGGTCCTCGCGGGCGGTGAAACGGTGGACCAGGCACTGGCGAAGGCGCAGGCTCTCGCTACTGCCGTCGGCAAGCTTCAGCACTAATCAGCCAGCTCAATTGAGCTCGATCGCCGGCAGCGGAGGCGTGCGGGTACAGACCGCCGCCTCCGTCGCCCGCCGGGAGGCGTGGCTGAGGCGACTGCCTCTGCTGCCCGCTTTCATCTACGTCATCCTCGTGACCCAGATCCCGTTCGCGCTGACGATCTACTACAGCTTCTTTTCGTGGAACCTGCTCAAGCCGGGTAGCTTCAAGTTCTCCGGGCTCGACAACTACGCGAGGCTCCTGACTGACGAGAGCATCAGGACCGCGGTTTGGAACACCGTGTTGCTGACGATCAGTGTCATCGGGATCTCGGTCGTTCTTGGCCTCGCGGTGGCAACGCTCCTGAATTCTGAAGTTTTCGGAAAGGGGCTGATGCGAACGCTGATGATCGCGCCTTTTCTGATCATGCCTACAGCGGGGGCCTTGATCTGGAAGGACACACTGCTCAACCCGTTGTTCGGGCTGCTGCCTTATCTGTTGGCTCCGTTCGGCCTTGGCAGGGTGGACTGGGTCAACCAGTACCCGATGGTGGCGGTGGTGACCGTCGAGGTCTGGCGCTGGACGCCGTTCATGATGCTGATCATCCTCGCCGGCCTCCAGTCGCAGAACCCGGAGGTGCTGGAGGCGGCGCGCGTCGACGGCGCCAACGCGTTTCAATCTTTTCGCCGAATCACCCTCCCATTGGTGCGGCCTTTCCTTGAGCTGGGTGCGCTGCTTGGATCGCTGTTCGTAGTTCAGACCTTTGACTCGATCTACATGCTTACGTATGGCGGTCCTGGCGAGGACACGACCAACCTTCCGTTCCTGCTTTATCTGGTTGCCTTCCAGGGTTTCAGCATCGGGCAGGCGTCCGCGATCGGAGTCGTGGCCGTCATCCTCACCACGATCATTGCGACAGTAGCGCTGCGCACCCTGTTCTCCATCTTCAATGTGGAGGCAAGGCGATGAGCGCGAGTGTCAGGCTCCGCAGCCAGTTCCCGACGTCGAAAGTCTTGTGGTCGGTGGTTGGTTGGCTGGTCGTGTTCGTCTTCTTTTTTCCGGTCTTATGGATGTGGCTGGAGTCGCTCAAGACGGAGCCGCAGGCTGCCAGCTCGCCACCGACGATCTTTTTCGCACCCACCCTGGAGGAATTCCAGTTGGTGCTGTCTGGCGACTTCCCGCCGTACTTCATCAACTCGGCGATCGCCAGCATCGGGTCGACTCTGTTGGTCCTGGTCCTCGGGCTGCCCGCCGCTTACGCGCTGGCCATCAGGCCTGTCAAGCGGACGCAGGATGTGCTGTTCTTCTTCATCTCGACGCGTTTCCTGCCGTTCGCCGCCAGCCTGGTGCCGCTCTATCTTCTGGCGCGGGACCTGCAGCTGCTCGACAACATCTTTGCGCTGGCTCTTATCTACACCACGATCAACCTGCCGCTTGGCGTGTGGCTCCTGCGCTCGTTCCTCCTTGAAATTCCACCGGACCTATTCGAGGCTGCCCGAGTGGACGGTGCAGGCTTTCTTACCGAGCTCAGGCGCATCGTGGTTCCGTTGATAGCTCCTGGAATTGCCGCCACATCCCTGATCTGTCTCATCTTCAGCTGGAACGAGTTCTTCTACGCCGTCAACTTCACATCCTCAGTCGCGGGCACAGCGCCGATCTTTCTGGTCGGCTTCATCAGCGGTCGCGGCCTTTTCTACGCGAAGCTGGCGGCCGCTGCCACGCTGGCCAGCCTCCCGGTTCTGATCGGCGGTTGGGTCGCGCAGAGGCAGCTGATTCGAGGCCTCACCATGGGTGCAGTCAAATGAAGGCTGTGGTGATCGAGGAGCCGAATCGCATCGCCATCAAGCAGGTTGCCGACCCGACTCCCCTCCCCAGCGAGGCGGTAGTCAAGGTCGAGGCATGCGGGATCTGCGGCACCGACATCCACGTCCTCCGCGGCGAGTTCGCTCCCACTCGCTACCCGATCGTGCCCGGTCATGAGTTCTGCGGCGAGGTGGTCGCGATCGGCAGTGACGCGCGCAACGTGAAGGTGGGCGACTTTGTTGCGGTCGACCCGTCCCTTTTCTGCGGCAGATGCCGCCAATGTCGGGCCGGCCGCTTCAATTTGTGTGAGTACTGGAACGCGATCGGAGTCGGCTCTGCCAATGGTGCCTCCGCAGAGTTCGTTGCAGTCCCGTCTGCGAACGCCTTTCCACTACCACCGGGCCTTCCGCGTCACTGGGGAGCGCTGGTCGAGCCTTTGTCTTGCGCGGTCCACGGCCTCGACATGGTCGACGCCAAGGTGGCCGAGGACTACCTGATATACGGGGCTGGCACGATGGGCTTGCTCCTTGCCCAGCTGGCCAAGGACGCCGGCGCGAGCCGGGTCGAGATGGTTGAAAGGAATCCCAAGAGGCACGAGCTGGCGAAGCGGTTGGCAGCCGACCGTATCGCGGTCTCCGCCGACGAGCTCGAGAGGCCTCAAGGCTGGGACGTTGTCATCGATGCGACCGGAGTTGTGCCGGCCATCGAAGATGGGATCAGAAGGGTGGCGCGTGGGGGCACTTTCTTGATGTTCGGCGTCGCGAACAGCGACGCGACCGCCACGTTCTCGCCTTTTCGGATCTACAACGACGAGATCAAGATCGTCGGCTCGATGGCGGTCCTCCACAGCTTCGAACGCGCTCTTTCGCTGCTCGCGAAGGGGGTCATCGATTGCGAAGCCATGATCACCAATCGATTCAAGCTCGATGAATACAAGACCGCGATCGACACCTTCCTGGCGGGCAGCGGGCTAAAGGTTCAGGTCGCACCGGCATGAGACAGAGGTAGACAGGCGATGGCATCAGTCACGTTCGACCATGTCGTTAAGCGCTACACGGCCGATGTGACCGTGGTCAGAGACTTCAACGTCGACATCAAGGACAAGGAGTTCATGGTGCTGGTGGGCCCGTCGGGCTGTGGCAAGTCGACGGCCCTGCGAATGCTCGCGGGCCTCGAGTCGATCACCGAGGGCCAGATCCGGATCGGCGATCGCGTGGTGAATAACGTCGCGGCCAAGGATCGGGACATCGCGATGGTGTTCCAGTCCTACGCGCTCTACCCGCACATGAGCGTGTACGACAACATGGCCTTCCCGCTGCAGATGCAGCACATGAAGAAGGACGAGATGGACAGGCGGGTCAAGAACGCGTCCAAGATCCTTGGGCTCGACCCGTTCCTCAAGCGCAAGCCGCGAGCCCTGTCGGGAGGCCAGCGCCAGCGGGTGGCGCTGGGGCGGGCGATCGTGCGCAACCCCAAGGTCTTCTTGCTCGACGAGCCGCTGTCCAACCTGGACGCCAAGCTGCGCGGGCAGACGCGGATCGAGCTGCAGAAGCTGCACCGCGACCTGGAGACGACCTTCATCTACGTCACGCACGACCAAGTCGAGGCGATGACGATGGGCGACCGGATCGCGATCATGAACGCGGGCATCCTGCAGCAGGTGGGGACGCCCGGCGAGATCTACGACCACCCGGCCAACCTGTTCGTGGCCGGCTTCATCGGCAGCCCGACCATGAACTTCGTCCCGGTCACTACGAGCGACAGCACCGCCAAGGCGTCAGGCTTCGAGGTCAGGCTGCCGAAGTCAGTGCGCCCGGGCAAGGGCACGCTGGGCTTCCGGCCGGAGTCAGCGACGGATCGGATCACCGACCCGGCGAACACGCTGGACATGAAGGTCGACGTGGTCGAGCGGCTGGGCTCGGACCAGTTCCTCTACGGCCAGGTCGGCGGCGACTCGGTGACCGCGCGCATCGACCCCAAGATCAAGGTCGAGCCCGGCGATAACATCAAGCTCGGCCTTGACACACGAAACCTGCACCTTTTCGACGCCGAAACCGAGCTAGCACTGCTTTGACGTAGGGCCGCTTGGGTACCGGGGTCTGCTCTGCTCTGCTCCGCTCGGGGGGAAATTAGACCCGTTGCAGGCGGCGTGGCCCCTGAGGTCGACCAAGACCTAATCGGCCCGTCAGCTCAGGTCGGCGCTTCAAATCGTGTCCCGTGCCAACATCAGGAGGTGACCGCGACATGAGGTTGACGACCACGACCAACGTCACGGTGGACGGCGTCATGCAGGGGCTGGGCGGACCGGACGAAGACCGCAGCGGCGGCTTCGAGCGCGGCGGATGGGTCATACCGCTCAACGACAAAGAATCCGGGGACTTCATCAACCAGATCTACGGTGACGCTGCCGCATTTCTGTTCGGCCGGCGGACTTACGAGATCTTCGCCGGCTCCTGGGGAACGATGGCTGAGCTGATCAGGCACCCGATCGGCGTCGC
>WNEY01004747.1_pt1 | contig 10676 bp, 9 predicted proteins | sample 5400531 | NCBI WGS metagenome assembly WNEY01 (sample SAMN13153338, study PRJNA577476) | soil metagenome | isolation source: 200 cm saprolite under Douglas fir tree site 1 | place: USA:California | collected 2015-04-18
CGCCGATCGCCGATCTCGTGCCGTTGTTCCGCAAGGACTATATCGCTATCGTCATGGACGGCGACGCGTTCCTCGGCATCGCCACCCGTCTCGACCTCATCAACTACTTTAGGATCGCGCCATGAGCTTGTGTCCCGGGCGCAGCGCAGTACGTAGCGCTTGCGGAGTGATGCGCTGCAGACCCGGGACCGTTACGGTCCGTGGCGGTCCCGGATCAGCGGTGCACCGCTGCGTGCTACGCACTTGCGCTGCACCGCGTCCGGGACACACGCGTTGAGGGATCTTCAATGACCAAATCGAACCAGCTCGGCTTTTCCACGCGCTGCGTGCATGCGGGCCAGGAGCCCGATCCGACCACCGGCGCGGTGATGATGCCGATCTACACCACCTCCACCTACGTCCAGCAGTCGCCCGGCGTGCACAAGGGCTTCGACTATGCCCGCACCAAGAATCCGACGCGCATGGCGTTCGAGCGCTGCATCGCCGATCTCGAGGGCGGCCAGGCGGCGTTTGCCTTCGCCTTCGATGGGCCTCGACTTCAGCTATCTCGATCTGACCGACGCCGGCGCGATCGAGGCGGCAATCCGGCCGAGCACGCGGCTCGTCTGGATCGAGACGCCGACCAATCCGCTGCTCAAGCTCGTCGATCTGGAGCGCGTCGGCAGCATCGCAAAGCGGCGCGGCCTCTGGGCCGCCGCCGACAACACCTTTGCCAGCCCCTATGTGCAGAATCCGCTGGAATACGGCTTCGACCTGGTGGTGCATTCCACCACGAAATACCTCAACGGCCATTCCGACATGGTCGGCGGCGTGGCGATCGTGGGCGACAATGCCGAGCTCGCCGACAAGATGAAATTCCTGCAGAACGCCGTCGGCGGCATCCAGGGGCCGTTCGACTCGTTCCTGGCGCTACGCGGGCTCAAGACGCTGGCGCTGCGCATGGAGCGCCATTGCACCTCGGCGCACAAGGTCGCCCAATGGCTCGAGCGCCATCCCAAGGTGAACCGGGTATTCTACCCCGGGCTCGCGAGCCATCCCCAGCACGCGCTCGCCAAGAAGCAGATGCGCGCCTTCGGCGGCATGATCTCGGCCGAGCTGAAAGGCACGCTCGACGATGCGCGCCGCTTTCTCGAGCGCTGCCGGCTGTTCGCGCTCGCCGAGAGCCTCGGCGGGGTCGAGAGCCTGATCGAGCATCCGGCGCTGATGACTCACGGCTCGGTGCCGCCCGAGGTGCGCGCGAGCCTCGGCATCGGCGACACCTTGGTGCGGCTCTCGGTCGGCATCGAGGACGCCGACGACTTGATCGCCGACCTTGCGGCGGCGTTGGGCTAGTGCCGTCATGCCGGCGGCGCTGAGCCATGCCACGCAGCAGCGCTGTCGAGCTGGACAACGAACGCTCGCCGGATCATTCAATCACCTCGTCGGCGCGGGCGATGAGTTGCCGCGGCACGTCGAGGCCGAGCGCTTTGGCAGACTTGAGGTTGATGATCAGCTCCACTCTCGTAACTTGTTGGACCGGCAGGTCGCCCGGCTTCTCGCCCTTGAGGACACGACCCGCATAGCGGCCGGAGAGCCGGTGCGACTCCGTCACATCGCCGCCATAGCTCGCCAGGCCGCCGGCAGCAGCAAATTCCCGCGTATAGAAGACCGCGGGGACGCGATAGCGAAGCGCGAGCGATGCAAGTCGCGCACTCTGGCTGACCAGGAACGGCTCGGAGCCCATAACCAACCCTCCGGCGCCAAGCTGAGCGAGCCTCGCGAACGCCGGCTCGATATCGCCTTCCGCGCTCGCTTGCAGGACGTGGATCTCGAGCCCAAGCGTTCGGGCCGCCGCCTGCATTTGCGCCAGCAGCGGCTGCGTAAGGCCCGGATTGGCCGGGTTGACGAGGAGAGCCACGGCTTTCGCGCTCGGGATCAACTCGTGTAAGAGTTCCAGCCGCTTCGGGTTTACCTCCACGTTCAACGACGTCACGCCTGTGACGTTGCCACCCGGTCGGCTCAGGCTGGGGACTAGCCCAGCGCCAACCGGATCGACCCCGGTTTCAAAGACGATCGGGATCGTCGTGGTGGCCGCTTTCACGGCAAGTGCCCCGGCCGTACTTCCGGCCGCGACAATCACCGACGGCCGGCGCTTGACCAGATCGGACGCCAATCCCGGAATCCGATCGAATTGGCTTTCCGCCCACCGATACTCGATCGTCACGTTGCGTCCTTCGAGATAGCCGGTCTCGGAGAGACCGAGGCGGAACGCCTGCAGGCGGCTGGCAAACACTTCGGGCGAGGAAATCCCGAGATATCCGATCACCGGCATCGCCGGCTGCTGCGCGCCTACGGCGAACGGCCACGCGGTCGCCATGGCACCGAGAAGCCCAATGGCCTCGCGCCGTCTGATGTCGGACATGGAGTTGCCCCCTTTCCCCCGGCTCGGCGATCCAACGAGCCCTTAGGCTGCCATAGAGGGCCCCGGCAAGTCCTTGGGTGAACCTGAAATGTTCTGAATCGAAGGGGACGGCGCCGAATGACGGCGCAGCCCGCGTGCAATCAGCTGGAGCTTCGCCGATCTAAGCTGCCGACAGCAACCTGGCGGAGGTCAGCTGCAGCAGCGCGCTGCGCTCGGCGGCTGCCATCAGCCGTTCGAGGTCGGGATCGTGGTAGATGCCGGGCTGGACCTTGGCGTTGCGAAGATGCGGGGGATTCTTGAACCACAGATATTCGAAGGTGTGGCCGCTGTCCTTGTGGGCGAGGCGAATGGTGCTGCCTTCGACCGCCACGTCGAAATCCGGCTCGCTGGTCTCCAACGACAGATTGGGAGACCGTATGCCGTAGATGTGGTGCATGACGCGATCCACGTCGGCGGAATAGAACGGCTTGTGCAGGAATTCGAAGGCTCCCCCGTTCACCGCCTTTTCCTCCATGGCTTCCTCGCGCTCGCCGGAGATCATGATGACCTTCAGTCCCGGCCGCAGCTCCAGCAGCTGCTTGAGCGTGTCCATCCCGGCAAGGCCGGGCATCACGCGGTCGAGGAAGACGGCGTCGAATGCAGTGTCCCGGCAGAGCGCGATGGCGGTCTCCCCGTCGGGCGCCTCGGTGATTTCGCAGTTGAAGATGCTGCCGAGCAAGACCTTCTGGATCACGCGCCGCACGGTCGACGAATCGTCGACCAGCAGGACTTTCGTGGGGGCGGTGACGCGCTCGTAGGTTCGCATGATCGCCTGCACGTCGGCGACCTCGAACGGCTTGAACAGGAATTCGTAGGCCTTGAGCTTGCGCGCCACATCGACGGCCTCGGGCGAGGGCGGCGACGACATGATCGTCACGAAGGTCTGCACGCCGAGCTTGCGCGCGGCCCAGATCGCATCCAGCCCCGAGAGCTCGGGGATGTTGACGTCGATGAACGCCATGTCGACGTCCCCGCTCTTGAGCAGCGTAAGGCAGTCGCGGCCGTTGTCGGTGGCGGTGATGCGCAGCGGCAGCCTCGAGCTCTGCGCCGCGTCCATGAAGATCGACCGAATCATACGGGAATCGTCAGCGACGAGCATGCTGATGGTCTGCTTCATTGGTGATCTTCTCCGCAGCGCACTTCGGCCCCGCAATCCAACCACGGACCGCGCAATTTGGTGATGGTTGTACGAAATCTTGATTTCAGAAGGCCCAAACGTCTGGCGAAAAATTGTTTCAAATTGTCTGCAACGCCCGGTAGGGTTCCCTTCATGCCCCACATTAGGGCCGCTGATTGGGCGCGAAATGATCCGATAACCGTGATTGTCAACGGAATCATTGCGCCGTCGTGCGATAGTCTCGGGTCTCGGCAGGAGCGACGAAGAGGCCGCCGCATGAGTGACGACTACGTCCTCTATGACGGCGCATGCCCGGCGTGTTCCCATTACATCGCGGCGACCGGACTTCGCGAACGCCGCGATATCGTGCTGATCGACGCGCGCAGCAATCCGGCGCTGGTGGCCGAGCACGCCGCCGGCGGCCGGCCGATCGATGACGGCATGGTGGTCGCGATCGGCGGGGTTATGCACTATGGCGCCGACGCCACCCGCAAGCTCGCCGAGATCGGGCGGCCCAAGACCGGCGCCAGCCGGCTCCTGCTCTGGTTCGTCGGCACGGCCCCGTGGGCGCGGGCGCTTTATCCCGCGCTTTCGGCAGGCCGGCGGGGACTGCTGCGCCTCATTGGCCGGGAGCGCATCGGCCCGCGGTGAGACTAGTGTGGCGGATTTGACGTTCCTACCAGCATTGCGGCGAGTCCTTCGTAGGAACGTCAAATCCAAAGCCACACTAGAATCATAGAGTTGCTAGTGTCCCTTTGGTTCCGACGTTCGTAAACGCGCGTGCTGCAAAAGGATACGAACGTCGGAACCGGGACACTAGGCAGGCGACTGAAATGTTCCGGCCAATCCGGACCGCGTCCCTTCTCGGCGGCCCGGCGTTCTTCCTATACGCTCACGCTCCAAAGACGTCCGGGAGTTGACGCGCATGCGCACGCAGGTCGGTATCGTTGGGGCCGGTCCGGCCGGGCTGATGTTGTCCCATCTCCTGCATCTCGAAGGCATCGAGACCGTCATCCTGGAGAACCGCAGCCGCGATTATATCGAGAGCCGTATCCGCGCCGGCCTGATCGAGCAGTGGGCGAGCGACCTCCTGGTCGAAACCGGCGTCGGCGCGCGCATGCAACGCGAGGGCATGTTCCACAACGGGGTCTATTTCGGCTTCGGCGGGGCGCTGCACTACATCGATTTCCGCGATCTGGTCGGCAAGGGCGTGACCATTTACGGCCAGCAGGAGATCGTGAAGGACCTGATCGACCGCAGGCTCGCCGACGGCGGGCAGATCCTGTTCGAGGCGGCCGATGTGAGCGTCCACGAGCTTGCCGGGAGCACCCCGAAAATCCGGTTCCGGCACGGCGGCAACGACCACGAGCTCGCCTGCGATTTCATCGGCGGCTGCGACGGCTTTCACGGCGTCTGCCGACCGAGCGTTCCGGCGACCGTGCTCACCGCCTACGATCGCGAATATCCATTCGGCTGGGTCGGCATTCTCTCGGAATCCCCGCCGCCCGAGCGCGAGCTGATCTACGCCTATCACGAGCGCGGCTTTGCGCTTTACACCATGCGCTCGCCGACCCTGGCGCGGCTCTATTTTCAATGCGCGCCCGACGACGACATCGAGAACTGGCCGGACGGGCGCATCTGGCAGGAGCTGCATGCGCGCCTCGGCGGCACCCGGACGCTCGCCGAGGGCGCCATGGTGCAGAAGGGCATCACCGCCATGCGCAGCTTCGTGGTCGAGCCGATGCAGTACGGCCGGTTGTTCCTCGCCGGCGATTCCGCCCACATCCAGCCGCCGACGGGCGCCAAGGGCATGAATCTCGCTTTGGCCGACGTCAAGGTGCTTTCGCGTGCGCTCGCCGCGTTCTATCGTTCCGGCGGCAGCGATCTCCTCGAGCGCTATTCGGCGACGTGCCTGCGGCGGGTCTGGAAGGCGCAGCGTTTCTCCTGGTGGATGACGCAGCTGTTCCATCTCGATCCCGTCCACAACAGCTTCGACCGCAAGCGCCAGCTCGCCGAGCTCGACTATGTGACCAGCTCGCAGGCAGCCATGCGCTCGCTCGCCGAGAACTATGTGGGGCTGCCGGTCGAGGATTGAGCAGGTTGGGGGATCGATGCAGGTTCTGGTGGTCGGGGCGGGCGTGGTCGGGCTCGCGGTCGCGCGCGCGGCGGCGCTCGCCGGCCACGAGGTGGTCGTCGCCGAAGCGACCTCCGCCATCGGCACCGGAGTGTCCTCGCGCAACAGCGAGGTCGTCCACGCCGGCCTCTATTATCCCACCGGGTCGAAACGCGCCTACCACTGTCCGCGCGGCCGGCGCATGCTCTACGAGTTCTGCGCCTCCCACGGCGTGCCGCACCGCAAGTGCGGCAAGCTGGTCGTTGCCACCAACGACAGCGAGATCGAGCGCCTCGATGCCATCATCAAGCAGGCCAAGATCAACGGCGTCGAAGGCGTCGAGATCATCGAGGGTGCCGCGGCGCGCCGGCTCGAGCCCGCGCTCGCCTGCCGTCTCGCCATGATTTCTCCGGAAACCGGCATCGTCGACAGCCATGCCTATATGAACGCGCTGCGCGGCGATCTCGAGGATCACGGCGGGATGATCGCGTTCAACACCCCGATCGACCGGCTCGAGCCGGTGCAGGGCGGATGGCTGGTGTCGTTCGGCGCCGAATCGACGACCGTCGACGCCGTGGTCAATTGCGCCGGCCTCGGCGCCCAAAGGCTCGGCCACGCGACCGGCGGCTATCGGCCGGAGCGCGTCCCGCGGCTGTTTTTCGGCAAGGGCAGCTATTTTGCCTATGCCGGCCGGCCGGCGTTCTCGCGGCTGATCTATCCGGTGCCGATCCCGGGCGGGCTCGGCGTGCACGTGACGCTCGACATGGCCGGCCGCATGCGCTTCGGGCCCGACGTCGAGTGGGTCGACGAGGAGAACTACGACGTCGATGCCGCGCGCGCCGCCGCGTTCTACGCGCGCATCCGCGACTATTGGCCGGGCCTGCCGGACAACGGCTTGGTGCCGGACTATTGCGGGATCAGGCCGAAGCTCACGGGACCGGGGGAGCCGGCGGTCGATTTCATGATCGAGGGGCCGGCGCAGCACGCGGTGCCGCGGTTGGTGCACCTGTTCGGGATCGAATCGCCGGGGCTCACCAGCGCGCTGTCGATTGCCGAAGAGGTCGTGAGTTACCTGGCGGCCTGAACACGCTTGCTCTTGCCGTTGCGGGAGGCGGCGTCCTCCTGCTTGGCCTGCGCGGGAGGCGCCGGGGTCGCCGGCGCCGGCGCGATCTTGGTCTCGGTCAATTTGCGCCGCAGGTCGGCCGACAGCCCCGAATAGGAGCCGACCGGCGTGAAGCTTGTGGCCTGGCGCTTGGCGCCGCCGTTGTAGGCCGCAAGCCCGTTCTTGGTGGCAACGATGTCGCCGGGGCGCAGCGTCGGGTCGTCTTCGATCGGGGTGTTGACCAGGCCGAACGCGTCCCTACCGTTGCAGGTGCAGCCCGGCACGATCTTCTCACGATAGGTGAAGGCCGTGGCGAGCTCGCGGTAGGGCTTGCCGTCCGGGCCGACCGCCTGGTCGATGCTGCCGCCGCTGTAGATCTTGGTCTGGCTCGCCGGGCAGAACGAGCTGCAGACCTGTGCCGGGCTCGCGTCGCCATGGCGCTCGATCGGGAAATAGCGGCCGTCGCAGAGCCGCACGCAATAAGCGGTGCCGGTCTCGACGCGTGGCGTTTCGGGCGTGCGCGAGCCGAACGGGTTCCACTGGGAGAAGGGATCCGCGAAGGCGCTCGCGGAGGCGGGCGCGGCGGGGCGGCGTCCGAAAAACGTGTCGAACAAGCTGTGCTGGGCCGACGCGGACGTGGCCGTGACCACGAGCGTGGCGGCGGCGAGGAGGATCACCGCCGCGAATCCTTGAATACGACGAAAGTGATACCGATCGCGCTTGCGGCAAAAGGTGAACACGGCTGCGGTCCCCCACCACCCCATTGGTCGCGGCATGGCGCGAAAAGGTTCACGATTTCAGGGCGCTAAGGCTTGCGCCAAAAAGGTAAACGCCGAATGACCGCGGGGCTCAGAAGTACCGCCACCAGACGTAGACGTGAGAGATGGCGACCGAGACCACCATCATCGGCATGCCGTAGAACAGATAAGTCACGAATCGGAACGGGACGCCGTTGCGCTCGGAGAGGCCCGCGACCGTGAGGTTGGCGGAGGCCCCGATCAACGTTCCGTTGCCGCCGAGGCAGGCGCCGAGCGACAGACACCACCAGAGCGGCTCGATCTTGTCGGCTCCGCCAAACGCAGGGGCCATGCTCTTGATCAGCGGGATCATGGTGGCGACGAACGGGATATTGTCCACGATCGCCGACAGGAAGGCCGACGCCCACAGGATGGCATAGCCGGCGGTCGCCATGTCGCCCCCGGTGGCCGCGACCAGCTTGTTGGCGAGGAGCGCGAGCAGCCCGCCGACCTCGACGCCGTGCACCACCACGAACAACCCGACGAAGAAGAAGATGGTGATCCATTCCACGTCGGAAAACGTCTTGTGCACGTTCTCCGACTGCTTCTCGTTGTGGTGCTGCCAGTTGTCGAGCAGCATCAGCACCGCGGCGCCGGCGAGCGCGATGGTCGCGGGCTCGAGATGGAGCGGGCGCGCGATCACGAATGCGACGATCACCGCGCTCAGCACCGCGAGCGACTGCTTGAGCAGGGTCCAGTCGAGGATGGTCTCCCTTGCGCTCATCCCCATCACCAGGATCTGCCGCGCCGGGTCCGACTTCAGCGATCGCCCCCACAGGAGATGGATCATCAGCGCCTGCGCCGCCATCACCACGATGATGACCGGCGTCAGGTGGATGACGAAGGCGTTGAAGTCTAGCCCGGCGAGCGAGCCGATCATGATATTGGGCGGATCGCCGATCAGGGTCGCGGTGCCGCCGATATTGGAGGCGAACACCTCGGCGAACAGGAACGGGTAGGGCGGCACGTCGAGCTCGCGGGTGATCGCGAGCGTCACCGGCACAACCAGCAACACCGTGGTCACGTTGTCGAGCAGGGCGGAGAGCACGGCGGTGGTGATCTGCAGCAGCAGGAGGATGCCCGCGGGATTGGCCTTTGCCTTTTGCGCGGACCACACCGCCAGGTATTGAAACATGCCGGAGCGGCGCGAGATCGACACCAGGATCATCATGCCGGTGAGGAGGCCGATAGTGTTCCAGTCGATGCCCTTGAGCGCCTCGTTCTGGTCGAGCGCGCCGATGATGACCGTCGCCGAGGCGCCGATGAGCGCGACGATCGCCCGGTTGAGCTTGTCCCAGATGATCACGGCATAGGTGATGCACAGGATCGCCGTCGAGACCGCCATCGGGTCGAGGCCGAAGAAGATATGCGGAACGAAGGCCTGGCCGGGCATGCGATTTCCCCCAATTCATCGGCAGGCTCGGCTGAGGCCCCGGGCGCTGTCAAGACGAGGATGCGTCGCAGCCGCTCCGGTGCTACGACCTTTGTGGGACATAGGTTCGAGTCGCGGCACGATTGCCCGCGACCGACCGGAGGAGGACGCCGTGAGCCAGACCCGTTTCATCAACCCCGACGCGCTGCAAAAGCCGCCCGGCTATACCCACGTGGTCGAGGCGACCGCGCCGGCCCGCCTGGTCTACCTCGCCGGGCAGCTCGGGGTCGACCGCGACGGCAAGATCAGCAGCGATTTCCGCCTGCAGGCGGTGCAGACGTTCGAGAACCTCAAGAACGCGCTGGCCGCGGTCGGGGGAGAATTCAAGCACGTGGTGAAGCTCAACAACTACCTCGTCGACGTGAAGTACCTGCCGATCTTCCGCCAGGTGCGTGACAGCTACCTGGCCGACAGGAACCGGCCGGCGAGCACGACCATCGCGATTTCGGCCTTGGCGCGCGAGGGGGCGCTGCTCGAGATCGAGGCGATCGCCGTGCTGCCGCCGGCGCGATCCGAGGCGTCCAAGCCCGCAAGCGGCAAGAGCAAGGCGCGCAAGGGACGCTCGGCTACCAAGGCCGCACGACGAAAACGGCGGTGAGCACCGCCAATACCGGCAGCAGCACGGCGGCCGACCAGGCCATGTAGCCGAAGAAGCTCGGCATCTTTACGCCGCGCTCGACCGCGATGGCATAGACCATGAAGTTCGGCGCATTGCCGATATAGGTCAGCGCGCCCATATAGACCGCCCCCATGGAGATCGCCTTGAGCGTCGTGGCGAGCGGCCCCATCAGCTCGGCGGCCTCGCCGCCGGCGAGCTCGAAGAACACCAGATAGGTCGGCGCGTTGTCGAGGAAGGCCGAGAGCGCTCCGGTCAGCCAGAAATAGGCGATATCGTGCGGGCTGCCGTCGCGGGCGGTGACGGCGGCGAGGAGCCACGCGAAGGCGCCGTCCTTGCCGGCGTCGAGCATGGCCAGCACCGGAATGATGCAGGTGAAGATGCCGGCGAACAGGATCGCCACCTCGGCGATCGGCTCCCAGGTGAAGCCGTTGGCCTCGCGGTGCTCGTTCGCCGTGAGCGCGAGCGATAGCATCGCGATCAGCATGAGGACCGCGTCGCGCGCGATGTTTTGCAGCTCGAGCTTGGTGCCGTCGAGGTCGAAGCTGATCCCCGGTTTCCAGGCCGCCGACGCGAGGATTGCCGCAATGATGCCGGCGATCAGCAGAAAATTGATGCTGCCGCTCACGCCGAAATTCACCGGTGGCTTGTTTTCGCCGACCGTCGTGACCAGGCGGTCCTTGCGGTAATGCCAGATGTCGACCGCGACGAAGGCGATGAGCACAAGGCCGGCCACCAGCGCGGTCTCGAGCCGGAGGTTCCTGGTCGTCCAGAAGAAGTCGACCCCGTGCAAGAAGCCGACGAACAGCGGCGGATCGCCGAGCGGCGAGAGCGCGCCGCCGATATTCCCGACCAGGAGGATGAAGAAGATGACGACGTGCGCGTTATGGAGCCGCGCCGCATTGGCGTGCAGCAGCGGCCGGATCAGGATCATGGCGGCGCCGGTGGTGCCGACGACGCTGGCGATCGCGGTTCCGAGCGCCAGGATCGTCGTGTTGACGAGCGGCGTGCCGCGCAGGTTGCCGGTCACCAGGATGCCGCCGGCCACCACGTAGAGCG
>WNEY01004694.1_pt1 | contig 10675 bp, 9 predicted proteins | sample 5400531 | NCBI WGS metagenome assembly WNEY01 (sample SAMN13153338, study PRJNA577476) | soil metagenome | isolation source: 200 cm saprolite under Douglas fir tree site 1 | place: USA:California | collected 2015-04-18
TGAAAGCAATTTCCGCGGCGCAATTCGGCGCGCCCTATCTCACCGCCCATCGCGCCGACCTGCACGCCCTGCTGCAGGCGCTGCTGCCAGGGAGCAGCATCCATCTCGGCGCAGAATGCACCGGCGTGGCGTCGGTCGGCGCTACGGCGGTGGCGACGTTTGCCGACGGACGCGAGGTCGAGGCCGATATCGTGGTGGGCGCCGACGGCATCAATTCCAGCGTGCGCGAAAGCCTGTTCGGCGTGCAGGCCGCCCGCTGGACGCAGCAGATGGCCTGGCGCTGCACCGTGCCGATCGATTGCGTGCCGACCAAGATCGGTCCCGGCAAATCGGTGGCGATCGGCCGCGACGAATATGTCGGCTGGATCGGGCCGGACGGCCACGTGATCTGCTATCCGATCCGCGGCGGCAAGCTCTACAACATCTTCGCCGGGCACGTGTCCGAGCAATGGGTCGAGGAATCGTGGTCGGTGCCGAGCAGCGTCGATGAGCTGCTGGCCGGGTACCGCGGCTGGAACGCGGCGCTGCTCGACATGCTCGGCCAGGTCGAGCATTGCTTCAAATGGGGCATTCGCGATCGCGACCCGCTGGCACGCTGGACCCACGGCCGCGTGACGCTGCTCGGCGACGCCGCGCATCCGATGATGCCGACCCTGGCGCAAGGCGCCGCCATCACGCTCGAGGACGCCTATGCGCTCGCGCGTCAACTGGCGCGGCACGACGATCCCGCAAAGGGGCTCGAGGCTTACGAGGCCGAGCGCCGCCCGCGCGCCGGTAAGGTGCAATTGCAGGCGCGCGAGCAGTTCCAGAACAACCGCAAGGTGCCGGCGCCGCCGCCGCTCGCGCGCGACTGGATCTTCGCGCACGACGCCACACTGGACGCGTGAAGCGCCAATCTCTCCATGGTCGTTCCGGGGCCCGAGCTAGCGAGGGAGCCCGGAATGACAGGCGACGGCTCTACGCCGGCAGAAACAGCTACCGGCTGCTCACCTGCAGGCCCAGCGCCTCCAAGATCTCCGCTTGCTTGGCGGTGGTGCCGTGGCCGCCGGCGATGGTCGATGCGCTGATCCCGGCCTTCTTGAGCGCCTCGCCCACGGCAAGCGTGCCGGGATTGCGGGTGATCGGCGGCCGCGGCGACAGGATGTCGGTCACGAACACGACGTTGGGCTTGACCACGTGGCCGATCAGCATCCCCTGCGAGTGCGGGTTCGGGATGTTGTAGAGCCTGATCTCGTCGCTGTCGTCCTTGAGCGACATCTGCTCCTTCACCTCGACGATTTGCGCCGCTCGCGGCTTCTTGGCCAGCGCGTCCGGCGCCACCGTGTGCGCCGCCTTCACCGCCTTCTCGAACAAGGGCTTGGTCGGCGTCGGCACCACCACTGTCGCCCCTTCCGCCACGTAGGTCCGCATGCCGCCGGTGTGGTCCATGTGGTGGTGCGTCAGCACCAGGTACTTGATCGGCTTGCCCGGATACTTCGCCTTGGCGGCGTCGATCACCCAGCGCGACTGCAACTCGCCATAGGGCGCATCGAACACGACGAGGTAATCCTTCATCGCAATGATCAGGTTGTTGGCCTGGCCGCCCTGGACGTGCTGGACGTTGGGTGCGAGCTCGACCAGCTTGAGGCTGCCGCCGGGCGGAAGGATGATCCCGTCGCTGTCGAGCAGGCGGCCGAGGAACTGGCGGCGAATGATCCACTGGTGCGGCACGTAGCCGGTGGCCGGCGGCTTCGCCGCCGTCTTGACCGCGTCGGGTACCGCAAACGTATCGGCGGCGATCGTCGGGTTCGCGGTGACCTCCTTGTAGGTGACCTTCGCCACCTCGACGCCATTGACCTGGTAGGACAGCACGTGCGCGATCTTGACGCCGGCGACCGTTTTCCAGTCGCTCAACACGAGATCGTAGCTCGAATCGCCGGCGATGTTGTCGTCGTCGCGGGTGCGAACGGCGATCGGAAGCTTGCTCTGCGGGTCGATCAGGACGGTAAAGTCATTTCCGCCGCTCTTGAAGCCGAGCGCCAGCAGCGTCTGCCTGCCGAGCTTGACGTTGGCCAGCGGACGGACGTTCTTGGGATCGTCCAGCATCTTGAGGAGCAGCGTCGGTGAGGCCCGCTCGAGCTCGCGTAACGCCGCGGCGACCCGGATCGACGACATCGGCTTGCTCGCACCCTTGTCGTCGATCGCATAGCCGAGCCCCGGCGTCACCACCTCGGTGAATTTCACCTTCTCGACCGCCGGATATTTCATGTCGCGGTCCCACTCGGTGCGCGCCGAGCCGGTGGCGAGATCCCAGGTGATCGTGAGCGCGGTATTGCCGAGGAAGCGCGGCTCGCCGCCCGCCTCTTTCGACTGCCCGGGCTCCCAATGCATGGCATCGGCCCTGATCGCGAGAGCTTTCAGGGAGCGGAGGGCATTGACCCCGCCTTCCCCCGCGATCACCTGATTGATCAGAGCGGTCGATTGGGCGGACGCCGGCTGCGGCTGACTTATCGCCAGCAGCAAGGCGGCGGAAATCGACAGAGCAAGCTTCATCGCAAGTCCTTCCGTTTTTTCGTCTGGCCGTGGTTCTCTTGTTATTCGCGCGTGGATTCGCCGACCGCTCGACGTATCATACCGTAGTCAGCCACGGCGCGTGAAGGCAGCGTCTGCCCGGACCTGCCATCACGATCGGCTTGGCGTCTTGCGCCAATGCACGGGAGGAAATTCGGTTCAAGCGTTCAGCGGTCGTGTCCGTCCGCTGTCGTGCGTTATCCGTCGCCCGGGCGAGCGGTGCGCAAGCGCGGCGCGCGTCACGCTGCGGGCGGAGTAGCGCGCGCCCGCGATGAAGCGCATCAGCGGACCGAAGCTTGCGGCGGCGCTGGCGCCGACGAAATGCAGGCCGGGCACGCTCGATTCGAAGCCGGCCGCGAGCACCGGAGAGCCGTCGGCGCAGGCGATCCGCTGCAGCAGGTCCGGCGCGAGGATTCGCAACTTGGAAATGTCGATGTTGTAACCGGTCGCGAGCAGCACGTGGTCGTAGACGCGCAGCCCGATGTCGAGCTCCACACCCACCTGGTTGCCCCGGGTCATCACCCCCAAGATCCGACGTCCCGCCTGCAGGCGCACGCCGCGCAAGCGCGGCTTGAGCCACCACGCCGCGGCCGGGCGCAGGCTGTGAGCGTTGATCCGCGGCAGAACCCTTCCGGTCACGCGATGCGCAACGCCGGGGAGCTCGTTGAGCCAACTCAGCGGGAACGGCCCGACCGCGGAGGGAGCCGCCAGCGCCCGGCGCAATCGGACGAGCCACTCACGCTCGTGCGCGCTGCCGTCGTTCGGCGGCTCGCGCCAGAGCACATCGCCGCGGCAAATGAGCTCGACGTCGGAGCTGGCCTCGCGCAACAACGCGGCCGACTCGCAGGCACTTTGCCCGCGCCCGACCACCGCGACGCGCTTGCCCCGCCACGTGTCGAGGCGGGCGTGGCTCGAGACGTGGCTCACCAACGCCTCCGGCAGCCCTTCGAACGGCGTCGGAATGGCCTGCTGGTTGGTCAGGCCCATGGCGACCACGATGCGCCGGGCACGCAGCGGCGCGCCGTCCTCCAGGACGAAGCAGAATCCGCGGCCGGTATCCTCGATCCGGATCACCTTGCGATCGTCGAGATCGGGGACGGTTTGCTGCGCAAACCATTCGCCGTAACTGACGAATTGCTCGAGCGGAATCTGCTCCTGCCGTTCGAGTGCATGCTGGTGCCAAAAGCGATCGAGCGAGAACCGTTTGGCGGGATCGGCGATGTGGGTTGCGCTCCAGGGTGACAGCAGCTTCATCCCTTTCGGCATGCTGTTGCGCCAGGACGACATCGGGTCGCCGAATGCGCGGGTGCCGAGGCCGGCGGCTTTGAGGTGCGCGGCCACCGCGAGACCGTACGGCCCGGCGCCGATCACGGCCACTTCGCATTCGTCGGGCAGGAACGCTACATTCACGACACGGCCTCGGGCAGTCGACTTCTCTTGGGTGGTAGTACGACCGCGCCGGGATCGCGAAACGCCAAGTCGAATTAGGATTACCGCGTCGGGCCAATCCAGCGTCGCGTGCGCACGACGAACGCGCGAATGCCGGCTCGCAGCGCGCTCCGCTATAAACTGTGATTGTCGCCGCCGGCGCGGGTGGCGAACCGCCGCCCGTGGCGGCGCTTCTGCGATCTCACGCCCTCCTCTAAGCCATTGAAGCCACGAGGGTTCGCGGCCGCGCATGCTTAACCCTTCGTTAACAGGGAAGCTCTAATCTTCGGCAGAGGGGCTGGCTGCGACCGGCGCCTTGGATGGCGTCATGATCCGCATCGATTTCAACAAGCTCCGCTTCCTGGTCATCGACGACAACGCCCACATGCGGCGCATCCTGCGCACGCTGCTGCACGGCTTCGGCGCGCGCGACGTCTACGAGGCGGAAGACGGCGCCGCCGGGCTCGAAGCCTTCACCCATTACATGCCGGACATCGTGCTCACCGACTGGGCGATGCCGATTTTCGACGGCCTCGAGCTGGCGCAGATGATCCGGCAGCCCGGCGCCAACGCCAACCCCTACGTGCCGATCATCATGCTGACCGGCCATTCCGAGAAGAAGCGCGTGGTGTCGGCGCGCGACGCCGGGATCACCGAATTCATGGCCAAGCCGATCTCGGCCAAGGCGCTCTACCAGCGCATCCTCAACGTGGTCGCCAATCCGCGGCCGTTCATCAAGACCAAGAATTATTTCGGTCCCGACCGGCGGCGCAACGTCACTGCCAACTATGCCGGGCCCGAGCGTCGCAAGGGCGGCAAGGCCGATGTCATGCGCCAGACGCCGTTGCTCGACAAAGCCAAGATCGCCGGCTGAGACAGATCAGGAACCACTATGTCTCAACTAAAGAACGACAAGGCGTCGGTCGCGACCTACGCAGACCACGAGATCATCACCCCGCCCAACAAGCTGCGCAAGGTGGTGTCGGCGGTCTCGTCCTCCGACCCGAATGACGATCCGGTGGCGCGCGCCGAGCAGGCGCTAGCGCAGCTCTCCGACGAGTTCTCGACCTGGATGCACGCCGAATGTCGGCGGCTCGACCGCGCGCGCCATCAGGTCAAGGCCGCGGGCTTCACCAAGGACACCTGCGAGGTGCTGTTCCTCGCCGCCCACGACATCAAGGGCGAGGCCGCGACCTTCGGCTATCCCTGGATCGCCGCGCTCGCCGACAGCCTGTGCCGGCTGGTCGAGCACACGCCCGACATGACGCGCATCCCCCTGGCGTTGGTCGATCAGCATGTCGACGCGGTGCGCGCCATCTTCCGCGAAAGCGCCCGCCCGGACGTCGCCACGCTCGCCGACGCGCTCGCCCACCGCCTGCGCGAGGTCACCGATGAATTCCTCGCGCACGAAAACCGCGACCGCCCCGATTATCTCGACGGCATTCTGGCGCCTCCCCTTGCCCCGGGCGAGGCGTTCTAAGCGAGCCAACCCACAGGCTCCGCTCAGGCGGCCTGCCCGTATTGCGGCCCGATCGAGTCGTCCGCCACCAGCTCGTCGCAGAACATGCGCGCTTCTTCGCGCGCGGCCTCGGCCGCGAAGCGCCGCAGCAGGGTCATCAGCGGCTCGATGTCGCCGAGCTCCTCATCCGCGCAGCCGGTGAGCACGCGCTCGACCATCCGGCGTTTGAGCCGCGTCGCCCCGCCCGGATCGCCCACGAAGCCGCCCTCGCGCATGGCCTCGACCGCCTCGCGGAACGCCGGATAGGTCGAGGCCGGCAGGCCGGCCTTGTCGTAGAGCGCGCGGAAACCAGCGATGCTCTTGTCGTGCACCAGCGCGCTCACGCGCGTGAGCGACAGGCCGGAGAGCTCGGCCAGCGCCTCCTCGAACATGTCGACGTTGCCGGAAAGGAGCGCGCGCAGCACCAGGCCGGCGGTCAACTGGCCGCTCTGGCGCAGATGCCGGATGAGCGGCCGGATCTCGCTGTCGCAGGAGACCGCCGCGAGCGTGACGGTCGCCTTTTCGCAGGCCTCCTTGGCGATGCGCCGGGCATGGTCTTGCTCCAGCCATTCGCGCGCCGCGACGAAGCCGGCGAGCGTTTCGGAAAGCTTGGCGACCAGCCCCTGCCGGGTCGTCGCCGGCAGGTCGTCGCGCCCGAGCATCGCTTCGCGGACGGCGGCGAGATGGCCGAAGCGAGCGACGATCCGATCGAGCGAGAACGGCGCGATCTCGGCCTCCCGATTCTCGATCAGGATCAGGCAGGCCTCGGCCGATCCCACTTCGGCGATGGCGGCGGAGACGGCGCTCGGCAACGGCGCGCGGTTGGCGATCGCGGCCTGCGCCTGCGGGCGGCCGGTGGCGACCGCATCGACCAGGTCGGCGTCGACCAGCAGCGGCGAATATTCGAGCACCCAGCTCGCCACTTCCGGCTGGTCGGCGGCAAGCCCCAGGATCACCGGCGGCGGCGCGAGCTCGCTGAACGCGAGCGCCTTGGCGAGCGCCGCGCGCACTAGCGGCGACGGGTCGTCGAGCAGCATGATGAGCGCGCCCTCGGCGGCGGCGCGGTCGTCCGGCGAGAGATCGGAATAAAGATAGGCGCGCGCCAAGGCGGTGGTGGCATCGCTCCGCTCGGCGGCAGGTGCGGTGCGCACCCAGTGCAGGAATTGACGAACGATCATGTTGCGACCGACGCCACGATGGTTGGCTTGCGGCGCTACGCGCCCGATGTTTCGCAGCCTAGCGGCCGAGGCTTAATAAAGCGTTTACCATAAATCTTTGGAAAGATTGCTGAATTGTTAACGCGCTAGAGCATGATCCCGAAAAGTGGGTACCGGTTTTCGGAAAAGATCATGCTCCAGCAATAAGCTAGAACGGGATGACGATTCGAAGAAAAGTCATCCCGTTCTAGCGTCACGCCTTGCCGTCGAACAAGGCGCGCACGTCGGCAGGCGCGTCCCGGAACAGATCGAGGGTCGATCCCCCGGCGGGCCTGCGCAAATCGCCGGGTGACCGCGCGGACGATTGGGACGCCTCGCTCGCACCGGACGTCTGCCCGCCCCACAGCTCGCTGACCACGGGCGCGACCGCGCCGCGACGGCCCTCGTCGTGGAACAGCGAACGAAACACCGAAGCCGTCTCCGGCGGGCGCGCCGGCGACGCCGCAGCCGCATAGGCGCTGGTGACGCCCGCCGTATCGCTCGCGAACGCCGCTGCGGTCGGCAGCGGCGACGACGAGAACATCAGCTCGCTCAGTGCCGTGGCCGAGGTCGGCAATGGCGGCGCCAATCGCGGCTCAGTCGTCGCGGACACCGGTATCAGCGCCGGCGGGCGCGGCGGCGGCGCCGAGCCGGCTGCGGCGGCGACTTGCATGGAGGTCGGCGACACGGCGCGCGCCACCTGATAGCGGCGCATGAGCTCGGCGCAGACCCCGGCGATGCTGCGTGCATTGCCCTGCTTGTCGTAGAAGATCGGCCGGTTGGCGGCGGCCGCGGCCGGGAAGATCCCGGCCGCATTGGCGGTCGGGTCGCTGCCGGCAAGCTTGATGGCCTTGGCGGCCGCATAGGGCCCGAAGAAATGCGCGATGTAGAGCTCGCCCTCGCTCGGCGTGCGGCCGATGCGCTTGGCGAGCTGCACCGCGTTGAGCTGCGTGACCACGCCGCCCATGAGCGCGTTGGCGGTCGGGTCCTTGCGCAACCGCATGATCTTCCCGCGCAACGACGGATCGGCCACCACGTAGCGGCCGGACGGCGTTCGGGAGATCGCGTTGGCATAAGCGCCGTAACCGAAGGCCGGCCCGCCTTGCTTCAAGGTCGCAAGCCAGGTCTGATCGAGGAACTGGAACAGGCCGGTCGCCGAAGACGACCGCATCGTCAGGTTGGGATTGAGGTCGGATTCGACCTTGGCGGTGGCGAGGAGATAGTCGAAGCTCGTGCCGGTCACCTGGGCGGCTTGACGAATGGCGCTGGTGACGGCAGTGCGGGAGGAACTCGAGCCGACGAGCGTGGGAACGTCGACCGCCATGGAAAACCCCAGGTGCCGAAGGAAGCGGGCACTTGTCCCAACAGTTAACGATTATGGTAAACGGGGTGTTAATGAACGCCTGAAGGGAGTTAGCCCAATGACCCAGGAAACCGCGGTCCGCCACAAGCGCGGCGGCATCTATTTCGACGACTTCGTGATTGGACATCTGTACGAGCACCCGCTCACGCGCACGGTCACGCAGATGGACAACATGCTGTTCTCCAACATGACGCTCAACCCGCAGCCGCTCCACATCGACCGCCATTTCTGCGAGCAGGAGACCGAGTGGGGCCAGCCGCTGATGAACTCGCTGTTCACGCTCGGCCTGATGATCGGCATCATGGTCAACGACCTCTCGGTCGGCACTACCATCGCCAATCTCGGCATGACCGAGGTGAAATTCCCGCATCCGCTGTTCGAGGGCGACACCGTGCATTGCACCAGCGAGGTCCTGGGCAAGCGCGAGTCGAGCTCGCGACCGGGCGCCGGCATCGTCGAGTTTCTCCACCGCGCCTACAATCAGGACAACAAGCTGGTCGCCGAATGCCGGCGGCAGGTTTTCATGCGGATGCGGCCCCGATAATGCGGTCATTACTGTTCGTTCCCGCCGACGGCGGAAAGAAGCTCGACAAGGCGATGACGAGCGGCGCCGATGCCGTGATCGTCGATCTCGAGGACTCGATCGCGCCCGAACGCAAGGCTGCCGCGCGCGCGAGCGCGGCGGATTTCCTCAAGGACGCCGTCAAGACGGCGAACCGCCCTCGCCTGCTCGTACGGATCAATGGCTTGCAGACCGGTCTGATCGATGCCGACCTCGATGCGATCGTCCCGGCGCGGCCCGACGCCATCATGTTGCCGAAAGCCGAGGGCGGCGCCGCCATCGTCCATGCCGACGCCAAGCTCGCGGCGCGCGAGGCGATCAGTGGATTGCCCGACGGGCACATCAAGATCGTGGCGATCGCCACCGAGACCGCCACCTCGTTGTTTCTCGCCGGCACCTATGGCGGCGTGAGCGCCCGACTCGAAGGCCTCACCTGGGGCGCCGAGGACCTCTCGGTCGAGCTCGGCGCCGAGGTGAGCCGCGACGCCGTGGGACGCTTCTTCGCGCCTTATCAGCTGGCGCGTGCGCTCTGTCTCGCCGGCGCCGCGGCGGCGCAGGTGCAGGCGATCGACACCATCACGGCCGACTTCCGCAATATGGCGGCCTTGGGCCGCGAGACCGTGGAGGCGCGCCGCGACGGCTTCACCGGCAAGCTGGCGATCCATCCGGCGCAGGTGCCGGTCATCAACGAGGTGTTCACGCCGGCGCCCGAGGAAATCACCAAGGCGCAGGCCGTGATCGCGGCGTTCGCGGCCAGGCCCGGCACCGGCACGGTCGGCATCGACGGGGTGATGTATGACCGCCCGCATCTCGAGCGGGCCAAGCAGTTGATCGCGCGAGCAAGGCAGCGCTGAGCGCGATCCCGCGCCGTTGCTGGCTACAAGGCCTGCGCTTGCGGCTCGGCGCCGTGGCTCGTGTGGGTGTGACGGACGTCCTCGAGATGGCGCTGCTGGCCGACATAGGCCTGTGCCGCCTCGGTATTGAACAACTCGCGCGTCTCGGTCTCGTCGTCGGTCACCGGGGTCAAGGCCAGATCGGTATAGGCGAAGCGGTCCGGGTCGCGCTTGATCGACAGATAGATCCGCCGCAGCCGCAAATATAACGCACCCCACTTCACCAGCTTGACGACCGCCTCCGTGAAGTAGCGCGGATAGAACCACCATGCCGGCTCCAGCGGATAGCCGGGCCGCCGGTCACGGCGGAATTTCAGCCGCAGGAAGCCGCTTTCGAGCGGATGGATTTTTTCGATATCGATGCTGGCCTTGAACCACGTGATCAGGAACAGAGCATTGCTCGTGTGCGCCTTGGTCACCATTGCGCGTCGCAACACGGTCTCGATGTGATCGAGCGTGTAGTAACGCTGCCAGGCGAGCCGGTAGGCGCGGTGCCATTCCTCGGCCGACATGCGCGGATGCGCGGTGCAGACGTGATTGAGATCGTACTTGTTCATGTCCGGGTCGAGCGGGACGCCGGCGCGGAACAGCTTGAGATGATCCTCGGAACCCGGCAACGGGGTGAGATAGAAGAACTCGAGCAGATCGACCGGCAGCTCCTTCTTGATCACGTCGATGTCATGCAGGATCGATTCGACGGTGTCGTTCGGGAAGCCGAGAATGTAGCCCGCATAGGTGAGCACGCGCGCGTGTTTCCAGGCGAGCAGCATCTTGCGGTACTCGGTGATCTTGTTCTGGCGCTTCTTGGCGCCGGCGAGATTCACCGGATTGATGTTCTCGAGCCCGATGAACACCCGTCGAATTCCGGCCCGCGAGCACTTCTCGATGAAGTTCGGCAGCCGGTGGCACAGCGTGTCGACCTGGATGATGAAGGAGATATTGAACTTTTCCATCTCGCAGGATCGGCTCCCAATTCTTGTTACGGGCAAAATTGTCGTCGGTGATGAAAAAGGCACGCAGCCCCTGCGCGTAGTTGGCGCGCACGATCTTCTCGACGTCCTCCGCCGAGCGCCGGCGCGACTTGCGCCCCTGCACGTTGATGATGGTGCAGAACGAGCACTGGTAGGGACAACCGCGTCCGGCATCGAAGCTGGTGCCGCCCGCGGCGGTGCGCTGGGCGCGCTC
>WNEY01004444.1_pt1 | contig 10673 bp, 8 predicted proteins | sample 5400531 | NCBI WGS metagenome assembly WNEY01 (sample SAMN13153338, study PRJNA577476) | soil metagenome | isolation source: 200 cm saprolite under Douglas fir tree site 1 | place: USA:California | collected 2015-04-18
CGGAACGTCATCGCCCAGTCCAGCTCGTCGGGGTCGTAGATGTTGATGTCGTCGTCGGTGACGATCGCGAGCTTCACCTCGGCCACCGACAGCAGCGCGAGCAGCGCGTTCTTGCCCTCGCCCGGACGCTTCTTGATCGACGCGACGAGCGTCCAGTAACAACAGCCGCCGATGGGGGCGCGAATGGCCACCGGCTGCACGCTGGCCACGCGCAGCGCCTGCAGCCCGGCCGCCTCGATCACCGGCGCGGCCAGCCAGTCGTTCTCCCACGGCATCTGCAGCATGTAGAAGATCGGATCGCGCCGGTGGGTGATGCACGTCACGCGGAAGAGGGGATTCCACTTCACGTCGCCGGTGATGTGGCTGAACTCGCCGAACGGTCCCTCGTCGGCCGTCCAGCCGATCGGCAGCAGCTCGCCCTCCAGCACCAGCTCGGCGTCGGCCGGCACCTCGAGATCGACGGTGCGACACTTCACCAGCTCCACCGGCGCGCCGTGCAGGCCGCCGGCGATCGCGAGCTCGTCCACGTCGATGGGCGCCTTGTAGGAGGCGGCCAGCATCTCGTAGGGATGGACGCCGATGGCGACGGCGATCGGGAGCGGTCGCTTCTGATCGAGCGCGCGCTGGTAGTAGAGCCGCATGTCCGACGGGGACACCAGGTCGATCCCGGTCTCCTGCGGCGTCCGATACATCATCCGGTACGAGCCGACGTTGCGGCCATACTCCGGATCTTTCGACACGACGAGCGTGGCCGAGATGTACGGCCCGCCGTCCTTGACGTGCATCAGCGGGATCGGGATCGACGTGAGGTCGGCGCGATCGCCCTCCCACACCACTTCCTGACAGGGGCCGTCTTTCACCAGGCGCGCATCGATGGGATTGCGGATCCCGCTCTCGAAGCGCGAAGCGATGTCGCGCTCGGAGCAGCCCATGGCCAGCGCGAGGCGCTTGCGGGTGGAGACGAGCGCACCGGCCGCTCGCCAGTCCGAATAACCCACGATGGACTCGAACAGCGTCGCTTCCTTCGCCTGGGCGGCCAGCGCCGAGAGGTGGCGTGGATCGACGGGCTTCTTGAGGTGCTTCAGCTCGCCGGCGCCCTCGAGCGCGGCGAGGAACTCGCGAAAGCCTTGCTTCACGACGGTCTCAGGCGCGCTCGTCGGCCGGAATGATGTCGGGGAGATCGCTCATCGGGGCGGAGGGTATCACGACGGCATCGCGCCGGCGCCCGCCCTATATCGCGCGATATTGAAATTCATATCCCGCGATAGATTTACCCGGGGGCCGTGACCGCATAGCCTGATCGCGCCATGCACCGCGCCCCGAGGCTCGCCGCGCTCGGCTTGTTCGTCCTCGTCGCCACGAGCTGCGCGACGGCTCCGACTCCCGAGGCCATCACCCCGGAGAAGCCGGCGCCTCAGGAGCTTGCGCCGCGCGAGCCGGCGCCTCAGCCGGCGCCCCGCCACCGATGGGCGCCGATGCGTACCGCCAGTCAGGACCCGGGCGCCCTGCCGACCCGCTAGCTCTTCGTCCCGCTCCAAACTTCAGCAGCACGGACATCCCTGCTCACGTTCCAGGCGCGCCCGCTCAGCCAGCCAGCGCGATGGTGTTGATTTCTCGTCGTGCGGGGTGGTATACGCCTTGCTCGGTAGGCACGCCCGCATCACTCAGCCCGAGAGGAGACCACGCCATGTCGCGACGGTTCATCGCAGGCCTCATCGTCGCCGCCCTCGGATTCGTGCTCGGCGCCGGCGGCGCCGCATCTCAAGGGACCAAGGTCGCCATGCTGCTGCCGGGCAGCATCAACGATCAGAGCTGGAACGCCGCCGGGTACTCGGGCCTGGCCAAGCTGAAGGAGCGCGGGGCCGAGGTCGCCTACTCCGAGAACGTGCAGGCCGCCGACCACGTCGAAGCGATGAAGGACTACGCGCGACGCGGCTTCAGCCCCATCATCGGCCACTCGGGACGGTTTCTCTCGGCGGCGCAGCGCGTGGGGCCCGAGTTCGAGAAGACGACGTTTCTCGTCGGCTCCGGCTCCGGCGGCCAGGCCAACGTGATCTCGCTCGACGTCGCCAACGAGCAGTACGCGTACGTCGTCGGCGTGCTGGCGGCCCGGATGTCGAAGACGGGCAAGATCGGCGCGGTGGCCGGCCTCGAGGGCCTGCCCAACATGGTCGCCAGCGTGGGCGGCTTCCGCCTCGGCGCCAAGAGCGCGCGGCCCGACATCGAGGTGAAGATCGTCTACCTCCAGTCGATGGAGGATCCGGCGATGGCCAAGGAGGCGGCGCTCTCGCTGATCGCCGGCGGCGCCGACGTGATCGGCGGCAAGCTCAACGCCGGGCAGGCCGGCATCATCCAGGCGGCGAAGGACAAGGGCGTGTTCGCCACCGGCCGTTCCGTCGGCCACACCGCCATCGCGCCGGATCGGGTGCTGACGAACATCGACGAGCGGTGGGGCGACATCTACTTCTCCGCGGTGACGGATCTGAGGGCGGGCAAGCTCACCGGCAACTACATCCCGTACGGTTACAACACGCCGACCAGCGGCGCCGATCTCCGGTACACGGCGGACCGTTCGCTCAATCCGGCGGTGCCCGCCGGCGTGGCCGCCGAGCTGGAGACGGTGAAGAAGAAGATCGCGTCCGGCGAGTTGAAGATCAAGCCGACCAAGGACGACGCGCGCGGCGGCGCCTGATCCGCCCGTCCCTTCGGATCTGAGCGCGCACGGGGCCACGATGCTCCGCATGCACGGCATCACGAAGTCGTACGGTCCCGTGCGCGCCAACCGCGGGATCGACCTCGTCGTCCCGCCCCGCACCATCGTCGGGCTCCTCGGCGAGAACGGCTCCGGCAAGACCACGCTCATGAACGTGCTCTTCGGGATGGTGAGTCCCGATGCCGGCACGATTCACTTCAAGGACCGTCCGCTCCACGGTCACACGCCGCGCGAGGCGCTGGCCGCCGGCATCGGGATGATCCACCAGCATTTCATGCTCGTCCCCGCGATGACGGTCACCGAGAACGTCATGCTGGGGTGGGACGCCGCCGGGAGCTGGCTGCGACCCACCGCCGTCGCCGACCGTGTTCGCGCGGCGAGCCGGACCTACGGGCTCGACCTCGAGCCCGACGCTCGGGTCGGCGCGCTGCCGCTCGGCCGCCAGCAGCGCGTCGAGATCGTGAAGGCGATCCTCCGTGGCGCCGAGCTGCTCATCCTCGACGAGCCGACGTCGAACCTGAGCCCGCCCGAAGTGACCGGCCTCCTCCAGGTCCTGCGCCGGCTGCGTGACGAAGGCCGCTCGGTGATCTTCATCTCTCACAAGCTCGGCGAGGTGCTCGACGTGTGCGACGAGGTGGTGGTGCTGCGTGACGGCGCCGTGGCCGGCCGCGCGCGCGCCGCCGAGACCGACCGCAACGCGCTCGCGCGCATGATGGTGGACCGCGACGTGTCCACCCCCGTCGCCCGCGACGGGGCCATCGCCGGCGAGGAGCGGCTCGTCGTGGCCGATCTCACCGCCGTCGATGCGGCCGGCGTCGAGCGGCTCAGCGGCGTCAGCTTTTCCGTCCGGAGCGGCGAGGTGCTCGCCGTGGCCGGCGTCGATGGCAACGGCCAGGCCGAGCTGGTGGACGTCATCGCCGGCCTGCGTCGCCCCAAGCGAGGCCGCGTCTTCGTGGACGGCGTCGACGTGACCGACGGCGGCGTTCCCCGCCGCCGCCACGCCGGGCTGGCTCACGTTCCCGCCGACCGCGGCACCACGGGCCTCGTCCCCGACATGACCGTGACCGAGAATCTCGCCTTCCGCGATTGCGACGGCCCGCCGTTCCGCCGCGGGCCGTGGCTCGACTTCGGCGCCATGCGGGTCGCCGCCGCCGAGCGGATCACGCGCTTCGGGATCCGAGTCGGCGGCCCCGACGTCCCCACCCGCACGCTCTCCGGCGGCAACCAGCAGAAGCTCGTCCTCGCCCGCGAGCTGACGCGCCAGCCCCGCGTGCTCGTCGCCGCCCAGCCGACGCGGGGCCTCGATCCCGGCGCCACGCGCTTCGTGATCGACGAGATCCTCGCCCTGCGCAGGAGCGGCGGGGCCGTGCTCTACGTCTCGACCGAGCTGGAGGAAGCGCTCCTGGTCGCCGACCGGGTCGCCGTCATGTACCGCGGCCGGTTCGCAGGCGTGGTGCGCCGCGGCGCGCTCGACATCACGCGCCTCGGACTCATGATGTCGGGGGCGCTGACCGAATCGCCCGACGCCGCCGCGCTCTACGGCGTGGCTGCGCCGTGACCGGCGGTGAGCACGCCCTCGACGGCGGCGCCGAGGCGCCGGCGCCGCGCGCGCCCGTCAAGCTCGCCGCGTTGCGCGCGCTGGCGCCACCGCTCGTCGCCGTGCTCCTCGCCTTCGCGGTCACCGGCGTCCTCATCATCGCCGCCGGCAAGAACCCGCTGCTCGCCTACTGGTCGCTGGCCCGCGGCGCCTTCGGCTCCTGGGATCGGATCGCCGTCGGACTGAATCGGGCCACCCCGTACACGTTGACCGGCGTCGGCATCGCGCTGTGCTTTCGCGCGCGCATCATCAACATCGGCGGCGAAGGCCAGCTCGCGCTCGGAGGACTCGCGGCGACGTGGGTCGCGCTCCACATGGTGCCGGCGCCGCGCCCGGTGGCGACGCTTCTCGCGCTCGGGGGCGGCGTCGTGGCCGGCGCCGCCTGGGCCGGCCTCGCGGCCACGATCCGGCTGAAGCGGGGCGTCCACGAGGTGCTCGCCACGCTGCTCCTGAACTTCGTCGGTCTGTTGATCGTCAGCGAGGCGCTGCAGGGCGACCTCGGCGAGCCCGGCGCCGGCTTTCCCCAGTCGCCGCTGCTCCCGAAAGCGTCGTGGCTGGGACGGCTCGTCGCCGGGACGGACCTGCACGTCGGCGTGCTGATCGCGCTCGCCGCCGTCGTCGTCGCTCACGTCGCGTTCTGGCGCACACCGTTCGGCTTCCGGCTCCGTATCCTCGGCGCCAGCGCTCCCGCCGCCGCTTACGCCGGGATTTCTCCAGGCCGAGCGCTCGTGTCGGTCATGCTGCTCTCGGGTGGGCTCGCCGGACTGGCCGGCGCGATCGAAGTCCTCGGCGTGCACTATCGCCTGATCGACGGCTTCGCTCACGGCTTCGGCTTCAACGCGGTGGCCATCGCGCTGCTCGGCGGTCTCAACCCGCTCGCCGTGCTGCCGGCGGGACTCTTCTTCGGATTTCTCGAAACCGGCGCCGTCGCCATGCAGCGCGCCGTGGGCGTACCCACCCCGCTCGTGAACGTCATCCAGGGCCTGACGATGGTCTTCGTCCTGTCGGCGATGGGCCTGACCGCCGGGCGCCGACGGGTATGACCGAGTTTCTCGCGGCCACGGTCAGGATCGCCACGCCGCTCGTGTTCACGGCGCTCGGCGGGATCCTCTCGGAGCGTGCGGGCGTCTTCGCCGTCGGGCTCGAGGGCATGATGCTGGCCGGCGCCTTCGCGGGTGTGATCACCGCGTTTCTGTCCGGCTCGCTGGCCGCGGGAGTCGCGGCCAGCGTCCTCGGGGGCGCGGCCGTGGCGGCGCTGGTGGCGGTGGCGACCACGCGCTTCCGCGCCGAGCAGATGGTGACCGGCCTCGCCGTCAACATCCTGGCGCTGGGGCTCACCAGCTTCCTGCTGCGCGGACTGCTCGGCCACGGGGAAGCGCCGACGATCCGCGTGACCCCGCTGCCGCCGATGGACGTGCCCGGACTCGCGTCCCTGCCCGTGCTCGGGCCGGTGCTCTTCCGCCAGCCCGTGCTCACCTACGTCGCGCTGGTGGCCGCGCTCGCCGTGTTCGTGTTCCTCATGCGAACGCGCGCGGGGCTCACATTGCGCGCCGTCGGCGAGAATCCCTCCGCCGCGTTCGCCGTCGGCGCCGATCCGCTTCGCGTGCGCATGCTCGCGGTCATCTGCGGCGGCGCCCTGGCCGGCGTCGGCGGCGCCGTCCTCTCGCTCCAGCAGGTCGGAACCTTCACCGACGCGATGACCAACGGCCGCGGTTACCTGGCGCTCGCCGCCATCATCGTCGGCCGCTGGATGCCGTTCGGGACGTTGGCGGCGTGCCTGCTGTTCGGCGCCGCCGATGCGTTACAGCTCCGCGTGCAGGGCCTGAGGCTTCCCGTGAGCTCGTACGTGATCCAGATGACGCCGTACGTCGTGTCGCTCGCGATGCTCGCCGGCTTCGGCCGCACGGCCCAGCTCCCCGCCGCCATCGGCACCGCGTTCGTGCGCGACCGCCCGTCGTGACGCCACCCGGCGACTGATCGTCGCCGCCCGCAGCGCTATCTCAACGAGGAGACGACGATGCAACGCATGGAGATCCATCGGCTGCCCACCGCCGGCCCCAACGACGTCAGCGGGCTGGCCAAGCTCATCGACGACGGCGTCGTGTCGGCGAGCGACGTCATCGCCGTGCTCGGCAAGACCGAGGGCAACGGCTGCGTGAACGACTGGAGCCGCGGCTTCGCGACGTCCGCCTACGCCGCGCTGCTGGCTGCCCGGCTCGGCGCCACCGTCGACGAGGTGACCTCGCGCGTGCAGTTCATCATGTCCGGCGGCACCGAGGGGATCATCACACCGCACGTGACGGTGTTCGTGCGCCGCGACGTCCGCGAGAGCCCGCGCCCCGGCCGCGGACTCGTGGCCGGCGTGGCCAGCACGCGGGTCTTCAAGCCCGAGGAGCTGGGCACGATGATCCAGATCCGCGAGGTGGAGAAATCGGTGCGCGCGGCCATGGCCGACGCAGGCATCCGCGACGCGTCGAACGTCCACTTCGTGCAGATCAAGTGTCCGCTGCTCACGGCCGAGGCGATCACCGACGCGGCGGCCCGCGGGGCTCGCGTGGCGACCACGAGCACCTATGGCTCCATGGGGTATTCGCGCGGGGCCTCGGCGCTCGGCGTCGCGCTGTCGCTCGGCGAAGTCGAGCGCGCGCTGGTGACCGACGAGGCGGTGTGCAAGCGCTGGGACCTCTTCTCGCGTGTCGCCTCCACCTCGGCGGGCGTCGAGCTCTCGCATTGCGAGCTGATCGTCGTCGGCAACGCGGAAGGCTCGGCCAGCGACCTCGTCATCGGTCACGACGTCATGGAGGACGCGATCGACGCCGCCGCGGTCCGCCGGGCCATGCGCGCGGCGGGCTGCGACGGCGACGGCGCCGGCCGCGTGGTCGGCGTCTACGCGAAGGCCGAGGCGTCACCCACCGGCCGGATTCGCGGGCGCCGGCACACGATGATCGACGACTCCGACATCAACCACACGCGCCACGCGCGCGCCGTCGTGGGCGGCGTGATCGCGTCCGTGATCGGCGATCCCATGGTGTACGTCTCGGGCGGAGCGGAGCACCAGGGCCCGAGCGGCGGCGGGCCCGTCGCCGTCATCGCCCGGCGCGCGTGACGCCCGAGAGGCACTCGCGTGAGCGCCCCTTGACCGATGGCGTCCTCATCATGTACTTGGGCAGGGTTGGACATCCCGCTGGTCGTCAACGGCACCCTGATGCGTGGCCTGCCGCTGAACGGCACCCTGCTCGCCGTCCGAGCGCGCTTCGTGCGCGAGGCGACGACGGTGCCTCAATACCGGATGTGGTCGATTGGCGGCCGCCATCCCGCGATGATCCGCGTGACCGAGGGCGGCGCGGCCATCGCCGTCGAGGTGTGGGACGTTCCCGCAGCCGGTCTCGCGCAGGTCCTCCTCCAGGAGCCGCCTGGCCTCTGCGTCGGCAAGGTCCGGCTCGCCGATGGCCAGGAGACGCTCGGCGTCCTCGGCGAGCCGGCGCTCTGCGAGGGTCAGCTCGAGATCACGCGCTGGGGCGGGTGGCGCGCCTACATCGCCGCGCGCGACGCGCGACCGCGGTGAGCACGGTGCCCCGGGTGACCGAGGCCGACGTCGATCGGCTTGCCGTGCTGGCTGGCCTGCCGATCGATCCCGCCGACCGGGCCGACGTCGCCACGGCGCTCGTGGCGCTGCTGGCAGCCGCCGACCTGGTGATGGAGTTCTCGCTGCCGGAGGACATTCATCCCGCTCCGGTGTTCAGGACATGACGGTCGAGATGGATGCTCACGCCATCGTCGCTGCCGTCCGTTCGCGGAGGCTGTCGGCGCACGAGGCAACGGCCGCGGCGCTGGACCGCATCGCGCTTCGCGACCGCGCGCTCAACTGCTTCACGCTCGTGCGGCGCGAGGCCGCGCTGGCCGAAGCCGCCACGATCGACGCCGGCATCGCCGCCGGGAAGGATCCCGGCCCGCTGGCCGGGGTGCCGTTCGCGGCGAAGAACCTCTTCGACATCGCGGGCGTCACCACCGTGGCGGGCTCGAGGATTCACGCCGATCATCCGCCGGCGACGCGTGACGCCTCCGCCGTGGCCGCGCTGCGCCGGGCCGGCGCGATCCTGGTCGGCGCCACCAACATGGACGAGTACGCGTACGGGTTCTCCACCGAGAACACGCACTATGGGCCGGCACGCAATCCTCACGACCCGGCGCGAATCGCGGGCGGATCTTCAGGAGGCTCGGCCGCGGCCGTCGCCGCTGGACTCGTGCCGCTTTCCCTCGGCACGGACACCAACGGCTCGATCCGTGTGCCCGCCGCGCTCTGCGGGGTCTTCGGGCTCAAGCCGACGTTCGGGCGAGTCTCCCGCGCCGGCGTGATGCCGCTGGCGTCATCGTTCGATCACGTCGGGCCCTTCGCGCGCTCGGTGGCCGACCTGGCGACGGCCTTCGACGCGCTCCAGGGTCCGGACACGACTGATCCGGTGTGCGTGGACCGCCCAGCCGAGCCGTGCGTGCCCGAGCTCCACCGCGGCATCGCCGGCTTGCGCATTGCGGTGGCGGGCGGCCACTTCGCCGCGCTGGCGACCGATGAGTCCCTCGCTGCCGTGGCGCGCGTGGCCGAGGCGCTCGGGGTGAGCGCCCAGGTCACACTGCCGGAGGCGCACCGCGCCCGCGCCGCCGCCATGATCATCACCGCCGTCGAATCCGCCAACCTGCACCTGAGCAACCTGCGCACGCGAGCCAAGGACTTCGACCCGATGACCCGCTCACGCTTTCTGGCCAACGCTCTCCTTCCGGCGGCGGTCTATGCTCAGGCTCAGCGCTTCCGAGCCTGGTACCGCGCCCGCGCGGCCGAGGCCTTCCGCGACGTCGACGTCCTGCTCGCACCCACCACGCCCTACCCGGCGCCGCCGATCGGCGCGCCGCGCACGATACGAATCAGCGGCGTCGAGGTCCTGACCCGGGGGCATCTCGGCGTCTTCACGCAGCCGCTGTCGTTCATCGGCGTGCCGGTCATCTCGGTCCCGCTGGTCACGCCCGGCGCGCTGCCACTCGGTGTTCAGCTCGTCGGCGCGCCGTTCCGGGAGTCGATTCTGTTCCGTGTGGCCGCGCGGCTCGAAGTCGACGGCATCGTCGCCGCTCCCGTCGCCGCCTGACCGAAGCTCAGCTCGTCGATTCCCTGTCGATGTTCCTTACGCATCCGGCCTCGGGATGGGGCGGCATCGTGGAATTTCGCGTGGCCGTTGGGCAGGCTCGACTCTTGCTACTCAGCGAGGCATGGCACGCTATCTTTTCATTATTTCTTGGACCAATCCTTCCCGATACGAGATGGTGCAGCAACGAGTGGCCGGAATGCAGGACGTCGAGGTCATCCTCGATCGCCGATTCCGAGAGCGGCGCCGGCGCGACGACCAGCCGGGCATCGAGCGCCGGCGGACGGATCGACGCGAGCACGACGTCGACATACCGCTCGATCAGTTGGGCTGGGCGCTGGTGGTGCGCCCGACGCGATCGCTACGACTTGGGTAGCGACAGCATCACGGTGTCGGTCCGCTCGCTAGCGGGCCGGAGCTGAGAGACTGGGCGCTCTGGGCGCTCACGAGGAGTCGCGGCGCCGATACACGGCCAGCCAGAGATTCGATCGCGGCGTTCGCCCGCGGGCCTGCCCGTCCCAGTACACCATCGTCAGCGTCGGCGTCAGCATGTCCACGAGCCCGACTTGCTCGAGGTGGGCTTCACGATAGGTGTCGAACCAGTCCAGAATCCGCCTTGGCGCGGCCGGTGACACCAACCACGACGTGGGAACGTTGACGTAGACGACGAAGTTCGGGGTCGCCGCTTCCACGTCTCGAATCAGCTCGTCCTGCATGGCGGCGGCGTACGGCTGGTTCTCGAACAGCGAGTACATATAGATGTAGCGGGTTCCCGCCTGCCGATTCGCGTAGAAGTAGATTTCCGGCTCCGACCCCATGACGACCACGCGCTCCCCCGCGGCCGTGCGTTCACGGAGGTAGCGTCCCACGACGACCGACTCGGGGAATGGATTCCCACCGTAGATGGCGCGGGCAACGGCGTCAGGGCCGAGCCTGAAGAGGATCGCGCGGTGGGCCCACACGGTGTGCGAGAGGGTCAGGACGAGAACGGCCGCGGCCACCCAGACGCCAGCGCGGCCGAGCCTTGGCTCGAGCCGGCGCGACAGCGCGTGAACGGCGACTCCAGTCAGCAAGGCGAGCGCTGGTATCAGCAGCAGGAAATACTGCTGGCGGAAATAGAAGCCGATCGACGTCGAGAGCAGCGACGTCAGCGCGAAGGGCACGAGGATCCGTGCCGCCGGTCGCACGTCGCGATCCAAGACGGTGAAGACGGCGCCCACGCCGGCCAGGG
>WNEY01004445.1_pt1 | contig 10673 bp, 6 predicted proteins | sample 5400531 | NCBI WGS metagenome assembly WNEY01 (sample SAMN13153338, study PRJNA577476) | soil metagenome | isolation source: 200 cm saprolite under Douglas fir tree site 1 | place: USA:California | collected 2015-04-18
ACAGCCCTGGGGGGCGAGCGTACCTACCTGCTCGACTACGCCGGTGACGCCATGCAGCTCGCCGGGCTCTCGCTGTTGCAAATCCAGGACGAGTCGGGCCGCATCGTGAGCTCCGGGCACTTCCGCAACGAGTACGATCAAGCCGACCCCGCGCTGCCGCGCCTCCTGGCGGCAGCTCCGGCGGGCACCGCGCTGGTGGAGGCGCGCGGCGCGGAAGGGCCGTTTCTGGCGCTCGCGCGGGTGGATTCCCTCCGGATCGGCGGCCGGCGCTTCACCCTCGTCGGCGGGATCGCGGTGGACTCGAGCTTGCTGGCGCGGCTGACGCCCGATTCCGAGCTGAGGGTGGCGGTCGCGCTCCCGCCCGACACGTCCTCCGGCCCCGATCCGGCCACGCAAGTCGTCAGCGCCCTGGCCGTCCCGTTCGTGACGGCCGGCGACTCCGCCCGGCTGCTCCCCGCGCGCATTGTCGTCTCGCACTCGCTTGCCTCGCTCGTGGCGCTGCGCCGCGGGGTCGCGCTGTCGTTTCTCGTCGCAGTGCTCGTCACCGCACTGATCGCGCTGCTCCTGGCCTCGTGGCTGTCGACCCGGATCAGCCGGCCGCTGACCGCGCTCGCGGCGAAGACCGCAGACGTGGACATGGATCGGCTGGACGTGGCGTTCGATAGCGACCGGCCGGACGAGATCGGTGCGCTGAGCCGGCTGCTCGGCGCTATGACCGAGCGGCTGCGCGCCGGGGCGGCGCGCCTGCGCGAGGCCGAGCGCCGCCTGGCGATGGGCGACCTCGCCCGCCAGGTGAACCACGACATCAAGAACGGCCTGATTCCCATCCGCAACGTATTCCGGCATCTCGGTCAGGCCGCCGGCGAGACCCCGGATCGGCTCGCCGCCGCGTTCCGGGATCGCCAGGCGACCGTCGAGTCGAGCATCTCCTATCTCGAGAACCTCGCGAGCAACTACGCCCGGCTCTACCCGCAGCCGGCCCGCGAGTCGTGCGACGTGAACGCGGTCGTGCGTGAGACAGTCAAGCGAGTCGGCGAGACGGGCCAGGCGAACCTGCGACTGGAGCTCGCGGAGGGTCTGCGCCCAGTCCGCACCGATCCCCTCGTCCTGCGGCGCATCCTCGAGAACCTCATCGGGAACGCCATCGATAGCCTGGCGGCACGAGCCGGCAGCGTCACCGTATCGACCGGGGCAAACGGAGCAGCTGGCGTCCGAATCACCATCACCGACACGGGCAAAGGGATGACCCAGGAGGAGCTGAATCGCGCGTTCGACGACTTCTACACGACGAAGCCCGGCGGTACGGGCCTCGGCCTGTCAATCGTGCGACGCTTGGTGCTCGATGCCAATGGCACGTTGCGTGTGGAGACCGAGCCGGGCGCGGGAACCAAGTTCATCGTCGAGCTCCCGGGCGAGGCCGCGTGAGCGCCATCCTGGTCGTAGACGACGTAGCCGCCATGGCGGAGCAGTACGCGTACGATCTCAAGCGTGTGGGCGGCTACGAGACGCTCGTCGCGCACAGCGGCCGGGAGGCGCTGGACCTGCTGGAGCGCGAGGCGGTGGACTGCGTCATCCTCGACCTCGAAATGCCGGGGATGGACGGCTTCGAAGTGCTGCGGGCCTTGCAGCGGCGCGGCTTCCGGATTCCCGTGCTCGTGTACACGGGGACGGGCAACTACGATCGCTGTACCGAGGCCATCCGGCTCGGGGCCCGGAGCTTCATCGACAAAGCCGAGCCGATGGAGCGGGTGGTGCAGGAGGTCGAGCACGCCCTCGAGCAAGAGCGCCTCGCGGGGCAGGTCGCCGTGCTGCGGACTCGTCTCGATTCCGACGCACCGCTCCTGGGTGCGAGCCTCGCCATGCAAGAGCTCAAGGACGCGATCGGGCGCGTCGCGAAGATCCCGAGCCCGGTCCTGATCGTGGGTGAGAGCGGGTCGGGGAAGGAGCTCGTCGCCCGGGAGCTGCACCGCCTGGGCGCGAATCCCGCCGGGCCGTTCATCGCGCTCAATGCCGCGGCCATCCCGGAGAACCTCGTGGAGGACGAGCTGTTCGGCCACGAGCGGGGAGCGTTCACGGGCGCCGGCGCCCTCCGCAAGGGCGCGTTCGAAGCCGCGTCCGGTGGCACGTTGTTTCTCGACGAGATCGGGGAGCTGCCCCTCACGGCTCAGGCGAAACTACTGCGCGTCATCGAACAGCGACAGATCACGCGGCTCGGCGGCAACCGCACGGTCGCCGTGGCGGCGCGGGTCGTGGCCGCCACGAATCGTGACCTCGACGCTGAAGTGCGTGCCGGCCGGTTCCGCGAGGACGTCTACTTCCGACTCAACGTCCACGTGGTGCGCGTCCCCGCGCTTCGAGAGCGGCGGTCGGACGTCCCAGTGCTCGTCGAGCATCTCTTGACCACGACCTGCGCCCGCTTCGGCATGCGACCCAAGACGGTCGACCCTGCAGCGCTCGACTGCCTGATGCGATACGACTGGACGCGCAACAACGTCCGAGAGCTGCGGAATGTCGTCGAGCGGATGATCATCGCGACGGACGGCGAAGCGATCGGTGTGGACGACATTCCAGCCGACATCCGGGAAGGGGCGGGTTCACAGAGCACCCCTGCCGGCAGCGCCCCAACCACGTTCCATGCCCTCAGAGCGGAGGCCGAGCGCCAGATCATCGTCGCGGCGCTCGAGCACAACGACTGGCACATCACCCGGACGGCGCAGGCGCTCGGCCTCGCCGATCACGCCAGCCTCTTGAAGATCATGCGTCGGCATAACATCAGCCGGGGATAGCGCCGCGGACTCGTGTCCGCACGAACACGAGGGGCTCCGGAATCCTGTGTCGGCCCGGACACTCGACGTTCCTCCCCCCAACGCAACTGGTTGATTTGTCGACTGATACCTGACGACTGACTGCTGGCCTCCCTCCTGCCTTACAGCGGGCGTCCACCGCTGTTCGAACGGCGCTCTCCCGAGCGCCCCACCAGGAGGAGGATCTCATGCGGAAGCTCACCATCATCCCGTACGTCATCGCCACGTTCGTCGCCGGCGCCTGCGGGGGCAAGCACTCCAATTCGGGCGACGCCAACGCGGCCGAAGTGACGACCGTGTCGCCCGAGACGTCGAGCGTTGCGGCCCCGACCGGTCCCGTGACCGCGGGAACCGTTTCGTTCGACGGCGCCGAGGCAGCCTATACCGAGAAGCGCTACGACGAGGCTGTGCGGTTGTTCACGGGCTACACCAGCGAGCACCCGGACAATGTCTGGGGCTTCTACATGCTCGGCCTCTCGGCCTGGAAGACGGGCGACCGCGACGCCGCAGTGCGCGCGTTCACGCAAGCGCTCGAGAAGGATTCGACCCACGTGAAGAGCCGCCTGAACCTGAGCCGGGTGCTGATCGAGCAGGGCAAGGCGGAGGAGGCGCTCCCATACGTTCAGGGAGTCGTGGCGTTCGATTCTACGTCGAACGAGGGTTACCGCCTGCTCGGGCGCGTGAAGCGCGAGCTGGGCGACTCGAGCGGGGCGATCGAGGCGCTCAAGAAAGCGATCGTGCTCGACGAGCGTGACGCCTGGTCGATGAATAACCTGGCGCGAGTGTACATCGGTCAGGGTCGGTTCGAGGAAGCGCTCGGTCCGCTCGCCCGGGCCATCGAGATCGATTCGACGGTCCCAGCATTCCATACGAATTTGGGACGAGCCCTGGAGCGCACTGCCGACCGGAGCCGTCTCGCCGAGGCTTTCGTGGAGGAAGAGAAAACCTGGCGGTAGGGAACTGCCGGATCTGATCGCGTCAGTAGGGGCGCAGCATGCTGCGCCCCTACGACGTTTCCACCGCCCGCCCGAGGGCGACAATTTCCTCTCGGATCGCGTGCCGCTCGGCCAGGAGGCGCAAGAACGCCCACCGCCGAAACACGAAGAGACTGAGCGCCCGCGCCCCGCCGACGATGCGGTCGAGCCGCTCGAAGAACACCAAGGCTGCATAGGCGGTGAGCGGCGCGATCGCGAAGGCCAGCACTCCCGCCTCGATGCCCCGCCACCGCCAGACGATCGCCGCCACGAGGGTCCACGTGAGGGGGAAGAGCAGCATCGCGGCGAGCACCTTGATGCTCGCGAGCGCATCCTCCGCTCCCTTGGCCATCCCCGTCGCGACGAACCCGACAGCTCGGTAGGCCGGATAGTGCACGACGACGCCCACCAGCGCGGCGGGCAGGAGCAGCAGGAGCAGCAGCGCCGCCTTGCCGACGTAACCGGCGACACGGCCGAGCGTGAAGCGGCCGGGCGCGAGCTGGCGCGGATCGAGCCCCGCTGCGGCGAGCGCGGCCTCGTAACGGTCGATCCGGGTCGCAAGGGCCACGAAGCGCTCCGGCCACTGCGCCCGCACCACGTCGTATCCTTCCAGCAAGCGGCGTCGCAACGCGAACTCGTCCGCCAGAGACGGGGGACGCGCCGGGGCATCGTCTTGCGCACTGACGATACGCTGCGCCCGCTCCACCAGCGCGTGCGCCTCGGCCTGCTCGGCTTGGAGGGTCACGGCGGCCAACGCCTGCTCGATCCGGGCCGTCAGCTCGCGCACCGGCCCCGCGGGCGGCTCTTCGCCCGGCGCGAGCGCGACCGGTTCTACCGCGAACGGCTCTCCGAAATACAGCAGCGCCGCGCTCCGGAACGTGCGCTTCGCCCGGTAGTACAGGCCCGCCGGAACGATCCGGATCGGCGACGACTCCGCGAGTCCTCCCGCCGCCCCGAATGCGATCCGGGCCGCGCCTGTCTTCAACGGCCGGAGCTTGGGATCCGAGTGCGACGCGCCTTCCGGGAAGATGGCGATCGCGCCGCCGCGGGCGAGCACGGCGCGAGCCGTGTCGAACGTCTCGCGGTTCTGTGAGGGGTCGGAGCCCGCGTCCTGACGGCGGTGCACCGGGATCGCGTCGAACGCGCGACAGAAGAATCCGATTACCGGCATGCGGAACAGCGGGGCCTTGGCGAGCAGCGAGACGCGTCGCGGCGCGAGGCACAGAAGGAACGCCGGATCGATCAACCCGCTCGGGTGGTTCAGGACGAAAATCACGGGACCGCGTTGGGGGACGCGCTCGGCGCCCGAGACTTCGATGCGGCGGAAAAAGATGCGCAGGATGAGACCGAACAGCGCCCGGAAGAACGCCCTCACGGCGACGGCTCGCCGCCGGCGCGTCCCCCCCGCCAGGCGGCGTAAGTCCAGATGACTCCTCCGACCAGGACGGCCAGCGGAATGATCAACACTGCCTCACCCAGCGAGCGCGAGTCGGACAGCACCCCGACGAGCGACGGGGAGGGGACGTCGCCCAGGAGGTGAATCGTGAAGATGCTCAAGGCCACCGCCGTGGCCCGCATGTGCGGTGAGACGACGTTGACGATCGCGGAATTGATCGGGCCGGTGGAGGCGAACAGGCACAGCTCCGCCGCCACGATGGCCGGCCAATAGACGGCGGGACGCGGCGCGGCGAGCGCGACCAGGGTGAGCGGCGCGGCGGCGAGCGTGACCACGCCCGAGACCCAGAGGTACGCCTGCCGCGACACTCGAAGGAAGTAGTCCCCGATCCAGCCTCCGGCGTACGTCCCGATGAACCCCGTGACCACCACGATCGCCCCGAACTGCACGGTCGCCTGCGCTTTCGGAATGCCGCGCGTGCGCTCGAGGAAGGCCGGCGTCCAGAACGCCAGCGCGCCGATCGCAAACGTATAGGCGGCATAGCCCAGCACCGTGAGGACGTACGGACGGTTGCGAACCAGGGCGGCATAGGCGGCGCGGGCGGCGCCGCCGAGCGACACGGCGTGGGCTCCCGCGGCCGTACCGTCAGCGGCGTCCTGGGCGCCGCGGGGAGGGTCGTACAGCCGCAGCGCGAGCGCCGCGAGCACCAGGCCGGGCACACCCGCCACGAAGAACGCCTGGCGCCACCCGAAGTAGTGATCGACCAGCCCGCCCACGATGTATCCGAGCGCCGAGCCGATGGGGATCGCGGCGAAGAACACCGCGAACACCCGGCCACGCCGCTCGCGTGGGAAGTAGTCGGCCAGCAGCGCCGGCGAGATCGTGCCGTAGGCCGCCTCACCGACGCCCACCGCGGCTCGCGCCGCGAACAGCGACGCGTAGCTCGTGGCCAGGCCCGCGAGCGCGGTCGCAACGCTCCAGATCGCGACGCCCAGGCCCAGGAGACGCGTCCGGGATCGCGCGTCGCCCAGCGATCCGAACAGCGGCGCGGCGATCATGTACACGATGATGAACCCGGTCATGAGCGACCCGAGCTGCGTGTCCGAGAGCCCGAGCTCCGAGTGCTTCATGCTCTCGGCAAGCGCGGCGACGATCCACCGGTCCAGGTAGTTGAACAGGTTGATCAGCGTGAGGACCGCGAGCGCCCTCCTGCCGAGCCGGGCGAACTCGGGCCCTACAGGTGGGCCTTCAGCCACGACGTGAATAGACCGTACAGGTTTTCCCGCGTGGCGCCACCGGCGATCGAGTGCGTCTTGTTGGGATAGATCCGCATGTCGAACTGCTTGTTCGCGGCCTCCAGGCGCTCCACCAGGCGCTCGCTGTTCTGGAAATGCACGTTATCGTCGCCCGTCCCGTGCACCAGCAGGAAGTTGCCCCGGAGACTATCGGCATACATCAACGGTGCGCTCTCGTCGTAGCCGGCTGCGTTCTCCTGCGGCGTGCGCATGTAGCGCTCGGTGTAAATCGTATCGTAGAAACGCCAGTCCGTCACCGGCGCCACGGCGAGCGCCGCCTTGAACACGCCCGCGCCGCGGAACATGCTGAGGGATGTCATGTAGCCGCCGTAGCTCCATCCCCAGATGCCGATGCGATCGGGATTCACGTACGGCTGCGCGGCGAACCAGCGCGCGGCCGCGATCTGGTCGGTCGATTCGTACCGGCCGAGGTGGAGGTAGGTCTGTTTCATGAACTTCGCGCCGCGCCCGCCGGTCCCGCGGTTGTCCACGCTGGCGACGAGATAGCCGTCCTGCGCCAGCATCTGGTGCCACAAGTAGTTCGCTCCGCCCCACGAGTCGGTCACCGTCTGGGATCCTGGCCCGCCGTAGACGTTCATCAACAAGGGATACCGTCGACCCGGGTCGAATCCCTTGGGCTTGATGATCCAAGCGTTGAGCTCCACTCCGTCGGGCGTCTTGACCGTGATGAACTCCGGACGGTTGAGCCCCAGCCCCGAGACCTTCTCCCTCAGCTTCGCATTGCTGGCAATGGTGCGGACGAGCGTACCGTCCGAGCGCCGCAGCGTCTGCACCGGGGGGACGCCGGCCTGCGAGTAGGTCTCGACGTACAGCGCGAACGTGGGGGCGAATGCGGCGCTGTGCGTCCCGGGGTCGGTCGAAATCCGCGCCAGCCCCTTTCCGTCCAGCCCGACGCGCAACAGCTGCCGCCCGAGTGGCCCCTCGATGGCACCGCTGAAATAGAGGACGCGGGTCTTCTCGTCCACGCCATACACGTCCTGGACGTCCCAGCCCCCCGGCGTCACGCGCCGGACCAACGAGCCGCCCCGATCGAACAGGTAGACCTGATCGTTGCCGTCTCGCTCGGAGACGAACAGGAACTGTTTTCCGCCGTCGATCCAGCGGGGCTGGTTCGCGTCCACCCAGGCGGAATCGGCGTCGGTCATGATCACTCGCGCCGCGCCGCTGGTTGCGTCGGCCATCAGCAGATCGAGCCGATTCTGATGGCGGTTGAGCCGCGTGAGCCACAGCTGGTCCGGCGCATCGGCGAAGTCCATCGCGGCGACGTAGATGTCTTTGTCGGGGCCGAGCTCGATCCACGAGGTCCGGCCGGTGGAGATCTCCACGACGCCGATCTTCACGTCGGAGTTGGGCGTCCCAGTCTTGGGGTAGCGGACCGGTACGAGGCTCGGGTACAGCGAATCCTGATTCAGCAGGTAGAAGGGCCGGATCGCCGCCTGGTCCAGCCGCCAGAACGCGATCCGCCGGCCGTCGGGGCTCCAGCGAAACGCATCGCGGAGGTTCAGCTCCTCCTCGTACACCCAATCAGACGTGCCGTTGATGACGTTCTCTCCGCCGTCCCGCGTGACCGCCGTTTCGTCGCCCGTCGCGAGATCGGTGACGTAGATGTTGTTCTCGCGAGCAAACGCGACCCGTCGTCCTTCGGGAGAAAACTTGGCGAACTGCTGGTAGCCGGGGCGCGTGCTCACGGGGGTGAGCCGGCGGGCGGTGAGGTCCCACACGAAGAACGTGCCCTTGGTGTTCTCCCGCCACACGCGGGCGGAATTCGTGAAAATGAGTAGCTTGGAGCCGTCACCCGAGAACTGGTATTGTTCGATGGCCACCGGCTTCACCGCCCCGGGCGGAACGAGGTCCGCGCCCCGTACGACCAAGGCCTTGGTGCCGGTCAGCGCGTCCACGCGGTACAGGTCGGTGTTGCCCGACGCGTTTTCCTCGATGGCCGTATACGCTTTGCTGTCGCTCGTCCAGGCGATGTCGACCAGATCGCTCACGAACTCCGGCGAGCCCCAGATGGCGTGCACGGTGAGCGGCGGGGCGTGGATGCCCTGCGCGGCGAGTGGCGCGATCTGGAAAACGACGCACACGGCGATGAGTCGGCGAACGGCAGTCGAAACCATGTTGGCGTCCGGGGCAAGGGTTAGGGGTGCCCCAAACCTACCCACCGACGCCCCCCTCCGCCGCCGCTGGGACGGTGCAGCCTAGCGGGCCCGAGCTCCCTCGCCTGAGTGCCGCGCACTGGCCGACCGGCGCCTACCGCCGGGAGCATCTGCCGGAGCGGGTGCTGCAGTTCGGCACGGGCATGCTGCTGCGCGCCCTGTGCGCGGCGTTCGTCGACGCCGCGAACTCGGCCGGCGCGTTCTCCGGCCGCATCGCCGTCATCCAGAGCACACCGCACGGCCAGGCGCGCGCCATCAACGCCCAGGACGGCCTCTTCACACTAGTGGAGCGCGGGCTCGAGCACGGAGCGCCGGTCGAGCGGACGCACCTGGTCGGCGCGATCTCGCGCGCGCTGCTCGCGGACGCCGAGTGGCCCGCGGTGCGGGACCTGGTCGCGCGGCCTGAGCTGCAGGTGATCGTGAGTAACGTGACGGAAGCGGGCTTTCGCCCCGACGCGAGCTTCCCCGCCGGGTTGACGGATCTCCTGCATACGCGTTTCGTGCGCTTGCCCGACGGCCCGCCCGTGTTCGTCATTCCCACCGAGCTCCTGGACGACAACGGGCCGCGGCTCGCCGCGATGATCGATCGCCTGGCCGACGGACTCGAGCGTGGGCCTGAGTTCCGCAGGTGGCTTGGCCGGCGCGTGCGGTTCTGCTCCTCGCTGGTGGACCGGATTACCACGGGCACGCCCGCGCGAGACGTGCGCGCGGCGCTCGAGCGGCGTCTCGGGTACGCCGACGACCTCCTCACCGTCACGGAGCCCCAGGCCCTCTGGGCGATCGAGGCCGATCCCGCCGAATTGCGGGCGACATTTCCGATCGACGTTGTCCCCGAGTCGGTGATCATCGCGCCCGACATCGGTTTCTATCGGGAACGCAAGCTGCGACTGCTGAACGGCGCGCACACCGCCACCGCACCGCTCGCACTCCTGGCGGGGGTGCGGACGGTGCGGGAGGCCGCCGAGCATCCTCGCCTGGGTCTCTTCGTCCGCCACATCCTGTTCGAGGAGATCGTGCCCTCGACGAACCTGCCGCCCGGCGCAGCGCTGGCGTTCGCGGGAACCGTGATCGATCGGTTTCACAACCCCTGGCTCGATCACGAATGGCGCGTGATCGCGACGAACCAGACGGCGAAGCTGCGGCTCCGCGTGGTGCCGTCGCTCACAGGATTCGCCCGAAAGCGGGGGATCGCGCCGCAGGGGCTGGCCCTGGGCCTTGCGGCCTATTTGCAATGGGCCCGCTCAAATCCCGCCGGCGACGCCGATCTGCCGCTGATCGAGCGGCACTGGCGAGCGGTGGAGCCGAATGCGTTGGAAGAACTGGCCAGGACCGCGCTGTCTGACACGGATCTGTGGGGCGTGAATCTCGCCGAACTGCCGGGACTCCTCGAGACCACGACGCGCTGGCTGGTCCTGCTGCAGCGCGACGGCGTGGACGCGGCGCTCGCTGCGCTGCCCGGCATGCCGGAGCACGCAGCCCCCGGACGCACCGGATCATGACCCTCACGGCGGCGACCTTCCCGGGGCTCGATCCGCTGCTCCAGAGCGGTGTGATTGCGGTCGTTCGGCTGTCCGAAGCGGTCCGGCTGGGTCCGGCCGCCCGCGCGCTGGCGGCGGGAGGCGTGGGCGCGGTGGAGGTCACGCTGACCACACCGGGCGCGATCGACGCGATCGCCGACCTCGCGTCCGACAAGGAGCTCGCGGGGTGCGTCGTCGGTGCGGGCACCGTGCTCGACGAATCTGCGGCTCGCCACGTCATCGACGCCGGCGCGCGTTTCGTCGTGAGCCCGGCGCTCAACCCGGCCGTGATCCGCGCGTGCCGCGACCGCGAGGTCCCATGCATGCCCGGCGCCTTCACGCCCACCGAGCTGCTGGAGGCCTGGCGCGCGGGTGCGCCGGTCGTGAAGCTGTTCCCCGCGTCGGCGGTCGGTCCCGGCTACATCCGCGACGTGCTCGCGCCGCTGCCGTTCCTGCGGCTCGTGCCCTCGGGCGGGGTGTCGCTCGAGAACGCCGGCGAGTGGATTCGCG
>WNEY01004446.1_pt1 | contig 10673 bp, 8 predicted proteins | sample 5400531 | NCBI WGS metagenome assembly WNEY01 (sample SAMN13153338, study PRJNA577476) | soil metagenome | isolation source: 200 cm saprolite under Douglas fir tree site 1 | place: USA:California | collected 2015-04-18
CAATCACCACGCCGGTCTGCGCGGCTGACGGATCCACGTAGAGCAGCCAGCTCGCCAGCGCCGCCGTGGTTTCCCTGACCACCGCGCGATTCATCCGGTTCGGTCCGGCGCCGACCGCGCCGCGCAGGCCCGCCGTGCCGAACTCAAGTCGGTCGGCGAACCGGTCGGTCAGCTCGGCTTCGGCCCTCTTGGTCTCCTCGCGGTCGTCCGGTTCGCACGCCGTGCGCAGCAGCGCGGCCAGCTCGGCCCGGTCCCCTTCGTCCGGATCGTCCGTCATCCAGGCCGTTACCTGGGCATGCAGGTCATCGCTGATCATCGGTTTTGCTCCCCCCGTACCCTAAGATTCCCGGGGATCGGTGCTGGCCGAAGGGGGACGACCCCCTAGAACCCCCGCGAGTACATTCGGCAGGATCTGGCCTAGGAGCGCGCCGATCCGTGCCGCTGATTCCTTCCCGGCGGCGATCACCTCGGCGTGATCCAGCCCGCTAGCCGACAGCCCCGCCGCTGGGTTGGTGATCAGCGAGATCCCGAGCACCTCGACGCCGAGATGCCTGGCGGCGATCGCCTCCAGCGCAGTGGACATGCCGACCATGTCGGCGCCCATCTTCCTGAGCATCCTAATCTCGGCCGGGGTCTCATAGTGCGGTCCGGGCAGCGCGGCGTAGACGCCCTCGGCCAGATCAGGATCGACGTTCCTGGCCAGACCCCGCAGCCTGGCCGAGTACACCTCGGTGAGGTCGACGAACCGGGAGCCGTAGCCGGACGGCGGCTCTGGACCGGCCAGCGGCGAACGGCCGGTCAGGTTGATGTGGTCGCTCAGCAGTACCGGCTGGCCCACGACGTAGTCGAGGTTGATGCCGCCGGACGCGTTGGTCAGCACCAGCACCTTGCAGCCGGCCGCCGCGGCGGTGCGCACGCCGTGCACGACGGAGTCCACCGGATGGCCTTCGTACAGGTGCGTGCGGCCGAGGTAGACCAGGGCCCTGATCGTTCCCACCTGGACTGACCTGGCCCGCGCCACGTGGCCGGCGACGCTTGGCTGCGCGAATCCGCCGAGCTCATCGAGCTCGAGCTCCGAGGTGGGCGCACCGATCGCGTCGGCCGCCGGCACCCAGCCAGAGCCGAGAACGACCGCCACATCATGCCAGTCAAGACCGGTGAGCCGCGCGAGATTAGCCGCGCTGGCTTGTGCAGCTGCGTAAGCGTCTGTGTTCATGGACCCACTCACCGACTCACCACGGCAAGCAGCGTAACTTGAGTCATTAGACGACTATGCCTTGACGTAGGGTTTCCCATCAGCGGCGGGTGCCCTTACCTTGCCGACTATGCCGACCACCGCGACGATCGTCGCCAGGTACGGGGTCATCAGCAGGAAGTTCGACGGGATCGGGACGTTCAGCGAGGACAAAACGATGGCGAGGCTGTCAGCCACGCCGAACAGCAAGGCGGCGGCGACCGAGCCGAGCGGCGTCCAGCGACCGAAGATCATCGCGGCGAGGGCGATGAAGCCGAAGCCCGAGCTGATGCCTTTGTTGAAGAACCCGACCGAGCCGATCGTGAGGAACGCACCGCCGATTCCCGCCACCATGCCGCCGAGCACGACGTTGCGGTAGCGGATCCACAGCACCCGCAGGCCGAGGGTGTCGGCCGCCGTCGGGTGCTCGCCGACGGCGCGGACCCGTAGCCCCCAGCGGGTGCTGAACAGGCCTATCTGGATCACGATGATCAGCACATAGGCGATGTAGAGGAAGATCGTCGAGTCAAAGAAGATCGGCCCGATGATCGGGATATGGCCGAGCAGCGGCACCTTGACCGCGCTGAAGGAGTTGCCCGCGTTGAGATTCGCGTTGGGCACCATCAGGCGGTCGTAGAGAAAGCCCGTGAGCCCGAGGGCCAGCACGTTGAGCACGACGCCCAAGATGATCTGGTCGACCAGGAACGTGATCGCGAACACCGCCAGCAGCAGGCCGAGCAGGCCGGCGGCGATCGAGCTGGAAATCAGCCCGATCCACAGCGACCCGATGGCGCTGGCCATGATCGCGCCGGTGAACGCCCCGACCAGCAGCTGTCCCTCGATCGCGATGTTGATCACGCCGGATCGCTCGCACATGCAGCCGGCCAGCGCGCCGAACACGAGCGGGATCGATGCCGTGAACGACTGCTGAATCAGGCTGATCAAGTTGACCGCGGTCTCGTTGCCGGCGTCGGCCCAGCACAGCAAGGCGGCGAGGAAGAACGTGATCACGGCGCCGATCGCGTACCGCTTTAGGCGGGGCGACGGCTCGGCTATTCCCCGCCAGAAGCCGATGACGACCGAGAGCCCGCCGACCACGTAGCAGACCAGCGCTGCCGGAACCTTAACGTTGGGGATCTGGATGCCGCTGCCCGAGAGGGAGAGCTGGAAGGTCGCATGCCCGGCGTGCGCGAACACCCCGAACACGACGATGTCGATCGCGCCGAGCAGGACGAAGAAGCCAGCGGCGAGCGAGTCGCGGTTGAGCGTCAGCGGTTGCCTGATGGGCGTCACCAGAGTCGTCACCCGTTCCACCCCTTCGCGACTGCCTCCAGGCCGGCTCCGCGGGCGGCGCGGAGCCGGAAGATGGCCCTGATCAGCGGCGGGGCCGCGACGAACAGCACGATCAAGCCCTGAATGACCTCGACGATGTCGACCGGCACCTGCGGGGTGGTCGCCGCCTGCATGACCGTTCCGCCGGCCTGCAGAGCGCCGAACAGCAAACCGGCCAGCAAGACCCCGACCGGGCGGGCCCGGCCGAGCAGAGCGACGGTGATGCCGTCGAACCCGTAGGTGCCGTAGGTGTTCGGGTTCAGCGGTGGCGGCGGACCGCCACCCTGGATGATCGTCGAGGCGGCCAGCCCGGCGAGGCCGCCCGAGATCAGCATGACTAGCGCCCAGCTTCGCTCGACGCTCATGCCCGCGCTCCGGGCCGCTCGCGGATTGGCGCCGACCGTGCGGAACTGGAAGCCGATCGTGCTCCTGCTCAGCAGCCAGGCAACGCCGGCTACCGCAGCCAATGCGACCAGGAAGCCGACGTTCGCTTGCGGCGGCGGGCCGCCCACATGCGGGAATGTCGCGTTCTGCTGGATCGGCGGAGCGATCTGGTTGGACTGGCCCGGCTGCTGCAGGAAGTTCGTCGAGGACAGCAGGAAGTTGAGCAGGTTGTACATCACGTAGTTGAGCATGATCGTGATGATCACTTCGTGTGCTCCGGTGCGGGCCTTGAGCTCGCCCACTATCCAGCCGAGGATGGCGCCCCCGACGAGGGCTCCGAGCACGCAGGCCACGATGTGAATCACGACCGGAAGGTGGACCGCGAAGCCGATCCAGGCGGCGACGCACGCGCCGCCGACGAACTGGCCGGACGCTCCGATGTTGAACAGGCCGGCCCGGAACGCGATCGCGACCGACAGACCGGTCAGGATCAGCGGGGTCGCCTCGAACGCGGTCAGCGACAGCGGGTAGAAGATCGCCGCGATCGAACCACCGTGGAACGCCGCTCCGATCGTCGCCGGGCTGAAGATCGACCCCTCGAAGAGGGCGGAGTATGCGGTCGCGATCGAATGCCAGGTCATCGAGATGGCGTTGCCCGGCGCGGAGAAGAAGTCGCCCCAGGCGTGGATCACGTTCGGATCGCTGAACACGATCAGCAGTGCGCTGATCACCAGCGCCAGGAAGACCGCCAGAATCGTGATCACGACCGGGCCGCCTTCGACGATCTCCTGGATGATCATCTGGCCGGTCAGCCGCAGGCGCGGCTTCCCGCCGGTGTCGGCGTCCGGCTTCGCCGCTTCAGGGGCGGCCGGGGTCAGCTGATCACTCATTGCCTGACTCCTCGCCGGGAGTAGATGCTTCTGATATCGCATCGGCGACCGCCGCTGCGGTCGTCAGGCCGGCTGCGGCCAGATCGGCGGGGGACTGGCCCTCTGCGACCGTGTGGGCAGCTGTGGCGCTCGCGCCGGCCATCATCAGGCCGAGTTCGGCCTCGGGGACGTCCGGCGCGGCATAGCCGACGATCTTTCCCTCGTACATGACCGCAATCCGGTCGGACAGGGCGTAGATCTCATCAAGTTCCGAGGAGACGATGACGACCGCGACTCCGCTGTCGCGCTGGGCGACGATCTGCTTATGCACGAACTCGATCGAGCCCACGTCCAGGCCGCGGGTGGGCTGGCTGGCCAGCAGGACGGTGTTGTTCCTGCTTATCTCTCTGGCCAGGATCACCTTCTGCTGGTTGCCGCCGGACAAGGTGCCCGCGTGGGTCTGTACGGAGGTCGTCCGGACGTCATAGTCGGCAACCTGGGTGGTGGCCGACTGCCTGATCGCGTTCAGGTCCATTGAGATGCCCGAGGCGAACGGCGGCCGGTCGAACACATCCAAGATCAGGTTCTCGGCCACCGAGAAGTCGCCGACCAGGCCGTCTTCCTGGCGGTCCTCTGGGATGTAGCCGATCCCCGCCCGCAGCCGCTCCTTGGTCGACAGATGGCTGATGTCCTTGCCGTCCAGCAGCACCGAGCCGGTCGACGGCAGCAGGCCCATCAGCGCCTCGCACAACTCGGTCTGGCCGTTGCCCTGCACTCCGGCGATGCCGAGGATCTCGCCACCGCGTACCTCGAAGGACATCTGCTCGATCGCGGTGCCTCCGTGATCGGCGGGTACGGACAAGTCGCCGACCGCGAGCCTGACCTCACCGGGCTTGGCCTGATCCTTGGAAACCCGGAGCTGGACCGACCGGCCAACCATCAGCGCGGCGAGCTCTGAGTCGCTTGTGCTCGGCGGCCGCTCGCCGACTACCTTCCCGCGCCGGATGATCGTGATGGTGTCCGCGATCGCCTGGACTTCCTTCAGCTTGTGCGAGATGAAGATGATGGACCGGCCGCCCGCGCGCAGTTCGCGCATGATCCGGAACAGGTCCTCGGCCTCGTGGGGGGTCAGCACCGCGGTCGGCTCGTCGAGCACCAGGACACTGGCGTTGCGCAGCAGAGCCTTGATGATCTCTACCCGCTGCTGGACGCCGACCGGCAGATCCTCGACGTAGGCGTCGGGATCGATCGCGAGCCCGTACCGTTCGGAGAGTTCGAGCACGTCCTTACGAGCCCGGCGGCGGTCGAGCAAGCCAAAGGTCGAAACCGATCGCGCCGGGATCGACCAGGAGCCGAATCGAAGTGCGGGTATCCGGAAACTCCGCACCTCCTCGGTCCCGAGCGTGACGTTCTCGGCGACGGTGAAGACCGGCACGAGCATGAAGTGCTGGTGCACCATGCCGATGCCGGCGTTGATCGCGTCTTTGGGCGAACGGATGCGGATCGGGCTGTCGTCGACCAGGATCTCGCCCTCGTCGGGCTGCATCAGGCCGTACAGCACGTTCATCAGCGTGCTCTTGCCGGCGCCGTTCTCGCCGAGCAGCGCCTTAATCTCGCCCGGCTGCACCACAAGGTCGATGCTGTCGTTGGCTACCAGCCCGCCGAAGCGCTTGGTGATGCCGCGAAGCTCGAGCTTCACCGGCAGCCTCCTTCTTTTACGCCCGCGCCGCCCGGTTGTGCTGGCCGAAGGGGGACGACCCCCTTTGACCCCCGCATTGCGGCGGGACAACCGGGCGGCTTAGTCGGACGTTCAGCGGGTGTTTACACCGGGCTCTTGGTGGCCGGGACGATCTTGCCGCTCTCGATCTGGGCCTTGAGCGAGTTGAGCTCGGTCACTAGCGAAGCCGGGATCTTGCTGGCGAAGTCGTGGAACGGAGCCAGCACCGCGCCGCCGTTGGCCAGCGTGCCGATGTAGGTGCCACCCTTGAAGGTGCCGTTCTTCGCTGCCGTGATCGCGCTGGTCACCGAGGTCGTGATGCCCTTCTCCACGCTGGTGACGAAGTACTTGCAGTACGCTGCCGCGCTCACGCAGCCGTCGGTGTCCACCCACATCATCGTCACGTTCTTGCCGGCGGCGTTAGCGGTCTGCACCGCCTTCGCCGAGCCGAGGCCCACGCCGCCTGCCACCGGGAAGATGACGTCGGCGCCCTCGTTGATGAACGTGTTAGCGATCTGCTGGCCGGCGCCGAGGTTGGTGAAGCTGCCCGCGAACGTGCCCTTCTGGGTCGTCTCGTCCCAGCCCAGCACGGTCACGTTCTTGTGCTTCTGCTTGTTGTAGTACTGGACGCCGTCCCAGAAGCCGTCCTCATAGATCGTCACGGTGCCGAACTGCTCGCCGCCGTAGGTCGCGACCTTGCCGGTCTTGCTGATGGCGGCGGCCAGGTAGCCGCCGAGGAAGCCGTCCTGCACGGTGTTGTAGGTCAGCTGGTCGATGTTGGTCAGCTGAGGCTTGGGCAGGCAGCCCGAGGCGTAGGAGCAGTCGACGATCGCGAACTTCTGGCTTGGGTTGGCCTTGGCGGCGGTCTCCGTCGCGCTGGCCATCAGGAAGCCGACCGTCACGATGATGCCGCAGTGCTCGCCGAGGAGGGTGGAGATGTTCTTGGCATAGTCGGAGGGCGAGGTGGACGGGAGGTTCTTGATCGCGATGCTAGAGTCGGCCTTCTGAGCTGCCTGGAAGCCTTCCCATGAGGACTGGTTGAACGACTTGTCGTCGAGACCGCCGGTGTCGGTGACCATGCACGCGGTGAACGCGTTGGCCGCGGCGGTGGATGAGCTTGATGAGCCTCCGCCCGACGGTTTGCTGCTTGTACTACTGCTGCCGCAACCAGCGGCAGCTATCGCTAGCACGCCGAGCGCGGCGACAGTCTTGAGTGACCCTCTCACGGTTCCTCCTCTGCGGGGGGCGGCATGCCGCCGCTATACAAACACCGGCCTGAAGAACCCAGGCCTGGCCGGCGGAGGCCTTTGTGACCCGCTTGGTCCAACTAGAGAACCCGGAGTCCCCCCCGGGATGATCGAGAATCTATTACCGTCACGTGTGTAGCGGAAGCGGGATATGACGCCGGTAACGGGGCTGTTGTGAAATCGAGACTCTTACATAAGGCTACAAACGGGACAATACTAGCATAACTTCGGGAACGTCTTGACGTGGGAGCGGACGTGCTGACAGTCGATTGGCCCGCGCTACGAGCAGCCGCGATCTCCGCTGCCGCGAACGCGTACGCGCCATACTCGAGGCTGGCCGTGGGTGCCGCCGGCCTGGCCGCCAACGGCGCGATCGTGACCGGCTGCAATGTGGAGAACGCCTCGTTCGGCTTGACCTTGTGCGCCGAATGTGGCCTGGTCAGCGCGCTGCACGCGGCCGGAGCGGCCCGGTTGATCGCGGTCAGCGTGGTGGCCGGGGACGGCGAGCCGCTCGTACCGTGCGGGCGGTGCAGGCAGTTGCTGCTCGAAGCTGGAGGTCCTGGCTTGCTGCTCGATTCCGATGGTGGTCCCCGGCAGCTCGGTGAGCTGCTGCCAGACGCGTTTACCGGCACCGACCTGGCCGAACGGCGTGATAACCCCTCCCACTACACCCCCCACCCCACCCGCTACACCCCCCGCCCACCTCCCAACCCCCCGGGCGGGTCTAGTGACTGCTGCCGTTGATCTGATCAGGGCGAAGCGGGAGGGCCTGCTGCTTTCTGATGCCGATATCGCGTGGCTGATCGACGCCTATACAAAAGGCGTGGTCGCCGATGAGCAGATGTCGGCGATGGCGATGGCTATTTACTTCCGCGGGCTGACCCCAGGCGAACTGCGGGCCTGGACCGACGCGATGATCGCGTCCGGCCAGCGGCTGGATCTGAGCGCGGTGCCGGCACCGACCGTGGACAAGCACTCGACCGGCGGGGTAGGAGACAAGGTCTCGCTGATCCTCGCGCCGCTGGTAGCTAGTTGCGGCGCGGCGGTGCCTCAGCTCTCCGGGCGCGGGCTCGGCCACACGGGCGGCACGCTCGACAAGCTTGAATCGATCGTCGGCTGGCGAGCTGAGCTGAAGACCACCGAATTTGTTTCTCTACTATCTACGGTTGGTGCCGTCATCTGCGCGGCCGGTTCCGATCTTGCGCCCGCCGACCGAAAGCTCTATGCCCTTCGGGACGTCACCGGGACGGTCGAGTCGATTCCGCTGATCGCCAGCTCGATCATGTCCAAGAAGATCGCGGAGGGGACGCAGTCGCTGGTGCTCGATGTGAAGGTCGGGAGCGGGGCGTTCATGCGGGATCTCGACGCGGCGCGCGAGCTGGCGCAGACCATGGTGCGGCTCGGAACGGAGTCGGGGGTGCGGACTACCGCGCTGCTGACCGCGATGGACGTGCCGCTTGGCCGGGCGGTCGGCAATGCGGTCGAGGTGGCCGAGTCGATCGAGACGTTGCGCGGCGCCGGTCCGGAGGACCTGGTCGAGGTCACGCTCGCGCTGGCGCGGGAGATGCTGGCGCTGGCCGGCATCGACACCGATCCGGCGGTGGCGCTGGCCGATGGCCGGGCGCTGGCCAAGTACCGGGAGATGATCGCGGGGCAGGGCGGTGACCCGGACAAGCCGCTGCCGGTGGCGCGGCACGTTCAGGTGGTGAAGGCACCGTCGACCGGGTGGCTGCGGCGGCTCGACGCGCTCGCGGTCGGCACGGCGGCCTGGCGGCTCGGTGCCGGGCGGGCCCGCAAGGAAGACCCGGTCAGCGCGGGCGCCGGGGTGATCTGCAAGGCAAAGCCGGGGGAGCAGGTCAAGGTCGGGCAGCCGCTGCTCGAACTGCGGGCCGACGAGCCCGAGCGGTTTAACGCTGCGATGGAGGCACTGGGCGGCGGTATCGAGATCGGCACGGACGCGCCGGTTATCGGACCAGCCGTCATCGAGCGCATCGGGTAAGTGAGAATGGACCGCGTGACGTCCCCCACCCTCGATCAGATTCGCCGGGTCCCCAAGGTACTGCTGCACGACCACCTCGATGGTGGCCTGCGGCCGACGACGATCGTCGAGCTTGCCCAGCGGACCGGCTACCGCGGCCTGCCGACGCACGACCCGGATGAGCTCGGCCGCTGGATGACTAGTGCCGCCGAGCGCGGCCACCTTGAGCTCTACCTGGAGGCTTTCCAGCACACGGTCGCAGTGATGCAGACCAGGGACGCGCTGGTCCGGGTGGCCGCCGAGTGCGCCGAGGACCTCGCCGCCGACGGCGTGGCGTACGCGGAGGTGCGGTTCGCCCCCGAGCTGCATGTCACCGCCGGGCTGTCGCTTGACCAGGTGGTCGAGGCGGTGCTCGAAGGATTCGAGGCGGGCAGCGCCGGACGCGGGATCCGGGTCTACGCCCTGCTCACCGCGATGCGGACGGCAGCGCGGTCGCTGGAGATCGCCGAGCTGGCGGTGCGGTACCGGGACGTCGGCGTGGTCGGATTCGACATCGCCGGGGCCGAGGCCGGTTCGCCGCCCAGCCGGCATCTGGACGCATTCCAATACGTGGCGCGAGAGAACTTCCACTTCACGATCCACGCCGGCGAGGGGTTCGGCCTGCCGTCGATCTGGGAGGCCGTGCAGTGGTGCGGTGCCGAGCGGCTCGGGCACGGCGTGCGGATCATCGACGACATGGTGGCCGAACCCGACGGCCTGGCCCGGCTCGGGCGGCTGGCCAGCTTCGTCAGGGACCGGCGCATCCCGCTGGAGATGTGCCCGACCTCGAACGTGCACACCGGCGCGGCGCGCTCTATAAAAGAGCATCCGATCGGGCCGCTGCGCCGGCTGTCGTTCCGGGTCACGGTGAACACCGACAACCGGCTGATGAGCAACGTGACGCTGTCGAGTGAGTTCGCGGTGCTCGGCGAGGCGTTCGGGTACGGCTGGTCGGACATCCAGTGGCTCACGATCAACGCGATGAAGAGCGCGTTCGCGCCGTTCGACGAGCGGCTGGAGCTGATCAACACCGTGATCAAGCCTGGGTTCGCCGCCGCGATGGCGCCGCAGGTGACGACGCGGCCCGCCGGCTAGCGTCGGCCGGCGGCCGCCGGCCGGCTGGCGGCCGGCCGCCGGCCGGCGGCCGAGTTTTGCGAGCTATGGGCGGTTCGGTGGGCGCTGGTAGCATCGCTGACATGGTTGCGGCGCCGGTTGGTCGGTCCCAGATGACGTTGTTGCAGGCCAGAGACTGGCTGTCGAACGGCGCTAACTCCGATGCCGCGCTGCGCCAGGTGCTGCACGGGCTGCCCGGCGTCGACGAGGTCGGTGCGCTGGGTCGGGTCGCCGGGCTGGCTAGCAGGTCGATCAAGAAAGACGCCAAAATGGCCGCGCTCGAACTCGCGGTCACGATGGTGGACCTCACCACGCTCGAAGGCGCCGACACGCCAGGAAAGATACGGGGCCTGTGCGCCAAGGCTGTCCGGCCGGACCCGGCCGATTCGGCCGTGCCGCCGGTCGCGGCCGTGTGCGTCTATCCGGACCTGGTCGCGATCGCGAAGGCTGAGCTGCCCGCCGCCGGGACCGGCAGTTCGGTTGCGGTGGCGTCAGTGGCGACCGCGTTTCCGTCCGGGCGCGCGTCGCTGGCGGTGAAGCTGGCCGACACCGCTGACGCCGTGGCGGCGGGCGCCGACGAAATCGACATGGTGATTGACCGGGGCGCGTTCCTGGCCGGCCGGTACGGGCAGGTCTACGAGGAGATCAGGGCGGTCAAGGAGGCCTGCGGTTCCGCGCACCTCAAGGTGATCTTGGAGACCGGCGAACTGGCCACGCTCGACAACGTCTCCCGTGCGTCCTGGTTGGCGATGCTAGCCGG
>WNEY01004447.1_pt1 | contig 10670 bp, 9 predicted proteins | sample 5400531 | NCBI WGS metagenome assembly WNEY01 (sample SAMN13153338, study PRJNA577476) | soil metagenome | isolation source: 200 cm saprolite under Douglas fir tree site 1 | place: USA:California | collected 2015-04-18
ATGGCCCGCTTCAGGACGCCTCTAAAGGCTTCCAGGTTACCTACTCCTCCCGCATGACCAACTCCGCCGGCGGCGTAAAAGAGACTTATTTCTCCAATGGCGGCACTCTCGACTTGGAAAAGCACCAGGTGACGCCCACGGGTGGCCTCGAGGAACGCTACGCAAAGGAAATGGGCATGAAGGCGAACCTCCTGCCCGCTAAACCGCTGTCTGAAGCCGCCGCACAAACGGAAACCGCCGCAGATACTGGAGCTGACAACGCCACCTCCGCCAATGTCCGCAACTGGATGGAGTGCATTCGCAGCCGCAAGAAGCCCAATGCCGACATCGAAGCCGGCTATAGCCACTCCGTCGCGCTTTGCATGACCATTGCCGCCATTCAAACCGGCCAGCGCGTAACCTTCGACGACGCCACGCAGGAAGTGGTGGTGGGGGCATAGGTCACACATGGGCAGGCATTGGACGAAGGTTTTTTTCGCCGGCGCAGTCGTCGCCTTTGCACTGTCGGCACTGTTGATCGCGACAGGAGACACAGCCCAGAAGGCGCAGAACGGAAGAATCCGCGTCGTGCCCAATGAAGCTGAACGCCGCGTGGACGTTCTGATCGATGGTCGGCCCTTCACCTCCTATATCTGGCCGGAGACGTTGAAGAAGCCGGTCCTCTATCCTCTGCGCACGGCAAAGGGCACGACGGTCACACGCGGCTTCCCGCTCGACCCTCGGCCGGGTGAGCGCGTGGATCACCCGCACCACACCGGCCTCTGGTTCAATTATGGCAAAGTGAACGACGTGGACTTTTGGAACAACTCCGACGCCATCAAGCCGGCGGAGCGAGGCAAGATGGGCACAATTCGCCACCACTCGATCATGGCTGCCACGAGCGGACCGGAAAAGGGCGAGCTCCAAACCGAAATGGACTGGGTCATGCCGGACGGCAAGACCATCTTGCGTGAGCACACGCGGTTCGTCTTCCGCGGCGGAGCCGGCTTCCGCAGCGTGGATCGGATCACGACTTTGCAGGCATTAGGGGAAAAAGTTGTCTTCCAGGACGACAAGGAAGGCCTACTCGGCCTGCGCGTAACGCGTGCGCTTGAAGCGCCGTCTACGAAGCCTGAGGTTTTCACCGACGCGAGCGGAAGACCCACGCAAGTCGCCAACATCGTCAACACCGGCGTCAATGGCGTCTACCTGACCAGTGAAGGCATGAAAGGCGACGCCGCGTGGGGCACGCAAGGCCGTTGGTGCATCCTCAGCGGCAACGTGGACCACGAGCCGGTGACCATTGCTATATTCGATCACCCGAAAAACCCTGGCTTCCCCGCGTACTGGCATGCACGAGGCTATGGTCTGTTTGCGGTCAACCCGCTCGGCCGGAAGGTTTTCAGCAACGGCAAAGAGGAATTGAACTTCACGCTTTCCCCCAACGAGAGTGTCATGTTCCGCTATCGCGTTTTGATTCTCTCTGAAGTCGCCACTCCGGAACAAGCGGAGGCGGCCTATCAGGAGTTCGTGACCGCGTATCGCTGATGGATACCTTCACGACGGGGCTAAGTCAATTGGCCTCATGGCGATCCATATGGGTTTGATCGGCGGCGGAAACATTACGGACAACATTACGGATACCGATGTGCCGCTGCTGTCCGTGCGCAACTATACTCCCTCCCGCGGTTTCTCATTGCGTACGAATATCGAATCTTGAGTCGGTTCCGATTCGCATTCGATTGCAAGAGTGGTGATCAGACGATCGGGTGCGTCTTTCGGCAGACCCGTAAACCTCACGCGAAAACGGTCCTGCTGAAACTCGGTCTTCTGGCCTGTGGCGAACAATCTCGCGGACTTCACTCTGGTCATCAGACCGCTCATAGCCACTGTCTCACCTGGCCAGAAGTGCATGTGCATGTAAAGCGTGTTCCCTTTTCGCGTGAAGCTGGCATAGTTCGAGCGGCGCACCTGGCAGAGGTCCGACTGGTAAATCGTTTCCCCATTCTTGGCCATCCATTGCCCCACTTCGCTCAGGACGCTTACCGATTCCTCAGGTATTGAACCATCCGGTCGCGGGCCGATGTTCAGCAGGTAATTGCCGCCGTCGCGCGCGCAGGCAATGAGATTGCGCACCACCTGTTTGGGGCTCTTCCAGTTGTCGTCAGCGCGTTGGTAGCCCCAACTGTCGTTCAGTGTCATGCAAGCCTCCCAGGCCCGCCCCCCGGTCTCAGCGGTGATTCTCTGTTCCGGAGTGGAGAAGTCGCCAGGGAGCTTGTTTCGGTTGTTGACGATGATGTCGGGCTGGAGTTGGAAAACCATTTGATTCATCCGTTCCGACTCCCAACCTGCCGCGTCGAGCGGCCAGGCGACGTCGTACCAAAGGACGTCGATCTTGCCGTAGTTGGTGCACAGCTCGCGTAGGAGGCCGTGTGTGTATTCCACGAAGCGCTTGCGGGCGGCCTCATCCTGCGCGCAACGCGCGCCATGCGGATGATGCCAATCCATCAGCGAATAATAAAAACCCACGCGCAAGCCCTCGCTCCGCGCCGCCTGCACGTACTCTTTTACAAGGTCGCGACCCGTGGCCTGCTTTGGTGCGCAATAATCCGTATGTCTGGTGTCAAAGAGACAAAAACCCTCGTGATGCTTGGTGGTCATGACCATGTACTTCATACCCGCCTGCTTTGCGAGCTTCGCCCAATCGCGTGCGGCATTTCGTCTTGGCGTAAAGCGCTGGGCCAACGGCTGATATTCGCTCACGGGGATGCCTTCATTCTCCATGACCCACTCATGTCTGCCTAAGACGCTGTACAAACCCCAGTGGACAAACATGCCGAACTTAGCTTCGTGCCACCACTTCATTCGCCGGATGCGATCTGCTTCGTCCGCCTGTGGCTGCTGCGCTTGTGGCTGTTGCAGATTGACTGCTTTCGCTGAGGTGGCGGCCAGTGTCACCAGAGAAGCCCCTGTGCCAACCAGCCAATCACGCCGCGTCATTCCATTCAGATCCATGAGTTTGGTTTCCTCCCTTTGCGTTGGGAGCTGCAACACTTTGTCCCGCTGCTCGAGCGAATCGCAAGGACGGCCCGCCGGTTGGGCACTTACACTTGCAGCTTGAAAATCCTCTGCATCTGCAGCCACTTCTCACCTGCTCTTGCCTGCGGCAACGGCTGCTGAAACTCCCGCATCAGTTCTTCCCATTCGCGCACTCTTGAATTTTCGCGATCAGCTTTCGCTTTGGCCTCAAACGAGAAGTGCTCGTTCACTTCCATGATCATGAACATCCGCGTGCCGAGCAGGTAGATCTCCATATCCTCGATGCCGGCGTCCTTGATACTGCGCGTGATCTCGGGCCAGATGTTCTGGTGGTAGCGCTTGTACTCGGCGATCAGTTGCGGATCGTCTTTCAGGTCTAGCGTCAGGCAGTATCTCTTTTTCACTTGGCCTCGATGCCAGCAGCGGCGGCATGCTGCGGTGTGATAATGCCGGCGGGCTTGTAGCCAGCGACGGCGAAATAGAGCACATAGGCATAGCAGAAAAGGGGAGCGATGAAGGCCTTCTGGATATCGCTCGCATCAGATATGCGGCCCATGAGGGCCGGAAGAATGGCGCCGCCGATGATCGACATCACCAGCAGCGAAGAGGCACGCTTCGTATAAGGCCCCAGATTCTTGATGCTCAGGGCAAAGATGGTGGGGAACATGATCGAATGGAAGAAGCCGAGCAGGACGATGGCCCATATGGAGACCACACCCGTGGTCGCCAGCGCGGTGGCGGCACACAGCAGCGAGCAGGCAGCAAACATCGCGAGCAGCCGCGGCGCGCGCACGCGCTTCATGATGGCCGAGCCGGCAAATCGGCCGATCATGAACCCGAGCAGGTGCAGCTTGAGATAGTTCGCGGCGGCCTTCGCAGATATCCCCGACTCGGCGTACTGCGCGAAGCGTATGACGAAACTCGCCACACCGACCTGCGCGCCGACGTAAAAAAACTGCGCGATGACTCCCTTCACCAGGTGCGTGTGATGGAGCGCTCCCGGCAGACCGCCCTGGGCAGAACCCGACTCGTTCTGTCCGCCCTGCTCGCGGATTTCCGGCAGATGGGAGAAGAAAATGAGCGCAGCGACGCCCAAGAAAATCCCGGCGATCACCAAGTACGGCACCCGCACCGTATTCGCCTCCGCCACCTTCCATGCCTGGATCTGCGCCGGGCTCATGGCCGCCAGTTGCTCGGGAGAGTACTCAGTGGCGGTGAGGATGAAGGCGGCGCCGATGATCGGCGTCACGACAGCACCGACGGAGTTGAAAGACTGCGCGAGGTTCAACCGGCGCTCGGAACTTTCGGCAGGGCCGAGGATGGCGACGTAGGGGTTCGCGGCGACCTCCAGGAAACTCTGGCCGCACGCCATCACAAACAACGCAAACAAGAAGAACCCGTACACCCGTGCGGAGGCGGCGGGAAGAAAGAGAAGCGCTCCCGCCGCACAGAGGAACAGCCCGGTGAGGATGCCCTTCTTGTAACCGATGCGCTCCATCAGCCAGCCAGCAGGAAAGGCGGCCAGGAAGTACCCGCCGAAAAACGCTGTCTGAATAAGTGAAGATTGAAAATCCGTTAGCCCGAATGCCTTCTTGAGATGCGGGATGAGAATGTCGTTCAGATTGACACCGAGTGCCCACAGGAAGAACAAACTCGTGATCAACACCAGGGGGAGAAGATACCGTCGATTCATCTCCGGAACAGATTGAGGTGCCGCACGTCGGGCTTTCTCCTGAACTGTCATCGAGCCTTTCCGTCACGTCAGCGCGCGATCCAGATGCACGTAGCCACCGTCCACAAACAGGTGCTGCCCGGTGATGTGTCCTGCCTTGTCGGAGAGCAGGAAGACCACCATGGCGGCGACCTCGCCGGCCGTGGTCATTCTTTTTCCCAGCGGGATCTTGGAGATGATGGACGCCAGTTTGGCGTCCGGATCCGGAAACGTATTGAGCCACTGGCGGTACAGCGGCGTCATGACTTCGGAGGGCACCACGGCGTTGACGCGAATGCCGTGCGGCAGAAGCTCAGCGGCCCATTCGCGGGTCAGGGCGAGGATTGCGCCCTTCGAGGCCGCATATCCCGACGTGCCGCCTTGTCCCGTCACCGCCACCTTCGAGGCGACGTTGACGATGGAGCCCTTGGTCTGGCGGAGCAAAGGCAACGCGTGATGCGCCATACTGTAGTAGTGAACCAGATTGCGCCTCAGCGACGCCGTGAAGTCGGCGGGGCTGCCGTGCTCGAGGCCGACCTTGTCGTTTACGCCGGCGTTGTTGATCAGCGCATCTAGGTGACCGCAGGCGGAGATGGTGTGCGCGACGGCCTGCGAACACTCCTCTGGAGAAGAGAGCTCAGCGGTGAACACGTGGCTCGAGGCGCCATTGCCGCGCAGCTCGGCCTGCAGCTTCTTGGCAGCGTCCGCGTCGCGGTCTACGATCACGGGAATAGCACCTTCACCGGCGCAGACGTGCACAGTCGCCGCGCCGATGCCCTTTGCGCCGCCAGTGACAAGTACGACTTTGTTCTTGAGCTGAAGATCCATTCCGTTAGTCCTTCAGGCCATAAAAGCGCGCCGCATTTGCGCCGAAGATTTTTTCTTTCTCCGTATCCCGGCGATCCCGCAAATAGTCAGCGATCAGTTGCTTCGCCTGGCGATACGTTCCCGCCAGAAGGCAGACGGGCCAATCCGAGCCGAACATCAGCCGGTCGGGTCCGAAGGCCTCGAACGCGACATCCAGGTACGGCGTAAAATCTTCGGCCCGCCAATGACGCCAGTCTGCTTCGGTAATCATGCCGGAGAGCTTGCAATACACGTTTGCGTTCGCCGCGATCTCGCGCATGTGCCGAGCCCACTCGCTGCTCGTACCAGTGCGCTCTCCGCCTTTGACCGGAGGCTTGGCGATATGGTCCACCACAAATCGCTGCCCCGGGAACTTTGCGACCAGTTCGATCGCTGCCGGGAGTTGCTTTGCGTAGATGAGAATGTCATAAGTGTAGTGGAATTCCGCAAGACACCCGATGCCCCGCAAGAAGTCAGTCCGGATCAGGAAGCGGTCATCGGGTTCAGCCTGCACAATGTGACGGAATCCGCGGAGTTTTTCAAACTGGGAAAAGTACTGCAATCGCTCCGGCAAGTTGCGGGCACAGAGATCCAGCCAACCAACGACGCCCACAATGGGTTTGTGTCGCTGTGCCAGATCGAGCAGAAAGAGTGTTTCCTTTTCTGATTGGTCGGCCTGAACAGCGACGCAGGCGTCCATGCCGTTTGCGCTCAACTCCGGGAGCAGATCGGCGGGCAAGAAGTCGCATTTGAGCACAGACATCTCATCAGTAATCCAGGAGTCCCGGGCCGGATCGTATCTCCAGAAGTGCTGGTGCGAATCAACCGTCAATGCAATCCCGCTGGGCTGAAACCTTGTGGCAACCGTAACGATTCCGAGTACGGCCAGCTCACCGGACGAGACCATACGCAACGCACCGGGGCGTTGGTCGCGGATCATCCGCGGAGCGCGAAGAAGCCCCCGTCGAGGGGATAATCCGTGCCGGTCACGAACGCCGCCTCGTCCGAACACAAGAACAACGCCAACCAGGCGACCTCCTGGGGATTCGCCATCCTGCCGATGGGCTGGGAGCGACCCAAGAGTTCGAGCATCTCCTGCTCGCGGCCAGGATAATTCTTCCGAACGAAGCCGTCCACAAATGGTGTGTGCACCCGGGCGGGCGAAATGCAATTGCAACGAATGTTGTGGTGCAGGTAGTCCTTTGCCACCGAATACGTCATCGAGACCACGGCGCCCTTGCTCGCTGAATATGCGAACCGGTCAGCAACCCCAGCCGTGGCTGCGATGGAGGCTAGATTCAGAATGACGCCGCCGCCATTTTCCTTCATGTGCCCGATGCACGCACGCATGCAGTTGTAAACACCCTTCACGTTCACCTGGATAACGGAGTCAAAGTCGCGTTCACTGGTGTCTTCGACCTTGCCAACGTGCGCGATGCCCGCGCTGTTCACGAGAACGTGAACGCGGTCTCGCTGGAAGACCTCGCGAAAGGCTGTCTCGACACTGGCGTGGTCCGACACGTCGCACCAGTAGGAGGCAGCCTTGAGGCCTGCTCCGGTGATTTCCTTCGCTGTGGCCTCCGCCTGCTCCCGGTCAATGTCCAGGATGTGCACACAGGCGCCGTTGAACGCAAAGGTTTTTGCGACGGCTTGCCCGATACCGTTGGCGCCGCCCGTAACTACAACACCCTTGTGGTCCAGACGAAAGCCCCCTGAATTGTTATCGCGTGGCTTCAGAGTGAGACGCCCCTCTTCCAAGGAATGAAATCATCCTGTCCCAATTCTTCCGCCCTGGTCCTGCTCTCTCCGCTCGCGACTCGGAGAATATGCTCGAGGAGCGCTTCGCCGGCCTGTTCGATGGTCGTGTCTCCGGAGATCACGCCGCCCGTGTCAAAGTCAATGATGTCCTGCATGCGGGTGGCAAGTGCGGAATTCGTGGAAATCTTGATGACGGGGGCAATCGGATTGCCGGTGGGTGTCCCCAGGCCCGTCGTGAACAAAACGACGTTGGCACCGGCGGCGACCTGTCCCGTGACACATTCTACGTCGTTGCCCGGCGTGCACAGAAGATTCAGCCCGGCGGTAGTCGAGTACTCAGGATAGTCGAGGACGGCCGTGACGGGCGAGCTGCCGCCCTTCTTCGCTGCGCCTGCCGACTTCATCGCGTCCGTAATTAGGCCATCGCGGATATTTCCTGGCGAGGGATTCATTTCAAAGCCCGAGCGCACGGCCCTGGCCCGCGCGGCGTAGTCGCGCATCAGTTGGATGAAGCGATCGGACACTTCCTTTCGTACGCAGCGGTTGATGAGCTCCTGCTCCACGCCACAGAGTTCGGGGAACTCGGCGAGAATTCCCCGGCCACCCAAGGCGGCAGCCAGATCGGCGACGTGGCCGACGGTGGGATTGGCGGAGATGCCGCTGAAGCCATCGGACCCGCCGCACTTGAGCGCGACGCACAGATGTGAAAGCGGGGCGGGCTTGCGTGTGGCCTTGTCGGCTTCGACCAACCCCAGAAACGTGGCCCTGATCGCTTCGGAGAGCATGGCAGCTTCCGACGTGCTCTGTTGCTGCTCGAAGATGAACAATGGCTTGTCAAAGCTCGGATTGCGCAGCCGGATCTCCTCGCGCAGCACTGGTATCTGGGCATGCTGGCAGCCTAGACTCAGAACGGTGGCGCCGGCCACGTTGGGATGGTGGACGTAGCCCGCCAGCAGGGCGCAAAGATTGTTGGAATCCTCATGAGTCCCGCCGCATCCGCCTTCGTGTATCAGGAACTTGATTCCGTCAATGTTGGCGAAGACCTTTTGCTGCCGGCTGGCCATCGGTGGAATCTCTGCAAACGAATATTTCCGGATCTCTTCCCAACGGCCTTCTCGATGGAGCCGGACCAGCTCTGCGACGTGGCGGCGATAGACCTGCGGCGCAGCGAATCCCAGCTCCTCTTGAAACGATTGCTTCAGGACTTCTAGGTTCCTGTTTTCGCAGAAGACGAGAGGTATCACGAGCCAGTAGTTCCGTGTGCCGACCTGGCCATCCGTCCGGTGATAGCCGAGGAACGATCTCTGCTTCCATTTTGAAACGTCGGGCGCGCGCCAGCGATAAGAGTCGCCGTTCTCCTGAAAGGCTGCTGCCTCATGGCGGACGTTCCGCGTAGTGAGCAGCTCACCCCGGCGGATCAAAGTCACGGCTTTTCCAACGAGCACGCCGTACATGACCACCGGATCACCCGGTGCAAGGTCCTGCGTGGCGAATTTGTGCTTGGCGGGCACGTCGGTCACCAGCGCATGGGTTTGGCCGCAGAAGGAGAATGGTTCGTCCCTCTTCAGATCGGCGAGAGCGATCAGGACGTTATCTCGGGAATCAAGTTGCAACACTCGGTTGCGCATGAAAGCTGCACCCCGTCCGTGAGGCGGTAGAAGCTGCTTCAGGCGAGCCTCAAAACAGCATCTTCCGCTGCTCTGTTCACGAACGCAACCCTCCTTCATTCCTTTCGAGGCGCGATTCAGTGCCAGCAAAATCCCCCGGTTTTTCAGGACCCTTGGTGCCGCGTGCACGGTGTTTCCGTGCTCTGGCGCACGGCCGTCTGCCGGGTCCGAAGGGTTCACGCAGTGTCAGAAGACGAACTTCAGCCCAAATTGGATCTGCCTGGGCTGAACAGCAAGGCCTGTGATCTTGCCCACGCCAGAGCTACCGATCTGCACCGAAGTCCCGCTTCCCGAGGGGACCCCTGGCGCATCCCAATTCTGGACGTTGAAGACATTGAACGATTCGACGCGAAGCTGGAGGTTCCATCCCTCCCTGGGCAAGAGGAAGCTCTTGAACAGAGAGAAATCCATATTGAACACCGCGGGCCCTCTGAACGCATTTTTCCCGAGATTCCCGAATGACCCTATGGGTGCCGCGAAGGCGCAAGGGTTGAACCAGGCGGTAGAAGTGCCGATCACGTCAGGGGCGCTTCCTCCCTGCGAAATCGACTTCTGGCACGCCACGTTTGGGTTCCCGGCTACACCGCCCGCCTGGAAGGGGTCACCTACTATGTTGGGGCGGGCATAGTTGCTTGGCCCCCCACTCCCAACTCCGCCAGATCCTTTGAGGTTGGCGGGGTCCCCGGTCACCACGAGACCGTAGGGTTGGCCCGACCGTGCCTGCAGGATGTAGTTCAACTGCCAGTTGCCCAAAATCCAGGATCCCGGACCACTCTGAAACCACCGTTTTCCTCGCCCCGCCGGAAGCTCATAGACGGTAAACCAGGAGAGAAAATGTGTGATGTCGTACGACGAGACGCCGCGGGCCGTGCTCTGGTCATAGTAGTTTTGAACAGTTGAACCTCCTTGAGGGCCATTCTCCACGTTGAAATAGCCGCTGCTCACGTCGATGGATTTCCCCCAGGTGTAAGAGAGCAGGGAGTGCAGTCCGCCTGCAAACCGCCGCTGCACCTTGACCTCCAGTGCGTTGTAATTCGAGTACCCAATGCTCTGGGCGTAGGTTATTCCTGCAGTCGCCCAGGGCATAACTCGGAGGGCGTCTACGGCAGCAATATACGCGGCATTGCAAGGAGTATCGCCCGGCGCACAGGTGTTTTTCGGAGAGGCCTTCCTTGCGGCATTGGCATTGCCTTCGTAATCGAGACGTCCATTCACGCTCCCCACGTAGGCGGCTGCGATCATCAGGTTTGGAGTCATCTGCCGTTGGATCTCGATATTCCACTGTTGCGAGTAGCCATCCTTGAAATTGGGATCGACGAAGAAACTCCCGGAAGTCCACGGAGTCGCTGGCGGCAGGGGAGTTGGGAAATGCCCCTGGATCATGTCGATCGTTTTCAGTTGGCTGGGGGCCACATTAGAAGGGTTCACATCGCCGCTAAAGGCGGTGGCATCAGGCCACACCCCTTTTTCGAGAACGTTCTGCGCGTACTGGCTCCTGGCCGGAACCGCATCCCAGTAGAGCCCGTAGCCGCCACGAACGACCGTGTTCGGGGTGACCTGCCAGGCCACACCGAAGCGCGGCCCCCAGTTGTCACGCACGGGCGGAGGCGAGAAAAACGGCTTGCCGGCGACTATAACGTTGTTGAAATGGGCATCCTGTCGAAAATCGC
>WNEY01016084.1_pt1 | contig 10670 bp, 5 predicted proteins | sample 5400531 | NCBI WGS metagenome assembly WNEY01 (sample SAMN13153338, study PRJNA577476) | soil metagenome | isolation source: 200 cm saprolite under Douglas fir tree site 1 | place: USA:California | collected 2015-04-18
CCCAGTGCTTGCCCATCGTGGCCTGCGCGATGGACTGGAAGTCGAGCAGCGCCCCGACCGCCCCGCGCGCCTCGGCGCGCGCCTTCTCCTTGGCAGGGCCCGGCGGCGCCTTGAAATAGCGATCCAGCGCGGCGCGCACGCGGTCGTTGGCGGCCTGCACTGCCGCGGAAGCGCTGCCGGGCGCGGGAGCGGCGACGGCGGGAAGCGAGAGCGAGAGCAGCAGGGCGAACAGGCGCAAGGGGCCTCCAGAGATCCTTTGGACGCGCGGGAATGCCACGCTCTTCAAGGCTGCGCAATGGTCAGGGGGAAGGTGCGCCGCTCACAGTCCGCCCGTCGCCTTCTGCAACGCGGCCCAGGCGATCTGCGCGTCGAAGAGCGCCTTGAACTTCTCGCCGTCCGCCCGCGACCAGAGGAGCACGTCCTCCAGCAGCTCGCGCGCCTCGCCCAGCCCCGAGTCGAAGGCGAGCCCCGCCTGCACGGCGAGCTGCTTGCCGATGCTCGACTGGTTGGTGTAGCGCAGCACGCGCTGCCGCGCTTCGTCCAGGTCGCCGAGCGCCTGCCGCACCTCGAGGCGGACCAGGTGCTCCGCCCCGCGCTGCTGCGCCATCGAGTCGCGCAGCTCCGCCTCGGCCTGACGGATACGGGCCAGCTTCTGCGGGATGTCGAAGGTCGCCTGCAGCCCCAGGGCCGCAAACGCGCTGCGCTGGTTGTACGGATTGTAGGCGAACGGAGTATGCGGCTGGTCCGCGCTGCTCGTGTAGTTGAACGTGGCTCCGCCCACCAGCGCGATGTCCGGGTACAGCTTGGCGCGCTCCAGATCGACTGCAGCCCGCCGCGCCGCCACCTGCTCCGCCGCCGCGCGCGCCTCCGGCCGCCGCTCCAGCGCCCTCCGCAGCACCTCGTTCTCGTTCGGCTGCGGCGGAGGCTGAGGCAGCTCCTGCTGCGCGATGTCCAGCGGCTCCTCGGGTCCCTTGCCGATGAGCAGCCGGATGCCGGTGATGGCGAGCGCCGCGTTCTTGTTCGCCTCGGCGGTGCGCGCCTCGATCTCCTCCGCCAGGTAGTCGATCTTCATCAGGTCGGACTTGGAGATCTGGTCGCTCTGCTCGGCGAGCAGCTTCTGCCCGCGCTGCCGCGCCTCCGAGATGCGCGAGCGCACCTGCCCGACGGTCTCGCGCGCCCCGCGGGCGGTCTGGTAACCCCAGTAGGCGCGCGTCACGTCGAAAGTGGCCTGGTCGTACGCGCGCTGCAAGAGCGCCGACACGGCGCCGACCAGGTGATCGGTCGCGGCCCTGCCGGCGGTGTACTTTCCGAAGCTGTAGAGGGGCAGGACGAGGTTCACGCTCGCGCCGACCCCGAAACCCAGTTCGCCGCAGAACCAGCACTGCGAGCCAGGCGTGACGTCGAGCAGCGAGGTGGGGTGGTCCGGCGGGCCCTTGTTGAAGCGCGCCTCGGGCGTGGGCCCCGTCACGGCGATCTGCGTCTCGAGCTTGGGGAACAGCGCCCAGCGGAGCTCGTCGCGCTTGCCCTGCGCGTTCTCTACCTGGGCGCGGGCCATCGCGGTGCGCGGGTCGTTCTGCCGGGCCAGCTCTTGCAGCTGGGGCAGGGTGAGCGGGCCGCCGGCCTGCTGCGCCTGGGCGAAGGCCAGCGCCGGCACGCAGAGGAGGAATGCCGTGCCCGCCGCTCGCAAAGCGCCTCCCTCGCGCTACTCGTTCGTGTAGTCCGAGCCGAGGTAGTTGATCAGCTCCTCGCCCATCAGATAGCGCAGGTTGTTCTCCAGCCGTACTTTCTGGACGAAAAGATCGTGCTCCGGGTACACGCTGGCCGCGTGCTGGGGGCTCTTGAAGTAGAAGCTGAGCCACTCCTGGATGCCCTTCATCCCCGCGCGCGCGGCCAGGTCGCCGAACAACGCCAGGTCGAGCACGATGGGCGCCGCCAGCAGGTCCTTGTAGAGCTCGGGGTAGCGCTCGGGCTCGAGGATCTGCTCCAGCACCGACAGCTTCGACACCTCCTTGGTCTTGAAGTTGGCCGGGTCGTCCAGCACCTCGCCGTCTCGATTGCCCAGGATGTTGGTGGAGAACCAGCCCTCCATCCCCAGCATGCGCGCCTTGAGCCCCGGCGCGATGATCGTCTTCATCAGGGTCTGGCCCGTCTTGAAGTCCTTGCCGCCGATGGCGACGCCCTTCTTCTCCGCCAGCTCGATCATGGCGGGGAAGTCCGCGGACAGGTTCGGCGCGCCGTTCAGGTAGGGCACGCCCGAGCTGATCGCCGCGTACGCGTAGATCTGCGAGGGGGCGATGGCCGGGTCGTTCGCGTCGAGCGCCTTCTCGAACGCCGCCAGCGACTGGTGCGCAGGGCCCGGCTCCTGGTAAGCCTCCGTCGAGGCGCACCAGACCATCACCGCGCGCGAGCACTTGTTCTTGTCCATGAAGGCCCGGATGTCCTGCACCAGCTGGCTCACCAGCTCGCGCTTGGTGCCGGTCTTCACGTTGCGTCCCTCCAGGCGCTTCACCCAGGCGTGGTCGAAGACCGCCGGCATGGGCTTGATTCCGGAGAGGAACTCCTTGAGCGGGTCGAGCAGCTCGGGCCCCAGGACCCGCGCCTTGGCGGCGGCGGTATAGGCGTCGTCCGGGATCGGGTCCCACCCGCCGAAGACGAGGTCGTCCAGCCTGGCGAGCGGGACGAAGTCCTTGATCTTCTGCCAGCGCTTCTCGCTCCGCTTTCCCAGGCGGATGTGCGCCATCTGCGTCAGCGATCCGATCGGCTTTCCCAGGCCGCGGCGCGCTGCTTCCACGCCCGCGATGAAGGTGGTGGCCACCGCACCCATCCCGGGGAGCAGCACGGCCAGCTTCCCTTCCGCGGGGGCGACCTTGGTTTCCTTGAACTCGCTCATCTGGAACATCCCCTTCGCGCTGCCTCGCGCACACCGAAAGTCAGGGTCCGCCGGCCGGCGGCGCGGCGCACTCTAAGCGCACCGCCCGGTACGTCAAGCGCTTTCTCGGCCGCCGTCCCTGCCACCGGACCACGACCGACGCAGTGCGCCGACGGCCACGGAAACGTCGCCCCGGCCGGGCGGGGCGGCAAGGAATTGACGCTGCCCCGCGTTTCATGCGCTCCTGAGGAACCAGCGGGGGCCGTCGATGGCCAAGACAGGCGATCCGAGAGCGCGCACGTTCGTTACGGTGCCTTCCGCGGCGCCGGGCGACCTGCCCAAGAGCTCGTTCATGCTGGTCCTCACCGGGACGCGCTTCGGCGAGCTGTACAAGCTGCCCCCGGGTCGCGTGGTCCGCATCGGACGCGGCGAGGAAGCGGACATCCGCCTGGATGACGAAGGCATCTCGCGGCTCCACTGCAGCCTGGAGGCGCGCGGTCCGGAGGCGGTGGTGCGCGACCTGGGGAGCCAGAACGGGACCTACGTCGGCGGCGAGCGCACGCAGGAGAAGGTGCTGGGCGACGGCGACCGGGTCCAGATCGGGGCGGCCACCACCTTCAAGGTCGCCTACGCCGACGAGGTGGAGGTGAACTACCAGCGCCGCCTGGCGGAGATCGCCCTGCGCGACCCGCTCACCGGCGTGTACAACCGGCGCCACTTCGGCGAGCGGCTGACCTCGGAGTTCGCCGCCTCCCGCCGGTACGGCCGGTCGCTCTCGCTGGTGCTCCTCGACGTCGACCACCTGAACCGGGTCAACGAGGCCCACGGCCGGCCCGCCGGCGACGAGGTGCTGCGGGGCGTGGCGCAGGTGCTGCAAGGGATCGTGCGCGGAGCGGACGTGGTCGCCCGCGTCGGCGGCGACGAGTTCGCCATCCTCCTGCGCGAGACGGAGTTGCAGGGCGCGCAGACGCTGGCCGAACGCCTGCGCCAGAGCGTCGAGGAGATGCGCACGCGCTTCGACGGGAAGGAGATCGCCGTCACCGCCACCTTCGGCATCGCGGTGGACGTGCCTTCCCACAAGCGCGAGAACGAGCAGCCCCGCCACCTGGTCGAGCACGCCGAACGGGCCATGGAGCGCCAGAAGGAGCTCGGCGTCAACCGGACAGGGAACTGACCCCAAAACAAGGCACCACGGAGATCACGGAGCACACAGAGTTGTTTTTCGAAAAACACCTCCGTGAACTCCGTGGGCTCCGTGGTGCGGTTGCTTTGTCCCATCGTCAGGCGTGGGGTTGTGTCACCACGGCGAGGGTGCCGGCGGAGACGCCGTACTTCTCCAGGGCGCCGACTTCCTGGATGACCGACTTCGGGGTGCGCGCGCCGCGGAGCAGGCCTGCGTAGGCGGAGAGGACCTGCTTCGTCTCGGCGGCGGTTTCGCGCACCAGCTCCACGCGGAAGCGGCGAACGCCCAGGTCCAGCAAGGTGGGAAAGCACGAGGCGGCGCTCTGCGCGCGCGCGTTGAAGACCGTGTTCCGGCAACCGACGTCGACGATGACCGGATGCTCGAGGCCGAGGCCGTCGCGGAGCTGGATCAGGTGCTTCTCGCAGGGGCGCCCGCAGTCGCGGAAGTCGTGGCCGTTGGAGAGCAGGTGCGAGTAGACGCAGTGCTCGTTGTGGAACAGCGGCAGGTGCTGGTGGATGGTCACCTCGAGCCGCCCGGCGGGCACCCCGGCGCACAGGTCCTGGAGCTGCGAGAGGTCCAGGTCGTACGCCGGAGTCAGCGTGGTGAGCCCCAGATCGAGCAGCGTGCGCGCGGTGACCGCGTTGGTCGCGTTGAGGGAGAAGTCGCCGTGCACGGTGAACCCGTCGGGCCGCCCGCGCCGGAAGTGCTCCACGGCGCCGAGGTGGCGGGCCAGGATGCCGTCCGGGCGCAGCCGCTCGAAGCGGCGGTCGTAGCCTTCCTCGCCGGGCTTCTGCACCCGGGGCGTCGCGATCACCACGCGCAAGCCCGCCGCGCGCACGCGCTCGACGGCGACGCCGAGCCCGACCAGCTCCATGAAGTCGAGCTCCACCTCGCGCACGCCGAGCGGCGCCGCGAGCTCCAGCGCCGCGTCCACCTGCTCGAGCGTGCGCAGGAGCGGGACGAGCCGCGGGTCACCCGGAGCCCCCCCGCGCGCGAGCGGCGGCGCGATCTCCTCCGCTGCGTGTCCGGTGGTGACGTGGCGAGGCGACGCCGGCGGCTTCTGGCGGGAGAGCGCGTCCGTCACCGCCCGCCGGAGCCGCTTCAGCTCGGACGGGGGGAGCGCCAGCGCGCCTTCCAGGTCCAGCGTCAGCTTGCGCAGCCCGAACTCGGTCTCCCCGAAGGCGCACAGCTTCTCGCGCAACAGGCCCTCGTGGAGCGGCCGATGCTCGGCCGCCGCGAGCGGCATGGCGCTCGCGGCACTCGCCTCGCGGCCGAGGTCGTCGCGGGCGGTGACCACGAGCGGCTGCCCGACGCCGCCGCGCACCGCGACCGAGACGCCCACCTTCCTCTCCTCCGCCGCGACCCGCTTCATCCGGCGGGTCAGCTCGGCGTCCTTCGCCTTCCACACCACCTCGCCCACGCGCACCAGGCGCAGGTCGAGCGTGCTCTCGCCGGGGCCGCCGAACACCAGCTTCCAGAGCCCGGAGTCGAGCACGTCGCAGGCGTGGAGGCCGCCGCGGGGCTCGTCGTCCTCGGGCTTGCCCTGGTCGAAGAGGATGCGGTCGCCGGCCTTCAGCTCCGGCGCACCCGGCTCGGGGCGCACCAGCACCTGGCGCGCGCGCGCATGCACCTCCTCGACGCGCCCCACCAATACGCCGCGGTGGCCCGGGTACAGCCCGTGGACCAGCTCCTGGTGATCCGGGCCGGTCAAGAACCCGTGGCTGAAGCTGCGCGAGAAGCTGTAGCGCAGCTCCTCCTCGTCGCGCGGCGAGAGCGGGTCCGCGCGGCCTTCCACCGCCGCGTCGAGCGCCCGCCGGTACTTCTCCACCACGTTGGCGACGTACTCGGGGCCCTTCATCCGGCCCTCGATCTTGAAGCAGGACACGCCCGCCTCGATCAGCTGCGGGAGCAGATCGTAGGCGGCCAGGTCCCGCGGGCTGAGCAGGTACTTGAGCTGCTCGTGTCCGCGCGGAGTCGCCACGCCGCCGTCCACCACCAGGTCGTACGGGAGCCGGCAGCTCTGGGCGCACTGGCCGCGGTTGGCGCTGCGGTGCTGCAGCGCCTCGCTGGTCAGGCACTGCCCCGACCAGCTCACGCACAGCGCGCCGTGCACGAAGCACTCCAGCTCCAGCTCGGTGCCGGCCGCGAGCGTGCGGATCTCGTCGATCGACAGCTCGCGCGGCAGCACGATGCGAGTGACGCCCAGCTCGCGCGCGATCGCCGCTCCCTCGCGGCTCGACACCGTCATCTGCGTCGAGGCGTGCAGCGGCAGCTCCGGGCAGACGGCGCGGGCGAGCCGGGCAGCACCCAGGTCCTGCACCAGGATGGCGTCGGCTCCGGCGCGCGCGATCGCGGCGAGGGCCTGCTCGGCCACGGGCAGCTCGCGGTCGAAGACCAGCGTGTTGAAGGTGACGAATCCCTTCACGCCCTTGCGGTGGAGGAAGTCGAACACGCGGGGCAGCTCGTCCACCGCGAAGTTGTCGGCCCTGGCGCGCGCGTTGAAGCCGCCGCGCAGCCCGAAGTAGACCGCGTCGGCGCCGGCCGCCACGGCGGCGCGCAGGCTCTCCTCCTCGCCGGCGGGGGCGAGGAGCTCGGGGCGTTCCAGCCGGGTAGCCATCGATGGGTCGAACAGCGCAGGGGTGGCAAAGTCAACCCCGTCCGGGGCTGCGCGTCGCACAAAACGGCGGTTTCCGCAACCTCGCCCGTAGGCTGGCAAGCCCCGGGTCGCACTGTAACTTACTGAACGAGGGGGCGTTTTCTTGCGAGGTCCAGCGGCTGTGGGAAACGATGGTTACTGTCAGGTTCGAGGATGGGATCGGGGGCAGAGGAGCGATGGAACAGACCGAAGAAACCCTGACCTGCGGACAGTGCCGCAAATCGGGCACGTTCACGGCGCCGGTCTCGGTGATCCTGCTGTTCGCGCCGGCGCTCTCCAAGCCGTACCCGCTCATCCCCGCCGAGGACTACCGCGTCTGCGGCGCCTGCGACGCCATCTTCACCCTGGTGAACCGCGCGGCTGACGCGCATCCCACGACCCGCCAGGCCGGTCCCTGGACGCGCGCGATCATCGTGTTCGCCGACGGCCACGGCGTGGACGTCAAGGCCAAGCGACCGCAGCAGGCCGTCGCGCTCGCCTGAACGATCGCTTTCCTGCGCTCATCACCCTCTTCGATCCGGCGCCTCCGGCGCCTCCACAAGGGGGGAGCTCGCTCCCCCCTCGACCCCCCAAAAGATCACGGTCAGCGTCTCGAAGGCTCGCGTTAAACGCGCCGCAACCTGCTCGTCGCGAGCAAGCGGTCCAGCCACAGCGCCGAGAGCTTTTCTTGTAATGAATTGCTGCGCAGGCGCGCGCGCAGGTTGTCCCAGTCGATGCGGTCCATCGGCTGGTCCTGATCGAAGCAGGTGAAGACGATCGATTCCTTGCCGGTCAGCGGGTCGCGGTGCTTCTGCAGGCACTGCGCGCAGATCTCCTTCATCATGCATTGCATCGGCGAGTTGATGGACGCGATGCCGACGTGATCGGCGGGGAGGAAATTCTCGAGGACCTCGTGCCGCGCGCGCGCCACCGCCGCCATCATCCGATCCGATCCGATGGCGATGACGCGCCGGACGTTCGTGAACGGGATCGGCGGCGGGCCGAGCTTCCCGGCCGCGTAGGCCACCATCGCCTGCACGATGTTGCCGGAGAAGGCCCGGTCCTGCGGCCTGCGCGGCTCGGGAGCGCCGCCCGCGTCGGTGGACCAGACCACCACGTCGGTGGCCTCCTCGATCTCGTCGCGCTTGAACACGTCCTGCGCGTGCTTGTAGCCGGCGAAGTACACCACCCGGCAGCGCTCGAGCAGCGCGCACAGCCGGCTCGACGAGCCCATCTCCAGGACGATGAGCGAGAGCAGGCCCTTCTCCCGATCCACCCAGGCGCCCGTGAGCGCGAGGCCCTCCATGAGGAGCTTGGTGCCGTCCACGCGCGCGCAGAGCGATTCGTAGTTCTGCAGCCGGTAGAACTGGCCTCGTCCAGCCGCGAGGTCAACGCGTGCCACTTCGATTGCGCGCCCTTGGGGTCATACGCGCCGGCGCGCACGGACGCATCGGTGCGGGACAGCTCCTCCGCGAAGAGCCGGGCGATGTGCGGGTGCCCGTCCTTGGCCGAGGCCATCGCCTTCACCACCGACCCCGCGTAGGTCGGGTGGTTGTCGCCGAAGAAGCTGACCAGCCGCCCGTCCTTGCGGTAGCTGGTGAAGAAGCCCGGCTCGCCGGAGAGGTCGTCGGTGACGGCCGCCGGGACGAGCTGCCCGCCTTCGAGCCGGTACGGCCGGAAGCTGCCGTGCCGGGGGTCCAGCTCGAATCCTCCGGGCGACTCCTTCTCCAGCGTCACGTTGGGGCTGGTGCCCGCGGCCACGCAGACGGTGCGCGCGGGCAATTCGACCGTCTCCCCCGCGTCGGTCCACTTGCCGTCCACCTGCTTCTGCAGGGCGAAGCGGACCGCCTTCACCGCGCCGTGCGGATCGGGAACCGCCTCGACGGGCGAGAGGCCCTCGGCGACGACGATGCCCTCCTCGAGGCACTTGGCCACTTCCTCGTGGTTCAAGCGGTACGCGGGCGAGTCGGTGAGCCCCTTGCGGTACGCGATGGTCACGCCGCCCCACTGCGCGACCAGCCGGGTGAAGTCCGGCTCCTCGCCGGCCCCCGCGGCGCGATCGCGCTCGGCGCGCACCGCGCGGCCGTGCTCGAGCAGCTCGGCGTAGACGTGCCGTTCCTCCGGGTCGAGGACGGAGAACACCATTTCCTCGCCGGCCGACTCGCACAGCACCTCGTGCCGGTCGAGCAGCTTCTCCACCTGGGCGGGGTAGTAGGCCTTGAGCTCGGTGGCGGTGTCGATGGCGGTGAGGCCGCCTCCGATCACGACCGCGGGCAGCCTGACCTGGAGGTTCGCCAGCGCGTCGTCCTTGAAGGCGCCGGTGAGCTGCAGCGCCATGAGGAAGTCGGAGGCCTTGCGGACGCCGCGGAGCAGGTTGTTCTTCAACCCGATGAGGGTGGGCCGACCGGCTCCCGCGGCCAGCGCCACGTGGCGGAAGCCCAGCGCCCAGGCGTCGTCGACGGTGAGGGTCCCGCCGAAGCGGATGCCGCCGTACAGCTTGAAGTGCTTGCGGCGCGCGAGGTTCAGGTGCAGCACGTCGAGGAACGACTTGTCCCAGCGCACGGTGATGCCGTACTCGGAGACGCCGCCGAAGCCGGAGAGGACGCGCTCGTCCAGCGGCGTGCCGAACTGCTCGTCGTAATCCTCGACCGCGCGCCTGCAGCTCGAAAGCTCGGGGTCGAGCGGCTCGATCTTGAGCCCGTCCACGCCGACCACGCCGAATCCCTCGTTGAGGAGGTGGTGCGCGAGCGTGTATCCGGCGGGACCCATGCCCACCACCAGGACGTCCACGCCGCAGTACGGCCGCGGGTGCGGCCGCTCCACGCGGAGCGGGTTCCACCGGGTGAGCAGGCTCCAGATCTCGTAGCCCCAGGGGAGCCGCAGCGCATCGGTCAAGACGCGGGTCTCGATCTGCGGGATGTTGACCGGGTCCTGCTTCTGGTAGACGCACGCCTTCATGCAGTCGTTGCAGATGCGGTGGCCGGTGCCGGGGGCCATCGGGTTGTCGATGCACACCAGGGCCAGCGCGGCGACCGTGTCGCCTTCGCGCGCCTTGAGGTGCATCTCGCTGATCCGCTCTTCCAGCGGGCAGCCGGTGAGGGGGATCCCCAAGGGGTTCTTCTTGTAGCGCTCGCTCTCCTTCTCGCGGAAGCCCTTCGAGCAGCTGTCCTTCTCGCGCCCGTGGCAATAGATGCAGTAGTCGATCTCGCTGCGGGCCTCGCGCGGGGTGGCGCGCGGGTCGGTCAGCTGGAACCCGTCGCGCCGGCGCTGGTGCTCGGGGAGCCCCTCGGTCTCGTACGGCTTGCGCCGCCGGAGCGGCACGAGCTGCTGGAAGTCCAGCGCGCGCGGCAGCCGCAAGAGTGACCACCCGTGCGTGCGGTGGCGCCCCCAGGGGTGCAGGCTGGCCGCGTAGCACCAGCGGTCGAACAGGTCGAGGAGATGCTCGGCGAGCTCGGGGCGGCCGGCGAGCAGCTCCCGCGCGCGCTCGGGCAGCTCGCCGCGGTCGGCGAGCCCGCGGCCCATCGCCTGGCAGAGCGCGCGGAACGGCTCCGGCGAGCGCGGCGCGTCGATCAGGGTCTCGATCACCAGCGCGAGGACGAGCTCGGGGTCGCCCGCGGCGAGCGAGGCGCGCGGGTCGCGCCGTGCCGCCGCTACCAGCAGGGGCTGCACCTCGTCGTCGAGGGAGGGGAACTCTTCCGCCCCCGGGCGATCGGGCGCCCCCTTCTTCAAGACCCGCCGCTGCACGAACTCCCGCTTGACCCGGAAGAGGGGCGCGTCGCGGCCGGCGGCGGTCCGCTGGCTCGCCTGCTCGCCCTCGACGCCGAAAAGCCTGCCGACGAACCGCGACAGGTGCCCGGACAGCTCGACCAGGAGGTCGCCTTCAGCGGGACCCGACAGCGGCGCGCGCCGGTGCTGCTCGAACCGGGCGAACAGCTCCGGGTCGGCGGCGTGCAGATCGCGGTCGAAGGCGGCCGTCAGTTCGG
>WNEY01004448.1_pt1 | contig 10669 bp, 13 predicted proteins | sample 5400531 | NCBI WGS metagenome assembly WNEY01 (sample SAMN13153338, study PRJNA577476) | soil metagenome | isolation source: 200 cm saprolite under Douglas fir tree site 1 | place: USA:California | collected 2015-04-18
AAGCAGGCGGATTACATCCGTGCCATTGCGGCGGCGTACGCGCATTACGACAATTTTCTCTTTATTGGCCGCAAGTACAACTATCCGATGGCCCTGGAAGGCGCCCTGAAGCTCAAAGAGATCTCCTACATCCACGCTGAGGGCTGCGCCGCGGGCGAGATGAAGCACGGCTTCATTGCCATGATCGACCAACGCTTCCCCACCGTCTGCCTGGCGACGAAGGACATGATGTACGAGAAGGTGCTCTCCAATATGCAAGAGATTAAAAGCCGCGGGGGCAAGATGATCGCCATTACCACCGAGGGCAACGAGGAGATCACCGAGGTCGCCGACGACGTCATCTACACGCCCCCGAACCTCGACTTCCTGCAGCCCATCCCAGCCGTCGTGGCGCTGCAGCTCTTCACCTACTACTGTGCGATCGAGCGTGGCTGCGATATCGACCAGCCGCGCAACCTCGCCAAATCTGTTACCGTCGAATAGCGCCAGCCAGGCAGTGCACCCCATTGCCCAGAAATATGGGCAAGTGGGTGTATTAATGAATCCTAATAAAATCAATATACGCCGATTTTCGCGGTGCGAAATCGACTCACATTCCTCACGGTCAGCCTCAACGTTTTCAAGGAATATGAACGCTTTGTGTGAGGTGATTTTCCGCCCTATAAGCCCGAGAGCCACACCCTTGTTGAGGGGGCATCACCTCATCATAGCCTCTAGGGGCCTGGCAGAGCTGCCCGGCAGGCGTGTGTAATGGCTCTCCGTCATGGCCAGGGGCAACGGAAAAATACCTCACAATGGAGCTTTCGAGTACCAGTAACCCCGTCGAGGACATGTGCGCCACTGTGAGTAAGTTTCAGTCCGCGAGAATCGGCGATAAAGACCCACTTCTCTCCCCAGAGGCACCCGATGAAGAACTCACGGAAGGAGTCAGGCAGTCCTAAGGACCCTAGTGTATCGGTCACAGCGCTATTGAAGGGCTGGAATCGAGACCAACTTATGCGGAGCGGAATATCGTACTTTGCGGATAACGCATCCTGGAATTTGCCTACTTCCTGCACGAAATGCCAGAATTCTGGCCCACTGTCATCCAGAGCACGGTAAAACACAGAGAGTTCTACATCGCCAAAGTTTTTGTGTACCAGGATTTTTTATCCTCTGGAGTGGCAGGATAGGGGATGTCAAACTCAGTGCGGATCTTCTGGAGGGCCTCCTGGAATTGAGGGTCTCTCAAGAAATCATCCATGATCCGGGAGGCTTTCGTGAATAGTTGTGCTCGAGAAAGAGGGGTTGGACGCGACCTGGGCATCAGATACCTTCCATGGTGACCAGCGCACCCCGTGGCGTCTCGACAGGGCAGAGCCGCTCCACCGCACTGGCTTTGTGATCGGGAGCGAGATGGGCATAGCGGAGCGTCATGGTCAGATCAGCATGGCCCAGCAACTCCCGTACCGCCGCCAGAGAGACACCCGCCATCACCAATTTGCTCGCAAAACTATGCCGGAGATCGTGCCAGGTGAAGCCCGTAATGCCGCCCTCCTGCAACAGTCGCTCCCAGGCTTTGCGGGTGTTATCGAGCCGCTGCCCCCCCTTGCCGGGGAACACGTAGCCCTCTCCTGAAGACTGCTGGCGCCAGGCATCGAGCACCGCGAGGGCTTCACGGTTAAGCGGCAGATGCCGGGTTTGACCACTCTTGGCGGTTGCGCCGTGCACGGTCAGCACCTTTGTCTGGGCGTTCACATCCTCCCAGCGTAGATTGAACAGTTCCCCACGCCGGAGCCCAGTATTCAGCGTCAAGAACACCATCGGGGTGAGATGATCCCCATAAGCCTGGGTCTCTATGGATGGCAGCTCGGCATACGCACGAATGCGGCGCCAGGTATTGGCACGCACCCGAGCTGCCTTGATGCGCTCATCCCGCAGGGCCAGGGCTGTGCGCAAGCGCGCCTCTTCGGCCTCGCTGAGGTAGCGCACGCGGCCTTTGGTATCGAGCTTGATGGGCTTGAGCTTGGTCAGGGGGTGACTGGGGAGGAGGTCCCACGCCACCGCCTTGGCGAGGACGCTCTTTAAAGCCGTGATGTCGCGGTTGACAGTGCTTTTCTGCTTCCCGCCCTTGAGTTGCTCGGCACGCCATTTCTCGACGACCCAGGGGCTAATCTCCTGCATGGGGCGCTCCAGCAGGTCGGCAAAGTTATGCTGCAGTCGTGCCAGCGTGGCCGCACCGGATTTGCGCTCTGCCAGCACCCAGGGAGCGTACTTCGCGTCGAGAAAGCCACCCAGAGTCTGGAGCTGGATGCGTTGGGCCGCCTCACGGGCCTGTTGCTTCGCGGCCTGGGGATCATCGCCAGCGATGGCCTGTGCAGCATACTTCAGCGCCAGATCGCGGGCCTGCACCACGGACAGGGCATCGGCCGGGCCGATACGCACTCGCTTTTTCTGGCCACTCCCCGTGCGATATACTAGGTAGTAACTCATGTGGCCGCTCGGCTGGACCCGCAACCGGAAGCCAGCCAGCTCAGTGTCAGTGACTTCGTACGGGTCGGCCTGTGGGCACAGACCCGCAACAAGCCGTGTCGTAATCTTGGCGTGCATAGTACTACAGCGAACCTTTCAACCGTACGCTGTTCGGAGATGCCCAGATGACGCCGATCACTTCTCCAGGGGGGACATCCTGCAGTCGGCTTCTGGCGCGGAAGGTTCGCTGTAGTACTAGGCTCCCACTCCGTAAGTCCAGTGTGATGAATGTGTGTGGCTCATCCCCGCAGAATTCCTGGAGGATCTCAGCATCACCGTAAGTCCACTGTAAGTCCACTGGGAATGTATAGGGGTGATTCTTGGTGAATCACCGTGAACGAATTGTAAGGGTAGAAGTTGCGATAAGTCAAGATAGTATTGGTGTATTGTGGTTCACGGGAGTTCACGGGGAGATATGGGAAAATGGGCTTGCCATGCCTTTACAAGGCAGAAGTCACAGGTTCAAATCCTGTATCGCCCACTCGGACGCGCAAGCAGAACGTTGCTGAGGCGGCTGTAGAGAAGGGGTATTCTCTCTACGGCCGCTTCTTTTTTTGTCCTTGCCGTGGAGGCAGCCCGCCAGCGTGGCCATGGTGGGTACCGTCATCCACGTCGGCAGTGAAGAAAGCTATGCCATGACATAGTCTGCTGTACAAGGGAGGAAAGATGTATGATACACGATGGTCAGGCCACAGGAACTCGCTGCCGGGCCTGTCTACTGGGGCTCTTCATGACCCTCTCCCTGGTGGGCTGTGCGTCCTGGACGTCCCCCACGCCACCATCCACGGCGTTTGATGACGCTGCGACGGCCTGTCAGGTTGAGGTTATGCAAGCCGCTCCAAGCTCCGATATCTCCGAGTCCAACCAGTACGACGCCTATATCGCCTGCCTACACGACAAGGGCTGGTAGCTTGCATACACTCCGGCAGCCCTCTGAGGGGGGAGTGCTGCCAGTGTCTTTGACATCGCCCTTTGCCTGTGTTACTGTCGGCCCACGAGGAGTGGGGGTACGGCCCGTGTGCTGGCCAGCTGCTCTGCATGCCATAAGAGGAGGAGCCATGCGTCTTGATGAGGCAGCCTTGCGAGAGTGGGTGCACCGCGTCACACATGGCATGGCGGATCGGCGTACTTTTCTCCGTGCCATGACGGGACTAGGGTTGTCGGGTCCCTTCCTTGGCAATCTGCTGGCCACCTATCGCCCTGCCCAGGCACAAACCATACAGCCAATGGCGGATGTTGTCCCAACCAGACGCGGCGGTGGTGGCAAGCTGCGCCTGCTCTGGTGGCAGGCACCCACCATTCTCAATAGCCACCTGTCGTCCGGCACCAAGGATGTGGATGCCTCCCGTGTGGTCTACAAGCCACTGGCGGCGTTTGACCCAGAGGCCAACTTCGTCCCTATCCTGGCCGCAGACATTCCCAGCCTGGACAACGGTGGGCTGGCCAAAGATGGCACGTCGGTCACGTGGAAACTCAAACAGGGCGTGGTGTGGCATGATGGCCAGCCTTTTACCGCCGATGACGTCGTCTTCACCTGGGAATTTGCAGCCGACTCGGCCACGGGGGCCACAACCACTGGCAGTTATACCACCTCGATCACATCGACAAGCTCGATGCGTACACCGTCAAGGTGGTCTTCAAAGAGCCTACGGCCTTCTGGTATGATGCCTTCTTTGGTGGCCGCGGGCATATCTTACCAAAGCATCTGTTTACGCCGTACAAGGGGCAAGAGGCCCGCAATGCGCCATACAACCTCAAGCCAGTAGGGACAGGACCCTACTGGCTTGTGGAATTTAAGCCCGGTGATGTGGCGCTGTACGAGATCAATACGCAATACCACGTGTCCAACCGGCCCTTCCTTGATACGGTAGAGTTAAAGGGCGGCGGTGATGCCACGTCGGCAGCGCGGGCCGTGCTCCAGACCGGGGAATTCGACTTTGCCTGGAACATGCAGGTGGAGCACCAGGTGCTCAGTGGGCTGGAACGCGGCGGGAAAGGCAAAGTGCTGATCACACCCGGTGCGGGTATTGAGCATATCCTGGTCAACTTTACCGACCCCTGGACCGAGGTGGAGGGTGAGCGCAGCAGCCTGAAGAAACCCCATCCCTTCCAGACCGATCCCCGCATACGGCAAGCCTATGCCATGGCGGTTGATCGCCGTACGGTGGCCGAGCAACTCTACGGCGCTGGGGGCCAACCGACCAGCAACTTCCTGGTTGCTCCACCGCGCTTTGTCTCGCCCAATACCACCTGGGAGTTTGACCTGCAGAAAGCCGCCGCGCTGCTGGACCAGGCGGGCTGGAAGCGCGGCAGCGATGGCGTGCGGGTCAAAGATGGCCAGCGCCTAAAGCTCGTCTACCAGACCTCGGTCAATCCCATTCGCCAGAAGACGCAGGCCATTGTCAAGAAAGCCTTCGAAGACATTGGCATCGCCGTGGAACTCGAGGCTGTCAATGCCGGTGTGTACTTTTCCAGCGATCCAGGCAACCTAGACACTGCCTCGCACTTCTACACGGACATGCAGATGTACAACACCACCCCTGGCTCGCCTGATCCGCAGGCACACATGGACAGATTTACCAGTTGGCAGATGGCCCAGAAGACGAATAACTGGTCTGGACGCAACGTGGTGCGCTGGTCCCATCCAGAGTACGACCAGCTCTGGAGACAGGCGGCGACGGAGCTCGATCCGGTGAAGCGGGCCGCACTCTACATTGCCATGAATGACCTCGTCATGGCGCATAATGTGGTGGTGCCAGTGACCTGGCGCCATGTGGTGTCTGCCGCGAACACCAAGCTGCGCGGCCTGGATTTGACCACCTGGGATTCAAATCTGTGGCACCTGGCCTATTGGTCCCGGGCCGCGTGACGGGGTCGCAGAGGGCGTAAGGAGGAGGGCCGAGCCGTGTCGCGATATCTCCTGCGTCGATTGCTTATCGCTGTGCCGGTGCTCGTGGGGATCAGCATAGTACTGTTCGCCATCCTGGCCCTTGCTCCTGGTGACCCCTTTGGTGAACTGGCCCTGAACCCGAATATTCCTCCTGAGGTCCGCCTCAACCTCCGGAAGCAGTTTGGCCTCGACGATCCTCTGCTGGTGCGGTACGTGCGCTGGCTCACGGCCATGGTACACGGCGATTGGGGTTATTCCTTTGTCAGTCGTCTCCCCGTGCAGCAGTTGATCCTGCAACGGCTGCCCACGACCCTGTTTGTACTGGGCTCGGCGTATGTTCTAGCGCTCCTGATCGCCTTGCCCGTGGGCCTGCTCGCGGCCGTGAAACCCTATTCGTTTTTTGACCAGGTAGCCACGACCTTTGCCTTTGTGGGCTATTCGCTCCCCACTTTTTTTACCGGGTTGTTGTTCATTCTGGTGTTCAGCATCTACCTGGGCTGGCTGCCGTTTATTTACAGCTCGACGATTGAAGCACGCGGGGTCGCCTGGGTGCTCGAGCATCTGCGCCAGGGGGCCATGCCCATGACAGTTCTTGGTCTCTTCGAGGCCGCTGCGCTGACGCGCTTTGTCCGCTCTGCGATGCTGGAGGTCATCAATCAGGACTATATCACCACAGCGCGGGCCAAAGGGCTGCCCGAGCGCCTCACAGTGCTCAAGCATGCCCTGCGCAATGCCCTCATTCCCGTCGTCACCGTCGTGGCGTTGCAAATCCCAACGATTTTTACCGGGGCGGTGATTACCGAACAGATCTTCCGTGTGCCTGGTATTGGCTCGTTACTGATTGCCGCCATCGAGAGTACCGACACGCCTGTGGTGATGGCGATTACCTTTGTCTATGCAGCCCTGGTGATCCTGTTCAATCTGCTCGCTGACCTCGTCTATGGCCTTCTCGACCCGCGCATTCCCTACGGCTAAAGACGTGCGAGGGGAACGCGGCTATGCGTGAGCAGTCAGACAAGATCATCGCTGCGGTGAGAGCGCCATCTCATGGCCCGGCAGTGCTGAGGGCTGCCCGCCCCCAAAGCCTGTGGCGGACCTGCTGGCGACGCTTTTGTCGGCACCGGCTCGCCCTCTCAGGGATGACCGTCCTCCTGGTGCTAACGCTCGGCACACTTGTTGGCCCCCTGATGTATCACCGCCACATTAATGACATCGACTTCGCCGTGTCCCTGCAAGGCCCCAGTCTCACACCCCCCCTGGGGACGGATGACCTCGGGCAGGATCTGTTGGCGCGTATTCTCTATAGTGGTCGGGTGTCCATGGCGGTGGGCTTGATGGCTATGCTCATTGCCATGCTTTTTGGCACAGCCATTGGGGCGACAGCCGGGTACTGTGGCGGCTGGGTCGATCACGTGCTGATGCGGCTGACCGATCTCTTTATCTCGCTGCCCCAACTCCCTCTCCTGCTGCTGGTGGTCTATCTGTTCCGGGATACCATGCGCCGGCTCTTCAACCCCGAACTGGGTATCTTTCTCCTCATTGTGCTGGTGATTGGTGGGCTGCGCTGGATGCAACCGGCGCGGTTGGTGCGTGCCGCCTTCCTGTCGCTCAAAGAGCAGGAATTCGTCGAGGCGGCGGTGGCGCTTGGCACACCGCCCTTACGCATGATCCTGCGGCATATTCTGCCCAATGCGCTGAGCCCGGTGATCGTCGCGGCGTCACTGGGAGTGGGCTCGGCGATCCTGGCCGAGTCGTCCCTCTCCTTTGTGGGCCTGGGCTTCCCGCCGGACATGCCCACCTGGGGCCGTCTCCTGTTTGATGCCAAGGCTCACCTGGATTCGGCGCCCCACTGGGCCCTGTTCCCTGGGACCATGATCTTTCTCGTCGTGCTGTCGATCAACTATGTCGGTGATGGCCTGCGCGATGCGCTGGATGCTCGGAAGGTGCTGTAGCGGGCCGGGCGCGACTGGGTGCTGGCGTATTCTACTGCTTTAGAACCGCTCGGGCCACTGCCGGGCCCCGTGCAGTACGTGCAGGATCTGGATGATCTCACCCTGTACGCGATAGGGCAGAATGTAGGGGGTACCTACCACCACCAGCTCGCGAGTTCCGGGCACCCGACCGGGCCGACCTAAAGCAGGATTGTCGATGAGGCGTGCGGCTGCCGTGCGCATGGTAAGGATAGTGGTGTGCGCCGCTTGGCGATTCTCCCGAGCAATATAGTCAGCAATTGCCTCAAGACTTCTCTCAGCGCGCCGGAGCCAGACGAGCGTCATGGTTTGTATTTATTATTGAGGGCTTCAATTTCTTCTGCAGTGGCAAAATTCCCTGCATCGGCCTCAGCAAGCGCCTTATGAATTTCCTCAACCTGCCACGCCTGGACTGCGACAAAGTGTTCCAGTGCCTGCGTGATCACCCATGTGCGTGAGCGTTCCATCACCTGAGCTACGGTATCCAGCTGTTGCTGCAAAGCAACGGGTATGCGGACAGTTAATACCACAGTATCGGCTGCCATCTCTCTCTCCCTTGAGGGCCTACACAGTTATGCACTCCTCACTCACACCTAGCGAGCAGTCCCTGCATAAAGAAATCGACGTCTACTTCCTCACCACGCTCGCCATCCGCCATCGACGTGGAGAATAGCCCCCGTCACGTACGATGCCGCCGGCGAGGCCAGAAAGATAATCGCGCCCAGCAGTTCCCCTTCCCGCCCCAGACGCCCCATGGGCGTAAACAGTTCCATGCGGGCGCGTTGCTCGTCGTGCACGCGTCCCAGACGGGGATCGGTAATCATTTCGGTGGGAAACCAGGAAGGGGCCAGGGCATTGACGGTGATGCCATACGGCGCCCATTCTACAGCAAGCTGGCGCGTCATATTGGTCACCGCCCCTTTGGTGGCGGCATAGCCAACGGTTTTGTGGACGGCGTTGGCCCCTTCGCCGAGGACCGAGGAGATATTGATGATACGGCCACCCTGCCCGCGTTCGATCATGTGCCGCCCGACTTTCTGACAGCACAAGAACACGGCGGTAAGATTGATATCGAGGGCTTGCTGCCACCTGTCAAGTGTATGACGTTCAGCACGACTGACGGGGGCCACACCAGCGTTGTTCACCAGAATATCGATGGGACCCAGGGTCTCTTGCACCTGCTGCAACGCCGCGTCGATCTGCACCTCCTCCCGGAGATCAGTCGGCACCGCCAGGGCACGCACGCCAAAGGCTTCGAGCTGCGTGACCACGGCCTGCAAACGCTCGCGCCGTCGGGCCACCACGGCCACATCAGCACCCGCCATCGCCAGGCCTTGCGCAAACTCAACGCCCAGCCCACTCGAGGCGCCGGTCACCAGCGCCACTTTGCCGCGTAATCCGAATAACGTCTCCAGATGCTCTGCGCTCATGCCAGCGACCCTTTGGCAAAACGCGCCGCCCGAAAGAGGGAGATATCGTGGCGGGTGCTGCCACACTCGGCGAGGTCGGCGAGGATTTCCCCCACCACACTACAAAATTTGAAGCCGTGCCCGGAAAAACCACCGGCTATAAAGACTGCGGGACATTCCGGATGCGCGTCAATCACAAAATGGGTATCGGGAGTGTTGGTAAAGAGGCACGTGTGCATGGACAGCGTCGGTCCATCTCCAGCGGGAAAATAGCGGCGGACAAAGGTACGCAAGATGGCCTCATCAGCGGGATGGCAGTCGCGGTCCATGCCAGCAGGATCATCGACCGCCTGCTCCAGGTGGTGCCAGCGCGCAAACTTAAAGCTCCGTGAGAGGCCATGGGATGAACCACGGTCGTGTGGGATGTCATACTGCTCTATGCCCAGGACCCGTATACCACGCCACGCCAGGTGATAGACCGCCGCACTGCCCATACCACCAACGCCTACCACAATGACGTCATAGGTATCCATAGGGGACTCCTCGCCGTGCCCAGGCCAAGGGAATCACCTACGCCTCGCCCACGGATGAACGATTGCGATAGACCATCAAGATGCGTTGTGCCATCGGCGCGTCGGCTTTGGGCACATAGATCTCCGCGGCACCGAGAGCGCCATGGGAGAAAGGCAGTTGGGGCACACGGCGCGACCGGATCCGACATTCCACCCCTTCCCCCGCTAAGATGCCTGTGATAAGATGCAACTCAGCGTCGTTAAAGGCAGTGTGGATTTTCTCCCAGGCGTCATCATCGAGTGAGAAGTTCACAGAGCTTGCTCCATCCATGCATCGTCTTTAAGCTCGCGTGCCCAGAGCTGATCTCGATAGCGTTTAGGCCCTGTGGCTAACGGTTCATATTAAAAAAAAACCACAGGCCAAAAACTGTCCAGAGGACAATGAGTGTCAAGCAGCCATAGTGGATAACCCTTTCCTGCTGCTGCTGTTGCGCTTCGACCTCAGACGATACTTTAGGTTTGAGAGTGGCGGTATCACCGACATATTCACCACATTGGTAGCAGTAATTGTAACGCTCCGGCATCTCGGTGTTGCAGAGCGGACACATCTTCATCATGGCTACAGCTTCTCACAAGGATGGGATGGTCTGTGCATCCTGGTCTGCCGGCACCACACCTCATGATGGAGGACACTCAGTGCAGCGTCGCCTCCTGTTTCTCTGTCTCACGCTTCTATGCTGGTGCCTCCCACAAGGCATAGGCACGCCGCGTGCGAACCCCGTTGCTGTACTCGCCCCCCTGACACCTACGTTTGCTCTGATGCGTGAAGCGCTGCAACAAGCATTACACCTGCGCTTTACGCCGGCTTTGGAGATGACTATGCGCTTGGAACAGCAGGCACACTACGCACTTGAGGCGCAGTTGATGCGGGGGATAATAGCCTATTTTCAAGCCCGCTGGCAAATACACCCCGCTCTTACCGCCCGCCAGTCAGGCCAGAAGGTGCTTAGCACTCTCCTCAAGGAGGGCCGGCGTCAACTCGCTCGCTCCCCACGTGAGCCACGGCTACAACTTATACTGGGGATAGCGGCTATTTTTGATGCATTACTTCAACAGCAGAGTGGGGCCTCTCTCGATTTCGGATTGCTCATGCAAGGACGTACCTGGCTGCAACAAGCGCTCATGGCGCCCGAGACGATGCCCGACGCGCACCTTGGGCTCGGCTTGTTGTACTTTGCTGCCCCTGCGCGCCCTGCCCTGTTGCCACATTTAGTGGACGGCGCTGGCAATGACAATATTACAGAGACCATCTATCACCTGCGCCGTGCTGCAGAGACCGGGTATTTTAGTGGCGAGGTGGCGCAGACGTTCCTCGTA
>WNEY01004451.1_pt1 | contig 10664 bp, 3 predicted proteins | sample 5400531 | NCBI WGS metagenome assembly WNEY01 (sample SAMN13153338, study PRJNA577476) | soil metagenome | isolation source: 200 cm saprolite under Douglas fir tree site 1 | place: USA:California | collected 2015-04-18
CCGAAAGCGCTGAGGAGGGCAGTTGGCGCCGGCGTCACGCACTCTACTTCAGCGACTTGTTCAAACAAGGCGCTTCAATGGATATGCCTGAAAGGCTCAGGGCGCTTGGGGGCGAGGTCGACAATCTCAGAGCCGCTCTGAACTGGGCTTTCTCGGTCGAGGGTGATGCGAAAATTGCCGTTGAACTTGCCGCCGCCTCGGCAAGCACCTGGATGGCAATGGCCCTGCTTACCGAATGCCGGCAGTGGATGACGAAAGCCATAAGTCGCATCGACGATGCGAGTGCCGGCTCACGGCAAGAAATGATCATTCAGTCCGCACTCGCCAGCTGCATGATGTTCACGGACGGTATGACCGAAGAGTCGTACACGAGCTGGGCGAAAGCGCGCCTTCTTGCCGAGTGCCTCAACGACACCGAATGCCAGCTCGATTCTCTGCTTGTTCTCTGGGCTCACCGGATACGGCTTCCCAGCTATGCCGAGGCGACAGAATTGGCGGATCGGTGCGGCGATGTCGCTGACGGGAGCGGCGATCGTGGCGCGATCGCAACGGCCAATTACATGCGCGGCGTAACATATCACCACATTGGGCGAATATTGCAGGCCGAAGCTCATTTCGAATTGTCCCTGCATCGCGATGATGAAGCGTCCCGACAATCTCTTATCAAGCGGTTTGGCTACGATCGGAAAGTGGACGCCCTGGCTGTATTGGCCAACCTGGCCTGGCTCCGGGGCTGTCCTGATCAGGCGCGGCGCCTCAACCTGATGTCGATCGCCGAGGCACGCCAACTCGATCACGCGGTACCGCTCTGCGTGGCGCTCGCCTGGGCAAGCTTCAACACGTACCTGACAAGTCCGGACGATCCCGAGACTGAAGCGCTTGCCAACGAGCTTGTCGACCACGCCGCAAAATACGCCGTGGAAAGCTATCACGGCTTCGGCCTCAGCGTGCAGGCTCTCTGCAGAGTCAGGCGGGGCGAGGGCGATACAGCTTCGGCGACACTCTACCGGGGTCTGGGGAAGCTGTCAGCCGCGCGCTATGGGGTCTTCAATTGGATCCTGCAAGCAGAGTTTGCAAGATGCACAGCCGTCGCCGGTCGACCCCGGCAAGGACTCGCTGTCTTCGAACGAGCGAAGATCGATCTTGATGAGATCCAATGGTACGCTCCGGAACTGCGTCGTATCAGGGGCGAACTGGCCCTTGGCAACGACGAGGGACTTGGGGTTGGCAGGCAGTATTTTCTGTCTGCGCTCGAACTGTCGGCCAGACAAGCGAGCTTGTCGTGGGAGCTCAGGGCTGCGACCAGCCTTGCTATTGCCGAAAAGTCGGTCGGGCGAAAGGAGGCCGCGTGGCGGAGCTTGCAAGCCACCCATGCGAAATTTCGAGAAGGCCTTGATACCCTCGATTTACGGTTGGCCAAGCAGGTATTGACCGTTTCATATTTGCACGATGGCGCAGCCAATTCGACGCACTGAAGCTTGTTGCCGGAGGAGGTTTCGGCTAACCCTTGATGGGCCGGGGGTGTATTTGCACAAGACTGACGACGAACAGGGCAAAGATCGAATCGTCGAAGATCTTGGCGGAAAAACTCATGTCGGTTCAACAAATTGGCTTGCCGAGTGCAATCGGGCTTCGGTTTGGCCCATTCGAGCTCAATGTCGCCGAGCGCTCTCTCAAAAAGGTGGACCAGGTCATTCCACTTGGTGGCAGGGCTTACGACATCCTGATTGCGCTGCTTGAAAACGCCGGTGAGGTTGTCGCGAAGTCCGAACTGATCGCGAAGGCATGGCCTGACGTAACGGTCGAGGAAGGCAGTCTGCGCGTCCATCTATCGGCGCTGCGCAAGGCACTGGGCGACGGCCAGTTCGGTAACAAGTACATCGCGAATGTACAGGGCCAGGGTTATAGCTTCATCGCGCCGGTCACGCGCCTACCCGTGGACCGGGACAGGAGTAATGCATCTGCGGGAATGTCCAACCTGCCGCCCGCACTGGGCCGCATGGTTGGTCGCAACAATGTTGTCCATGAGATTCAGGGTTTTCTCCAGACGGGACAACGCCTGATTACAATTCTGGGTGCTGGCGGTATCGGCAAGACGACGGTTGCTCTGTCAATTGGACACGGGGCGTTGGCCGACTTCACTGGCGCGGCATTCTTTGTCGATCTTTCAACCGTAAATGACCAGGAGCATCTCATCGGCGCGATCGCTTCCGCGATCGGGCTCGGCCCGCAGTTAGTCGATCCAAAGGAGGCGTTGCTTAATTTTCTGCGCCCTCGCAGGGGGCTTATCATTCTCGATAGTTGTGAGCACCTGATCGAGAAAACCGCGGAGATCGCCGACAGTATTTTTAAAAATACCCCCGACATCTACATACTTGCGACCAGCAGGGAGGCATTGCACGTCCCTGGTGAACGCGTACTTCGTCTTTGTCCACTGGATTGCCCGCCAGAGCAGCCGGGGCTGACTGCGTCAGAGGTGCTTGCTTATCCGGCCGCACGGTTGTTCGTGGAGCGCGTCAGCGCGCGGGGCAACAATTTCTCACTCAGCGACGATGAAGCCCCTCTTGTGGCGGAGATCTGCCGCAGGCTCGACGGCATAGCGCTTGCAATCGAGCTTGCGGCCGGAAGAGTCGCGATTTTCGGCGTAAGGGATACGCTGACGAGATTGGGGTCGCGCCTCGATCTCCTGAAGTTCGGCCGACGAACCGCAAATCCACGGCATCAAACGCTCATCGCAACGCTGGACTGGAGCCACGACCATCTTTCGGAGTTCGAACGAGTCCTCTTGCGACGTGTCGCAATTTTCGTGGGACACTTCACGCTGGAGGCAGCAGTCGCAGTGGCGGAGGAGGTGGGGATAGACGGGTCCGAGATCACGGATGCGTTAGGAAATCTCGTCAATAAATCTCTGATCGGGGTTTGGACCAGCTCGCGGGGACCGTGCTACCGGTTGCTTGATACGACGCGCGCCTACGCTTTGGAGAAGTTGGCCACCAGTGGCGAGCAAGATTCTGTTGCCGAGCGGCACGCGAGCTTCTCGATTCAAATGCTGGAAAGCAACCCGGTCAATCTCTTCGATCTGGAGTTCACGGAAGCAGCAGCCAACGTTGTGCGAGATTACCTTGGGAATATCCGTGCCGCGCTTGAATGGAGCTTTGGTCCCGATGGAAGCGACGCCATAGCCATACGATTGGCGGCCGCAGCTTCGCAGCTGCTTCTGGCCATGTCGCTTCTTTTGGAATGCCGAACATGGATGGAGAAGGCGATTGATCGGATGACGCCGGACTGCGATCCTCGGCATCAGATGAAGATTCACGCAGCGCTCGCTTTGTCGCTCATGTACACCGAAGGGAATAGTGAGAGGGTTCGCGAGGTGTTCCATACGGCGCTGAACTTTGCGCAGCGGCACGAGGATACGCGTCTGCACTTGTCTCTACTTAGCGGAATGTCGATGTATCTTCATGGCATTGTCGACGCGGCAGGAACGTATGAACTCGCGCTTCGTAGCGTGGCCGCCGCAGGGAAAACCGGAAGTCCAGACGATGCGGCCATCGCTGATTCCATGCTGGGGGCAGCATACTGTCTGCGTTCTGACCAACTGCGGGCGCAAGAACATCTGAAACGATCATTGCATGGCTTGCCTCACCTCCGACGGTTCCGCGCGAGCCAATATCTGTTCGATTTTCGGAGTTCTTCGCTTAGTGCTCTTACCCATTCGCTTTTTTTCTCTGGCAATCTCGACCAAGCCGCCCACTATGCCAAAATAAACATTGAGGAGGCCGCAAGGTCAGGGCATCCAATCGGACTGTGTCGCGCGCTCACCAACCCGATGCGACTCTATTTTTGGATCGACGATTTGGAGCAGGTCGAACGCAGTCTTTCAAAGCTCGAGCATACCGCGGAGATGCATTCGTTGGCGCCAGCTCGCGCGGTCGCTTTGGGGCTTAGAGGCCGCTACTTGATCCGCGTCGGCCGAATGGCAGATGGCATACAACATCTGCATGAGAGTTTGGAGAAACTTGCAATTCACCGGCACGAAGTACTGACGAGCGATTTTGTCTCTGAAATAACGGTTGGCCTGGCGAAGCAAAACGCGCGCTCGGAAGCGTTGGCACTTATCGATCGATCGATCGCCGCCGTTGTCAAGGCCAATAAGCCTCTTCACCTCCCCGCGTTCTTCCTGGCGAAAGGCTCGGCGTTCGCGTCCGGGGAAGTGCCCGAGGGTCTCTTGGCAGAAGAGTTTTTCGCGAAGGCGATGATGCAGGCGCGGCAAGAATCAGCGCTACCTTTCGAATTGCGTGCTGGATTGGAACTCGCGCGTATCTGGATCGGGCGCGGCGAAGTGCAGAGGGCTCATGATCTGATCAGTCCCGTCTACAGTCGGTTCTCCGAAGGTCTCACGACACCCGATCTCATTTTGGCGAGGCGAATCCTCGATCAGACGAGCGTTCGGGCGCGGCAAGCCGGGCGGAGGGTGGCGAAATCCTGAAAAACAAGCCGTTTAGCTTCACTGCGTGGTGACAAGGCCCAGGGTCTGCGCGCGTGATACTGCTTGCGCGCGCCTCTCCACACCCAGCTTGGTGAAAACGCTCTTGAGGTGCGACTTCACGGTCTCAGGACCAATATAAAGGCTCCGAGCGATTTCCTTGTTGGACAATCCTTCCGCGATCAGCGTGAGAATGTCAGTCTCGCGAGGACTCAATGCGCTTAGAATCCGTGCACCGGAGGTTGGCGCCAAACGACCTTGTCCTGCTCGCTGCAGACCTGCCACGAGCCGGTCGACATAGGGGATCAGATCCGTTTTGACGTTCCCGCCCTCCTGGGTCGTCCGGAGAAGCTCGGAAATGATTGGCCCCTCGTCCAAAACGGTCTGATAAAGACCGGCTGCAGCACACGCGGCAAGCACGCGGCGAAAACGGCTCACAGCCTCCGCGACTTTGCCCAAACTGAGCTGAACTCCCGACAGACGGATCGCAATGCAGATCAGGAATTGACGATGCTGCATTGCTTCGGCTTCGCGCTGTAGCTGTTGCAGGACTGAAATCGCTTCGTCGGGACGATCTTGCTGGCCCAGCAAATGAGCGCGCGCCAACTTATGGTACCACTCAATTTCCGACCAGGCGCAAGGCCTTGGCGCCGGATACTTCCGCGCAAGGCGCTCCAGGCGATCGACGCATGCGGCGCCTTCATCCAGTCGGCCATCGTTCAGGTAGAGTCGCGCCTGCTCCGCTATCGCGCCAGCCGAGAGCCTTCCCCAGTCTCGCGCGACGCCCAGATTTTCAGCTCGCTCCAGCAGAGTGCGGGCTCGCTCGAAGTTCATCCGGGCAGTAGCGACCCTGGCGATCACGAAATAGGCGCTCCACACGCAGTCGAGCATTGTCCCAGAGCTGATCAGAGATGCGCGGTCGATGACCCAAGCCTCCGCCTCATCGAGCTGACCTTGTTCGTATTTAATTCGCGCAATCAGACTGGCCGGCAAAGCCGCCGCAATCGAATTCGGCCCGACGTCCTGCTCGGCGATCCGGAAGCCCTCGCGGTAGTGCCCATCTGCCGCCGCGAGACGTATCTGGCGTTCCTCCGCAAGCCCTTTAAGGCAGTGCCGATAGACCGATGCAAATACGTTTCTGCGATCCTCCTCGACTGAATACGGGATCCATGGCGTCGCATGGAATTGCTTGAGGTTGCCCGCCTTCATGTAGCCCAAGCGAACGACATTTGAGGCAACGTTCGCAGTCCACGGATCAGAAGAATCCCTTACGCACGCCTGTGCCAGAGGCAGCGCTCTTTCGCTATCATCCTTCAGCACGATAGCAACAGAGCGGATCGTCCGGCATTCGCACAGCAAGCTGCTATCCGGCAGGTGCGTTGCAGCGATATCGCCCTCTATGTCAGTTGCGAGCTTCAGGGCCTCATCAAAACGTAGCGCGAGTGCCAGACCCCAGGCGATCGCCAATCGGACCTCGCTCTGACCTCGCATGAGTTCGTCGGGAAACTGGCGCTGCCATTCGAGCAAGGTGAAGAGATCACCTCGCTTTATTAAAGCCATGGCGCAATTCTTGATCCAGCCGATCGCACGATCAGAAGCGCCAGCCGCAATCGCGTGTTGGACTGCCTCAGTCCATAATTCGTGTGAGGCATACCAAAGAGCGGCACGTCCGTGCAGCTCGGGAACTTCAATGCCGCGGTCCGCCTCCAGTCTCTGTCTCAAATATTCGGCGAGCAACGCGTGGCAACGAAACCAGACGCCATCATTGCCGAGCGGCGTAAGCAGCATTTGGCGTTGGGCAAGCGATGCCAGAATTGTGCGGCTCGAGCTCGAACCGGTTACGGCTTCGCATAAAGGACCGGAGAGCCGGTCAAGAATGGCCGTTCGCAGCATGAAGTCGACCACTTCGACCGGAAGCCCATCCAGCATCTCCGCCAAATAGGCGGCAATTGGACGCTGCGAACCCGCGAGATTGTGTACATACTCTTTCAGGCCGGATCCGGACTGCGAGCCCATGGATGAGATAATTCGAAGGGCGGCGGGCCACCCTTCAGTCTTGCGTTGCAACAGTTGGACGTCGGCGAGTTCTAAGGCGCCAGGCTTGGTGCTGTCCAGAAACGCTTGTGTCTCCTGCATATCGAATCGCAGGGCTACGGAATCAATCTCGATCAGCTGGTTCTGGGCTCGCAAGGTCGCGATCGGCAGGGGAGGTTCGGTACGCGTCGTAAGCACCACATGACAGTGGGAAGGGGCGTGCTTCAGAAAATATGCGACCGTCTGATGGATGCGAGAAGCGCTGAGCCAGTGATAGTCCTCGAGAAACAGATATACATCATCTTCTATCTCTGCCAGGTCGTTGATCAGGCTCGACAGGATCGCTGTCGGGTCGATCAGGTTGTTCTCGAGGATCAGCCCAATCGCCCCGGCGCCAACGTCCGGACAGGCATGGTGCAGGGCCTGAGACACGTAAAATAGAAACCGCGTGGCCTCGTCGTCGTCTGAATCGATTGTCAGCCACCCGACATAGTTGCCGCTTTGCTCGAGCTTCTCGGCCCAAGTGGCCGCAAGTGAGCTCTTGCCGAAGCCCGCTGGCGCCTTGATGATGCCAAGTCGCTTAGCCGGAAGTTCGGACAAGATGGCGAGGAGCCGAGGACGTGCGACCAGCCCTCGGAATCGTGCCGGCACGGTCTTGGTCGCCAGGAATGGCAGCTGTCCTCCGCCGGGCAAGGTGCCCGTTCCATCTGTAAGATGGCTGGAGCGCGGCTGGATCAAGGGCTCCCCCTATCCACGTCGGTCCTCCCCCCATCCGGGGGATACGAACAATGGCGAAAGTGTACGATCTTTGTTAGCGAGAGGGAAGCGCTAGCCATCGTCGGTTATAAGCATCCCGCATGCCGTTTGCCGCGTGCTGATCCCTTTGAGCAAGGCTGCGCGCAGAGTGCCGCAAGCAAACGTCGATCAGGGACGCGCTTGGGTTTTGCACTGATGATTGAGCAACCCCGGAAAGGCGCACCAAGTCCGTGTTGAGAGCCGTGGCTGACGGTGTCGATAGAAATCTGCAGTTTGGCCCCTTTGAGCTTTCGGGCAGGGAGAGGGCGCTTCGACGCGACGGCGTAGTGCTGCCCCTTGGCAGCAGGGCCCTCGACATCCTGATCTACCTTGCCGATCGTCCGGGTGAGGTGATCGCAAAGCAGGAACTGATCGACCACGTCTGGTCGGACGTAACCGTCGAGGAGGGGAGCCTCCGAGTCCACGTCGCCGCGATCCGCAAAGCGCTTGGTGACGGTCAATTCGGCAACCGATACATCGCAAACGTCAAAGGACGGGGCTATTCGTTCGTCGGCACGGTCATCCCTCTCGCCGGTAGTACGGAGAGCAGGAACGATAAGCTCCGGCACCAAGGCAGGCTCCCCGTGCGGCCGGTCACGATGATTGGGCGCGAAACGGTCGTCAGCGAGGTTAGCGACAAGCTGCGAAATGAGCGGTTCGTGACACTGCTCGGCCCCGGCGGCATTGGCAAGACGACCATCGCCTTGGCTGTTGGCCGCGCCGCTACCGAAGAGTTTGGCGGGGAAGTCTACTTTGTTGACCTGGAATGTCTCACCGATCCGCGTCATGTCGCGGGGGCTGTCGCGACATCCCTGGGAGTTGCACTCAAATCGAAAGATCCCTGCCTGGAGCTGGTTAGCCTCGTTCGTTCGCGAAAGCTTCTTATCATTCTCGATAACTGTGAGCATGTGATCGAGGCGGTCGCGTTGCTTGCCGAGCAACTCTACCGGGAAACAGAGCAGGTCTATCTTCTAACCACGAGTCGCGAATTGCTGAAAGTAGAGGGCGAGCATTGTTGCCGGGTTCTTCCCCTTGATTATCCACCAGACGGTTCAGAGCAGACGGCAAATGCCGTGCTTCGATATCCGGCAGCGCGGTTGCTCCTACAACGCGCGGCGGCGAGAGCGGGAAACGTCGTTCTCAGCGACGCGGAGGCGTCGTTTGTCTCGGAAATATGCCGAAAGCTAGATGGCATACCCTTGGCAATCGAGTTAGCGGCGGATCAGGTGGCCGCACTCGGCCTCAAGAACACGGTTGCCCGCCTGGTGTCTCGGCTGGAGTTGCTGAGACTAAGCCATCGGACGTCCGTTCCCAGGCACCGGACCCTTAAGGCGACATTCGATTGGAGCTACAATCTGCTGTCCGACGGAGAGAGGATTGTCCTTCGACGCATCGCTCCGTTCGTCGGCCATTTCACCCTAGAGGGCGCGCGGCATGTCGTCGGCGAACTCGGCGCAGACCCCGGAGAAATTTCTGACGCGATCGCCGGCCTGGTTGAGAAGTCATTGATAGCAACCCGGATCGATAAAGCGTTGGCGCGGTATCGGTTACTGGAGACAACACGAGCATATGCACTCGACAAATTGGAGGAGCATGCCGAAGTCGACGTGGTCTTCCGCCGGCATGCGGAATACGAGCGGAAGCGGCGAACGTCGCCTCTCCACAACCAAGACGATTGTCGATCCGATTGTCGCGTCAAGGCGAGCTAATTGGCTGCTGTGCGTGAGGACCGGAAATTGTCATTCATCATGAAATGTGGCAGATTAGCTGTTAATGTCCGGCGTGACCGACCGGGTCGACTATTGTCATAAGGCCTTTCTCAACCCGAGTTGGTGAGCCGCTCGACGGTGGAGCGCGGCAGTTGAATCCATCTACTCTGCTCGCAGATGGGAGTGCCAACTTCCAGGTCTTGTTGGAGGATGGCGAACGCGTCTTCTGCAGGGTCGGTAGCCACGCCAACGCTGACAGCTCCGTGCTGGCCGTGTTGCCTGCCGCAGAGCATCCCACACCTGTCGCCCTCGAACGCCTCGCTCACGAATACGGATTGAAGGATGAACTGGATCGGGCATGGGCGGCGCGTCCGCTTGAGTTCATCCAAGAACGCGGCCGGACCATGCTGGTGCTGGAGGATCTTGGCGGCGAGCCGCTCGAGCGGTTGCTCGGCGCGCCCTTGGAGACGGACCACTTCCTGCGCCTGGCGATCGACATCACTGTGGCTCTCGGCAAGCTTCATCGGCGAGGCCTGCTGCACAAGGACATAAAGCCCGCCAATATCATCGTGAACTGCGCGGACGGGCAGGTGCGTCTTACGGGGTTCGGGATCGCGTCACGCGTGCCGCGTGAGCGACAGGCGCCCAAGCCGCCGGAGACTATCGCCGGTACACTCGCCTACATGGCGCCTGAACAAACCGGACGGATGAATCGTTCGATCGATTCCCGCAGCGACCTCTACGCGCTCGGCGTCACGTTCTACCAGATGCTCACGGGCTCCCTGCCGTTCACCGCGGCCGATCCGATGGAGTGGGTGCACTGCCATATCGCCAGAAAGCCGCTGCCGCCCAGTGAACGGTCGAAGAATATCCCCGTTCCGGTCTCCGAAATCATCATGAAGCTGCTCGCGAAGACCGCCGAGGAGCGTTACCAGACTGCAGCTGGCGTCGAGAGTGATCTTCGGCACTGTCTTGCCGAACGGGGGCGTAAAAGGCGCATTGACCCCTTTGCGCTTGGCGAACACGACGCGCCCGATCGGCTGCTGCTTCCCGAGAAGTTGTACGGAAGGGCGCACGAGATAGAGACCTTGCTCGCCTGCTTCGATCGCATGGTCAACGACGGCACGGCGGAGCTGGTGCTGGTCTCCGGATATTCCGGCATCGGCAAATCCTCGGTCGTCAATGAACTTCATAGAGTGCTTGTTGAGCCGCGCGGGCTCTTCGCATCAGGCAAGTTCGACCAGCACAAGCGTGACATCCCATATTCGACGCTTGTACAGGCTTTTCAGAGCCTGGTCCGACCTCTACTCGGCAAGAGCGACACCGAGCTCAGCAGTTGGCGCGAGGCCCTTCTGGACGCGCTGGGCCCGAACGGACGGCTCATTGTCGACTTGGTCCCCGAACTGAACCTCATCGTCGGCGACCAGCCGCCGGTGCCTGAGCTGCCGCCCCGTGACGCGCAACGCCGCTTTCAGCTGGTTTTCCGGCGCTTTCTCGCTGTGTTCGCCCGGCCGGAGCACCCGTTGACGCTGTTCCTCGACGATTTGCAATGGCTCGACTCGGCAACGCTGGACCTGCTGGAGGATTTGTTGACCCAGCCGGACGTGCAGCATCTGATGCTGATCGGGGCTTACCGGGAT